>Ga0210403_10000124_pt1 | contig 87220 bp, 81 predicted proteins | sample IncBWC19MmetaG_FD_150863 | JGI IMG/M metagenome (GOLD analysis project Ga0210403, IMG submission 150863) | Forest soil microbial communities from Barre Woods Harvard Forest LTER site, Petersham, Massachusetts, United States - Inc-BW-C-19-M | ecosystem: Environmental > Terrestrial > Soil >...
CTCCGCATGACTCAGGGCCGATGTGGGTCGCTACTTCACATTCGTATGACTCTTTCATTCACTACACCTCGCCGGTTTTAACCGGCGCACAAGGAGAAAGCTATGAAATTCCTAAGCATCTACAAGAACGTTGAGCGCAGCACTCCTCCCAGCGAGCAAGAGATGGCAACCATGGGCAAACTGGTCCAACAGGGTTTCAAAGAAGGCTGGCTGCTCGCCACCGAAGGCTGCCTGCCGAGCAAACTCGGCGCGCGCGTGCGCAGGTCCGGCACCAACATCAGCGTTACCGATGGTCCTTTCACCGAATCGAAAGAGGTCGTTGGCGGATTCGCCATCCTGAAGGCGAATTCCAAGGAAGAAGCGATACAGCTCGCCAAGGACTTCCTCAAGGTTGCCGGCGAGGGCGAATGCGAACTGCGCCAGATTTACGAAATGGACTCCGCCGAGAACTCGGCTCCCTGCACTGAGCACGGAGTTGCGCTGAAGGCCTAGAAAATGATGTGATCGGTAGCTGTGGGTGCTACCGAGACACATCGCGCCATCGAAGCCGTCTGGAAGATCGAGTCGGCCCGGGTGATTGCCGGGCTGACTCGCATCGTCCGCGACGTGGGCGTGGCCGAAGAACTGGCGCAGGACGCTCTGGTCGCGGCTCTCGAGAGGTGGCCCGAGTCCGGGATACCCGACAATCCCGGAGCCTGGCTGATGGGTACGGCGAAGCATCGAGCCATCGACGTCCTTCGCCGCGGTACGCTGATCGACCGCAAACACGAAGACCTCGGCCGCGAGATGGCCGAACGCGAGATGCAGGTTCCCGATCTCGCCGCTGCCATGGATGACAACATCGGTGACGATATGTTGCGGCTGGTATTCATTGCGTGCCATCCGGTCCTTTCGACGGAAGCCAGGGTGGCCCTCACCTTGCGCCTTCTGGGCGGACTCACCACCGACGAGATTGCCCGCGCTTACCTAAGTTCCGAGCCCACGATTGCCCAACGAATTGTTCGCGCTAAAAGAACGCTCACCGAAGCGCAGGTTCCCTTCGAAGTTCCGCGCGGCGCGGAGTTTTCGGGCCGGTTGTCATCGGTCTTGCAAGTCATCTATCTCATCTTCAATGAAGGTTATTCCGCGACATCCGGCGACGACTGGATGCGGCCGGCACTCTGCGAAGAAGCGCTCCGGCTGGGCCGGATCGTGGCCGAGTTGGTGCCGAACGAGCCCGAGGTGCACGGACTGGTGGCGGTGATGGAGATTCAGGCGTCACGCTCGAAGGCCCGTGTCAATTCTCAGGGAGAACCCGTGTTGCTGCTGGATCAGGATCGCGCGCGGTGGGATCGACTGCTGATCGGGCGAGGGTTGACGGCGCTCGAGCGCTCCGAACGGCTGGGTGAAGCGCGCGGCCCGTATGCGATTCAGGCTGCGATTGCCGCCTGTCATGCCCGAGCCGTCACAGCGGGAAATACCGACTGGGCGCGGATCGCGGCGTTTTATGACGAACTGGGGCAGATCGACCCATCGCCGGTCGTAGAGTTGAATCGAGCCGTTGCCGTCGGCATGGCCTCTGGTCCCGCGGCGGGACTGGAGTTGGTCGACGCCCTGACCGACGATCCTGCATTAAAGAACTACCACTTGCTGCCCAGCGTGCGGGGCGATCTGTTGAAAAAGCTCGGTCGTATGGAGGAAGCCAAGGGAGAATTTGAGCGGGCCGCGTCCATGACACGGAATGCTCGCGAACGGGACTTGCTGCTGGACCGGGCGCGCTCGTGTGGTACGTAGGAAGTCCGGGTAAAAGTCGGCTTCACCTCAGTAATACGTGAGTTCGCGACGCCTGGTGTACTCCCATCCTTCCGAACGTGTCACCGTTTGCTCGGTCCAGTTGCTAAAGTTGTCGTACTGATACTGGTAACGAACTATCGATTCGGGTAACTGCGGCTGGGGCGGCCACTCAGAAGGGGGTTTTTCAGGTACGAGATTCCCACTCTCGTCTGAATGGAAAGAAACTCCTACAGGGAATCTTGGGTCTCTAGTGAAAGTCGTCCGCTCATCGACAACATCGCCCTGATCATTGTAGGAACAGGTTCGGCTGACCTCGCCCAGAGGTGTATTGCGCAGAACGATTTTCGTGCGGCGACCTTGTGCGTCATAGGTAAAGTATCGGGCCGATTCTCCCATCATCGCCCTCATGGCCTTCTTCATCTGAGCCTTTATTTCATCGAGCGGAACACCGGATTGTGCCGCCATTTCGGCAATCTGTTTTGCAGGAAACAGGGAGCCCGGATCCTCATTGGTCACTTGCAGGCCGGTAATTCTGTGCTTCTCGTCATAGGTGCGGGCGATTCGACTTAAGAGGTGACCATCGGCATCAAAAGCGTGCGTCTCGGTTGGCTGATCGCGCTCATTGTAGATCGTCCTCGTCCTGCTGGCGTTTCTGATTCCATCAAGACCATATCCAAGCGTTCCTTCGGCATCCGCGAAGATCAAATCGACGCCCGTGGCCATCGCTCTCTCTTGACCATCGGCTTTGGGCCTAAGCTCGCGGATCTCGGTTCTGCCGCCTTCTTCGTCATACCGGAATGATGTGTGGTCGCTGCCTCCCTCCACGATTTTGAGGAGCCTTCCCTTGTCATCGTAGGAATAGACCTTTTCTGTTAGAGCGCCGCTGGCAGTCCGCACCGTATCTGTAAGCAAGCGGCCAGAGCTGTCGTACGTCCAGGCCTCAATCATTTCTGATGCTTTTGAATCTGGATTGGACAACCAGCGGGTGGTGATCAACCTGCCGCCTGGATCGTATTCAGACTTTGTCGAGTCTACCGATACTGTTCTCACCGGGCCACGAAGGCCGGCTCGGTCGCGATCCGACATGGATGCACCTCTTTGGGATGATTGTTGTGCGAGGGCAGACCACCATCCCCGACAGTTTATCGAACCCCAGCTTTGCACCTAGCCATGATCAGCGTGATGTCGTCATGCTGGTCGCCGGGGCTGAGTGCGCGCACCTCGTTTGTGATAGCTTCCACCGCCGCCTGGCACGGCTGTTCGCGGTAGTGCCGCAGTCGTTGAATCAGGTTCTCTTCTCCGAATTCCTCGCCGCGGTCATTCAGCGCTTCAGTCACTCCGTCGGTGTAGAGGGTGAGAAGATCTCCGGGAGCCAGTTCGAATTCGGAGAATTTGCACTCCCAATCCTGAAACAGTCCCAGCAAGGTTCCGGTCGACTGAAGGCGGCAACAGGCATCGTCACCGCGCATGATGATGCCGGACAGGTGTCCGCAGTTAGCGTAGCGCAGCCGCCGCGACTCATCGTCGTATTCAGCGAAGAAGAGTGAGGCATAAGCGCTGTCCACCGTATTCTCGTAGAAAAGCTTGTTGACCGACCGCAGGAACAGTTCAGGATGCGTCAGCGCCAGAGCACACTGGCTGCGCAGATTGGCCTGTAAGTTGGCCATGAGCAGCGCCGCAGCGATCCCCTTGCCGGAGACATCCCCGATCACCAGCCCCAGGCGCTGCTGCCCGAGGTCGAGGAAGTCGAAGTAGTCCCCGCCAACCTGGCGCGCCTGCAGGCACAGTCCGGCATATTCAAGCGTCTTCGCCTGCGGACGAACTTGCGGAAACAGACGGGCCTGTACCTGCTTTGCGATTTCGATCTCCTGCGCGGCCCGGCGTTCAGCCTCATACTTCTGAACCAGGGCCCGGCGTTGGGCTTCCACACCACGGGTGAGTTCGTCGAATCCCGCAAGGCCGAAGGAGTTTCCGTCAGGATCTTCAAAGCGAGTGTGGATTCCGCCCCACGCAGGAACCTGCGGTGGGTGGCGGAATTGGACGCCGCGTTCCTTCCATGCCTCGTATTTCCGATTTACGTCTTCCGTGATGAACCATATGCGCGACTCGGGGCCGATGAGTTTCCCGGCGTCGTCACCGGGCTGAAGGAGCGCAAACCCTATGTGAGCATTGCCGTCGGCCGGGGCCACTTCGATCCAGCGCTGGCCGTCATCGAATCGATGATCAACCACCACCCGGAACCCCAGCTTATCAACATAGAATCGCAAGCTGCGATCCAGATCGCGCACCCAGATGATGACGAAATGCAGGCAGAGATAGGGATCCGTACTGTCGAGTCGCAGCAGGGATCGATTAATGCCGAAAGGTAACTCGTAGCTCCCCATCGTGCGAGATTATACGAGGTCATATTCGAGCTTTGCTGTCAGGATTTCCGAAACACGTGTAGCCCCGGACGCCTCGTCCGGGGTTGTGCGCGAAGCGCACAATTCGACAGCGTGTCCCCTTCGACAACCTCAGGACACGCACTGTCGCATAAAACGCGACACTCGTGCGCCCTCTGGATCAACTTGTTTATCAGGCTTGAAATTCTGAGGCTTCTGGGAAACGCAGGTTGCACTTCGCGAGTGTGGTCGTCAAGAGTTCTTCCACCTTCGACTCCTCGCAGTTGCGAGCCATGGCCAGTTCGCTCACCAGCAGGTATCGGGCGCGTTCCAGCATCTTCTTCTCCCGGAAGGAAAGCGGCTTGGCCTGGTGAAGAGCGATCAGGTTCTTCAACACGCCCGCCACTTCGAGGAGCGATCCGGTGCGCATGCGCTCGGAGTTTTCCTTGAACCGGTCTTTCCAGTCGCCGTTCGTGCCGTTTCCATTGATCGAGAGCAGGTCCAGAACCTTCTGGATTTCCCCATTCTTCACCACCCGCCGCAGCCCGACACTGCCGGCGTTCTGGCAGGGCACCATCACCCTGAGGCTGCTCGCCTTAATGTTCAGGAGGTAGAACCTCTCGACCGTCGCACCCACGGACCGGCTGCTGATCTGTTCGATGACACCGACGCCATGGTTGGGGTAGACGACTTTATCACCAATGTGAAAATTCGAATCGGCAAGACTCATAAGCAGGCACCCAGTAGGCGGAGGGTTCGTGGGGAAGAGCACTGTAACTGCTACTAGCATGCTACTCCTGGCCCTTAGGGAAGGCAAGAGAGGCGGGATTTGGGGCGTCGGACCTCAGGCTTCGGCTCTCAGGCGTCGGACTTCATCATGGCGTCCCACCATTTAGTCTGAGGGCTGAGGTCCGCGGTCTGACGTCTGTTTTCCGCGGCTTTCCATCCATCCCTGCAAGATCAAAATGGCAGCCATCCGGTCCACGGCTTGCCCCCGTTTTTCGATCGAAAGGTCGGTCTCGCGCAACAGGCGGTTGGCTTCGGCGGACGTCAGGCGCTCGTCCCAAAGATGCACAGGCAGCTTGAATTGCTTGCGAAGATCGTCCGCAAACGCTTGAATCTTCTCGGCTTGGATACCTTCCGCGCCCGACATCCGCAGTGGAAGACCAACCACGATCTCGACCACTCCATAGTCTCTAATGACCCGGTGCAAGAAGGAGAAATCATATTTCTTGTTCTTGCGATGTAGCGTTTCGAGACCCTGGGCGGTGATACCGAGTGGGTCAGAAACCGCGATCCCAATGCGGCGCGCTCCGACGTCAAGGCCGAGGACACGGTGGGCCGAACCGGTGAAATTCGCAGGCACAGCGGAATTATAAGCGGACGAACACAACTAACTTCACAGCCCAATCCAACCGGGTGCCTCACCCTTGTCCCGCGCTGTTTGCGGGACAGGGTCGGGTTCTTGACTTTCCCATGGAGCCCCCCAACCCCTGTGGAGACAGCCGCCATCGGCTGCCCCGCGAAGGCGAGGCCAAGCGGCCCCGTTGCAGGAGGCGGCCCATTTGCCGGAACCCAGATTTATTAGGAGTGCACGGAGTCAGGCTGTTGCCATCCTTGCAATCATGCTCGGCAGTTGTTTCAAGAGGATTGCGGGCTCCACAACCTCCACCGTCTTTCCAGATCGCAAAATCCGTGGTATATCAAGGGCTCCAATAAGCCCAACCCGTCTTTAGTCGTGTACCATCGGCCAGCAATCCCCGACGTCAGGAGTTAGGGCTCTGTTGAAAAGAGGTTGGTATGCGAATTCGCCGATTGTTAGCGCTTCCAGTTGTTATTTGCTGCAGCCTCTCGATCGCACCTGCGGCGTCCACCGGGCCTGACGATCGTCCAATCACTGACCCCAAGACGGTGGTCTCATCGTCAAACTCAGCCGCCCGGCCCGCGCCCATCGACGACCTTTACTACACAAAAAGTGTGTTTGGCGCCGCTTGGTCGCCCGACGGAAAGCAAATCGCATTCACCAGCGACATTGCCGGCCGCTTCAATCTATGGAAGGTGAACGCCTCCGGCGGTTGGCCGATTCAACTTACCCAGTCCGACGAGCGGCAGTACGGCGCTGCCTGGTCACCTGACGGCAAATGGATCGTCTACCAGCAGGATCACGCCGGCGATGAACTCTGGGATCTCTACGCCGTCCCGAGCGAAGGTGGGCAGATCGTCAATCTGACGAACACTCCTGCGATTCGCGAAGAGAGTCCGCGCTGGTCCCACGACGGCAAGACCCTTGCTTTCTCCTATAAGCCGAAAGATGGTTCTCAATATGACATCGCTCTGCTCGACTGGAGCACCCGCAAGGTCCAGCTCCTGACCCATGAACAGCAACCCGGTTACGGCTGGAGCACGGTGGCGTGGAGCAACGACGACAAGACCATCTATGCCGGCCGCGTGAATCCTCCTTTCACTGACGCCGACGTCTACCGCATTGACGTGGCTGCCGGAAAAACGGAAAATCTCACGGCCCATCAGGGCACGATTCGATATCTCGGCTCATCGTTATCGCCCGACGACAAGACGCTGTTGCTGAGTTCGGATGCCAAGGGCGGTTACATGAACGTCGCCCTGCTCGACGTCGCTACGAAGAAGGTCACATGGGTCACCGACCTAAAGTGGGAAACCTACGCCGGGAATTTTTCGCCCGACGGCAAGCGCTTCAGCTATGTCGTGAATGAAGACGGAGTGATCGACTCCTATCTCGCCGATCGATCCACCAACCGTGCAGAAAAGATAGATCTGCCGCATGGCCTGAACGCCTTCTCGGGCAACCCGAACGAGTTCGCGCCGCAAAGCGACCGCGTGATCGTTTCCCACGAGGCTTCCAATCAGCCCGCCGACATTTGGATCTACAATCTCCGCACCCGCCATGCTGACCAGCTGACTTTTACCGCGATTGCCAGCTTGCGTGCGACCCCGCTTCCACCCTCGCAGATTGTCCACTACAAAAGTTTTGACGGAAAAATCATCACGGCCTTGCTCTGGGTGCCGTTCAATCTGAGACGCGACGGGAGTAATCCCGCGATCGTACTGCCGCACGGTGGACCCACCGGCCAGATGGTCGACTACTGGAACACCGATGTGGCGGCGCTGGCCTCGCGCGGATACATCTGCATCGCTCCGAACCCGCGCGGGTCCACGGGTTATGGTCTGGATTTCCAAAAAGCTAACTTTCAAGATCTGGGCGGCGGCGACCTCAAAGATGAGATTGCCGGCGTAGACTTCCTCAAAGCCACGGGGTTTGTCGATCCGAAGAAAGTCGGCATCTACGGCGGCTCTTACGGCGGCTTCATGACATTGATGGCCATTGGCAGGACGCCCGATATCTGGGCGGCGGCGGTCGACCAGTACGGGATCATCAACTGGGTTTCGATGCTGAAGAGCTCCGACCCCTCGTTGAACGAGTATCTGAAGGCCCTTTTGGGTAATCCTGAAGAGAACCGCAAAGTCTATGAGGATGACTCGCCCATCACTTACATTCGCAGCGAGAAGGCGCCTTTACTCGTGCTGCAGGGCGACAATGATCCCCGCGTGCCGAAGGAGGAGGCGCAACAGGTTGTCGATATCCTCAAGAAAGAAGGCCGCATCGTGGATGTGCACTATTACCCGGATGAAGGTCATGGCTTCGTGAAACGCGAGAATCAAATTGACTCGATCCGTCGCACCATCGCCTGGTTCGATCAATATCTGATGGGAACAAACCCCGCACCATCGAACTGAACGGCAAAAGTCGAAGAGAAACCGGCCATCTCGCCTCTGCTACACTTGCACCTTTCTCACGCCAGGAGGCTCCCGTGTCCCAGCAAACTCCGCAGAACTACGCCAACCACACGCGCTTCGATCCGGCATTTCATTTCTTCCTAGGCCCGGTCTTCATTCTCGGGCTGATCCTGTCGCTGGTCCACTTTTTCTATCACCTGCGCGAGAGCGACCTGCGCGACAACTTCCACTCGTTCCTGCTGATCGTGCTGGCCATCGCCATGCTCACGCTGACGTTAAAAGTCCGCCTCTATGCGCTCAAGGTGCAGGACCGCATCATTCGTCTCGAAGAGTGCCTGCGCCTGAGGCAGCTTCTCAGTGAACCTCTGCGCTCGCGCATCCCTGAACTCACGGAAGACCAACTCATCGGCCTGCGGTTCGCGTCGGACGCCGAAGTTCCCAAGCTGGTCGAGCGCGCGCTCAGCGAAAAGCTGAAGCGCAAGGACATCAAGAAATCGATCCAGAATTGGCGCCCCGACTACTGGCGCGTGTAACGGATCTCTTGGATTTACATGCGGATGCAGGAGTTCTTATGGACGTTTACTGCGTTGTGACCGGGCAGGACAAATCGGGCAAGTCCGTCATTGTGCGCAACACGGCCGTAAAGCCCGTGAGCCTTGCTTTGCTTCCAGGCTACGAGTTTCATCGCATATGGGGAAGCGACTCTGTCCCTGAACTTCCCACGGAAGGGACTCCACCCGCGCAACCGAGCTACTTTCCTCCGAAGGGTGGTTTCCGCTTTGCGTTTTTCACCATCGCTCCGGACTCGACGGCTCGCGTGGATCAGATCGACATTGCATCTGCTCTTCAAGAAATTCAGCAGAAGTTGCCCGGGATGATGGAAGTCCTCGAACCCGCTCATCCGGGCATGCACACGACCGACACGGTGGACTTCGACGTGATTGTCTCTGGCGAAGTCTATCTCGAATTGGACGACGGAGCTGAGGTTCGTCTCAAGGCGGGTGACTGCGTGATTCAGAACGGAACGCGCCACGCCTGGCACAACCGGTCCTCGGAAAAATGCGTGATCTCCGTCGCGATCGTCGGCGCTGAGCGCAAACTCTAGCCCAGCCCAGTATCCAGCGACGTTACAGGCATATCGTTGGCAAACCGGACACACTCTGTCGCGATATCGCGTATCGCAGAAGATAGCGGCATGCCTTTTGTACGGTAGCGCGCCGACAGCAGCTAACTCAAAGAACTAGCATAAATACTAGAAGTACGCCTGCAAAAAAGCAGGGGGTGCTGCATGGGCTCGATTCGGGTTTTGGTTGTAGAGGATTTTGCACCCTTTCGCCAACTCATCTGCAAGACGCTGGCGAATCGGCCACACTTGCAGGTCATTGGCGAAGTCTCTGACGGACTCGAAGCAGTTGAGAGGGCACTCGAACTCAAACCGGACTTGATTCTGCTGGACATCGGCCTTCCATCACTGGGCGGTATTGAGGCCGCTCGGCAAATTCGCAAACTTTCCCCGGGATCGAAAATAATTTTCTTGAGTCAAGAATCTTCTCCTGATGTGGTTCAAGAAGCCGTTAACTTGGATACCTGCGGCTACGTTTTGAAAACCAAAGCCGGGAGCGACCTGTTTGCTGCTGTAGATGCAGTTCTTGACGGCGTGCGGTTTGTGAGTGGTGGATTGCTCGACTGCTAACCCCATCCGCTAGATGACGTGATCCCCATCTCTCAGATCCTGTAACTCGGTTTCTGGAAGGGCGAACTGCGAGAACCCGCAGTCTAAGCAGACTAGAACCCTCGGGAATGCCAGAACGTGGGGTTTGTCCAGATTCTTGTAGCCAGGGAAATGGAAGGCTATCTCAGTCGGGAAGTCCACCTGATTGGCCGATGTACACAACGCGCAACTCATGGCGCTCCAATACAATTCTGTACCTGAAATTTGTACCCGTGGTGCACCGAGAGTGACAATGTGTCGAAACACTAGAGACTGTGACTCGCCTCACACCCCGTCTCCTCCATTTCTCTGAGTCTACCGGCGAGTATAAGAACATGATTTTGAGCTCTGTGCCTGACGAGGCAGCAGCACCGGTATACTTCTTTGACTTGCTGTTGACGTCAGCGATGAATCGACCCGGCCCCCAAAACCGTGTGTAAACCTTGAGGTCCGTCTTACACCAATGGCTCACAGGAATCTTCTGGCTGTCAGTTCTGCCAGTCGCTTTCTCGCCGCAACGATTGATAGTTTCGATGACATCTCAACCGCAGGAGAGCGCCGTGATGAACAGCATCCTTGTTGTTGCATGCTTCCTCATGATGTCAATTGTTCTGTTCCCGCAAAGGGTCGCCTCGGCGCAGACCGCTACTCCTCATATAACCAGCAGGCCGATGGCCGACAATGAGGAGACCATCACTGACGAAGATATCCAGATGTTACGCAAAGACATTCGTTCACAGAGAAAGCAGATCATTGCCGCCAATATGAATCTGTCTGACTCGGAGGCCGAAAAATTCTGGCCGGTGTACGAGCAATATGTTTCCGATTTGGTTAAGCTCAACGGAACGAAGTACGCACTAATCAAACAGTACATACAAACCAAGGGAGCTCTAACCGACACAGAGGCTGAAACCGCGGTTAACCAATGGGTCAGCATCGATCAGTCGGTTGGCGAGCTGCGAAAAAAATACATTCCCCTCTTCCGCAAGGTGCTCACGGCCAAGAACACGGCCCTGTTCTACCAACTGGATCGTCGTGTCCAGATGATGATCGACCTCCAATTGGCGTCCTCCATTCCAATGATCCAACCGTAGATTCCCCAAAAAGCCATCTACCGAGCTGATCGATCAACGGCAATGCTCCGGTTTGATTCCGGGTAGCGCTACAAAGCAGCTCCCCGACAGGTGCGGCAAAGTCGAACGGAGCCTTCAGGCGGAGAAAACAGACTTGGTATCGTTGGCAAAAAAATCGCGTTTACACCATCGACCGTGAGTCAAAAGCGATTTTCTTCACGCTCAGTTTTGCAAATGCCCTCGGTATCAACAACCAACAGGCTCCTCGTTTATTGTCGATGGCGAACTGGAGACCGATGTCAACGAAGAAGCCTTTGATTTCGAATTCGAGCGAGAACTAGACGAGTCATTTCGAAGCAGGAACGGACTTTGCGGTAGGCGTAGAGCCTGAAGATCCGTTGGTATCCATGGCGCGCGAAAAGCTCTTCACCCTCAGGTTGGGACAGCTCAGTACCTGGTACGTCTCTCGCCGCCGTGCGCAGGAAAACTGAGAACATCCCGCAGGCACGATGAAAGGTACATCAGGGTTAAAATTCGAGACCGTACTGAAACCCGGCCCATCGTACGAAGGCAGCGCGCCAGTCGATGGGAACTGAAGTTGGGAACAACGCGGATCATTCGCTCGGCGATCGTGAGTGCTCGCCGGTTTCGTGGTTTGCGCAGCGCCGAGCGTTCCTAGAGCAATTACCGCCACAAGAACCAGAGCAACCTTCATTTTTCAGTTCCCCTTCTATGAACAGAATCTAATCTGTTCCGCCGTTTGGTCCTATGACCAGAACGCGTGATTACTGCCCCACCTTTGTGTGGTTACTTTTGGCTGTGGACTGACCGCCGAATGGCCAATCGCGGCTCGTCAACTCTTGATCACTTCAGTCACATGGTCACGGTGACCCAAGTACGTTGCAGCTCCGTTTCAACAAATGTAATTTCGGGATCAATGGAAACTCGAAAGCCGTCAAAACACCGCTCGCATCCGAGCACATCCACCGATCTAACAGCCACTCGTAGCCTGAATCGCGCTCAACTGGGAAAGCGAAGGAGCACTCGGATTGCCCTCACCAGCCCGGTGGGACTGGCAGGTGAAGATCGAAACAAGTCTTCCTTTACGATGCCTGCCACGGCTACCAACCTGAATAAACATGGGGCGGCCGTCCAGCTCCATCGAGAATTGCTGGTCGGTTCGATCGTGTCAGTGAAGAACAAGCGTGGTGTGCACGTCTCCGCGCGCGTTGTTTCGCAGATGGTCGCACGCCATGGAGTTCCCACCTACGCCATTGAGTTTGTCGAGCAGGATGAGAAGGCCAAGGATTTTTGGGGTATCTCGTTCCCATCCGCTAACTGACCGCTAGCTAACTCGTGCATGTAGTCCGCGTACAATCGGTGATCCCTATCTCCGTTTTGTAATCCACCGCCACAGGGCGCCGGACACACCTACAAAAACTTAATCGAGTCGGCTCGTTTGGAAGGCGAGGGAAGACACGCCTTCCGGATGGCCCGGGTTCCGCAGGCCTAACCTGTGGATCTTTTACAGATCATCTACAAACTGCTGACATCTGCTTGACATAACTCGGCTCCCCTCCTGTGTACGCTGATTGTGGATTGGAACACGCAGCCAAGGCTGCGACTGGGTGAGTCCCTAGCATCGTGCGTGCCACAGGCAGTCGACTGCCAAACGCTATCGTTTGAGATGGACGTCTTACACATCATGTGATTACGTCCGGGCTGTCGCTCTTTCCGGTTCAGTAAACGCCATCAAGCCACACCAGATCTACAAAACTTTTGAACCTCAAAATTTAACGACTGGAGATCGTGTGTCTTTATCACAACTTGCTAGCTCTACCCAGGTCGACTACGCTCTAGGCCATTCTTCTCGCGAATTGCACCGCCTCACTTTTCAGGGCAGTGTGTTCGCACCCTTCACCCTGCATTTCTTCACGCAAGCAGGAATAAGCCCTGGGATGCGTGTCCTCGATGTCGGTAGTGGCAGCGGAGACGTGAGCTTCCTGGCTGCGGAACTGGTCGGCGAGGCCGGGCACGTCTTTGGAGTCGATCGATCCGCGGAAGCAGTACAAAGGGCGAGAGTGCGTGCCGTTCGCCGCAACCATGCCAACGTTACTTTTGCTGTCGGCGATCCTGCCACTATGTCGTTCGATCAGCCTTTTGACGCGATCGTCGGCCGCTTCGTGTTGATGTATCAGGACGATCCCGTCTGGAGTCTGAAAAGAATTACAAAACACCTTCGCGCCAATGGTGTGGTGGCGTTTCAGGAGCTGGATTCGACCGCCTGCCGCTCCCGTCCATCGGTTTCTGTTTTTGACGACGCAGCCCGGTGGCTGGGAGAGGCACTGCGAGGCAGCGGTGCCCGGCCCGACCTCGGACTGGAAATGCATTCCTTGTTCCTCGATTCCGGATTGCCTGCACCCGACATGCGCATGGATGCCATAGTCTCTGGCGCGGCCGAGAGTCCCGTTTATCAACTGTTGGCCGAAGCAGTGCGAAGCCTGGTGCCGACTCTGCAAAAACTCAACATTGCTTCGCCAGAGGAAGTCCAGATTGACAGCTTGTCCGATCGCATTCGCGAGGAGGTCGTGGCCAGTCGAGCAGTCGCAGTGTCATACGGACTGGTTGGGGCCTGGGCCAGAAAACTGGTGGTTGAGGACATCGGCAGATAACTTAGCCGCGTTCGAAAGGACGGGAATCTCTCCTGCGGAGGTTACGTTGCATGGTGATGGCCCAGTTGTTCGAGCCCATACAAGTTGTCCCATTCCACCCATGCTTCAGCAATGCGCTTGTTTTCCAGACGATAGATAGCAAGATAGGTTGCGGAAAGCACCTTATTCGACGGAGGGTACGAACCCATGCTGCCGACCTGTGTACCGCGAAAGTGGGAGCGGACTGCCACGCTCTCGCCCTCGGCGAGCAGATCCAGCACGGTTTCCTCCGCGTCGGGAAACGTGATGTACTCGCCCTTCAGGTAGGTGATCAGTTCCTCCGCAGAACGAATCTCCGCGGCCCCAGCGGCGTTACTGTGTCGGATAAAGTTTGGAACAAGCAGGACGCGTAGTCGGTCCCAATTCTGGGTGTTCACAGAGTCAATGAAGCTGCGAATCACCGCTTTGTTCGTTTCGGACATGGAAATACGCCTCGACCATTCGAATTTTGGCCCATTGAGTATATGCACGCCTGCGTGATCCTTGGCGTAACGCGGCCATTCGAACGACGAGGAAAAGGGATGTTTCCGTTTTGAGGAAACATCCCCTCTTTGCCCAGCATTGTCTGTCGCTCAGCCCTCAGCGACGACCGAAATTCACTGAGTGAACGTAAACCAGCGCCAGCCACTAGCAGTCGAATCACGATAAGAGGCTCCTCCAAGCGTCGTGACTCGCCACTTGCCTGGTTGCGCGCCCACAAAGTCAAAAGAATAGTCGGACATTAACGGATCCGATATCGTGACGGGCAGGTAACTCACGCACGTAGTCCTCGTGGAGTCGCAGTACGCTATCTCCAGCTTGTAGCCCACCGCCGCCGGGACCATCTTCCACGACAGCGTGAGCGCCCGTGGATAGTGGCCGAAGATTTCGTTGTTAGCGGGATTGGTCTGAATCGGTGTCGCCATCTGGGGCGTCGTGTTGTACGAGAACGTCCACCACGCGCTGGGAGCTGAGTAAGTCGTTCCATTGAATGCAGTCACCCGCCAGCGGCCTTTCTGGTCGCCAACAAAAGTGAATGTGTAGTCGGAATTGCTGTTGCCAGTGACGGTGACTGGTGGATAAGCATTCCAGGTACTGCCAGACAAGTATGCTGCCTCCACGACATAAGCGGTCGCAGTGAGTACCGGCTGCCACGCCAGTGTTGTGGTTCGGGGATAATGAAAGAGCGCCGTCCCGTTTCTGGGCGACACCAGCACCGGAGCACCCCAGGGCGTGGCTGGGAGGGGAGTGGCCGGCTCGATCTGCTCCGGCAGCGCAATTTCGCCAATTGCTTCCCCTCCGGCTAGCCAAACGTTGGCTGTTGCGCCGGCGGCTAATACTTCGGGCTTGGTTTGACCCAAAGCAGATGGAACTAGAGTTGAAATTGCGAGGACCACGATCGCGAGAATGCCTAACCGAAAAACATATGGTTGTGTATCCCTCAAGCGTTTCATGCTGCCTCCATTAGGGGCGCTCATGATGTATGAGCTGTTGAGGGGAAGACATGGGTTATCTTGCGTCAGAGCCTGCGTCTCAACTGGCGGGGGAATTCGCCTCGGAGGGGAGAGACGCGCCCATTCAACACCCAAGAGCAGGTCATGTCAATAATATTTAGCTATATTTGATGGGATCACCTGTTGTGACACTGTTGCAATATCGCGACATCACTCATGATCGAAGCGACTAAGAAGAGGAAAGCCCGGTGAGTCAAAATGAGCGCCACTACAGTTGTTGACAGTTGTTGAAAACCAAACACACTTCTAAGCTGGGAAACTTATGTCACTTCCTTCCTCCTTTAAGCCTAGTCAACTCACACGGGCGGGGCTACTATTCTGAAAGAACCTTCGCAACAAGGATGGCGTTTGTTGACTTCGTTCCACAAGGACCATGATGCGATTCAATAGGTGGGCTCTTCAAAGTTTGTGGCTGGTCGCGCTCCTGCTTCTGCCCGGCTGCAATGCGCTGAATCCCCTCTGCGGGAGCGCCCGTCCCTCGCCGAGCCTCAGTTCGATCTCTCCCACAACGATGGTTTTTTCTTCACTGCCGCCCAGCTTTGTCCTTACTGCGACGGGCGGTCATTTCGTGGCCTCCTCCGTTATAGTCTTCAATGGCGCCGAGCTTGCCACCACCGTTGTCAGCAGTTCCCAACTCACGGCCAACGTGACATCATCCATGATTCCAGCACCTGGACCCTTCAAAGTCGAGGTGAAGACGCCCTCCGGCAATTCCGGCAACCTCGGTTGCTCCAGCGGCGGCACAAGTGGCACCCAAACCCTGACCGTTAACTGACCCCTGCAAACCAGACCAGTTCCAGTCCAACCCAATCTGCCACACAAGCCCCCCGCGCCTGGCGTGATGCGGTCCACGGTTAAGCAAGAGAAGCACAGGGACGAAGAATCCTCTTTCTCCTTGTTTCGCATCGAAATACGACTACGGATTTATTTCCCGCCTTCTCAGGCAGCGACTATCGCCACTACGTTATTCACCTTAAAACCACCGGCAGCGGCGGCGTCATCTGACGGCGACGATGAAACCCGATGACCGAGAACGCATGTACCAGCTGTGCGCACTGATCGAAAAGGAAAGGGACCACCACCGCTTTCTTCAGTTGATCGAAGAACTCAACAACCTGCTGGAACGCCAGGAGCAGCGCCTGGAAGAGAAGCCGAAAACTGAGTGCACATGAACCGCAGCACGTTTCCCCGCATCTCATAGACGCGCGTGGAAGTCTTCCAGGGAGGGTATGTCTTTGTGGACGGTCTTGGTCGTCGATGACAACCAGGCGGTGCGCAGGTTGATTTGTCAGCTTTTCGCCCGCGAATCCGATTTCCAAGTCTGTGCTGAAGCCGAAAACGGGAGCGAGGCTCTGTTGAAGGCCCAGCAGTTTGAGCCCGATCTGGTCGTCACCGACCTGTCCATGCCTCAGATGAACGGCCTTGAGGAAATCCGCGCGTTGAATAAGCTGAGGCTCACTACACCGGTTATTCTTTACTCCGCCCATATGGATTCCTTTGTGGAGAAGGAAGCGTTCGCCGCCGGGGCCTCCGCGGTTGTCCCGAAGATCAACGTGGTGGCGGTATTGATCCCGACCGCTCGTACCTTGTTGGAGCGTCTAGCGGCTTGACCTCGCCGCATTTGGATCCGCAACCGTCTGAGGCCCAGCAGCATCCCATCTTAGGCGGTCTGAGGGGGGTCTGAGCTCGAGATCCGAGGTCAGGCTGAGGTAACCTGACCCGACGGTCCCGAAAGTAACCACCCCGGTTCCGTTTCGGCGATTGACCCCGGCGCCACCCGCAGGTACGATTTTTGGTAGAATTCACCGAAATTTAACACTCAGAGAGTTCAACGGAATCAATACCCCGTAATTATGCGATTTGTTCACCTCTACTTCCGGCCTACCGCGCTCGCTTCTCTGATCCTGGCGCTTTCCGCCTGCCACAGCGCGCAGAAACCCGTGACGCTGGTGCCTCGGGCAACGGCTCCCGCGCTAAAGCCGGCGCCGGCTCCGCAGGCTGCGTCCTCGCCCGCGCAAACTCCTGGAGAAAAACCGCAGGAAGACTCCGCCGCCAAGAACCCGGTTGAAGCTCCACAGGCAGAAACCCAGCCACAATCGGATCCTGTCGGCGATGTAATCGCGAAAGCGGAAAGCGAATATCAGACGGGCTTAGCCAACCACCATGCCGGAAAAGTCGACGACGCCAAGCACAATTTCGATACCGCGCTCAACGCGCTGCTTAGCAGCAACTTCGATATCCGCTCCGACGAACGCCTGCAAAAGGAATTTGACCGCATCGTTCAAGGTGTCAACGAACTGTATCCCGGAGGCACCGCCCAGGAAGCCGAAGCTTCGCAGGATCCGCAGCAGAAGTCCGAACCGGCGCCCATCGACACGACCAACGAAATTGCCCCTTCTGCCGACGCGGGCACCAAGGCGAAGGCTGAAGCCGACCTGAAGAAAACCAAGTCCGACCTGCCGCTGATGATGACCGACCAGGTCGCCGGCTACATTGCCTACTTCTCGAATTCCAATCGCGGACGCGGCGTCTTCGAGCGCGCCTACGCCCGCTCCGGCCGCTACCACGACATGATGGTATCGACGCTCAAACAAGAAGGCGTCCCGCAGGATCTGATTTATCTCGCACAGGCCGAGTCCGGATTTCTTCCGCACGCAATGTCGCGCGTGGGGGCACGCGGCATCTGGCAGTTCATGGCAGGCCGCGGGGTGGGTTACGGCCTCCACCACAGCATGTATGTGGACGACCGCCAGGACCCCGAAAAATCCACGCGCGCCGCCGCCCGCCACCTGAAAGATCTCTATAACCAGTTCGGCGACTGGTATCTCGCCATGGCCGCCTACAACTCCGGCCCCGGCACGGTGCAGGCTGCCGTCAAGCGCACCGGATACGCTGACTTCTGGGAACTCTACAACCGCAACGTCCTGCCCAGAGAGACGAAGAATTACGTTCCAATCATTCTGGCTGTGACCATCATGACCAAGAACCCGTCGCAGTATGGGCTCGACAGCGTTGTGATGGAAAAGCCGTACGACTACGACACGGTCACGCTCGACTACCCGGTTGATCTTCGCCTGGTCGCCGATTGCGTAGGCACTACGAGTGACGAATTGCAGGATCTGAATCCGAGCCTGCTGCGCCTCAGCACGCCGCGCACCGGATCGTTCCAGCTTCACATTCCCGCCGGAACCAAAGAACAGTTCGAAACCGCCATCGCCGCCGTTCCGCCCGACAAGCGCCTGTGGTGGCGATATCACACGGTGCATTCCGGCGATACGATCATGGCATTGGCCCGCACTTATCACACGACGGCCAAGCAGATCGAAGAAGCCAACCACCTCGACGGCCCCGAACTCGAGCAAGACGCCAGGATCATCATTCCGGTCGCGCCGGGCAAGCATCCGACTGATTCCGCGACCTACGCGCGGCACATTACGCGCTACAAAGTTCACAAGGGAGATACAGTCGAAAGCGTCGCAGAAAACTTCGGCGTCTCCGCGCAGCAACTTCGCCGATGGAACGGCATCCGCGGCAACAGCCTCGCCGGACGTCGCGTCCTGGCCCTGCACCTGCCGATCTCGCCAAGCATCCACGACGCTGAAGCCGCGTCGTCGCACTCAAAAACAAAGAAGACCGAGACCGCCAGCACCAAGCCTCCAGCCACAAAGTCCTCTGAAATCGAGCGCCTGAAGACGGCCAAGGCGGAAACCGCGGTTGTCCACCACAAAGTAAAGTCCGGCGAAACCCTCTACTCGATCGCGAACCTCTACAAGACCACGGTCACTGCCCTGAAGCGCGACAACCGCAACGTAGCGGTAATCCGGCCAGGCATGATCCTGACCATCCACTTCGCCAGATAATTTCGTAAAAGAAAACGAGGAGGGCGCCCCACCCTTGTCGTGGTGTTTGCGACCGGGTGGGGTTTTTGACCTCCTCGAAGCGGCAAAACTCAGCAGAACCCCGCTTGGGAACGTCTCAAACTGGGAGCGCGTGGACTTTCGCATCAGAAAATGGGTTTCGTCACGCCCACAGACTGACGTGAGTGAAATCACATCAGGCGTTTGACCGCGGGAGGTACAATTTTTGGTTCGTTGGACTATTGCTGTTGATTATTTCTGTACTCATCACAGGAGGAGCAATCTCATGAGACTTACCAAATTCATCGTTTTGTTCGTTATCTGCACGCTGGCAATCTCGATCGCGATCCCGGCCTTCGCCGCCGACGGTGCCGCCACCTACAAGGCGAAGTGCGCCGCCTGCCATGGCCCCGAGGGTCAGGGCAAAGTTGGTCCTGCAGTGAAGGGCGCCACCTTAACTGCCGACCAGATCACTGATCTGCTGGCCAAGGGCAACGACACCAAGAAGGCCCCGCACAAGAAGGCCATCGCCGGCGTCTCGGCCGACGACGCCAAGGCCGTTGCTGACTATGTAAAGACCCTGAAGTAGAGGTAAGAACCTGGGAAGATAAGCCACGGGCGAAGGCGGTGTGCTTCGCCCTTTCTATTTAAACCGCGTTGTTTCTATAGCATACGACATGGGGAGATCGGTCACGCCTGGCGCCGTTCGATGATCAAAGGCTTGCCAGACACAATGGATCCCGTGCAGGCATTCGCGATGCGGAGTGAGTGTTCCTGGATGGCAAGCTGCAGTTGAATCAGGGTCGCGCTCCATTGGGGGTCCCGTTCATACAGCGCCCGGGCGCAAAGTTCACGGATTCGGTCTTCTAGTCGGCGGGCTGGCATTTCATAGGAATCCTGGCTGCAAGATGCGTGCAGCCCCTAGGATGCAACGAAACTGCCCGAGTGTTGGATACCCTACTAACCCTAAGGTTCTACCTGAGTCCAAGTGTGTAAGCCCCGCTTGAAATGTTCGTCCGTTCGGTAACCGTTCCATCGAATATAGAAACAGGCCCTTGGAGCGAGTTCGCGAATAGTTGTGCGCGCGGGTGTCCAGAGTCCTTGCAGTCCTCACCGAAGGTCGTGCTATAATCCGGCGCCGTTACAGCAAAAGTTTTTGTTGTCATTTAATTCTCTCGTGCCCGCAGCCAGGGCGTATCCGCACCCGGCCGCCACTGAATCAGGAGGAGCAATGACGTTTTACGACCCCACGCTCTATGGACGTGACGAAGAAGAGGAATTTGGCGATAGCGGCGCGTATAGCGAGTCGCTAGAAGAAGATTTCGAGGAAGAAGAGGAGGAGGAAGAAGAGCCCGGCATGCCGGCATCCGAATCAATTGAATCTGAGCCTGAACCGGCCCCCGCGCCTCCTGCTCCTAAGCCGGCACCGCCCTCTGGCGGTGGAGGCGGAGCCAAGAAAGCGCCTGCGAAGAAGAAGAAGGCCGCCAAGAAGAAGCCCGCAGCCAAGAAAAAACCAGCCAAAAAGAAAGCAGCGAAAAAGGCGCCCAAGAAAAAAGCCAAGAAGGCCGCCAAAAAGCCAGCCAAGAAAAAGGGCAAGAAGCGCCGTTAAGAGCTACCCTGGCCACGAGCGCCTCCCGCTCGCGACAAAATTAAACCGCGCCCGCAAGGGCGCGGTTTTGCTTTTCGGTCGTCGCTCCAATGTCCAACGCTAGTGCTCCTCCCAGAATCACACGCTTGTCATCCTGAGGCGCGATTTTTGCGCCGAGGACCTGTGCAATCGCTTGTCGCGGATGAACCGCCGAACAGATCCTGGGGGTCTTAGTCCTGCCTACTTCTTCCCGCCGACCGCTCCCAGGCACCTGCCGTAAAGTTCGAGCAGCTTATCGGCGTAGTCTTCGGGCTTGGCCGCTGATCCCGAGCCGGAGAATCCGACGCCGGTCGAGGTTGTGCGACCGAACCCGGTGGTCATGGCGACAAACTTCATCAGATCGAGTGCGATGTCTTCATTACGGCGGGCAGCGCCCGAACCCGTGGCGGGTGCTTCTTCCATGATTCCTTCTCCTCTTCCGGAAATGACGGGGATGTCGTCGTCTTCGTCGAAGTCCTGCAGCCTGCAAATGATTGCGCGATTCATGACGACGGTTGGATGACTCTCGTAGCGATGATAGCAGAGCAGCAGACCTCGGACCTCAGGCGTCAGACCAATCACGCTCACGACCGATCATCCACCATCTGGTGCGCTTGTCATCCTGAGCCGCGGGTTTTGGCGGCGAAGGACCTCTGCACTATTCGCAAGCGCCGATGCTGTCGAAGAGAACTGCACAGTCCCTTCGCACCAAGAAGCGCTGCTCAGGACGACAAACGGATTAGAGAGTGGCAGATCTGGAAGCCGTCTTCCACAATCGCATCATCAGCCACACCGATCCGATGAAAAGCAGTGGCGAAGAATAAAATCCCGGCGCCGGTCGCGCGACGGGCACGCTTGAAACCGTGTGCCCGAGGATCGTCACCGCGGTATGTCCGAGGCCGTTGAAGAACATGACAAGCGCGTAGAACCACGCCAGCGGACGCAGCCATCGCGCATTGCCCGCGGCGAGCGGGGTCAGCGCAAAACAAAGCGCCACGCCGGCGATCAGCCCCACCAGCCACTCGCGAAATCCGAACGTGGGAATGGGGAACCAAGCGAAGCGCGCCCGCATCGCGCCCACAGTGGGGTTGTAAGCGTTGAGGAATTCGGTCGAAGCTTCGTCGAGGACATGCAGCGCGAAGGCGACCGTTAAGGCGAACCAAGGTCGTCCAAAGCCGGACGCCTCCGGGGACGTGGCCTGCATCATGGCGTCCACCTCTGGCGATCATTATGCGCCACCTTCGCCGCATCCACGGCACTGTCATCCTGAGCCGCGGGTTTTTCGGCGAAGGATCTCATCTCGCTGTCAGCGCCCAATGCTGGCGGCAGACAGCAGATCCTTCAGCCCGCGAAGAACACGGGCTTCAGGATGACAAAGCTATGGAAAATTTCGAATATTAGTGTTTCACTTCGCTCATCAGTGCCAGCAGATTGTCTTCCGTGTCGCGGAAGAACGTCATCCACAGATCGTGATCCGCCATGCGTGCGATCATGTGCGGCTCATCTTCGAAGCGCACGCCCTTGGCTTTCATGCCGGCGTGAGCGGCTTTGATGTCGGGCACCGCGAAGTACAGGATCGAGCTGGCATGATCGAACTCCGGCTTCTCCGGACGGTCCAGCATCAACCGCAGTCCGCCACAGTCGAAGAACGCCAGTCCGGGCGGCACTTTGAACAGCAGCTTCAAACCCAGCACCTTTTCATAGAACTCCGCGGCACGCTCCACGTCATGCGTCCGGATCTGGATCTGCCCCAACCTCGTGATTCCTGGCCCTTCACTCATGGTCTTGACCTCCGTCAGTAAATTAGTTAGCATAGCTAACTATATTCGAAAGTCAATGTCAAGTGCTTTGGTTGGAAAATTTGATCTGAGGGGGTAGAAGAACTTAACCGCCGAGATCGCTGAGAAAAGCGGCGGAGGTCGCAGAGAAAGGCGCTATTAGAAAACAAATTTCATGTCACGCCCCCCTCCAATCAATCATCAACAATCATTAGTCAAAAATGAAGTCCTCACTGTCGCTGACCGGCTGCACTCGGCCGCCATTCATTTGCTGCGCCGCGTGCGCAAGCAGGACATCGCCACGGGCGAGGGACCCGCGCGTCTTTCCGCGCTGTCCGTGCTGGTCTTCGGCGGACCGAAAACGCTGAAGGAACTGGCGGCCGCGGAGCAGGTCAAGCCGCCTACGATGAGCCGCATCGTCTCGGGCCTGGCCCGCAGCCGCCTGATCCAGATCACGGAAGATCCAAAAGACGCGCGCCGGCTGCGCATTGTCGCCACGCCGAAAGGCACGCGCCTGCTACAGAAAGGACGCGAGATGCGCATCGCCTATCTCGCGTCGCAGCTTGAGCGACTCACTCCCGACGAACTTTCCCAACTGGGCGATGCTGTGGAAATCCTCAGCAAGTTGCTCCAGAGTTGGTGCTAATTTCGGCCTTGCGGTAACCATTCGGTCGGGTACCATGGGCACATGCATTAGAGGGCGCGCGGTCTCATACTGATAGGTCTTCATCGTCTAACGACGCGCAATTCCGTTGGTAAGACGGTTCGATAATGTTCCGGGATTCCCCTCCGGTCCGCCTTCAGTACAAATTTTGGTTACGCAGATGAACCTGTCTCGTTCACGCATCATCGTGGCGGTCGCAGCCCTTTTGTGGCTGGCCCACGTAGTTGTGTGTGTCACACTCGGCGGCAATAGTCCGGGGCCATTCCTCTCTGACCTGATTCAGTTGGTGCTCGGCGTCCTGGTGATCGGCTCGATGCTGCTGGCCGCAGATCGCTCCGAGGGCATGGCGCGGGCCTTTTGGCGGCTAGGTGTCGCCGCATACGGACTTTGGGCAATCGCGCAAGGGCTGGGAGTCTACAACGATCTTGCCCGCACTCCGGTCGTCTCCTGGGTCGCCAATCTCTTGTTCTGCTTCTGGTTTGCGCCGCTGGCCATGGCGCTGTTCCTAGACCCCGAGCACGAAACCGGGCGCATCGATGCCATCCGCGTACTCGATTTCGTGCAGGCGATGCTGATTTGCGTCGCGGCCTACGTGTACTTCTTTTATCTGCCCAAGGCGGAGTCTTCCACCGGGCTGTCGCATGAGGTGTGGGCGCCGTATTTCGGAGGGTATGCGCTAGTCGCGCTGGCGTTTGTCTTGCGAGCGATCTTCGCGCACTCGCGCGATGTCCGCGTGCTCTTCGGATCGATGGGACTATTTCTCTCGCTCTCGGGATGCGCCGATGCCCTGTACTACTATGGCCCCGGCGAGACCATGAAGACCGGACAGTGGTTCGATTTGCTTTGGAGCATGCTGCTGGTGATCCCGATGCTCATCGCCACCGCATGGAAGCAGGCTGAAGCTCCGTTGATTCCGCTGGAACAGCCCCTGCGTGAAAAACGGATCTCGGCCGAAATCTCTTACCTGCTCTACCCCGTGCTGGTATTGATCATGTCGCTGCGCATCGCGCAACAGCGCCTGATGCTGGCGGCTTTGGTGGTACTGCTGTCGTTCGTCACTTCGAGCGCGCGGATGCTGGTGACGCAGAGCCGGATGATGCGCGCGAAAGAGGCGCTGCGCCGTGAGGCCTCGCGTGACAGCCTCACCAGCTTGTGGAATCACAAGGCGATCCTGGAAATTCTGGAGCGCGAACTGCTCCGCTCCGAGCGCGATCATCAGCCTGTCGGCGTAATCATGGTCGATGTCGACCACTTCAAGAAGGTAAATGACAGCCGTGGGCACGCCGCCGGCGACGCCGTCTTGCGCATCATTGCCAGCGGCATTGCCGCGATGGTCCGGCCCTATGACTCGGTCGGTCGCTACGGCGGCGAGGAATTCCTGATCATCGCTCCCGGCTGCGGACTGGGAGAAACCTGGGAACTGGCTGAGCGCGTGCGCACGCACGTCGCCAGCTGCAGCATCATGGCGGGAGGCGCACCCGTCCAGGTCACGCTGAGCCTGGGAGTCGCGACGGGAGAAAACTCTGCCGATCTCGAAAAAGCTTTGAGCGGCTCCGACGCCGCCCTCTACCGCGCCAAAGCCGCCGGCCGAAATCGCGTCGAGCCCAGCCTGGGTCGCGCCGCAGGCGCCGGACAAGGCAGCGCGCCAACAGCCGAGCGCGACTTCTGGATCTGATCGCCTTCGGGCCATACTCACCAAGGTACGAATCGGGGCGAATTGATGATTGATGATGTTGAACTGAAAATCCGCGCGGGCCCGTTCAAAATGCTTGAGGGTTTCGCATTCAGCAATCAACAATCGAAAACTCAATAATTCTTCGTCAGCTCACGCCAACTGCCGCTTCAACTTTTACGTTGCGCAGGAAGTCGGCCGCCTCTTCGGGGATCACGGTGTTGATGAACATGCCGGAACCGAGTTCGAATCCTGCGGTGCGGGTGAGACGCGGAATCACGCTTATGTACCAGTGGAAGTAGCGGACGCCGACACACTCGGCGGGCGCGGTGCGGATGGTGAAGTTGAAATCGGGATTCTGCAGTCCGATGTAAAGCTTGGCCAGCACGGTCCGCAGCACGCGTCCCAGATCTACGATCTCTTTCGCGCTCACATCGCTGAAACTGGCCATGTGGCGCCGCGGATAGATATGAGTGCAAAACGGGGCGGGCGAGGCAAACAGTTCGACCGCGACGAAGTGTTCGCTGGTCAGCACAATGCGCTTCTGCTCCTGGAGTTCTTCGTCGATGATCTGGCAAAACATGCAGCATCCGAAATCGTCGAAGTGCTGCATCGCCTCCTGAAAACGCTGCCGCACCTGGTAGGAAATGACGGGCGTAGCGATCAATTGCGAGTGCGGATGCTCGAGGCTGGTGCCCGCATCCGTTCCGTGATTCTTGAAGATAGTGACCTGCGCGATGCGCGCATCAAGGCTGAGCTGGTCATGACGGATCTTATAAATGCGAAGGATGTCAGCCACCTGCGAATCGGGCATCATCGCCATCGCCAAGGAATGATCGGGCGTCTCCACGATGACGTCGTGCTCTCCGAATCCGCCCATCGAACGGCGCGAACGGTGGATGGTGCGCTCGGGCAGGACGTCAGGAGAGAGTGCCGCAAACTTGTTGGGAACCACGCGCGCTTTCCATCCATCTCCGTCGGGCAGGCGCAGGATCTCGGGCGGCGTCTGGCTTTCGTGGCCGGGGCAGAATGGGCATTTCTCGGAAAACGACACAGCCGGTTTGGATTCGCGGTGCACGGCCATCTGATCGGGACGCTTGGCGCGTTCGGTGGCAATCACCACCCACTCTTTGGTCATGAAATTCTGGGGAGTTCGGGCATGAAGAAACCTCCAGGGTAGTGTGCGCCTAAGATGGCGGGGGCGGCGAAAGAATCGGCAGGTTCGAGAGAATCGCATTCCCGAATTCGCACGCTGTTGAATCGTGCCCACAATGGTACGTCTCCGCTGATTCCGAGCCCTGAGTTTCTTACACCGAGCGAGAGCCACGAGACTATCGAAGCGCTATGCGGAAGCTGGCGCTCAGCACATCGTGCGGCCAGGATGACAAGGTTTTTGAGGACTCAACAGGTGCAGAGTCCTCAATCCTCCCTGTTGTCCGGTTTTCGTAACAACTCTGCTTCTTCCTTGATCTTGACTCCGTCTCGGTCTAAGATTCGCCCGATTTCTTCCCCTCTAGTTCCGGTCCCAGTTCATCGGCACGTATAAGACGCTGGACGCGTCCGTTTTGTGCAAACCACCAGGCGTGTCTTTCAAAAAGGAGAATCTCGCATGGCTTTACGAAAGGTCGATTTCAACATTCCCGACTCGCGCAAGGACGTTACGATGCGCAACGATCCCACGCGCATCGATCCCAAGAAACTGAAGCTGGGAAAGCAGGTCGCACGGCATGACCCGCGCACCCTGCTGATGGCTTCCTACGTTACGCCGTCACTGCCGACGCCTCCAGCCAGCTTCGACCTCACCGGCAAAGTAACGACTTGGGGGATGATGGACAACGATCAGATCGGCGACTGTACCTGCGCGGCCGCGGGCCACCTGATTATGGAGTGGACCGCCAACGCCGGCAAGAAGATGGCGACGCCCAGCGACAAGCAGGTCGTTGCGGCCTACTCGGCCATCACCGGCTACAACCCGACGACCGGGGCGAACGACAACGGCGCTGTCGAGATCGATGTCCTGAACTACTGGCGGCAAACCGGCATCGCCGGACACAAGATCGGGGCCTACGTCGCGCTCGAGCCCGCCAACCATAACCACATCATGGATTCGGTCTACGTCTTTCAGGGCTGCTACATCGGGCTGCAGTTGCCCACCAGCGCGAAGGCGCAGGTGCAGAATAACCAGCCGTGGTCCGTGCCGCCCGGCGGCACGACCGGCGATGGAGCCAAGGGATCGTGGGGAGGACACGCCGTTCCAGTCGTGGCCTATGACTCGCGCGGCGTCACGTGCGTGACCTGGGGCGCGCTGCAAAAAATGACGTGGTCGTTCTGGGAGGCATATTGCGAGGAAGCGTACGCGATCCTCAGCAAGGATTATTTGACCGGAAAGAAAACGCCGCAGGGATTCAGCACGCAGCAACTGCAAGCCGACTTGCACGATTTGAAATGAGATTTCGTTGTTCAGGCCATTTGCAAGAACGCTCAGGAGGAGAAAACGATGGCGACAACCAAGACGACCACCAGAACCCCAGCGCGGAAGACTCCAACTCTTCGCTTTGCGCATCCCTTTTTCACCACCACACCGCCGGAGGCTCGAGCCCCGGTTCCGGGTGTGGGCAAACAGCTTCTTACTCACATTCAAGGAAAGCTGCTGCCAATTCCCCCTGTGAAGCGAACGCCCACCATGACTCTTGCGGATGTGATTGGCGCGCAGGGGGAAACCGACGTTGCGAATTCAGGCGCCATCAGCTTTCACGCCGTAGGAGACACAGGAAGGAGCGCCAACTCGCCGCAGGGAGCGGTCGCCGAAGCCATGGCCACGGACTTCAACGTCGGCGCTCCCGCCAGTTCCCCGGCGTTCTTCTTCCATCTGGGAGATGTAATCTACGGCCCCAACAAAGATGTCAACTATCGCCCGGAGTTCTACGAGCCGTATGTGCATTACCCGGGCAAGATTATTGCGATCCCTGGGAATCACGATGGCGAAACGTTTCCCAAGACAGATCCGACCACCTGCAAAGCGTTCCAGGCGAACTTCTGCGCGCCTTCGCAGACTGTTCCGCCGATCGCGGGAACAATTTTTCGGCAGACGATGAACCAGCCCGCAGTGTACTGGCTGCTGGATGCTCCGTATGTGCAAATTGTGGGCCTGTACTCGAATGCGGCGGAGAATCCGGGATTCATCTCGGGGGCGATTCCGGGGCAGGCGCAGAAAACGTGGCTGCTGGCGACCCTGAAGGCGCTGGCGCAACAGCGCAAAAACGGTCCGCGGAAGGCGCTGGTGTTGGCGACCCATCATCCGCCGTTCAGTTCGGGCGGACACTCAGGCAGTACCCAGATGCTGACCGAAATTGACGGCGTCTGCCAGCAAGCCGGGATCATGCCCGATCTGTTTCTCTCCGGGCACGCGCATAGCTACCAGCGCTACACGCGTCAGCCTGCCGCGCACGCGGGATTACAAATCCCGTACATCGTTGCGGGAACGGGCGGCATTAACGACCAGGTGATCATCCCGGCTACCGGGCAAGTCAGTGGCGATCACACGTTCGTGAAGTCGCTGCAGGGATATGGCTACCTGCTGGTGAAAGTCGCCGGGGCAGCCGACAAGAAAACTGCGACGACATTGACGGTGACTATGTACCAGGTGGATCCGACTAGCCAGAAGAAATCGCAATACGATCAGGTTACGGTGACTCTGGCTACGGGGAAGGAGCACTGAGGTGGGTGAGGTTGAAAATCTCACAGTGAGGTTCGCTGGATAGAAAAGTCAAAATCCCCACCCTGTCGCACACAACGCGACAAGGGTGGGGCACCCCTTTTAGTTCCCCCCGCTTACTTTCCCGCTTACTTCCCCTTGCCCTTCCTACAATCGGATACAGGGAACGCTGTAGTGTTGCTGCGATATGGCGGAAATAGACTCGGCTTGGAGTTCGAGCCGAGTGCGCAAGTCAGAATCAAAGGTCCGTAATCGCAAGCGGCGGAGGACGGAAGCTATTCCTTCGAATGGCAGTGCGTCCGGGCACAAGGGTCCTGGCGCCAAGAATGCGGCACCGCGTCTAGGCGAAGAGCTTCGCGCCCGCGAAGAGCGCCTGTTATTCATCCTCGAATCGGCGGGGATGGGCACGTGGGACTGGGACCTGCGCAGCGGGCAGTTGGTGTGGTCAGAACGTTGTCTCGAGATTTTCGGCATCCCTGCCGGGACTGAGATGACGCATGAGCGCTTCCTAAGCGCGCTTCATCCCGAAGATCGTGAGACCGTCGATCACGCCGTCCAGATGAGCCTGTCGCAGAATCAGGGTTACAGCATCGAGATGCGCGCTGTATGGCCTGACGGCAGCATCCACTGGGTCCTGTCGCGGGGGCGGGCGTGCTTTGACGCGGCCGGAAAACCGATCCGGATGAGTGGCGTGGCCATGGACGTGACGCGACTCAAGCAGACAGAAGAAGATCTGAAACAGGCCCGCGGCGAGGCCAAGGTGCACGCCGACAACATGATGGCAATTTTCGATGCTGTGCCGGCCGCAGTCTTCTTTTCCCACGATCGCAAATGCGAGAAAATCACGAGCAACCGCGCCGCCTATGAACTGCTGCGGATGCCGTACGGCTCGAACTTATCAAAGTCTGCGCCGCCGGAAGAGCGTCCAAGCTTTCGCGTCTTGGAAAATGGGTACGAACTCGCTGCTGAAGAACTGCCTCTGCAAGAGGCCGCGATCACCGGAGAGCCTGTCCGCAACAAGGAACTGGAAATTCGTTTTGCAGACGGCAGTTCCACCCACGAGTTCGGGCACGCGGTTCCGCTGTTCGACGAAGACGGAAATGTGCGCGGCGCGGTTGGAGCATTCCTCGATATTACCGATCGCAAGGTCATTGAAGAACGGCTGCGGACTACGAGCGAACGTTTCAGGGTCGCCCTGCGGGGCACGCCGATCACGGTTTTCAACCAGGGACTAGATCTGCGCTACCGATGGGTGCACAATCCGCGGGGCATCCACAGCATTGTTGAAATACTCGGCAAGCGCGACAGAGAACTGCTGGAGCGCCCGGAAGACTGGAAGATGACGGAGGGAATCAAGGAGGAGGTTTTGCGCACGGGCGTGAGTTATCAGGGTGAGGTGACGGTCTCGCTGAACGGCAGGCCGTGCCACTATCACATCAGGATCGATCCGCAACGCGATGGTTATGGACACATCGTCGGCATAACGGGTGCGACGTTCGATCTGACAGAAAGCAAGCAAGCGCAAGCCGAGCGGGAAATGTTGTGGCAACAGCGCCAGCTGGCGCTGGACGCCGCGCAGATGGCGTGGTGGCGCTATGACGTCCGGGCAAGTACCGGCGGTTGGGATGACACCTTCAAAGCAATTTTTGGGATCACGGCGAATTCCCTTCCCACGCAGGAAATTCTGAAACACATCCATCCGGACGATCTGGCGCGCATGTCGGCGGAGTTTGAAGCAGACTTCAACAGCGCGGAGCCGAAGACGCATTTCGGGGAATACAGGATTGTGCTGGGCGACGGGTCGGCGCGCTGGGTAGAAATGTACGCGGCGGCGGAATTCGAATTCGACGGCTCGGCGAAGAAATTTGTGGGCTGCTCCGGAACGGTGCGGGATGTCACGGAGCGCAAAGCGACCGAACTCGCGCTGCGCGCCAGCGAAGCCCAGCATCGGGAACTGGCGGAAAATCTGGACCGGGTGGTACAGGCGCGGACGCTGGAGTTGCAGAAACGCAACCTGGAAATGGCGCGCACGACGGAACAGGTGAGATTGCTCTCCGGGCACCTGATGCAATTGCAGGACGCCGAGCGCCGCCGGATCGCGCGCGAACTGCACGACAGTTCGGGGCAGATCCTAACCGCGATCGGACTCGAACTGGCGAACCTGGCGGAACAGGTGCAGAGCGAGAAGATTCGCGAGGTAGCGCCGGAACTTGCGCACCAGGTGGAAGAGAGCCAGCAACTGGTGCAGATGCTTCATCAGGAATTGCGGACGACTTCTTACCTGCTGCATCCTCCTCTGCTCGATGAGGCGGGATTGTCGTCGGCGATCGGCTGGTATGTGCAGGGAGTGTCGGAGCGCAGCGGGATCGCGATTGACTTCGATATTCCAAAAGAATTCGGGCGACTGCCGCGCGAACTGGAGCTGGTTGTGTTCCGCGTGGTGCAGGAGTCGCTGACCAACATTCATCGCCATTCCGGAAGCAAGCGAGCTTCGATCCGGATCGCACGCGCGCCGGAAGCGATCACGATGGAAATCGAAGATTCCGGCAAAGGGATTTCGCGGGAACACCTCGCGGCGGTACAGGCGGGAGCGTCGGGATTCGGAATTCGCGCGATGCGGGAACGGCTGCGTCCGTTTGGCGGTGACTTGCAGATCAGCTCGCGCGAGGCCGGGACGCGAGTGGCGGTGAGCATTCCGCTGAGTCGGCTGGATACCTCCGAGCAGATCGAACCGGCACGCGCCGCGATGTAGTTCCTTTCTTATTTTCCTTTCTCGGGCAGGGTGCGCGGGCGGGACCCCCACACCACAGCCGGCGGGACGCCGGCGCTACTTATTCGTGATCTGCGTTTTGAGCAGAACTGGATCTCAGTTTTTCATGCTGTGAAAATCGCACATTCCTGCGCGAAGTGACTGAAGGTAGAAAATTTCAGCATTAGCACTCCTGCACAACAACATTCAAGAAAATAATTGTATTAAATCGTTTCTTGCGTGCATTTTTGCTGTGGCGCGTGGAGCGAGGTTTGTGTAGGATGGCGGCGAATAAACCACCGCAAGTCTTCCGTGGCAGTGTCAGCTTCGATCGCACATTTAGGAGGGTCCCATGCCAACATCCGTCTCACATTCGCGAAAGACCTCACACTTCTTGCTCTGCACGTGCCTCGTGGCCATAGCTCTTCTGGTGCCCTCGCTCGTTGGCGCGCAGGCTTACTTCGGAACAGTCAGCGGCGAATTAAGTGATAGCACCGGCGCCCTGGTGCAAGGGGCGACGGTGGTGCTGACTGACCAGCAAAAAGGATTTGAGTTCAGAACAACTTCTGACAGCAGCGGGCGGTATTTGTTTCGTTCGATCCCGCCGGGCGCATACACGGTTACTGCTGATGTGAAGGGATTTCAGAAGGTCACGAGCGCTGTGTTCAAAGTGGATATTAACGAGAACCGGACGACGAACCTGACTTTGAAGGTGGCAGGCATCAGCCAGAAGGTGGAGGTGGGGGCGCAGGCGCAAACGATCCAGACGGAGGACGCGGAGACAGGGCAAGTGGTGAATCGCAGGTACATCAATGACCTCCCGCTGATCGACCGGAATGTGGTTGAGTTGACCTCGCTGGCGCCGGGTGTTACCGAGATGGATGACCAGTGCGACGTGACCTGCACGGGCACGAATTTTGTGTCCAACGGCAGCCGAGGATCGACGTCCGACATTCTGACCGATGGCGCCTCTGTAACGAATTCTGAACCGAACGGCGGCATAACGGCAGTGACGTACCTTCCGTCGCCGGAGGCGGTCGAAGAATTCAAGGTGCAGCAGACGAACTTCAGCGCCGAGTATGGTTTTTCGGGTGCGTCAGTGGTCAACGTGATCACACGGTCGGGGTCGAACAAGTTTCATGGCAGCGGCTACGAATTCTTCCGCGACGATAGCCTCGACGCAAACGACTGGTTCAATAACCGCCAAGGCAACCCCATCCCTCCCCTACGGCGGAACAATTACGGATTCACCGTCGGCGGTCCTATCATCAAGAACAAAACCTTCTTCTTCGTGGATTACGACGGCGTTCGCTCTAAGGGATTGAGCACATCGAACGGGGCCGTTCCCACGGATGCGATGCGCACAGGCGATTTTGGCGAAGTATGCGGAGCACAGGGAGGAACATTCGATGCAAACGGACTGTGCTCAGTCGCGGCCGGGCAGATCTGGGATCCGTACTCCGGAACTTACGATGCCAATGCCGGTGGCATCGTGCGCAGTACGTTTATTCCCCGCAACAACATGATGACGTACATGAGCCCGGGGCCGGCTTCACACGTACCAGGCAATCTGATTGATCCCGTGGCGCTGAAGATGATGGCTCTTTTTCCAGAACCAAATGTAACCGGTGGTGACATCTACAATAACTGGTTCGGTTCCGGTTCTAACAGCAGTGCGAATGACCAGTTTGACATCAAGATCGACCATCGCTTTACCCAAAATAATCTGATGAGCGCGAAGTTTGCGTATCAATACACTCCCGCCTACAAAGGTCTGGACTGTTTCAAGAACTTCACCGATCCATGCCAGGGCGGACCGGGTTGGACCAACGCGCATACGTTCGCCATTAACGATACGCATTCGTTCAGCCCGAGCTTGCTGATGAATACGACGCTGGGGTTCACGCGCGGAGTCTGGCACATCGACGCATACAATCCCCATGGAGTGGATGATCCGCTTGGCACCCTCGGATTCCCTTCGTACCTGCAGAGCAACGGATTCAAGGGAGTCCCGGCGATCTTCATCGATCAGTACGCCAGCGCCGGCTATGCAAATATGGGCACCGATCCCTATGGCAATTACCGACTCGGTCAAGACACTGGACAACTTTCGGTCATGCTGGACAAGGTGCATGGTTCCCACGAGTTCAAGTTTGGGTTTGACGGTCGGATTCACCAGATCAATTACATACAAACCAACGCGCCGGTTGGCTTCTTCACCTTCAACGCCGACGGCTCCTACGCGTGTCCAGGCGGTCTGGATTCTTGCGGTGGCGATCCCATGGCGAGTTTCATGATGGGTCAAATGACCCAGGGTTGTGGCGGGAACGGATGCGGTTCGTATTACGAAATCCAGTTCCGCCCTGCGACCACAAACTATCAGTACGGCTTTTTCGCGCAAGACAACTGGAAGGCGACTCCGAAGCTGACCTTGAACCTTGGCTTGCGTTACGACGTGACCAAGCCGCGCACAGATCGTTATAACCGTCAGGACTGGTTTGATTCGAATGCAACAAGTCCGTTGAACGGTGGTAGCGTCAGCTACAACGATCCGGTGACGGGTAATCCCGTGACTTTGAATCTGAAGGGCGGCGAAGTTTTTGCCTCGTCGGGCCAGCGCACCAACTATGTGACCGATTGGCGCGACTTTCAGCCGCGCTTCGGCCTTGCGTACCAGTTTACTCAGAACATGGTGGTACGTGGGGGGTATGGGATCTATTACGGACAATCCCGGTCGGGAGTGACCGGTGTTGCGCCTTACGGAAGTCAGGGTTTTAACCAGACCACGAACGTGATCACCGCGAATCCCGTCGACCACGCGAGTCCCTACGCGCACCTGACGAATCCTTTTGTCAACGGATTGATTCAGCCCCCGGGAAGTGCGCTTGGGCTCAGGAATGATGTGGGCTTCACCGCCAACGGCCCGTTGCGCACTCCAGGCGCGAACCAGACGCCCTACGATCAGAGCTGGAGTCTGGGGTTCGAACGCCAATTGCGGAGCAATATTCTGATCAACGTGGAATACATTGGGAAGAAAGGAACGCGCCTTCCTTTCAGTGGGTCCAACTACATCAATCATCTGGGGCCATGGGTGGAGAATTTGGCGGTTGGCGATCCCAACGCGGCGAATCCATGCCAGAGTCTGACGATTGCATGCCTCAACACCTTGGTGGACAATCCCTTTGCCGGATCGATCACCGACCCCAACAGCACCATCGGGAGCAACTTCGCACAGATTCCGTATCTTCAGTTGCTGCTCCCGTATCCGCAGTTCACGGGAGTCACTACAGAACCGCAGATGATTGGCAGTTCCATTTATCACGGGTTGCAGTTGCTCGCCGAGAAGAAATTCTCCAACGGGTTGCAGTTTCTTGCGACCTATACGTGGTCGAAATCGATTGATAACTCTTCGCAAGCTGATGACAACGTAACGTGGCTGGGAAGTTTCTCTGGCTTGCAGGATCCCAATAAGCCGTGGCTGGAGCGCAGCCTCTCAACGTTCGACATCCCGCATGTTTTTCAAATCAGCTACAGCTACGATTTGCCGATTGGGCGTGGACGGGCATTGCTGGGGAACATGCCGCGATGGGCCGAGACGCTCATCGGCGGATGGAAGACGAACGGGATCTGGCGCATCGCTGACGGACGGCCGCTAACCTTCAACGTTGCCGATGGAAATCCAATTCCCACGTATGGCACACAGCGACCCAACATCGTGGGAACGCCCAGGCGCAATCACGGATCGGATTTCGTGGACAACTACTTTGTGGATCCCACCGTTTTCCAGCGTCCGGATGATTTCACCATGGGCAACGCTCCGCGAGCGCTGGGAAGCATACGGTCGCCGTGGCACTTCACGACCAATCTGTCAGTGGGAAAGCAGTTCGCGATACGCGAGGAGATGAACTTCGAAGTTCGCATCGAAGCCCAGAATGCATTGAACCATCCTGTGTTTCAAGCACCGATCACGTCGGTGGACGATGATAACTTTGGGAAGATTCTCGGGACGTCAGTAGGGCCGCGGCAGGTGCAGTTGGGATTCAAGTTCAACTTCTGAGCGTGGGGAAGGACTGAATCGTTCGCCCTCGCTTCGCTTCGGGCGACGGACGAAATGCGTCCGTCGCCACACGGGTTGTACGTCCTCCAGGAAGTCAAAATCCCCACCCTGTCACACAAAACGCGACGAGGGTGGGGCACCTTCGGAATTCTTTCTGCTAGTTGCGCTTCGATTTCTATCCATGCTTGTCGCGATTGAGCATGCTCGCTTCGCTTGCAGGACGGGTGAGGCGCCCGCCCCTACACGAACCTTAGGCTTCTAAGCCGATCTGGCAGACTCGGCCTACCAGGTAGTCTTCGGGGGATTTTTCTTCTGGGATGGGGAGGACTTCGAGGGGAGAGGACTGGTTGTGAGGGCGAAGAATTAGATGCCTTTCGTTGGATTCGACGTAACGGATGGCGCAATTATCGTTTTTCAGAACAGCGTACATATTAAATTCGCCCTTGCGATAAGGCTTAAGTGAGTTGTAATGGCGGTCGATCAGGAGCGTGGCTCCGGGGAGCAGGCGGGGAGACATAGCCTGGGCGTCGCGGGCATCGAGCTTGATGAGGACGAAGCGCTGCCAGTTGGAACGGTCGCCTTCGGTTTCCGGCTTCAGTCTGTGCAGGAAGGATTTCTTGAACTTGAAGATGTCCTTCACATGCATGCTGGGGATGAGGGGCTGGGTGGCGGCGGTGGAGGAATCGGTGAGGATGACGTTTTCGAAATCGTCAGCGCTGGGGGGAACCACGGTGGCGCGCTTGTTGACTTCAGTGGGATCGAGCAGGTCGAGGACGGAGAGGTGCTGGACCTGGAGAACCTTGTCCATGCCATCGATGCTGAGGCCGCGCTTGCGGTTGAGGAAGTTTGAGATGTGGGCCTGTTTAAATCCGGTTTGCTGGGCAAGGCGGAGTCCGGTGAGTTCCCCTGCTGCGATGCGATCGCCAAGAATTTTTCGGAGATTGTCTTGCAGGGCCTTGAACTTCATTAGGCGGAGTATAGCACTGGGTTATGAGGGGTCCGTAAGGGGGTAAACCCTGTAAAAGGTTTGTAAAGACGGGGTTAACGACTGCTGGGTGGGTGGGCAGCCGAACAGAGTCGCACTGGGAGAGTGAGTTAGAATCCGCACTTTTCGAGAAGCTTACGGGGGGGTGTTCTGGCGCGAAGAAAAAGTAAGAGCTGGAACCACGAAGGGCACGAAGGTACACGAAGGAACCAGCCCTTGATCTCTTCGCTGTGCGTGAATGAAGAAACGAGCAAGAAAAAAATCACGCGGTTTTGCGTGACAAGATACTGAAACTGCAAGGGAAAAGTTTTCCACAGGCGAGGGATGTTCACCCAACCTTGACTGGGAAAATTCACAGCTATAGGATCGCGGCATCTGAGAGACCAATACGCTCTGTGGTAAAAGGCCATGATGAGTCAACCAGATAACTTCAATGAAGAGAGGTACTTCGGCGAGTTTCGGCGGAAAGCTAAGGCTGCCGAGGTCTTGTCGGCATCCATGGAGCGTTTATTGTTGTCGCTTCGCTTCACAGGGAAGGTGAGCGTTGTGATGCAGAACGGGCGCGTGCTGAAGTCGGGCTACGAGGAAGGATACTTCCGGCAGCGGGATAGTGCGGGCGTAGACGACGAGGCCGCGCAAAATCTGTGAAAGCGGAGGGAGGTCAACGGCGAAGATCGTGACTTAGATTTTGAAAAACCCCACTTCTGGAAACATCGGCCAGAAGTGGGGCACCCAGTAGTGATTGGGATCCAGGAAAAGTAAATAGCCCACGGCAGGCCATCGTAAGAGAAACGAGCCCTGCGTTCGGTTTCCGCGAAACATTGCGCGGGAATCTGACGCGGGGCTTTTTTCAGCTATGAGCCAGTGAGCTATGAGCTTCGAGTGAATGGATGAGGGTTTGGGAAGTAATTGCAATACGCGAAGAGAATCATTCTGAATTTATCGGAGGAATTATGAGTGGTCATGGTCATAACAACAAGAGCGGTGAAGTACGTGTGGAGTTGAAGTACTGCGAGCATTGTGGCGAGCATTGTGGCGGGCTTTGGGTACGAGAACGCGGCGCGGGAGTGGTGTACTGCGAGAAGTGCCAGGGGCAATTGGAGGAGATGCCGATGAGGAAGAAGAACCGGGGAGGGTTCGACTGCCTGTGGGGCCCGAGCGCGAGTATGGGGTTAAGTTTAAGGAAGAAGCGCCGGACCTCGATGCGGTGGGAGGGGTGGCATGAGGGAAATGATTGATTGGATGGCGGCGGGGGCGGTTCTCACGCGAAGGGATTGAGGATCTGCCGGCGCATACGTTTCCGAGGAGAGGTTCCGAATTCACCACAGAGGGGCACGGAGGAAATCAAAATCCGGAGATTGAGAATTCGAATGCTGTGGAGGACACGGCGATTCCGGAACCGTCTTGGGAGGAGGAGCGGGAAAGGAGGATTTACTGGCGCGGACGGTGACGATGTTGCGGCGGTATATGCGGTACTCGATTGAGACGGGGAGGCTGCCGTCGCTGTTAGGGTGGGAATTTTTCAGAACGCAGGTGACGTCTTACACCGTGGTGACGTTTGAAGATCGAGTCATCTTCGTGCATGACATGGAGACCTCCCTGAACAAGCTGGATGAATTCTCGCGGCAGATCATTGCGCGACATGTTCTGCAGGAACACGATCAGGCGGCGACGGCCAGGCTTCTGGGCTGCGCCGAACGGACAGTACGGAGTTATGTTCCGATCGCCCTGGATGTGTTGACCGAAATTCTGCTCGATGTTGGGCTGCTGGAGAGGATCGTCCCGATTCGGGAAAAAACTTGTCAAGGGGGTAAAACTGGCGAAACTTTCGTAAGTGGTTATGAAGAAAGCAAAAATAAATTTTGAAATTTTGCCGGGTAAATATTCGTAATTTGTTATTCTGGATTTAGAGAGTAAGAAAAATTACTCTCCTGTAGAGGGCGCGCCAAGAAGGCGCGCCTTCTGTTTTTGGGAACAAAATCACATGGGGCGAAATCATCAAGATCCGAGTGTTGGGGCTATGAAGAAGCAAAAGGCGAAGAGCAAGACGGTGGCGAAGAAGACGGCGAAGAAGAGCACGAAGGCGACTGAGACGAAGGAATTGAATCCAGCTCAAGTGCTTAAAGATATCTCGGCGCTGGTGGAAGCCGAGGCTGCAGAGTTGGCGGTAGCTGTGATCGGTGAGGGGATGAAGGGACAGCTATCGCCAGTGAAGTTTTTATTCGAGATGGCGCATATTTTTCCGCTCCAACCGACGAGAGTGAGAGCAAGGACGAGGATTCCCTGGCGGAAACTCTGCTGGACCGGTTGAATATTCCGAAGCGTCCTCTGGTGCATGATGAGTTGCAGAAGGAAGAGGACGACGAGGACGTGGTGATGATCCAGCGTAAGAAGGACGTGGGGACGGATTCGGAGGGCAGTGCGGATGAGAAGACGGAGGCGGTAGGGGTGGAGTAGGGAGCGACGTTGTCGATCGCTTCGATGGTCAGAGCCGGGACTCACCTCAGAGGGCACGGAAGAAACACAGAGAAGTCAACCCTCGCTTCGCTCGGGGGGCGGACGAAGGCGTCCGCCCCTACACAAACGTTGGAGTGATTCATACCTTAGAATTGGAGGGCGCGGTGGAGCGAGAGCTGGTTGCGGTTTGGGTGGGGCCGCGGAAAAGCTCCTCGCTACGCGTCGGGGGACGAATGAAGGAGTCCGTTCCCACACGGAAATGGGCGGAAAGACGGATGGATATTACCTGGCTGACGGAACGGATTGCGGTGGGGGGAGGGATCTGGAACTCGGAGAATATGGGGAAGGTGGCGCGCGAGGGGATCACCCATGTCATCGACATGCAGATCGAGTTCGATGACACGCCGCTTGGGCTGGAGCATGGGGTCGAGGTATTGTGGAATCCGACGGATGACGATTTCTCGGAGAAGCCCGCCGAATTGTTCCGGCGCGGGGTGGATTTCGCGATGGGGGCGTTGGAGAGGCCGGAGACGAAGGTGTTTATTCATTGCGCGGCAGGGGTGCATCGGGCGCCGATGATGGCGCTGGCGGTGCTGGGATCGATGGGGTGGAAAGTGGAAGACGCGGTGCAGATGATTGAAGCACGGAGACCGGTGGCGGATTTCGCAGATGTGTATGTAGAGAGTGTGGAGAGATTTTTGAATCACGGGTGACGGGAGTTCACCACAGAGGGCACGGAGGAACGGCTGGATCCTTCGTGGATCATTGCCCTCGCTTCGCTTCGGGGGACGGACGAAAGCATCCGTCCCCACACAATCCCTACTTTGTCGCACAGAACGCGACAAGAGTGGGGCACCTGGGTGGGAATGAGGACGGGCAGAGATTTTGGAGGGTTACGATGCGTGATGCAGGCCGCCGCCCTATGGGGCGGCTTCTTTATTGGGCGCTGATTTTAGTGATGGCTACAGGGTTCGCTTCCGGTACACCCGTTGCGCCGCAAAGTGGGGCGAATACAACCACGGTTTCGGACACGGTGTATCTCGCGGACGAATGTCTAAACGCGTCGACCTGGTCTAAGGGCGGGACTCCAACGTCTTCCAGCGCAGTTGCCTCGAAGTAAGTACGAAGATCAAAACCCCCACCCTGTCGCACAAAACGCGACAAGGGTGGGGGCCCCTTCAGAGTCGTAATCCAATTAGCCGACTTCTTCGCTCCAGGTTTCCAGGTTCTTTTTTACTTGCGCCATGAATTGGTCGGCTACGGCGCCATCGATGAGGCGGTGGTCGTAGCCTAGAGTGAGGTGGACTACGGAGCGGATGGCGATGGAGTCGGTGCCATCTTTATCGCTGATCACCATTGGCTGTTTCGTAATTCCGCCTACGCCCATGATCGCAGAGTTGGGTTGATTGATGATGGGCAGTCCGAAGACTGCGCCGAACTGACCTGGATTCGTGATCGTGAACGTGGAGCCTTCTACGTCTTCGGGTTTCAGCTTCTTGTTTCTCGCGCGCTCGCCTAAATCGGTGATGCTACGCTGCAGGCCGAGGAAGTTCAGGTCTCCGGCGTTCTTGAGCACGGGGACGATGAGTCCCCAGTCGAGGGCGACGGCGATGCCCATATTGATATGGCGGTGGTAGCGGATGTTATCGCCTTCGATGTTGGCGTTGATGATGGGCCACTGCTGCAGGGCCATGACGGCGGCGCGGACGAAAAAGGGCATGAAGGTGAGACGGGCGCCGTGGCGCTGCTCGAATCCGGATTTGAGTTTGTTGCGCAGGTTGACGATGCGGGTGAAGTCCACTTCGTACATGCAGTGGACATGCGCACTGGTACGGCGGGACTCGATCATGTGCTTGGCGATCAGCTTTCGCATGTTCGACATCGGCACAAGATCGCCCGGAAACGGCGCGGGAGTTGCCGGGCGCGGAGGCGCACCCGGCTCCAATGCCGGAGGTGCGGCGGCGCTCCCCTTCGCTTCGCTCAGGGTTCGCGGGACAGCCGAGGCGGCTGTCCCCACACGAGCGGTTTGAGATCCCTGGTTTTCGATGAACTGCATGATGTCTTGCTTGGTGATGCGGCCGCCGAGTCCGGTGCCGGTAATTTGCGAGAGGCTGACGTTGTGCTCGCGAGCGATCTTACGGACTAGGGGCGAGGAGCGGGTTTCTTGTTCGTCGTCTTGAGCTGCGGGCGCGGACGCCTGCGGCTGCGTTTCCTGTGCTGGAGTGCGGGGGCGAGACGCCGCCACGGCCGGCGGGGCACCGGCGCTACTCTCGGATATGGTGGGCTTTGCGGGAGCAGCCGCCGGCTTGGCTGCGGCGGATTCGCCGTCTACGGCGATCGTGCCTACTACCGTGTTGACTCCCACCGTTGTGCCTTCGGTGACCTTAATTTCTTGAAGGACTCCGGAGGCGGGCGCGGGAATTTCGGCGTCGACCTTGTCGGTCGAGATTTCGAAGAGAGGTTCGTCGCGCTGGACTTTGTCGCCGGGCTTCTTGAGCCACTTGGTGATAGTGCCTTCTACGATGGATTCCCCCATCTGCGGCATGATGATGTCAGTTGGCATGATTCTTTCCTTGAGGCCCACAGTTGTCCATACGAGGTTGGGCGCAAACGAATATTATAGCGTTTCCCCGTGGGGCTCTGGTCGTGGCTGCGGACATCCGAGGCGTAACCTGTGGAGTTCGCGGAGAATAGCGGTTAGGCGCATCGCGGGTTGGCGCTCGGCTTCGCCTTCGCGGGACAGCCGAGGCGGCTGTCCCTACGCGAGCATTTCGCAGGGCTAGTGATGGTCGTGGTCTGCGCCTTTCGTTGGTTCTTTCTTCTCGGGCTCGGGGCCTGTACCGAAACTTGTCTTCCAGTATTCCTGGACGGCGGGCGGTAGTTTGTCCATGTGAGAGAGGAACGTAGTGATTTTCCACATGTCATCACTGGTCAAGGTCTTGTCCCAAGCAGGCATGCCGGTGTAACGGACTCCGGTACGAATTGTGTAGAAGATGTGCCACTCGGGATCATCGGGCGGATTGGAAACCAGATTTGGCGGTGGCGGGTAGAACGAATTGGCGAGCGTCGAGGGCTTATGGTCGAGGGTTCCGTGGCAAAGAGCGCAATTCATCGTGTAGAGCTTGATGCCCTGTATCAGGTTATCGTCATTGGGCATGAGCGGGTTGGTGACGCGCGGAGCATGGCGCTCCATGGAAGCGTCTGTAGCGCCCATGGCAAGGTGTTGCTCCCAATGCGGAGGTTCGACGTTGGCCGCGGTGGGAAAGAAACCGAGCAGGGCGAACCCGAGTCCGCCGAGGATGAGAACCAGGAGAGTGACGATTACGCCGAGAAGAAATTTGCTCATGAGTCCTCCGGAGGTATTGTGGCAGAAGCGTAGGGCAGGAGGCCAGCGGGATGCTAGTGGATCCCCTGCTTGAACCAGCTGAGAGCCAGTGCGAATGCGCCGGTTCCGGCGATTGTCAAGGTGAGCGATAGGGCGAGACGCACGCCATTCCTGAAAAAACCTGACAGATCGATCGAGCGAGAGCTGATTAGGCCGAAGAGAAGCGCGATGGTTACGACTTCGAGAGCGATGAAACTCCAGCCATTGAAAGACGCATTGGAACCGGCGAGTTTCCACTGCTCGGCCAGTTTGGGGATGCCGTACCAGGCGCTGTAGCAGGCGGTCCACCAGAGGTATTTGAGGAAGCAATTGGCGGCGAGTGCCATCAGTGGGAGCGCGGTTGCGACCCTAAGAATCAGTGAAGTCTTATTGGTCATGGCGAGATGGAACGCGAGTCACGCGATGGCAGATTGCACCGGCCTCAGCGGCTAAAGCCGAACCTCTTCGCAACTTGATCGGCACGACTGAAGTCGTGCCCTACCCGATGCCTCCGCTCACGACATCTCGTGTCTTCGGTCGATCCTTTTCTTTCGTCGAGCTTCGCTCGACTGGACAGCCGAAGGCGGCTGTCCCCACATAATCTTGCTCAGTACGCTTTCAGGCGGCGGGACTCGCGGATTACGTCTTCCACCTTCGGGAGGTAATGATGCTCTTGCGGAGGGGAGAAGGGGATAGCGGAATCCAGGCCGGCGATGCGGACTATTGGACCGTCGAGATCGTCGAAGGCTTCCTCGTTGATGATGGCGGCGATTTCTCCGGCGAGGCCTCCGGTGCGGGAGTGCTCGTGCAGGATGATGACTTTGTTCGTCTTCCTCACGGTTTGCACGATCGCTTCGCGGTCTAGCGGGGAGACGGTGCGCAGGTCGAGGATTTCGAGATCGATTCCCTCTTTCTTCAGAATTTCCGCCGCTTCCAGTGCTGTGTGGACCATGGCTGCGTAGGTGATGATGCTTAGATCTTTCCCTTCTCTCGCCACGCGCGCTTTTCCGATTGGGACTACGTAATCTTCCGCGGGGACTTCCTCTTTGATGCGGCGGTAAAGATATTTGTGTTCGAAGAAGACGCAGGGATTGTTGTCGCGGATGGCGGCCTTGATTAGCCCCTTCGCGTCGTAGGGCGTCGCAGGGCAGATAACTTTCAGGCCGGGATTGTGGACGAACCACATCTCGGGATTCTGCGAGTGGAAGGGACCGCCGTGGACGTATCCGCCGCTGGGCCCGCGCAGGACCAGTGGAGCGGGCGCGCCCCAGAGATAGTGCGTCTTGGCGACCATGTTGGAGATCTGGTTGAAGGCGCAGCCGATGAAGTCCATGAACTGAAATTCAGCGACCGGGCGCATGCCGGTGAGCGACGCGCCGAAGGCAGCGCCTACGATGGCGGACTCGGCGATGGGGGTGTCGATGACGCGTTCGGGCCCGAAGCGGTCGATGAAGCCGTCGGTGACTTTGAAAGCGCCGCCGTAAATACCGATGTCCTCGCCCAGGCAGAAGACGGTGGGGTCGCGTTCCATTTCTTCCCAGATTCCCTGGCGGATGGCTTCGAGGTAGGTGAGTTGCATAGAGTCAGTTAAGTTCTTTGCCACGGATTTGCGTGAATGAACGCCGATACAGTTATTTCAAATGCACGGCAGCTTCGGTTTCTTTGTAGCCGGTCGTTCCCTTCTTTACTTTCGGTGTGCTGTATTTCGGTTTGATTTCGTGGCAGCCGTTTTCGCAGAAGACGCCGCCTTCGGCTGACTCGGGCGTTGGCATCGGGGAGTTCACCGCGATCTCGCGATCTGCTTCGATTACTTCTTCCACTTCAGCGATCAGGGCTTCATTTTCTTTTGCCGTCAGCCACTTTTTGTCTTTTACAAGATAATTTTCGAATCTGACTAGCGGGTCGCGTTTTTTCCAGAAATCAAACATCGGCTTGGGCACATAGCTGGCGGCGTCGTGGATGGCGTGACCTTTCATGCGCATCATCTTGGCTTCGATCAGCGTGGGGCCTTCGCCTCGATGGGCGCGTTCTACCGCTTCATGAGCGGCGTCGTAAACCTGGCAGGCGTCGGTGCCATCGACGATCACGCCGGGGATTCCGTATCCGATGGCGCGTTCGGCGAGGTCTTTGCAGCGATACTGCATTTCGGACGGCGTCGAATACGCCCACAAGTTGGATTCAACAAAGAGCACCAGGCCGAGGTTCTGAACCGCGGCGAAGTTGATGCCTTCGTAAGTGACGCCGGTGGACTGGCCTCCATCGCCGATGTAGGTCATGACGGCGATGTTGCGTCCCTGCAGGCGCGCGCCGAGAGCGACGCCGGACATCACCGGAATGAGATCGCCGAGCATCGAGATGGGCGAGACCATGTTGCGCTTTTCGATGTCGCCGAAGTGCGAGGTGCCGTCGCGGCCCTTGGTGGGCGAATCGGCTTTGGCCATGTACTGCATCATGGTGTCGCTGGCGCGGAAGCCGCGGACGAGGAGCGATCCCTGGTTGCGGATCATGGGCGCGAACCAGTCGTCCTGATCGAGCGCGTAGGCAGAGGCGCAGGAGCAGGCTTCCTGCCCGAGTCCGAAGTAGACTCCGCCGACGACCTTGCCTTGCTTGTAGAGATTCTCGAGGGCGATCTCCATTTTGCGATTGAGCAGCATGTAACGGTAGATCTCGATGGCTTGCTGCTTGTCTAGATATTTGGAGTCACGGATGGGCGGGACGGGGGCATCAAGGTCTCCCGTGACTTCGTAACGGACGTGCTCTTGGCCGGTCTTGTCTTTTTCGGTCAGCTGGCGGACCGAGAATTCAGGGTGCTCCAGGCGGAAGTCGGGGATTTCGTAGGTGCGCAGGTTCTGGTTGGGAGAGCGTGTCGAGCTTCGCTCGACCCGACGGCCGAGGGCGGCCATCGCCACATGGTCGCTTCCCACATGATTGGTGCTGGGCCGCGATCCGTTGCGCGAACGATGGCCGTTGGAGCTTGCTTTGGACTTCTTCTTGTTGTTCCCCATGTCAGGCGGCGCTTAGCGCACTTTCATTGATGGTATCGCGAGTCAGGGGGGAAGGGCTAGGGCGGTTGATCCCAGAGCGCCTCGCTTCGCTTCGGCGGACAGCCGAGGCGGCTGTCCCTACCTGAGTTGTGTCAGGACGCACGTTGTGTCACGCCCAGGTGGTGTCGTCTTCGTTTCGGAGGTGGCGAAGACTCGCGGGTGGCTTCATGGGGACGCCGACCGTGCGGCCGAGGAGCGCGTCTAGGGTGTCGACCCAGAGGATTTGACTTTGGAAGGCCACGCCGAAGTTGCGGGAGATGGCTTCGGAGACGGCGTTGAGGTCGAGTTGCTTGCCAAGTTCTTTTTGCATCGAGGTGACTGGTTTTGATGTGATGCCACAGGGGATGATGAGGTTGAAGTAGCTCAGGTCCGTGTTCACGTTTAGGGCGAAACCGTGGGAGGTGACGTAACGTGAGATGTGGACGCCGATGGCTGCGAGTTTGGCTTCGGGGTATTTGCTTTTGGTTAGCGCTTCTGTCGAGCTTTGCTCGACCGGACCGGCGAATGCGCCCGTCCCCACATTAGCATCGCTCTCTCCGGTGTTTGTCCAGACACCTGTTAGACCTGCTACTCGCTTCGTGGCGATCGCGAAGTCGGCGCAGGTGCGCATGAGGAGATCTTCCAGGCGGCGGACGAATTCGATTACGCCGAGCGTTTTGCGCTTCCCGTCTGGGCTGGCGAATCCGCGCAAGTCAAAGATTGGGTAGCCGACGATCTGGCCGGGACCGTGGAAGGTGACGTCGCCGCCGCGGTCGCATTCGAAGAGTTCGACGCCGCGGTCTTTCAGAAATTCCGGAGAAGCTACCACGTTTGTGGCTTTCGCATTTCGGCCTAGTGTGATTACCGGTTTATGTTCTAGCAGGAGGAGGACGTCGCCTATCTTTTCTTCTTTGCGGAGCGCGACCAACTGTTGCTGCAGAGCCAGGCCTGTGGCGTAGTCGACTGTACCGAGTTGGATTAGCGAGATCAAAAGTAAAAATTCTCACCACAGAGGGCACGGGGGAACACAGAGGAAGTGCATAGGTCCTTCGCGCAAAAGACGCGCTCAGGATGACAATGCGCCTCTTCAAATTTGCATTAATCTGTGTTCATCCGCGTTTTGTCCGTGGCCATGACATTCAGGCGTTAATCGCCATTCCGTACACACTGTTGGATGCGTCTAGCATGGCTTCTGCCAGCGTGGGGTGCGCGTGGATGGTCCAGATCAAGTCTTCCACGGTTGCTTCCAACTCCATCGCGGCTACGGCTTCGGCAATTAGCTCTGTGGCTTGCGGTCCGATGATGTGGACGCCCAGAATCTCGCCGTAGTCGGCATCGCTCACGATCTTGATGAAACCCTCGTGTTGACCGACGATTGAAGCCCGTGAGTTGGCGCTGAACGGGAACTTGCCGATTTTCACGTTGTACCCGGCTTCACGGGCTTGGGTTTCCGTGAGGCCTACACTGCCGATCTCGGGATGGCAGTACGTCGCGCCGGGGATGCGCTCGCGGTTGATTGGCTTGGCGGGTTTGGCGGCAATCTTGGCGACGGCGACCAGACCTTCCATGGCTCCGACGTGCGCCAACTGCGGCGTGCCTAGAACGATGTCGCCGATGGCGTAAACGCCGGGCTCCGCGGTCTGCATCCAGGAATCGGTTTTGATGAATTCACGCTCGGGCTTGATCTTGGTGCGTTCGAGCCCGATACTCTGCGTCCGGGGTTTGCGGCCGATGGCGATCAGGATCTTTTCGGCCTCAATCTTCTGCTGCTTGCCGTCGACGGTGATGGTCACTGCGACGCCGGTTTTCGTCTTCTCAACCTTGTCCACCTTTGCGCTGGTGTGGAAGTTGATGCCGCGCTTGCGGTAGACGCGGGCTAGCTCTTTGCTCACTTCCTCATCTTCCACAGGGACAAGGCGCGGGAGCATTTCGACGATGGTGACTTCGCAATCGAAGGAGCGGTAAATAGAGGCGAATTCCACGCCGACGGCACCGGCTCCGACTATTACCAGGGATTTGGGAATTTCCTTCAGGCTGAGGATTTCGATGTTGGTCAGCACGCGGTCGCTGACTTCTATGCCAGGAATCAGACGGGCCTCGGAACCGGTCGCGAGGATGACGTTCCTCGCTTTGAGATTGCTCGCCTTGCCATCGTTACTGACTTCGACCGTGTGAATCCCGTTCTGCGCGGGGCCAGTCAGCTTCCGTAGCCTTTTGATGGTCTCGACTTTGTTTTTCTTCATCAGGAATTCGAGGCCCTTGGTGTGCTTGGCGACGATCTTGTTCTTTCGGTCCTGGATCGCGGCCCAGTTAAGCTTGCGGGCATCGACGCCTTCGATGCCGAATTCCTTGGCTTCTTTCAGGTGGTCCCAGAGTTCGGCGTTGAATAGTAGAGCCTTCGTCGGGATGCAGCCAACGTGCAGGCAGGTGCCGCCGAGAAATCCGTCTTTTTCGATGAGTGCGGTCTTCAGGCCGTATTGACCGGCGCGGATGGCGGCGGTGTATCCGGCAGGTCCGCTGCCGATGATAGCTACGTCGTAAATTGTTTCGGGCAAGGTCGTCCTCTATAGGAAGAGATGTTGAAAGGCAAACTTAAGATTCTAGAACAGGGCGGGCGGAGGCGTCCAAGTTCGTGCACCCTCCGCGGGTGAGGGTTTGAACCACAAAGGACACGAAGGTTCACGAAGAAAGAACAACAAAGGCCGCCTCAATGGGCGGCCTCTGTCTACCTGTTGATGCTTAGTTGCCTTCGTTGCTGGCGCGCTTCCAGTTGATCAGCTCGCCGATCGTGGAACTGGTGCTCGAGACCGGCTGCTTGTAGGCTTCGACTTCCGAGCGCGAGGCTTCTTCACCAACCGCGCGGATGCTGAGGCCGACTTTCTTTTCCTCAGGATTCATTTTGATAATCTTAAAGTCGTGCTCCAGTCCCGGCTCCAAGTGCAACGGCTGTCCGTTTTCGTCAGCGGCTTCGGACTTGTGGCAGAGGCCCTCAACGCCCTCGGCGATTTCGACGAAAGCGCCGAACGCGGCTACGCGCAGGACTTTGCCGTGCACTACGTCGCCGATGTGGTGCGTCTGGAAGAATGACTCCCAAACGTCGGGCTGCAGCTGCTTGATGCCTAGCGATAGGCGGCGCTTGTCAGGCTCGATCGCAAGAACTACAGCTTTCACGCGGTCGCCCTTCTTGAGCACTTCTGACGGATGTTTCACGCGCTTGGTCCAGCTCAGGTTGCTGACGTGGACCAGGCCGTCGATGCCGTCTTCGATTTCAACAAACGCGCCGAAATCCGTCAGGTTGCGAACGCGGCCTTCCACCGTCATGCCGACCGGAAATTTCTCATGCAGCGAATCCCATGGATTGGACGCCAACTGGCGCATGCCAAGGGAAATGCGGCGCTCTGTGGGATTCACATTGAGCACCACACATTCCACCTGATCGCCAACGTTGACCAGCTTCGACGGATGCTTCATGCGCTTGGACCAGGTCATCTCGCTGACGTGGACCAGACCTTCGATTCCCTGCTCGAGTTCAACGAAGGCTCCGTAGTCGGTGACGCTGATGACGCGCCCGCCGACGTGCGCACCCGTGGGATAGCGGTGTTCGGCGTCGAGCCAAGGATCGGGCGTGAGCTGCTTGAATCCCAAGGACACGCGCTGCTTGTCTTTGTCGTACTTGAGAACCTTGACCTGAATCTGATCGCCAACGTTCACCAGGTCTTTGGGGTGAGTGAGTCGTCCCCAGGACATGTCGGTAATGTGCAGCAAGCCGTCGAGCCCGCCGAGATCGACGAAAGCACCGTATTCGGTCAGGTTCTTGACGACTCCGGTCAGGACGGAACCTTCCTCCAGATGCTCGAGCGTCTTGGAACGCTTTTCATTCTGCTCACCTTCGAGCAGTTCCTTGCGAGAGACAACGATGTTGCCGCGCTTCTTGTTCAGCTTGATGACCGCGACTTCGACGATCTGACCCTTCATGCCGTCGAGGTTGCGGATGGGACGCAGGTCGACCTGCGAGCCGGGCAGGAACGCGTGAGCGCCATGGATATCGACCGTGAGTCCGCCCTTGATGCGGTCGATAACGACGGCCTTGATCGGCTTCTTCTCGTTGTAAGCCTTCTCAATTTCTTCCCAGGCATGGATGCGCTGCGCCTTCTGGAAGGAGAGATTGATGTAGCCTTCCTCGGCCTCGCCCTTGGAGCGCATGACCTCGATCTCGTCGCCGGGCTTGAACTTGGGCTTGCCCTCGTGATCGAGCACTTCCGCCAGCGGCAGCATGCCTTCTGACTTGGCGCCGATATCGACCACCACGTGAGTGCCTGTGAGTTTCAGAACCGTGCCCTTAATGACGCGGTCTTCGCTGACCGCTTCTTCCGCCTCGGTGGTGAAAGTCTCGAGTGCGGAGGCGAAGTCCTCGGCGGGCGCGGCCTTCTCCTCAGCCGCTTGGGCTGTTTGTGGCGCGGCCGCTTCGCTGGACGGTTCGCTGGTGTGGGCAGACTGATTCTGCTCTGGCTGGTTTTGCTCCATCGTCGGCTCGGCTTCGGTGGCAACAGCGGAGGTGGAGTCTGAATTGTGAGCGGTGGTGTCGTCGAACAAGGTTATGCCTCTCTGGTAACGGGATGCGGGACTTGCGTTGCGGACTGCTGGATGAGTCGTTTGGTTGTGGTGGGCCCACCCTGGCGGGTGAGCTTGGACAATCCCAGCTGTCGGACGTTTTACAAAGAACCCGCGTCCAATGGGAACTCTTCGACTATAACAACCGTGTGCAAAGAGTGTCAAACCCAAATCCCGCGCAGGTTACAGCAATGTTTCAGTGTTACAGTTTCCGAACAAACCACGCATCTGCTACCCTGCCGTGCTATGGATTATCTGTGGACGCCCTGGCGGTATGCCTACGTTTCAGGCACGGAAAAGGCTACCGGATGCGTGTTCTGCGAGGCGGCAAACGAGAAAGATGACGCCAAGGCCCGCATTGTCTATCGCGGGCAGCATTGTTTCGTCATTCTCAATGCCTATCCGTATACGCCGGGGCACGTGATGATCGTGCCATACGAGCACCTGGATGAGTTACGAAAGTTACCCGCCGGCGCGGCTCAAGAAATGATGGCGCTTTCGCAGAAGATGGAGACGGTGCTGCGGAGCCTGTATCGGCCGGACGGGATCAACCTGGGGATGAATATCGGGAAGGCTGCGGGGGCCGGGATCGCGGGGCATATTCATATGCATGTGCTGCCACGCTGGGTGGCGGACGCGAATTTCATGTCGGTGGTAGGGGAGACGCGGGTGCTGCCGGAGACGCTGGAGGCGACTTGGGGGAGGATGCGGGAGGCAATGGTTTCTACGGAGCTCTCGCCTAAGAAAGATTTGTCATTTTGAGCGGCGTTCTTTGCCGCGAAGGACCTATGTACTCCCCAGCAAGATGCACAGGTCCTTCGCTTCGCTCAGGATGACAAGCCTGGTGGAACAGACTCAATCGGTTAACCTCTCCATAGCTTTCTCATCGATTACCGACACACCCAGTTCCTTTGCTTTGTCGAGCTTCGATCCGGCGTCCGTCCCAGCTACGACATAGTCGGTCTTCTTGCTGACCGAGCCAGTCACCTTCCCACCCGCGTCCTCGATCATCTTCTTGGCTTCGTCGCGCGAGTACTTCGAGAGCGTGCCGGTGAGGACGAATGTCTTCCCCGCCAGCTTTGTGCCTCGTTCTTTCTTTTGACCCTTGAACGCGAGCCCGGCTTCGCCCAGCCGCTCGACCAGCTTGCGGTTCGCCGGATTACTGAAGAACTCGGCGATGCTTTCGGCAATCTTCGGGCCTACTTCGTTGACGTTCTGCAACTCTTCCGCGCCGGCATTGGCCAGAGCTTCCATCGATCCAAAATGTTCTGCCAGAAACTGCGCCGTCCGCTCGCCAACCATGCGGATACCGAGGCCGTAGATTACTCGTTCTAGTGGCAGTTTCTTGGAATTCTCGATTTCGTCCAGAATGTTCTGCGCGGACTTGTCAGCAAAGCGCTGCAGGCTGAGCAAATCCGCCTTGGTGAGCTTGTATATATCGGCGACATTCTTGACGAGGCCGCGCTCGGTGAGCTGCGTGACCAGGGCTTCTCCCATTCCGTCGATGTTCATCACACCGCGCGAAGCGAAGTGCAGGATCGTGCCGAGGAGCTTGGCGGGGCAGTTGGCGTTGACGCATCTGAAGTCGACTTCGCCTTCTGTGCGGACCACCTTGGTGCCGCAGACGGGGCACTTCTCCGGCGCTTCGATTTCCTGAGTTCCGCGCGGGTGGTCTTTATCGTCGATGACCTTCGCGACTTTGGGAATGACGTCGCCGCCGCGCTCGACCTGGACCCAGTCGCCGATCTTTACGCCAAGGCGGCCGATCTCGTCCATGTTGTGGAGGGTTGCGTTGCGAACCGTCGTGCCGCCGATGGCGACGGGCGCGAGCTCCGCGACTGGCGTCAGCTTGCCGGTTCGTCCCACTTGCCAGCGGACATTCTCGAGTTTCGTGATGCCCGCCCTAGCCGCGTATTTGTAGGCGATCGCCCAGCGCGGTGCCTTGCCCGTAAAACCAAGTTCGTCCTGCAGAGCGACGCGGTCGACTTTGGCCACAATGCCGTCGATTTCGTACGGGAGCGAATCCCGCTTGGCCTCCCACTGCTGGATGAACGACCAGACTTCCTCCATCGAATGGACCAGCTTGCGATTCTGGTTGACCTTGAATCCGGCCTTGTCGAGTGCGGTCAATGTTTCCCAATGACGTTCGAAATAGGTGTGGCCGTTCGACAAAAGAATGTAGGGAAAGAAATCGAGGCGGCGTTCTGCGGTGACATTCGCATCCAGTTGCCGCACTGTACCGGCGGTGAAATTGCGCGGGTTTGCGAAGGTTGGCAGGCCGTTGCGCTCGCGTGCTTCGTTCACCTTCTTGAAGGCAGCGGTAGGCATCAGCAACTCGCCGCGGACTTCGAAATCCGGCGGGATGCCGGCCGTTTTTAGCTTGTCGCGATCAATGGAGAGCGGAATTGAACGAACGGTGCGGACGTTGAGGGTCACGTCCTCGCCCGTCGTTCCGTCGCCGCGGGTCACGCCTCGGGCCAGCGTGCCATTTTCATAGATCAGCGCCAGGGACATGCCGTCGAGTTTCAATTCGCAGACATAGTCGACATCCTTGCGGCCGCTGAGTTCGTGAACACGGCGCTCCCAGCCACGAAGTTCCTCCTCGCTGTAAGTGTTGTCGAGCGACAGCATCGGGGATGAATGACGGACCTTAACGAATCCCTCACGTGGCTTGCCGCCCACGCGCTGAGTGGGGGAATCGGCCGTGATCAGCGACGGGTGCCCGGTTTCCAGGTCTTTCAGTTGCTGCATCAGGCGGTCAAAATCCAGATCACTGATTTCCGGATTATCAAGGACGTAATAGAGGTATTCGTGATGGCGGATCTGGTCGCGGAGGGTTTCGATTTTCTTTTCGACGTCTTTTGCGGCGGGCATTGGCAAAGATTATATGAGGATCGGTCCGAGTAGCGACAGCCGCCCTGGGCTGTCCGGCGAAGCGAAGCGAGCCGCGCGGGGGGATTACACCGCTTGGCTTCGTCTTCGCGGGACAGCCGAGGCGGCTGTCCCTACGTAGGCTCTGCTTCAGACGAGATCATCCAGCTTCAGCACATGCGAAGTACCTTTCCACGAGGTGTCGAGCTGCTTCTTAACGAATCCGGCATCGTAGTCGCGCTTTTGCCGCAACAACGATTGCTGCAGGCCGAAGAGCGAACGCGGGTTGCGGGGATTGTGCTCGAGATCTTCGCGGAAGACTTTCTCGGCGGCAGCAGCATCTCCGCTCATCAGCAGCGCCCCGCCGAGGTTTTCGCGCACGGGATAGAACCAATCGGGCGGCTCGCCGTAGTTGAGCTTGTCCTGGATCGCGACCGCGTCGCGGAGCTGCGAGATCGCACCGGCTGTGTCTTTCTTCGCCAAAGCGATCTTCGCTCCCAAAACGTTCTCGGCGATTTTCATGATGTCTTTCGCCTTATTGTTGATGGGCATCTGGAAGATCACATCCGGTGGCGTGGCGGCTTCGGCCTCGGAAATGATCTTGTACTCCGCCTCCGCGTCGGCGATCTTTCCAGTCCCGGCCAGTGCCAAGCCGCGGCCGAATTGCCAAAACACGGTCGCGGTCTTCATTGACGGATCGGGAGCTGGCATCTTCAGAATTTCGTTCCAATGGTGGAAGCGAATCTCGACCGCCACCGGGATGGTCATGAATCCTTCGAGCGGCGGCATGTCTTTCACATGCGGGCCGACGTTCGCGATCAGCAGATCGGCGTTCTTGCGGGCTTCCGTATAGCGCCCGTTCATGGCGCCGCACATGGCCACGAAATGCAGGTTGTGGCTGTAGTACATCATGGGATAAATGCCCTGCGCGCCAGACTCCTTGATGTACGTGCGATCGATTTCCGCGGCTTTCTGGTTGGTTTGCACGGCGGCTTCGTAATCACCGGTACGGATATAGATGTGTGCGGGCATGTGAACAATGTGTCCGGCATTCGGCGCAAGGGCGGCCAGCCTATTCGCACCAGCTAACGCACGCTCGGGATTGTTCGAGGCCTCGACGGCGTGGATGTAGTAGTGGATCGCGCCCAGGTGGTTGGGATCGCGCCTGATCACAGACTCGAGCGTCGAGACAATCTCTTCCGTGCCAGCTTCGGGCGTGCCGTCGTGATGCCAGAGTCCCCAGGGATGTAGATTCATCCCGGACTCAGCGAACAGTGTGGCCGCGTCAAGATCGTCTGGAAATTGGCGTGCAACATCCCGCATGGCATCGCGATAGTCTTCGGCAGCCCTCTTCAGATCGGAATTCGGATCGGCGGGAAACCGCTTCGCCATCGCCTGAATGTAGGCTTGTTCACTGGGCGAAGCGGCGGACGAGAGATCGACGGCTTTTTGCACCGCATCGTGCGCATGTTTGTAGCGGTCGGGATCGGCGGGATCGTTGTAGTTCGGTCCCACTGCCTCGGCGACTCCCCAATACGCCATGGCGAGTTTGGGATCGAGTTCCGTAGCGTGCTGGAACGATCGGGCCGCCTCGTCGTGGTTGAAGGCATAAATGAAACGGAGTCCCTGATCAAAGAACTTCTGTGCCTCCAGATTGTGCGTGGATACAGGGTGGTGCAGGTCGCCAAGACCCGTGACCAGTGAAACGGCATGACTCTGCATGTGGTGGACATGATTTTGCGCTGCCCCGGGCAGGCAGAGCAAAAGACCGCACAATGACTGCGCCAGAATCTTCATCTGGACGGTCCTCCTAAGATTGTTAAGTGACAAGCCCCAAAAAACAGAAACTGCGCGGAAAGCAACCCTTGCAAGCGTGCCCCAGCTTATGCCAAATTTAACCGCTTTGCCAAGTCGCCGGAGAGTGAATCGGAATGCCTAAAGCACGGCGCGCCAAGTCTCCGGACGGACCCTACTCCAACCAACTGCCCCTGGCATTACTGAACGCACTGGATACCAACAACCGCATCAACCTGTACCTGATCGAAAACTTGCCGCCTGCGGCATGGAATGCGAAGCTTTCGGACGGTAAGGGCCGGACCATCGGGGCCATTGTGGCGCACATGCACAATGTACGGGTCATGTGGTTGAAAGCGAGCAAGGCGCAGGACATCCCCGAGCAACTGGAGCGCGCCGCGGTCACGCCGGCTCAGGCAACGCGTGCTCTGCAGAGCAGCCGGGCAGCGTTGCACAAGCTATGCCGAGAGGCGCTCGAAACTGATGGCCGGATCAAGGGCTTTCGTCCGGATGTGGCGGGATTCATCGGATACCTGATCGCGCACGATGCGCATCACCGAGGGCAGATCGCCATGCTCGCGCGGCAACTGGGACACCCGCTTCCGCAGAAAGCTGTTTTTGGGATGTGGGAGTGGGGCCAGCGCTGAGTTCCGCTGCGGATCTAAAGCCCAGTTCAGCCAGGTAAAGTCAAAGGCCACCCCGTCTCCGCAAAAAGCGCGGAGACAGGGTGGGGTACCCTCGAGAATTTCGTCTCAGTTACAATCACGCTTCAAACCTATGCGGAAGGCGGCGTTGCTCTACAATCCGGAGTCGGGCGGCAGCAAGCAAAAGCAACGGGAACTGCAATCCGCGGTGGAGATCCTGAGAACCGGGGGAGTCGAGGCCGAGTTGTTCGCGTCGGATTCGCGCGAGCAGGCTGCGGAGTTGGTGCGGCAGGCAATGGCAGCGGGCTGCGATACGGTTTTCGCCTGTGGAGGGGACGGGACGATTAACAACATTGCCCAGGTGCTGGCGAAAACGCCGGTCGCACTTGGAATTCTGCCGATCGGTACAGCTAATGCTCTGGCTCACGACCTTGGTCTTCCCTTGAGAATCCCAGCGGCGGCAAAAGCCGCTTTGAATGCCGAGCCGCATCGCGTTGCTTTGGGTCAGATCACATGCCCGGATCTCAGCAGCGTTCGAAAAACGCGTTACTTTGTGGTGGCTGCGGGCGTCGGCGTGGATGCCCACATGTGCTACAAACTCCTCACCAGCGCGAAGCAGCGTCTGGGTATGGGCGCGTATTATGCCAAGGCGTGGGAGATGTGGTTTACGTATCCCATGACCCGCTTTCGCGTCGAGTACATGACGCCGGAAGTCAACCCGCCTAAGATTGCGGCAGTCACTGAACTGATGGCGGTGCGTATCCGGGATTTTGGCGGGGTCGTGCGCGAACTGGCTCCCGGTGCATCTCTGGATCGCAATGACAACCGGCTGATCCTATGCCACACGGATAGGCGGCTCGCATATCTGGCATACGTGACGAGCGCTCTCCTTCGGCAGAAGTGGACTATTCCCGGAATCGAGCTTGCTTACAGTACCCGTGCAGTGTGCGATTACGCAGAGCCGCCAGCTCGCAAGATTTACGTCGAGGCCGATGGAGAACTGATCGGAAGCCTGCCGGCTGAAATCTCAATTGTTCCGGACGCCTTAACCTTGCTGGCCCCGCGGCGGGCGGAATGAAGTTTTGCCTCGTTACGGGCGAGCTAGCGTCAAAGTGATTTTGACGTAAGGCTTGAGGCGGTCGCAAAGAGTTTGCTGTGAAAAATAGTTGTCACGAAAGAGAATTCAGATCACCGCTTGGAACCCTTCACTCACTTTCTGACTGGCGCGTGCATGGGCCGCGCCGGGCTCAATCGCAAAACGGCGCTTGCCACGCTCACGCTGACTCTGGCGGCCGAAGCGCCTGATCTCGACATTATTAGCCGTTTCTGGGGACCAGCAGTTGGTTTCGCTCATCATCGTGGCTTCACGCATTCTTTCCTGGGTGTCCCACTGGATGCCGCGGTTGTGGTCGCTTTCGTATATCTGGTATGGAGACTGCGCGGCCGAAAAACGAAGGATCCCCAATTGTCGCCTCGCTGGGGTGTGCTTTTTTTCTATGCCTGCCTCGGCGGACTCAGCCACATTTTGCTCGATTTCACTAACAACTACGGGGTACGGCCATTCTGGCCGTTTTCGGAGCAGTGGTATTCATGGGACATTGTGTTCGTGGTTGAGCCCGTGATGCTGGTTCTGTTGATTCTTGGATTAGTCGTTCCATCGGTTTTTTCTCTCATCGATAAAGAGCTTGGCGCACGGAGCCGCGGTCCTCGCGGCCGGGTGGCGGCCACGTTGGCGCTGATGGGTGTGGTTCTGATGTGGGGATTAAGGGATTACGAACATCGCGTGGCCGTCAATGCGCTGGAAGGTCGAACGTACAACGGAGTAGACCCGCTGCGAGCGTCGGCTTATCCCACGATGACAGATCCAATTCACTGGTATGGAGTGATCGAGACCCCTGCTTTTTTTGCGCTGCCTTCCGTGGATGCTCTTGGACCCGAGGTTGATCCAGAAGAACGAATGGGTATTCGTTACAAACCGGAGGAGACCCCGATCACGCTGGCGGCGAAAAAATCCTATGCTGGCAGGGCGTTTTTGGATTGGGCCCAGTATCCGATCACGGAGACAGAAGTGCTTGAGCCCCCCGAAGAGGGCTTTATTGTGCATTTTCAGGATTTGCGCTACGCGCAGCTTCCGAACATGTTCGGTCGGAATCGTGGGAGCTGTCCACTGTGCGTGGGAGTGAAGCTGGATAAGGATCTGCACGTGGTTGGGGACGTGTACGAAACGCGGAAGGGACGAGTGGTCGTGCCCGATCCGGATCGGCACTGAGGGGGCGTGGAGCACCTCGCCTCCCTTCGGTTGGCGGACAGCCGAGGCGGCTGTCCCTACGTGGCCCTTCCTCTTGACGGAGTTGCCGGTAGCGCCCAGAATAGGAATTCGTCCTCGAGGTGATCATGCTGCCTTATCTCTTCGTGCTGCTCGCTATCGTCGTCCGGTTCTTTCCCTTCCTTGGGCTGAATTTGCCGCATGCGTGGCATTTCACGCCGTTGGCGGCGTCGCTGCTGTTCTTCGGAGCTCGCGGCTCACGCCGGCAGATGTGGATCCCGCTCGTGTTGTTGGCCGGCACGGACGTTGTGCTGACCCGCTACGCATGGCACTACCCCTTCACTTGGGACACTCTGATCACATGGGCGTGGTATGCCGCCATCCTGTGGCTGGGAACAAATCTTCGCGAAAAAGCTGGATTCTGGCGCGTTGTTGCAGCAGCGGCCGTCAGTTCTGTGTCTTTCTTCGTAGTCAGCAATTTTGCCGTTTGGGCGGCGTGGCCACAAATGTATCCCAGAACGCTTGCCGGATTAATCGCATGCTACGAGGCAGCGATTCCGTTCTTCCGGGGCACCGCGGTCAGCGACCTGTTGTTCTCTCTCGCCATGTTTAGCGTTCCCGCTCTTCAGGAAGCGATCGCCGGGCGGTCGCGGAGTGCTGGCGACCATACCGCCACGGTGTAGTACTAATTGACCGAGTGCTGAGTTTTGACGCCGTTCTCCGAAGGGGGAGCGGCGTTCTTCTTTGATCTCCTGGTCCTGGCCAATAACCAAAGGATCAAACCTACCTCCAGGATTGCTCCCGAAAGCAACATCCAGTGGTGTTTGAAAATGCCACCGAAGTGGCCGATGATCTGCGGGCCAAACCAAAGCACCAGAACCGACAAAATAAAGAAACGGACAAACCGCCCGGCGAAGATCGCGATCAGGAAATCGCGGAATCTCATTTCGAATACGGCAGCGCCAAGCACAAACACTTTGAAGGGCATGGGCGGCGGCAGCGTGGCCGGGAGCATCAGCGCCCAGAACTCGTTGCGCTCAAACGACTGATGAATTTTCAGGAAGCGCTCCTCACTGATCCGCTTGCGCAGAACCTTTTCGCCTCCCAGATATCCGATGACGTATAGAGGAACGCTGCCCAGGGCGGATCCGAGCGATGCCATGACGACGTATAGCAGCATTCGCTTGCGGTCCTGGTACACGTAGGTCGCGACGATGAAATCAACGGGCATGCCCAGCAGGGCGCTGTCGGCAAAGGCGATCACAAAAGGCCCCCAGATTCCGAGTACCTTCATCAGCCCCAGGATCCACGCCGAGTACCGCGCCAGTATGTGTCCGATGCGTTTCAAGACGAGTATTCAGTGTACGTGATGGAAAAGAAGTGCGTCAGGGCAGCAAAGCGCGGCAAATCCCCGGCTGCTGCTTCTTTCGGGTGATCTATTGGTGTCCTGTTATCATCGCTAGCTTTGGAGCCCCTATGCATGCGATTCGCCTGCTTTTCCTGTTGCTGATCAGCACCTTCGCAGCCTGTCAGCAGTTTGATGTCGTACTCGAAGGCGGCCGCGTAATGGATCCTGAGACCGGCCTTGATGCCGTTCGAAATATCGGCATCCGCGGCAGCACGATCGCGCAAATCTCTACCGAGCCCTTATCGGGACGGCGTGTCATTCATGCGGCCGGACTGGTTGTGGCTCCCGGATTCATCGATCTGCATCAGCATGGCCAGGAACTCGCGAGCCAGCGAGTAAAGGCTTTCGACGGGGTTACGACCGCTCTCGAAATGGAAATCGGCGTACCCGATGTAGCCCCGTTCCTTAAATTCAAAGAAGGGCGGTCGCTCATTCACTACGGCACCACCGCGAGCCATGTGGCGGCGCGGGCGCGGGTCTTCGGTGCGCCGCTTGACCCGGGGAATATCGGGCCGCACGCGGGCATTCCGGAAATTCTGCCAAAGAGCGGCCCGGCGACCGATCAGAACGCCACACCTGAGCAGATCGGCAGGATCAAACAGCGCTTGCAGCATGAATTGGACGCCGGCGCGCTTGGCATCGGCATGGGCATTCAGTACACGCCCGGCGCGACCAGGCTTGAAGTCATCGATATCTTCCGCTTCGCCGCCCAACATGAATTGCCGGTTTACACTCATATGCGCAGTTTCGGGCGCAAAGAGCCCGGCTCGGCGGTCGAGGCCGTCGAGGAAGTGATTGGAGCAGCCGCGATCTCGGGAGCACCGCTTCACATCGTTCACATCAACAGCACATGCCTGCTGGACACGATCGAGTGCCTGTCGCTGGTTGAGGGAGCCCGCGCCCGCGGCCTGGATGTTACGACCGAGGCCTATCCGTACATCGCCGGAATGACGGGGATCAATTCCGCGCTGTTTAACCCCGGCTGGCGCGAAAAGCTCGGCATCGAATACAGCAACCTTGTCCTGCCCAATACGGGCGAGCATCTGACGAAAGAAAGATTCGAGGCACTGCACAAGAGCAGCAACGGTCAGGATGTGCTTGTCTTCGCAAATACTCAGGAGATGGTGGACGCGACCATTCCGAACCCGCTCATCATGATCGCGAGCGATGGAGCGGACGGGCACCCGCGGAATGCAGGAACTTACTCGCGCGTGCTGGCGCAGTATGTTCGCGAGAAGAAAACGCTGAGCCTGATGGATGCCCTGCGCAAGATGACGCTGATGCCCGCGCAGATGCTGGAGCGGTCAACTCCCGCCGCTCGCCACAAGGGACGTTTGCAGGAAGGCGCGGATGCGGACATTGTTGTCTTTGATCCGGAGAAGATCAGCGACCGTTCGACATTCGAGAAGCCGATGGAGCCTAGCGTGGGTGTTCACGAGCTGCTGGTTGGAGGGACGCTGGTGATCGATGATGGCAAGCTAGTACCCGATGTTTATCCAGGGCGGGCGATTTTGGGGCCGGGGAATTCCACAAGTCATTAGAAAGGGCGCCGCCGCGACAAAAAACGTCGCGACCAGACAGCCGAGGCGGCTGTCCCCACACAAGTATCGACTGGTCGACGGGCCGGCTTGTCCCCACATGAGCTTATCCGTGCTCTGTTTTGCCGCTCAGAAGATCAATGGCATGAGGCAACAGAGCCGCGACTGCTTCCAGCGACTCCGTAGCACCCCTTGGGCTTCCAGGCAGGTTGAGGATCAGGGCCTTTCCCCTGACCCCACATACTCCACGGCTCAGAGCGGCGAATGGAGTCTTCTTCATCCCCTCGCTGCGCACTTTTTCCGCAACGCCGTCGAGTAAGCGATCGCAGACTTTCGCGGTGGCCTCGGGTGTGACATCGCGGGCGGCAATTCCAGTTCCACCGGTCGTGACGATCAATCGCACCTCTCGTGCCAGGCGGATCAGCAGATTTTGAATTTGGATTTCGTCGTCGGAAACGACTTCCCGGGCGACCACAGAGAACTGGAGTTTCTCGAGCAGTTCCGCGACGGCGGGCCCTGACGCGTCCTTCCGCTCGCCGCGCGCACAGGAATCGCTGACGGTCACGACCGCAGCAGTCAGAACCGTCTTGAGATCAGCCATCGAGAAGAACGTCTTCCTCTTCGTCTTTCCTGCGGCTCAAAGGGACGGAAGGCGCCGTAGCGGCGACCGGGGCCGAGGCAGTCTCCACGGGGGCGGCCTCAGGCTCTCCGCCGCCGTCCCGCGACGATTCATCGAGCAAGCGCAGCCCTTCCATCAGAAGGCCTTGCGTATTGAGTTGCGTGGTCTCCTGATCCGTCTTGCCGTCGAAGTTGAGCTGGAAGTTTCCGCCAGTCCAGCGCAGGACTTTGAACACTGCCTGATCACCAACCAGGGATCCGTAGGTGGCATGCTTAACTTGGCCCTCAACGAAAAATACTTCGCACTTGTCGCCTTCGTAGCTGAGCGAAAGCTGGCAGCTCTTGCGGCCCATCTCAAGCGACTGCATGAGGTCGATTACGTTCATCTGCGAGAGATTGCCACGCACGACTCCATCGGAGGGCGCAGTCTTGGCCATCTTTTCCAGCGCAATACGATCGATCAGGCGCTTGATGCGGCGGGTAGCCTCTTTCAGAAAAAACGGCTTTTCGAGATAGTCGTCGGCGGCGTCCTGGGGAGAAAGCCGCTCGGCAATATCAACCTTGCTGGCCATCAAAACCGTGGGAAAATTCGCTGTCGCGGGACGGCTCTTGAGTTTTTCGACGAGTTGACGGCCATCCATCCCCGGCATGCGATAGTCGCAAACGAGCAGGTCGGGAACATCGTCCACGGCCTTCAGCAGCGCGTCGGCAGCGTCGGTGGCCGTCGTGACCGTAGCCAGCGACGACAGGGCCTGCTGCAGCATCGCCAGCACCATCGGGTTGTCGTCTACCAGCAGCAGTTTGAGGTTATCGGCCATGAATCCGTGTGGCGCCGCTACTTCCGGCGGCGGTAGTCTCCGCTTTTGCCTCCGCTCTTGCGCTCCAGCACAATTTCCCGAATCTCGATGCCCTTATCGGCGGCCTTCAGCATGTCGTAGATAGTCAGCGCCGCAACGCTAACGGCGGTCAGGGCTTCCATTTCGACTCCGGTTTCAGCGGTCGTAGCAACTTTCGAGGTAATCGCGAGGCCATTCTCGCACACGCGCACCTCGACATCAACGAGCGACAGCGGCAGTGGATGACACATCGGAATCAACTCCCATGTGCGCTTAGCCGCCATGATGCCTGCCACGCGGGCTACTTCCAGAGGATCGCCTTTGGGGTTCGACGGCAGCGCACCTAGAACGGCTGCGCTGATTGCCACAAAACCGCTAGCCTCGGCTTCACGCTTCGTAGCGGACTTGCCGGAAACATCGACCATGCGGGCGCGTCCTGCGCGGTCGTAGTGGGAGAGCTTGTTGGGCATATCGGACGCGTTGAGCGTCGTAGATATCTTACATGTACGGCGTTCGTTGGGGTTCCGCGCTCACCGCAGCATGATGGGTACGAATTCTCCGGACGTGATGAATTCACGGTCCGGAGGAATGACGATGTAGCAGTTCGCGCGTGCGGTTGCTGCGATGTCTCCGGAGCCCTGCCAGGGCACTAGTTCCACCTGCGAAGCCTCGAATTCACCCGAAAGGATCGCCGGCAGGAAACGCTTCAGGCCAGGCTTCACACGGATTTCGGATTTCAGCTTGGAGTACGTGAATTGCAGTTTCCGCGGAGACATGCCGGCGAGCGCTTCCACCATGGCGCGAGCGAAGAGTTCGAACGTAACCATCGTAGAGACGGGGTTTCCGGGTAGACCGAAGAAATAAGTCCCTGTGTTTTCCTGGGCGGGAGCACCCGCGCCACACTTGCCGAAAACGACTGGGCGACCGGGCTGAATCTTTGCGCCCGTGAAGAAGAATTCGGCTTTCAGTTCTTCGAGGACTTGCTCGACCAGGTCGTAACGTCCCATGGAGACTCCTCCGGTCATCAGCAGCAAGTCCGATTTGAGGCCTTCTTCGATCAAGGTCCGCAGCTTCCGCGGTTCATCGGGAGCGATGGGCAGCAGAACGGGCTCGCCGCCAGCATTGCGAATCTGGACCGCCAGCGAATAGCGATTGGAGTTGCGAATCTGGGTGGGACCGGGGGTAGCGTCGATGGTGACAATTTCGTCGCCTGTTGTGAGCACCGCGACTTGTGGACGCTTGTAAACGTGCACCGGCGATTGTCCAGCGGTGGCAGCCAGAGCGATCGCCGCATCGTTCAGGCGCACCCCACGCTCCACCAATACGCTGCCTTGCTGGGCTTCTGCGCCGGAAGGGACAATGTTCTCTCCCGGTTTAATGCTCCTTGTAATCTCGACCCGCTCGCCTTGCTGCGCGGTGTATTCGACCATCACCACTGCATCAGCGCCACCTGGAACGGGCGCTCCCGTCATGATCGACACGGCTTGCCCGCTTTGGATGAGTTTTGGAATATTCTCGAGGCTCTCGCCGGCTTTGATTTCGCCAATTACATCCAGAGTCGCGGGAACATGGGCCAAATCGGCGGCGCACACCGCGTACCCATCGCGAGTAGCGCGAGGGAACGGCGGAAGATCACGATCCGCCAAGATAGATTCAGCCAGCACTCGACCACTTGCAACGAGAAGATCAACGGACTCGGTCTTCAATTGACGTACTTGTGACGCCTGCTGTTCGACGGCACGTCGAGCATCTTCAAAGCTCAAAACAGCGGGAAATTGTGCAACTGGCATGAAACGATCATAGAGGATGAAGAGGATGTCGGTGGCGCGGACAACAGCCCTAATCAGTCGAGGGGCTGCTTTCTATTCGTAGCCAATGGATTTGACCGGGCTTACCTGGCGAGTTCCTGCCCTAAAGCGCCCGGATTGGTGGCGAACGACAGTCCGGTCTCGAGATCGATCACGCGGTCCTGCACCAATTGCGCAATCTCCGAGTCGAAGTGCTGCATGCCTTCCGCTTCTCCGGCCTTGATCGCGTCGAGCAAGCTGTTGTTCTCGCGCTCGCCCTTCTCAATACACTCGCGCGCGTGTGAGTTGGCTTTCATGATCTCGAAAGCAGCAACCCGGCCGCTGCGATCGGATTTCGGCATGAGCCGTTGGCAGATGATGTAGCGGAATGACTTGGCAAGCCGCTCGCGAACCAACTTCTGCTCCGCCGGGGAGAACGAACTGACGATCCGCTCCACGGTCTTGGACGCATCCATGGTGTTCAGACTGGACAGAACCAGATGCCCGGTCTCCGCCGCCTCAAGCACGATTTCCATGGTCTCGCGGTCGCGCATTTCGCCAACCAGAATCACCTTTGGCGCCTGCCGCATTGCGGAACGCAGCGCATGCGCGAAGCTGGGCGTATCGCTGTGCAGCTCGCGCTGGTGAATGGTCGAGCACTTGTGGTTGTGCAGAAACTCGATGGGATCTTCGATCGTGATGATGTGGTAATACTTCTCGCGGTTGATCGCGTCGAGCAGCACGGCCAGCGTGGAAGACTTTCCGGAACCTGTTGATCCGGTGACGAGGACAATCCCATCCCGAAGTTTGGTGATTTCGGTCAATTGCTGCGGCAGTCGGAGCGCGGCAAAATCCGGAATGTTGGTCGGGATCACCCGCAACACAACGGCACAACTGCCGCGCTGAATAAAGACGTTGACCCGGAATCGCGCCAATCCTGGCAACCCGTACGAAATGTCACAAGATCCATGTTCACGCAGGGTATTGATGGCTTGCTTGTTGTCGCCAATCAGATCCGCAGCGATATGACGCGTATCGTCGGCGCTAAGAACCGTGTGCCCATGCACCTGCACGGGGATCATCTGCCCATAGACCTGCACTTGCGGCGGGCGGCCCGGTGAGAAGATCAGGTCGCTGATCTTTTCGGCAGCACGCAGCATGGCCCCAAGCAGAGCCGGAGTGGCTACCCGGCCGTTTCCAGAGAAATCTTCAAGGGCAACGGAGATCGGAGCAATTGTTGGTGCCGCCATTCGTCCTCACACACGGGAATCGCACGCACCACAGATTGGAAGAAAGCTGATGAATTAACTGTACCGCGCGCCGGCCCGCCAGCGTAGGCCATTAAGTCCATAGTCCTTCGTAACCATTGTGAAAAGCCAAAGGGACGGCTCATGCCGTCCCTGTTAACCCCTTCTAAGTTATTGTTGCTCAATAAGATACGGCCTTACTTCTTAGCCGGCTTTTTCTTGGTGCCATAGCTGGTCTCAACCGTGGAGCCAATACTCGTCAGCAGATCCTTTGCGCTCTGCGCGTTCGGACCAGTGGGAGCAATCTCCAGGTACTTCTGGAAGGCCTCCGCGGTTCCCGGAGGCGCAATCGTCTTGTCACCCTGCAGGGTGGCTTTACCGAGCAGGTTGACACCCTTCTGGTAGTAGGCCTCGGCCCGTGTCGGGTCGGCAGCGATGGCCTTGTCGAACGCGGCATTGGCGTCGTCCACACGGCCTGCGTTGGTGTAAACGGCACCGATGTTGAAGTATGCCGCGCCGGCCTGGGCAGGGTCAACTTTTGCCGCCGCCTCGTAACTCTTAACCGCATCGTCGACCTTCTGGCTCTTCGCATACGCGTCGGCCATATTGATGTAGAACCCGGCAAGCTGCTGGTTCGCCTTGGCGGTGTCTTTCTCTTTGCCGTTTTGCACTGCATCCTGCTTGAGCTGGATTGCTTTCTGGTAGGCGTCGACCGCCGATTCGTAACGCTTCTGCCTCTCTGCCTTATCCGTCTGCGCCACGGCAGACAAGCGATAAGCATCACCGAGGCGATACCAAAGAACGTCGCGGGTCGCGTCGATCTGATTGGCTTCGGTGAGCGCGGCGATCGCGGTATCGTAGTCCTTTGCAGTAATGGCCTGATTGGCCGCGTCAAGCTTAGCCTGCAGATTTTTGACAGTATTGGTTTCTTTTTGCTGCTTCGCCTGCTGCTCTTGCATGGCCTTCAACTGCTCCGGGGTGAGGCCTTCCCCTTTTGCCTGCTTCTCCTGCTCTTTCTTTTGATCGAAGTCCAGTACATTTTCATCGAGCTGAACCGGAAAGCCCTTTACGAAGTCCACGGTTTTGTTGGCCTTCATGTCATCGGCAGTTTTGTACAGCGAGACGTTGTACTTGCCAGGGGTGAGTCCGAGAGAGAAATACTCACCCTTCTTGTTCGTCTTCAGCTGGTATTTCTGACCGTTATCCTGATTGGCAAAAATAACGATCGCGTCGGCGATGGGATTGCCCTGGGCATCCTTGCATGTTCCCTTCACTGTTCCTGAAGCCTGAGCGAAAGCCACAGGGGCAGACAAGGCCGCGGTTAATAGAGTGATCAAAACAATTGAAAAATGCTTCTTCATATTGCCTCCCGGCAACAAAAAATTCTATCGGGCCGCATAGGGAATCGGATCCTGGATTCCCGCAGCCTGGAACGCGCGCAGGCGCAGCACACAGCTATCACATACTCCGCAGGCCTGATCCGCGTGGCTGTAACACGACCAAGTTAAATCGAAGGGCGCACCCAATTCAAGGCCGAGGCGCACAATCTCGGCTTTCCTCATGGCTATGAGAGGTGTGACGATTTCGATATTCCCTTCCTTCGTGCCCGCCCTCACAACCTCATTAAATGCTTTGTAGTAGGCGGGACGGCAGTCCGGATATCCCGAACTATCCGGCTCCACTGCTCCGATGTATACCTTTTGTGCCCCAAGCACCTCGGCCCAACTGACGGCCGCCGCCAAAAAATGCGCGTTCCGGAAGGGCACGTACGTGATTGGAATATCGTGCCCAACCGCCTCCGCACGGGGCACAGCAATTGATTCGTCCGTAAGGGCAGATCCCCCGATCATCCCCAGCGCCTCATTCCTGATTATCAGACGACCTTGAATTCTCAAACGATCGCAAACGGCTTGAAAGCTTTGTTGCTCACGGGCCTCTGTACGTTGCCCGTAGCTGACATGCAGAGCGGCGGCGTCATGATCACGTACTGCCAAAGCGGCGCAAACGCACGAGTCCATCCCGCCACTAAGCAGTACGACCGCTTTCGAACCCTTCTGCGACAAATGCTTCAAACCCCCTTCGTCGCCGGGTCCCATATGAATTTATGCAATTGCAGACCCAACCGGGCGGGGACGTTGTCAGCAATCATCCATTCCGCAAGCTCTTGCGGATCGAGCAGGCAGTGTGAGCTGTTGCGAGCCCCACTTGCCTCTTTTCTGAATGCGGGAGAAAACAGGACTGCATTCACCTTCTCGCCGAGCCTGTGCCGCGCAACAAATTCACGGGCGAACTCATAATCGACGCGACTGCTGAGGACGAACTTGACCTCGTCTCGCTCGTTCAGCACCTCGAGGGTCTCGCGCCGAAAGGTGTCTCCTTCGCCGGAATCCGGGCATTTCACGTCTACGATTTTCACAACACCGGCCGGAACGCGCTCCAGCGGCCGCTCTCCGCTGGTTTCGAGTAACACAGTGTAGCCATGCTCAAGTAATCGCTGCATCAACGGCACTAGTTCCCGCTCCTGTAGCATCGGCTCACCGCCGGTGATCTCCACCAATCCCCCGCCGGGACTGAGCTGCAGCACATCATTCAGCACTTCTTCCATCGACATCTTCCGGCCGCCGAAAAACGTGTATTCGCTATCACACCAGGTGCAGCGGAGATTGCAGCCCGTCAGGCGCACGAACACGCACGGCAGACCCGCGTAGGTCGACTCGCCTTGCACCGATTTGTAGATTTCGGTGATTTGCATGCCTACGCCGTCGCGCGGATATCGCTTCGCGCTCCACCGTCGGAAGACTACTCGGAATACTTCGCGGTCGTCGTGTCGGTCTCGAAGACGGTCACATCTTTCACACGAACCCGGCCTTTGGTGACGGACTGCAGACGTGAATTCGACTCATCGTAGAAATATTTGGCCAGGTTCTCGGCAGACGGATTGATAACCGTAAAAGGCTCGATGTCGTTGATCATCTGATGGTCAAGACGTTCGATCACATGCTTCATAACCTCGCGCAGATCCTTGAAATCAAGCAACAATCCGGCCTTGTCTAGCTCTGCGCCGGCCAGCGTGACACGAATCTTGTAGTTGTGGCCGTGTGGATTCTCGCACTTGCCTTTGTAGTTGCGCAGGTAGTGCCCCGCGGCAAACGAATCTTCCACCGTGACTTCGAACATGATCCTCCAACAACGCTGAGCCCGGTAACCTTGGCGGACGCAGATCGCACAATCGATTATTGTACAGCGCATCGGTGAAGGGTACTTGACCGATTCACGGGCTGAAATGTAGCTTTGCCGATTGGCTACATGCCTCTGAGGATTTCTATGCACCGGGCCATTTCCGCTCTCGTATTTGCCGTTTCGATTCTCACAACGCCGCTGGTGGCGCAAAACCGGCCAGACGCTCCCGAGTTCGACGCGAAGGAACACTACACAAAGTACGAATACCGTATTCCTATGCGGGACGGAGTGCGCCTCTTCACCGCCGTCTATGTTCCCAAGGACAGCTCCCGCGCATATCCGTTCCTGATTGACCGCACTCCGTACAGCGTCGGCCCTTATGGCGTCGATCAATATCGCAGCCAACTGGGACCCTCACCCGAATTCGACAAGGCCGGCTACATTTTCGTCTTTCAGGATGTGCGGGGCCGCTTTATGTCGGAGGGCCAATTCCTGGAAATGCGGCCACACGTCGATAACAAGAAATCCAACAAAGACGTCGACGACGCCAGCGATCTATACGACACGATCGAATGGCTGCTCAAGAATGCTGCCAACAATAACGGCAACGCCGGAATCTGGGGCATCTCCTATCCCGGGTTCTTCACCTCGGCCAGCATCATCGATTCGCACCCGGCGCTGAAAGCCGCCTCTCCTCAGGCTCCGATGACCAATCTCTTCATGGGAGACGACGCCTACCACGGCGGGGCTTTCATGCTGGCTGCGAACTTCGGGTTCTACGCGTTTTTCAAACCACAAGAGAACCCGCAGTTGCCGCCGAAAGCCTTCGTGCCCTTCGAATACGACACGAACGATGGCTACGACTTCTTCTTGAACGCGGGGCCGATCGGCAATTTATCGAAGCTGCTGCAGGGCAAAAGCGCACTCTTCGACGATCAAATGCGCCACGACACCTTCGACGATTATTGGAAAGCGCGTGACCTGGCACCGCACATGAAGAACATCCATTGCGCCGTGCTGACTGTCGGAGGATGGTTCGACGCCGAGGACCTGCAAGGTCCATTCACAACATTCCGCTCGATCGACAAGAACAATCCAGGCATCTTCAACGCGTTGGTCGTCGGACCATGGGTACATGGCGGATGGGCACGCTATGACGGCGAACACCTGGGCCGCGCCGACTTCGCTTCAAACACAGGGGACTTTTACCGGAAGAACATTCTCTTTCCCTTCTTCGAGCAGTATCTGAAAAGCGCCGCAGACGCGAAACTGCCGAAAGCCTACGTTTTCGAGACCGGAACCAATGTTTGGCGGAGGTATTCGGCATGGCCCCCAAAGAACGCCGAACCGAAGACACTCTACTTGCAGGCGAATGGCGGGCTTTCGTTCGAAGCTCCGCCCGGCGAGTCCTCCGCTTTCGATGAATACGTCAGCGATCCCGCCAAGCCCGTCCCGTTCGTGAACTACACGGCTCAAAACGTGCCCCAGGAATACATGGTCTCGGATCAGAGATTTGCTGCCAGCCGTCCCGATGTGCTCGTGTATTCAACGCCGGTTCTGCAGGAAGACGTGACGGTTGCTGGTCCTCTCTCGCCTAAACTGTTCATCTCTACTAGTGGCACGGACTCCGATTGGGATGTGAAGCTGATTGACGTGTATCCGACGGATTATCCCGAAAGCAAGCTGGATGCTCAAAAGCCGGAAGATCGGAACAAGCCCCGCACCGATGTTGGTTCGCCAACATTTGCCATGGGTGGATATCAACAACTTGTTCGCGGCGAGCCCTTCCGGGGAAAATTCCGCCATAGCTTTGAAAAGCCGGAACCGTTTACGCCAGGCAAGGTGGAAGAGGTTAACTTCACCATGCAAGATGTCAATCACACGTTCCGCCGCGGACATCGCATCATGGTGCAGATCCAGAGCTCATGGTTCCCGCTGACCGACCGCAACCCGCAAACGTACGTCAACATTCCAGACGCGAAGCCGTCTGACTTCGTACGGGCTACTGAGCGCGTGTATCACAGCAAGGCAGACCCGTCTGGAATTGTCGTGCAGGTGTTAGCAAATCCCGGCGCGGCAGAAGATCACAAGTAGCGGAGGCGATCATTCACCCACACCGAAAAACTTCTCTACGATCCCGATGTCTGTCGTTCTTTTGTAGTTGGGTAGGCTGTCCACAAAAACGCGCCCGTACTGCTTCTTCAGGATACGATTGTCGAGCAGTACCAGCAGACCACGATCATGCAGCGAACGGATAAGCCTTCCAAACCCCTGTTTCAAGGTGATGACCGCTGCCGGCACTTGATATTGAAAGAAAGCATTGCCACCGCTTGCGTCGATCGCCTTGACGCGCGCTGCGACCACTGGATCACTCGGCACGGCAAACGGCAACCGGTCGATGATGACGCAACTCAGTTGCTCGCCCTGCACGTCCACGCCCTGCCAGAAAGATGACGTCGCAAACAGCACAGCATTTGGCGTCAGCCGAAACTCCTCCAGCAGCGCGCTCTTCGGAGCATCCCCTTGCCGCAGCACCGGGAACTCTACCTCTCCCAAAAGCCGCTGATGGATGTCGTTCATTTGTGCATAACTGGTGAAGAGCACGAAAGCGCGCCCGCGGGTGATCTCGAGCAATTTGCGGATGCGCTCTGCAGCTTTGACGGCGAATTGCGGCGTTCGCGGATCGGGAAGATCCGGTGGAACGTACATGATTGCCTGACTCTGATAGTCGAAATGCGATGGCAGCACCAGGTCACGGGCATGTTCGAAGCCCAGCCTCTTCCGTATGTAATCGAACCCTCCTCCAACCGCAAGCGTGGCCGATGTCAACACAGCGCATTCCAGTTTCGACCACAGGCACTCGCGCAGGATGGGGCCCACATCGATCGGCGTGGCTTGCAGAAATACGTGCTGTCTTCCCTGAGGGCCTTCTTTCTTATCTCCTTGCCGCGGCGAAAACGACCGTCCCCGCCGCTCGATCCAGAACACCGTGTTCGTATCTTCTGCTTCAAGTGCGAACCCGAGTTGCATCTGAATCTCCTGCGCACGACGGACGAAGTTGAAGATCTCTTCCGGTTTCTGCGGCAGGCCCTCGAGTTCTCCCGCCAGCCTAGTCAACGCCTGGTTCAAAGCAACAAACTCATCTCCGTTCTCCTCTAGAAATTCACGGCGGCCGTCGAAGGCAAAACGCCCATCCCCGGACGGCAGCACGGAAAAGAACACATGCGACCGATCCCGTAAACTCCCAAGTGCGCCCGAAAGAGATGCCGACAGCATTCGGTGGTGCTGCATCGAATGCTCCACGTCGCGGGCGAGATCCTCAACGCGAAGGTTGCTCACTGAAATCCCGAAGTAGTTCCCCGCCACATCTTCCAGCTCGTGCGCCTCATCGAAGATCACGGCGCCGGCTTCCGGGAGAATGCCCGCATCCTGCGCTCCATCAGCCTGCAACTTGATGGCGAGATCAGCAAAGAACAGGTGATGGTTCACGATAATGATGTCGCTCTCCATCGCCCGCCGGCGCATTTCCGTGATGAAACATCGCTCCCACTCGCTGCACTTTTGCCCTGAGCAGGCATCGGCGCGCGCGTCAAGTTTGTGCCACAAAAGGCTGGCCTCGGGAAGTTCCGCCAGCTCGGCGCGATCGCCGGTCGAGGTTGTCTTCTCCCAGGCCGCAATCGCACGATACTGCTCAATCTCTTCCAGTCCGCTGAGCACCGGTTGATCAGTAAGATCGTAAAGCTTTTTCCGGCACAGATAGTTGTTGCGTCCTTTCATGTAACAAACGGAAAGGCCTGTGCCATTGGCTCCGAGCGCCTGCTCCAGGAAGGGCACGTCTTTATTGAATAGCTGCTCCTGCAGATTCTTGGTGCCGGTCGAGATGATGACGCGCTTGCCGGAACGAATCACGGGAACGAGATAGGCCAAGGTCTTCCCCGTCCCAGTCCCGGCTTCCACGATCAAGTGGCGCTTCTCCTTGAGCGCCTGCTCAACCGCCTGTGCCATCTGCAACTGCCCCCGGCGAAATTCGTAGGCGGGATGCGTCCGCGACAAAATGCCGCCCGGTCCAAAGAACTGATGCAGAGAGGCATTTTTGCCGCTAGGAGATGGGCGGCTGGAAGGGGGCGAGGCGGGATGGAAGGGAGTGGACACCGAAGTCTCTATAATAGCGACTTGAGCCAACCCATTTACAACTCGAGCGACGCCGCCGCTGCCGGGATTCCTATCATTGCCATCGTCGGTCGCCCCAATGTCGGCAAGTCCACGCTCTTCAACCGTATCGTCGGTTCGCGGCGTGCCATCGTGGGCGACGAGCCCGGCATCACGCGGGATCGCCTCTACGGGGACGCAGAATGGAGCGGTCGTCGGCTTCGCGTGGTCGATACGGGTGGCATCCTCCCGGAAGAAAAAGATTTCATCCCTGCAGAAATCTTCCGCCAGGCCCGCGTGGCGTTAGAGGAAGCTGCAGCCATCGTCATGGTCGTAGACGGTCGAACGGAGATAGCTGGCCCGGACCTCGAACTTGTCCGCTTACTGCGCAAGGCCAACCGCCCGCTCTTTCTGGCCGTCAATAAGGTCGACACCGAGAAGCAATCTTCACTCATCAATGACTTTCACCGGCTAGGTATCGAAAAGATGTACGCCGTCTCTGCCGAGCATGCCCGAGGAGTGGATGATCTGCTGGATGCCGTTGTCGCCGTCCTTCCAAAAGCGCTTGCCACAGAGGACACGGAGGTCACCGAGCCAACGACCAATGACGAACCACCAACGGCGGAAGTGGAACGACCGCCGGCTGAAGTGAAGGTCGCCATTATCGGCCACCCCAACGTCGGCAAATCTACGCTTCTGAATTGCCTTACCTCGTCGGACCGAGCTATCGTCTCCCCAATCCCCGGCACCACCCGTGATGCTGTCGACGAAGTCATCGAGCACGACGGCAAGCGCTTTCGGTTCATCGACACTGCGGGCATCCGGCGTAAAGGCAAGACGCACTTGATGGCCGAAAAGCTATCAGTGGTCATGGCGCGCAAGCATCTGGAGGCGGCCGACATCGCGCTCCTGGTCATCGATGCAACCGAAGGCGTCAGCCAGCTCGATGCCACCGTCGCCGGCTACGCACATGAGAGCGGACGATCGATCATTATCGTGGTCAACAAGTGGGACCTGATGATCAGCGGCCAGAAAAAATCAGGGAGGCCGACGAAGTCCGAGCGCATGCGGGAAACGAAGCGGCCCGGTGACCGTGAAGCCTATGAAGAGCGTCTACGCTACGAGCTCAAATTCTTGAGCTACGCGCCGGTCGTCTTCATCTCAGCTCAAACGGGAAAAGGCACCGAGAAGATCTTCCCTCTACTCCAGGAGGTCGCTGCCGAGCGCCGGAAGCGAGTGACAACATCAGAAATGAACCGCTTTCTCGAGCACGTCGACTTCGAGCGTGCGTCGGTCCCCATGCGCCAGCGCGTGAAGATTCTCTACATGACGCAAGCTTCCGTTGCTCCGCCGACATTCGTACTCTTCACGAATCGGGCCGTGAAGCTGCACTTCGCGTATCAACGGTTTTTGGAGAATCAGATTCGTGCGGCTTTCGGATTCATGGGAACTCCGATCTGGATTAAAAACCGGGCGCGGGATTAGCGCAATCCTCTACATAGGGAAAGCGGTAGAGCGCCGCTGATCTACCAAGAAGGCAATGCGACGGATGCCAGCGGCGTGAACGCCGTCGAGAACTGGTTTGATACTGCCCCACCTCGCGCGCATGTCAGCAACAATGTAGACCTTCCACTCGACTTCCGGGTCCTTCATGCGATCCGAGATCTTCTGCGAGAGGTTAGAAGATCTAACCTGTTCCACACCAAAATAAACCTTACCGTCACGAGTGATGGTGACTCTTATTGCATCTTCGCGGCCGGCACCGGGCATGGAAACTGGATGAAGAACTTTAGGAACATCGAAGGCGTTCGTGTGGTGCCACGTGGGTGCCGTCAGAAATACCAGGAGAACGGCGAACACCACCAAGCTCATGACGCTCGCGAATTGGAGCGTATTGAAGTCGCCGAACAACCTTGTTGGTTTGCGCCACGTCTGCAACATAACCAAGTCTGCCTGCTTTCATTTCATCACCCTGAACGCAGAACGAAAGGCTATCGTCGGTGCCGTTTTACTCTTTCGTTAGCGAATCACTACTCTCCGGCAAGCGTTTGGTTCTGGGTCATCAATCCGACTCGCTGCACTCCAGCGTGGTGGGCAAGATCGATGACATCCGCCACATACTGGAAGTCAACGTCCGCATCGCCGCGCACAAAGGCCACCTTTTCCACGCGCGAGAGATAGATCCGCGTGAGCCGGGATTCCAGATCCGTCCACGGAACATCTTCCCGATTGATCTTGACGGTTGGGGGTTGATCTTTCGCCGTCCAAACTACCTCGATTACCACTGTGCGCGGTTGGGGCATCGCAGGGGTTTCGGTTTGGTTCGGTTGCGGAATCTGCGCTTTTTCTCCATACTCCGGATCCATGGATACCACCAGCATGAACATAATGATCAGCGTCAGCAGCACGTCAATCAGCGGCGTAACGTTGATCTGTGGTCCAGACGCACCTCGGCCTGCCATTGAGAAAGCCATCGGGAATTGCTCCTCTCGGGCACGCGTGTCTGCAACATCAGACACCTGATCGACCAAGGGAGTTCCCGGCCAGATGCGGAGTTTGCTTCTTTCCCGCCCAACCATGCATCATGGACTGGCGGTGCAGCATAGAAGCGTCCACCGCATCCCGAACTCATGCTCCGCTCCTCATTGCTAGTTCTTTTTTCCGTTCTCATCGTCTCGGCTGATTTCGCTCGCGCGCAGGACAACTATGAGATCCAGGTGTACGGCTCAGACACGGTCAATCCGCGCTCGACGATGGTTGAGATTCACTCCAACTTCACCATAGACGGCAGCAAGACCGTGCAAGATGGAATGCTGCCCACCAATCACGCCATGCACGAAACGCTCGAACTTACGCAGGGGATCAATGATTGGGCAGAAGTCGGTTTCTACGTTTTCTCCAGCATCCAGCCCGATGACGGATGGCAATGGGTGGGCGATCACATTCGTCCCCGCGTGCGCGCGCCTGAGAAATGGCAGTGGCCGGTAGGAGTGAGCCTGTCGATGGAGTTCGGCTATCAGCGTGCCGCATTCTCGCCGGATACGTGGACACTGGAGATTCGTCCGATTGTCGACAAGAAACTCGGTCGCTGGTACTTGAGTTTCAATCCCACGCTCGACCGCTCGTTTCACGGTCCGGGAGTCAACGGGGGCGTGGGATTCTCTCCCAACGTGAAAGTAAGCTACGATTTCACAAAAAAGATTGCAGGAGGGCTCGAGTACTATGCCGCTTACGGCCCGTTGGGCGGATTCGACGCTTTGCGCGATCAGCAGCAGCAGTTCTTCCCCAGCATCGACATCGACTTCGGCCCGCAATGGGAGTTCAACTTCGGAGTCGGCGTCGGAGCGACGCGCTCCACCGATCACCTGATCGTCAAATGCATTATCGGGCGCCGATTCTCCTGGCCACACGGGAACCAAACCGCGCGGCTGAAGCCGCAATCACCCTGAACAGCTACATTGCGGGGTAAGGTGGGGGCGTTAGGGGAGGCGGTGCGCCTTGCGGAACCGCCGACTGTGGGGCCGAAGAGTAGAGTGCCACACTCAATGGTTGGTACCTCGCCGCAAAGAAATAAATCGAATACGCCGGGAAGAACACGATCGCGGGCACAGAAATCAGCGAGACCAGGAAGAAGAAGATCACAAACAGGATGCTTCCAGCCGCTGCAGCGGCGCTGATCGTCAGAAGATTCCACGTCAGCCCTGCAGTCTTGCCCGCGATCACCGCTGCCGCTACCGCCCCGATCACAGGAATGGCAAGGATCAAGCCGAGGATCAGCGTCACAATTCCAATCGCGATTCCCACAACAATCGTCAAAACAATCTTCATTGCGATATAAGCGGCGTATCCCTTCGTCTCGGCCTGGATCATGGGCCACAATCTACGCCATGCTTCGAGAGCACTGATCCCTTCAAAGGCCATCTGCGGCACAATAAAATCTTTGGTCAGCACGTGAACCAGGGCCAGACCAATTACAAAACCAACGAACAAGATGAACACAACAACGCCGGTCAGTACTAACTGCACAAGGTGAGCGCGAGGAGGTTGAAACCACCCCATTCCAAAGGCAAACGCCGCGGGTCCGCCTACCAATACGAGTGCTCCTGCAAAAGTCGCCAACAGAAGGCCTAACTGCCACACGAAATATTTCCAACCGTTCTCCTGCCGCCGGCTCCAGCCTGCGCGAATGTGAGATTCGCTGGTTAAGACGCTGTCGAACAGAATGAAACGCATCACGCTGCTGATGTAAGCCATCACGACCATCAGCACGATGCCCGTGATCACCAGGACGGTGATGACGCTGGCAAGAATCGCGGGATCAATTTTGTGATAGATCTCGCCAAGCTGTGGAAGGGACGCGGCTTGATTGGTGCGCGACGGATTAAAGTTGCCGCCGGAACCCAACTCTCCTGCAAGCAATCCGACAAATGCGAGACGCACCCACTGACCAAAGCGGAATGGCCTGAAGAGTTGGCGCTTCGTATGCTCAAAGGCGAGCGTAATGGAATCTGTGGCAGAGATCGGCACCGTGCACCCCCGCGTTGGTCCGTCAACACCAAGTTACTGCGAACCGTTGCGCCAATCAAATAACATTTCGTGGAAAATCGGTGTCTGGTGCACCCACTTTGCGGAGAGACCTTACTCGTATCGCAGTGCTTCCACCGGATCGAGTTTCGAGGCTCTCACCGCCGGCACCAGGCCGCTGATTACGCCCACGAAAAGAAGCGCCGCAGTCGACAGCAAAACGGTCATGATAGATATCCGCAAGTGGATATCCCCCTGACCAGACTCGTCTTCAAAGAGCGGACCCATCATGGGCAGCGTACCGACCGCCCATGCTATGAGGTACGAGAGGAGCACGCCAATTGTTCCCCCTATGAGCATGATCAGCAGTGTCTCAGCCAGGAACTGCAGCCGGATGTGGCGTTTGCGGGCGCCGAGGGCGCGCCGGAGACCAATTTCGCGAATACGTTCATCCACCGAGACCAGCATGATGTTCATCACGCCTACCCCTCCGATTCCAAGCGTCAAGGTGCCGATGAAGGTGAGCAGCACCTGAAGGCCGATGGTCAACGCATCAATCACGGGACGAAACTCATCCCGCCCGAACATTTGAAAAGCCTTTGGATCGGTCGGCGAGAAGTTCTGCCGCGTCGCTACTGCAGCCAGTACCTGTGCCATCGCCTTCTTCTCGAACTGGGGGGCAATCGGCTCAAAGAGCATGACCGCCGCGTAGCGTGTATTCCAGAGATCTCCCGCCGCTGAGTAAGGAATCCACGAGGAATCGTCATCGCTCGAGAAATAGTTGCTGAGCTGGATCTTCCGCGCCATTACTCCGATCACGGTAAAGCGAACGCCGGACACCTGCACGGTTTCACCGACCGCGGGACGGCCGCTGAACAGCTGCTCTTTCAACCGGCCGCCGAGAAAGATCACGCGTCGCCGCTCCATTTCGTCCTCGGCATTGATCCAGCGCCCTTCCGACGGAACTTCGTTCCGCATTTCGCCATATTCCGGACAGACTCCGCGCACCGGCGCCGTCCCCACCATCCGATCTCCGTACGCAATCCCGGGCCGTCGCACGGTTTCAAGGCATACGTGTTTCACCAGCGGAGCCGTCGCTTTGACCATATCGAGATCCGATTGCTCCAGCACGACTTTCTTTCCAGCGCGTTGTCCACCGGGCTGCTCGCTGGTCTGCTGCGGCCAGCAGATCACAACGCTCTTGCCGAAGGCGTCAAATCCGTGCACCAGGATGCTGCGAAAGCTGCTGCCATACGCGATCAAAAGCGTGACGGTGGCGATGCCCCACACGATGCCCAGCATCGTGAGCAGACTGCGCGTGATGTTGCGCTTCAGCGCGACCCAGGCTTCGGCAATAATTTCAATCAGCATTGGCAAAACCTGAATCCGCAAAGGACCCGAAGGTCCGCGAAGTAAACATTTCGGCATTCCTTCGTGCACCGTAGCCTGCCCTGAGCACAGTTGAAGGGTACCCTTCGTGGTCGATGATTTTCATCCGCCGGCCTCATACCGCAATGCCTCAATCGGATCAATCGACGCAGCCCGCCGAGCCGGATACAGCGCAGCCCCCACGGCAATCGCGCCGAGCAACCCCGCTGCAGTAAGCCCAGCACTCCAACTTGGAATGAGCCCGGCAAAGAAGTCGGGCATCGGCAGAAGATTGACCAGCGCACAGAATCCAAACGCCACGCCCAACCCGATCCCGCCGCTCAGCAACGCGATGATCAAAGCCTCCATGAAGAACTGCCGCAGAATGGTCCCTGCCGGGGCGCCAATTGCCTTACGTGCGCCAATCTCCCGCGTCCTCTCCCGCACCGCGACCAGCATGACATTCATCACGCCGATGCCACCCAGAAGCAAGGTCACAATTCCCACCGCGCCGAGAAAGAATTTCATTCCATCGGTCATGGTCTTGAAGGCTTGCGCCTCTTTCACGGTGTCCCAGATGGGGCAAGCCTCCTTGTCGTTCGAATCGTAATGATGCATTCGAGCCAACGCGGCTCGCACTTCGTGTTTGCAGTCCTCATGCTGCGCCACCGATCTCGGAGTCACCAGAAGTTGATCGAAGGTGGTATTGGTTCCCGGCGGCTTATCGGGAAAGTCGCGGCGCATTGCCGAAAAAGGAAGGAAGACCTTGTTGACGTCCCAGCCGTCATAACTGGAATCCTGTTTCTTCTTCGCCATGACACCAACCACGGTGTAGGGAAAGTCGTTCAAGTAGATGGTGTCGCCAACGGGACTGCGCCCAGGAAACAATTGCTTGGCAGCATCAGAACCGAGGAACGCAACGCGTCTCGCTTCACGCATATCGTCCCAGTCGTAAAAACGTCCCGAGCCGACGTCGAGGGTTCGTATGTAACCGAAGGGCGGATACGATCCCGTCACCGTAAACGCCCCATTGTTGTAGTTGGAGTGGGTACGGACGGTATTCTGTTCCAATTCCGGGATCGCATACTCACAATCGGGCGACTCGGCCTGCACCACGGCCACATCGTCGTCCTCCCAGTGCACAACGCGGCCCGCGTGCATGCCGCCTGCCTGCAGGCTGGTGCGCCCGTGGAAAACGATCATGATGTCCTTGCCGAGATTCCTGGCCTGTTCTGCTTGCCCTTTGCGCAGGCCTTCTCCGGCCGCCACCATGAGCACAATCGAGACAATGCCCCACGCGATGCCAAACATGGTCAGGAAGGCCCGCAGCTTGTGGGACCACAAGGTGCGCAGCACATCGAGAAAGAGATCGCGTAAGGTCATGCCAGTGGATTGGACGGGCCCCAGCGAGGAAAGTAATCGCCTCGGCTTCTAACCTGAGATACGCATCCGGCAAGGCTTTTGTTGCAGGAAATTGCTGCCACGAAGGGGGGAACTACAGATTTCACATAGGTAGACTCAATGTGCGGCGGGCGCCGTAGCCGTCTGGGCCAGCCAGTCTTCAAACTCTCCTAGCGCCAGTTCGCACTGCGCGCGATGACGCTCTTTACGGTCCCGGATCTCCTTATCCAAGGGCGGCAGCAAGTCGAACGTTATATTTGCCGGCTGAAAGTTCTTCGTGCTGGCATGGGTCACGTAATGTACGAGCGATCCAAAGGCAGACCCTCGTGGGGCCGGATTGATCTTGGAACCTGAGGCCAGTGCTGAAGCGTGCATTCCCGCCAGCAGTCCGGTTGCGATCGACTCTACATAGCCTTCTACTCCGCAAATCTGTCCCGCAAAAAGCAGTTGCGGATGCTCTTTCATCTGCATCGTCTCGCGGAGAAGGCTGGGTGAGTTGATATAGGTATTGCGGTGAATCTGTCCATATCGCAGGAAGCGCCCGCTTTCAAGCCCCGGAATCAGGCGCAACACCCGCGCCTGCTCGCCAAACTTCAAATGATTTTGGAATCCTACGAGGTTGTAGGAATCCGCCCGCAAATTCTCCTGCCGCAACTGGACCACCGCATACGGCATCTTGCCGGTCCGGGGATCCTTCAGCCCCACCGGCTTCATCGGGCCAAACCGCAGAGTATCGCGTCCGCGCCGCGCAATCTCTTCGATGGGAAGGCAGCTCTCAAAGTAGTTGAGCTTCTCCCAATTCTTCTCTTCCACCGATTGAGCTGCAACCAGGGCGTCATAAAACCGGCCGTATTCCTCCGGCGTCATGGGACAGTTGATGTAATCCGCCGATCCCTTGTCATAGCGTGCGGCCATATACACCCGTAACATATCGATCGAATCCGCCTCAACGATCGGGCTGATCGAATCGTAGAAATAGAGATGCGGATTTTCTGAATGATCTGCATCGCCCGATTTCGTCGTGCTGAGACGCGCAATTTCCCTTGCCAGCGCATCGGATGTCAGCGGGCCTGTAGCGATGATGGTGACATCACCGCTCTCATCCACGCGAGTCACTTCTTCCCGGCGCACCGTAATGCGAGGTTCCCGAGAGATAGCTTCGGTCACTCGAGCCGCGAACGCAATGCGGTCCACCGCTAGCGCGTGTCCTGCCGGAACCGCACACTCGCGCGCGATCTGCATCAGCAGTGAGCCCGCTCGCCTCATTTCCTCCTTCAGCAACCAGGGAGCCGTGTTCTCGCTGTCGGACTTGAGCGAATTCGAGCAAACCAGTTCCGCGAAATCGCCAGTCTGATGTGCCGGCGTCGAACGTACGGGACGCATCTCAAACAACTCCACCTCCACTCCCCGCCGCGCACACTGCCAGGCCGCTTCCGATCCCGCAAGGCCCGCGCCAATAATCTTGATCTTTGACATAGACAGCTTATTTCGATCTTCCGGCTTGCTGGGCTAGCCTATGCAGAGATTCACCAGTAAGGAGCACAGGCCTCCACTGATCACGAAACTCCGCGCCCAGCGCCTTGTACAACTCGATCGCCTTCGTGTTCCAGTCGAGCACCTCCCAGTGTATCCCGTAACACTGCTCCTCGACCGCGATGCGCGCGACCTCTGCCAGGAGGGCCGTCCCGATACCTTGCTTGCGAAATTTCTCTCGCACGAACAAATCTTCCAGAAACAATCCGCGCCCGACCCATGTCGAAAAATAGTGGAAGAACACAGCATAGCCCGCGGGTTGTCCGTTCCATTCCGCAATCAGTGCGCGAAAACGAGGATTCTCACCAAAACCATCGCGGGCAAGATCCTCTTCTCGAATAGTCACCCATTCGAGCTCCCGCTCGTACTCCGCGAGTTGTCGAATCATGGTACGCAGCAGCGCCGCGTCTTCGATTTTAGCGGGACGTATGTGAAGCATCGTTGAATCCGCCTCCCCCAACTATCTTATCTTCGTCTATTTCCGAAGCACTCGCCAAGAGTGACCGATCTCACACCCCGCCCGCTTCTGACAAAGCTATAATCGTTGCCCATGAATCTGGAAAAGAAAGTCGAGGAGTTAAAGCGGCGGAACCAATTAGCCGAAGACGGCGGCGGAGCCAAACGCCGCGAGCGCCAGCATAAAGAGGGAAAGATGTCAGCGCGGGAACGCATCGAGTTCCTTCTCGATGAAGGCACGTTCGAGGAGACCGACAAGCTCGTGACTCACCGCTGCAATGATTTTGGCATGGCCGAACAGAAGATATACGGCGACGGATTCGTCACTGGTTACGGCCGCATCGAAGGCCGCCTCGTCTACGTCTTTGCCCAGGACTTCACGGTTTTCGGCGGCTCTCTCTCGGAGGCCAACGCTGGGAAGATCGTCAAGATTATGGATCTGGCGGCCAAGATGGGGGCGCCCGTCATCGGCCTGAACGATTCCGGCGGCGCCCGCATTCAGGAAGGCGTGATGTCCCTTGCAGGCTACGCCGACATCTTTCTGCGCAACACGCTCTACAGTGGAGTCGTCCCACAGATCTCGGCGATCATGGGCCCGTGTGCCGGCGGTGCCGTCTACTCACCCGCCATTACCGATTTCGTGCTGATGGTCGACAAGACCTCGTACATGTTTATCACCGGCCCGGACGTCATCAAGACCGTCACACTCGAAGAGGTCACCAAAGAACAACTCGGCGGTGCCATGACCCACAACGAGACCTCCGGCGTAGCGCATTTCCTGGCCCACGACGACACCGAATGCCTGTCGATGGTGCGGGAGTTGTTCAGTTTTATCCCCTCGAACAATCTCGACGAACCGCCGCGAAAGGCCTGCACCGATCCCGCGGACCGCGCGGATATGGCTCTCGACAAAATCGTTCCATCGGAGTCGAACAAACCGTATGACATCAAGGACGTGATTCATGCCGTCGTCGACGACGGATATTTTTTCGAGGTGCAGGAGCACTATGCAAGAAACATTGTCCTTGGATTCGCCCGACTCGACGGGCGTTCTGTCGGTGTCGTAGCGAACCAGCCGTCGGTGCTGGCTGGGACTCTGGATATCAACGCGTCTGTGAAGGGCGCCCGGTTCGTTCGTTTCTGCGATTGCTTTAACATCCCGCTGGTGACCTTCGAAGACGTTCCGGGATTTCTTCCCGGAACTGCGCAGGAGTATGGCGGCATCATCAAGCATGGAGCGAAGCTGCTCTATGCCTTCGCCGAAGCCACTGTGCCAAAGGTTACAGTCATCACGCGCAAGGCCTACGGCGGCGCTTACTGCGTGATGGCGTCGAAGCACATCCGCACCGACGTGAACTATGCATGGCCCACTGCCGAGATCGCGGTGATGGGCCCCGAAGGCGCGGTCGACATCGTCTACAAACGCGAACTCGACGCAGCGGCAAATCGCGAACAAGTGCGACAAGAAAAGATCGAAGAATTCCGCGACCGCTTCGCTAACCCTTATGTGGTGGCAGACCGCGGATTCGTCGACGCGGTAATCCAACCGCGTGATACGAGGAAAAAGTTGATCCAGGCTCTGGCGATGTTGGAAACAAAACGGGATAAGAACCCTCCGAAGAAGCACGGAAATATCCCGCTATAGCCGTAGAGACGTTGCTTGCAACGTCTCTGCTTGCAGCGCCACAAAGGTTTGGCTGGCCAATCGCATCAACAGAGACGTGGGAAGCTACGTCTCTGTAGCAAGCTACGTCTCTACAACTTTCGAGGAGAACCTGGCGATATGAACAAACCCGTCATTCTGTTCCTGGTTTGCTTTTTGACACTTCCGCTGGTCGCTCAGGATTCCTCAGCGTCGCTTTCTTCTCTTCCTCAGCCCAAAGACTACGTCCAGCACCGTTCTTCCAGCTATGACCGCAGCGGAGGAAACGCCGATGCCCGCCCCGTAGCCCCCGGAGAAACGCTCACTCTGCTCGACGAAGCCGGCCCCGGCCTCATCACGCACGTGTGGGTCACAATCGCCAGCGACGATCCCAGTCACCTCAAGGCGCTGGTCCTCCGCATGAACTGGGACGGCGAATCCTCCCCCAGCGTTGAAGCACCGATCGGCGACTTCTTCGGCCTGGGACTCGGCGATTATCACCTCTACCAGTCGATCCCATTACAGGTCTCGTCTGACAAGGCGCTGAATTGCTTCTTCCCCATGCCCTTTCAGAAGCACGCACGAATTACCGTGACCAACGAAGGCGCGATCAAGACCGACGCGTTCTACTTCAACATCGACTATCGTACTTACAACAAACCCCTCGCCACAGATCAACTCTATTTCCACGCGCAATACCGTCAGGCCGCTCCTGCACAGGGTTCGACCAATCAGTGGAAGTCAAATGGCGACATGGACAGCAAGAAGAATCTTGACGGAGAAGGCAACTACGTGTGGATGGAGGCGGCCGGCCGCGGCCACTTCGTCGGCGTGACCATGTCGGTGCTGCAGAATCAGGACAAGTGGTGGGGCGAAGGCGACGACATGTTCTTTATAGACGGCGAGAAGTTGCCCTCGATCAACGGAACTGGTTCGGAGGACTATTTCCTCGGCGCGTGGGATTTCGGTGGCCACCCCTTCTCCTATGGACTATACGGAGCGCCGGTAGTCGGGCAGGAAGTAGCGGGAGGCCGTTCGTCAGTCTACCGCTTTCACCTCGACTCGCCAATTACGTTTACCAAGTCTGTGCGAGCGACCATCGAACACGGTCACGCAAATCACCGCTCCGACAACTATTATTCGGTTGCCTATTGGTACCAGACGGAGCCTCACACGACCTTTCCTGCGCTGCCGGGTTTAGAGCAGAGGATTCCCCGGATTTATCCGGTGGGCGGACCGGGAAATGCGGGGAAGTAATTTGGGCCTCGGGTGTCCTTAGTCTACGTTCGGGAGGTTCTGATGAAAGCTCTGTCCAGCCCTCGCTTCCTCGCGATCTACTCTGGAGTGGTTACGCTGGTGTTCGCGGTGACGGTGTTGTGTGGCTTCGCCGCGATGCGACATCCGAAGTTCGGCATCATCACGGCACGTCGCATCAACATCGTGGAACCCGATGGCACGGTGCGACTCACCCTCTCGAACCGCGCTGACTTCCCGGGCGGTTGGATTCACAAAAAGGAATCACCCCGGCCAGATCGCCGGGATGCCGCGGGAATGCTCTTCATGAGTGAAGAGGGCACCGAACAGGGCGGCCTCATCTGGGGAGCAAGCCAGCTTCCTGACGGAACGATCGAAAACCATGGGCACCTGAGCCTCGACCAGTACGAGGAGAATCAGATCTTTGCTCTGGACGCGGGCCAGGAAGGAAAAGACAAATTTTCGCGCATCACAATTGCGGATCAAGGAGACTACCCGGTCGAGGAAAAGAGAAAGGCTGAAGACCAGATTGGAAGACTCCCGGCGGACAAGCAGGACGCTGCTTGGGAAGCATTCTTTGCCACCCATCGCCATGATGTGAAGCGACTGGTCCTCGGGCGGGCTCCGGATGGGTCGGTGGGCTTGAATCTTCGAGACGGTAATGGCCAAGTCCGGATCGTGCTCGAGGTACAGGCAGATGGCAAGGGAGTACTGCAGTTTCTCGACGAGAGCGGCAAGGTGGTAAGTGAGTTTACGGGGCAGAAGAAATAAGAGTCAGAAGGTTTGTGCGCCTTCACGCTCTAGACGGTCCCGTCCCCCAAAGGCACAAGCGCGATCGACGCTGCAGTTAGAAACGGGTTCGTCATGGCGGATGCGACAAAGCCGAAATCAAACGCCGGGCATTACGACGCCAACTACGGAAACTTCGAATCCGATCTCTATTCGGAGATTCGGCACGAAGCCTTCGGGGAAGATATCGGCCAAAACAGTTGGCTCACCGTGGATGAGCAAGACAGCTTCATCCCGGCCCTGGCGCTTTCTCCCGGAAAGAAATTGCTCGATGTTGCCTGCGGCGCCGGCGGACCTGCACTCAGAATTGCGAAGCAGACCGGGTGCTCGCTCGCCGGAATCGACGTTCATGAGCAGGCAATCTCCGCAGCACAATCACTTGCCGCAAAACAGGGATTGGCATCGCGCACTCAGTTCCACCTCGTGAATGCATCCCGACGTCTGCCATTTGCAGATTGCGAGTTCGATGCGGTTACCTGCGTCGACGCGATTAATCATTTGCCAGACAGACCCGCGGTAGTCACGGAATGGCGGCGTGTATTGAAACCTCTCGGCCGTCTGTTGTTTACCGATCCGATCACCATGACCGGGCCGCTTAGCAAGGATGAGATCGCAGTTCGAAGCTCTGCAGGGTTTTTTCTGTTCGTGCCTGCTGACTATGATCGCCGTGTGCTCCAGGAGTGTGGCATGCGCTTATTGGTCTATGAAGACGTCACTGAGAACATGACCCAAATGGCGCGCAGGCGCCATCTGGCACGAGCGTCAAGGGAAGAAGCGTTGCGCAAGATAGAAGGCAACGCAAACTACGAACAGCAGCAAGACTTTCTTGAGGTCGCGGCCCGCATCGCCCGAGAGCACCGTCTCTCGCGCTTTCTTTACGTGGCGGAAAAACCTGCATGAAGTCCCCTGACGCAGAACGGAGGGGCAGCTCGATGGTGGATGAGATCAGCGATGTAGGGCGGCGCGCACGCAAGCGGATTGCTATGAGACTTCTGCCCTTCGTGTTCCTGATGTATGTGATCTGCTATGTCGATCGGGCCAACGTCTCGTTTGCGAATTTGCGAATGAGCTCAGATCTGGGATTTAGCGATAGCGTCTACGGTTTGGGCGTTGGGATGTTCTTTATTGGATATGTTCTGTTCGAAATCCCCGGAGCGATCATCGTCGAGCGCTGGAGCGCTCGGAAGTGGCTGGCGCGCATCATGATCACCTGGGGAATCGCGACGGTGTTCACGGCGTTCGTTCGGACTGGAGCGCAGTTTTATACAGCTCGCTTCTTCGTTGGAGTCGCCGAGGCGAGCTTCTTTCCCGGGATTATCGTCTACCTTACACATTGGTTTCGACAAGCTGACCGCGCCAAAGCGATCGCAGCTTTCTATTCAGCGGTTCCTTCCGCAGCCGTTGCAGGTTCATTACTCGCGACCTGGCTGTTGAGGGTTCAGTGGCAAGGTCTCAACGGATGGCGCTGGATCTTTGTCATCGAGGGAATTGGGCCGATTATTCTCGGCATCATCACAATCTTCTTCTTGACGGACCGACCGGAGCAGGCACGATGGCTGCCGGAAGACGAGCGGAACTTGATCGTAGCGGAACTGCAGCGCGAAATGCTAGCCAAGAAGCGAGCCCGAGACTACTCCATCTCCGACGCATTCCGGGACAAGCCCGTGCTGCTGCTCGTGGTCGCTTACTCTCTCGGACTGACCGGAATGTTGGCCAACACGTACTGGCTGCCGACCTTCATCAAGCGGCTCTCTGGCCTTTCCAACACGCAGGTGGCACTCCTGGCAGCCTTGCCAGGACTTCTTGGAATTGCGGCGATGCTGTTGAACGGCTGGCATTCTGATCGGGGCAGGGAACGCAGGTGGCATACAGCTGTGCCATTGTTTTTCGGAGCAGCCGCCTATCTTATGCTGTCATCTGGGACTCGAACCCTTTCCATAACGCTGCTGCTGCTGGTCCTCGGTGGCGGTCTCACGTTCGCGTACTTGCCCACCTTCTGGTCCATCCCAACCTCGATACTAACCGAATCAGCCGCGGCAGCCTGCTTTGGACTAATCAACTCCATCGGCCAAGTGGGAGGGATCGTCGGCCCCTACGTCGTAGGCCACCTTAACGAAAGCACGGGCCACGTGCTCGCCGCTTTCGGGTTCATTGGGGTCTGCTACGCGATGGCAGGGGTTATTCTTTTTGCCGTGAGAATGCCGGATCCCACCCTGAGGCAACCGTTGTTACCAGTTGCCGAGCCAGTCGCAGATTCGTAGTTCGTGAGGTGGATAAAATATGACAGAGAGGGAACTGATGGGCTGTTACTAAAAAGTAAGAGAGTTCCGAGGTGGTGTAGGATCCATTCGTCTCGGCCAGTAGCTCGCGTTTGACCCTTGCTGACCTGCTCTCGCTGCTTCCCTTGCGGGGCTGCTGCGCGCGATCTCGCTCGGGCTCC
>Ga0210403_10000126_pt1 | contig 86704 bp, 69 predicted proteins | sample IncBWC19MmetaG_FD_150863 | JGI IMG/M metagenome (GOLD analysis project Ga0210403, IMG submission 150863) | Forest soil microbial communities from Barre Woods Harvard Forest LTER site, Petersham, Massachusetts, United States - Inc-BW-C-19-M | ecosystem: Environmental > Terrestrial > Soil >...
AATGATCACGTCGCGCATTTCTTGCTGGTCGATTCCTTCGTTGAACCCCAGGCAGTCCGCTACTTGCCGGTTCGTCGGATTGCGAAGTACAGTTTTCCCCCGGCAGATGACCACGGGAACCTCTGCCGCCGTGACTTGGAACCTGTCCAATACTTCCTGAACGCCCGTATCGTTGTCGAGATCGACATACGAGTATGGGTGTCCATTACGGGAAAGAAACTCTCTGATCCGCAATGTCCCAGCGGAATTGCCCGACCCGAGAAGCACTACATCTCCTAAGCCGCGCGCGATCAGTTCGACTCGGCGGAAAATAAAAGCGCGCATTAAGATTTCGCTGAGGTCGGCATCGCTCTGCACCAGGTTCTGCAAGCACCCGTGATTGACCTCCACTACTTCCCCGCCCTCGCGCATCCGCGCGCGCACCAAGCTGCGCCGGCCCGAAAGCATTCCTACATCGCCCATAAACTGCCCGGCGGTATGCACCGTAATTAGCTCTTCCTCCTTGCCATTTGGACGCAGGATTTCGATTGCTCCGCTGATCACGACAAAAAACGGAAGGTTTTGATCGCCCTGCTCGACCAGGATCTCGCCCGCTGAAACGCGTCTTCGTTTGCCATGGGCTGCGATGCGCTCGATCTGCGCCGGGCTCAGTGTCGGAAAGAGCAGCTCGCGCCGCTCCGCCGTTAACGATGCGCTGAGCGGAATGGGAAGGGTGGTACTCATAACCAAGTTAGCCTAGCACACTGCCTGCACCGCGCCAGTTAGGGTAGGGGAGGAAGATTCACTCGGCAGTGAAACGCGCTGTCTGTAGAGATGGTTGGCCCAAGAGAACGGGACACTATCGCTGCCAAGCTTGGGTGCACTCTTGGTGCACTCTAAAGTCCTGCGCAAAGCTTTCCCCGATTTTCACGCCGAAATCCATTGGCAAATTTCGGACGGCGATCGCGTCACCACGTTTAAGAAGTACCACGGTACGCATCTAGGCGAGTTTTGGGGCATAGGTCCAACGGGGAAGAAGATTCAATTTGAAACCGTCGATGTCATGCGCGTGCTAGACGGCAAGATCAGCGATCACTGGGGAGTGGCGAATCTATTCTCTCTTGCGCAGCAATTGGGGCTTATTCCAAGACTGACGAAGGGAGATTGAGCACTTTGGGTGCCTCGCTCAGGGCCTATTGCTGGTGCACTCTTGGTGCACTCTAACCTGCGAATGAGGTGATTTCGTGCAACCGAGAGCAACCTAGATCGTTGAAAACAAATGAATGAGTGTGAGTACAAACAGGACAGGATGAATTAGCAAACCGCCGTCTCGGAATAGTCAGTCGCCGGCAGCCGCATCAATCTTGCTGCGTAATTTCGAAGAATCCGTAACGCCCAGGTATCTCTGTGTCGTGGATAGGTCTTTATGTCCAAGCCACGCCTGGATTGTTCGTACTGGAATTCCCGCAGCTTCCCACCGGCTGGCGCAGGTCTTTCGAAGGCGATGTAGAAAGAAATGTTTGCAGACTGGATCGGTCGTGCATGTCACCTGAACAGGGCGTTTGCGCTCATACCTGCCTTTGTTGACCATGGTCGTGCATTCGCCGCAGTTGAGACCGGCCTCTAGAGCAATCCTTTTCAGCTTCTTAAGAAAGTGACCGTCCGGCTGGCCGTTTCTGTTTACAAAAATCCATCGGCCGTGTGGTGCGCTTTTCTTACGGCTTTTGAGCAAGACCACGAGGCTTGCGGGTATCGGAACTGTTCGCTTCTCGTGATTCTTGGGGACGAAGCCAACGTCCTGCTTTTGACGAACGTGAAATTCCATCCGTTCGAAATCAACGTCAGTCCATGTCGCGTACTGAACCTCTTGCTCGCGGCAAGCAGTTCCAAGAAAGAATTTGTACCGATCTCGATCTTCATCGGTCATGACCGCGAACAGCCTTTTTAATTCCTCCTCCGCAAACGGAACAGGCGGATCTTCCTCAAAGGTCGGCAAGTCGTTGGTAAGTGAAAAGCCTGTTTGGATTCTATGTTCCTTAAGCAGAGAGAGAGCGGTCATCACACGATTGTGCAGGGTCCTCGGTTCGTATCCGCGGGCTGCAAGGTAGTCGCGAAAATCTCGCAAAGTTTGCTTTGAGACTTCGTCAAGAAACTTCAAGGATTTGGCAGAGTCGAGAAACTGGGTTAGGTTCAGCTGGTATCCGACGACGGTCTTTGGCCGTTTCTTCTTCGAGGCTTCGGCAAGGAATGCTTCAACGGCATTCTTTAGCGGAATGCGGTTAGCGTTCGTGGCTTGTTCGAACTCCGCCACAGTCAAGCCCTTGGCCTTCGCTGCGAACGCAGAGCCGAGGTGGTCCGCCTCATCGCGAGCTTCTGCGAATGTTTCTGCCGAGAGTGTTTTCCAGAATTGTTTGCCGTCGAAGAAAGGCCTGGCGTAGAAAGGCCCAGTCAAATCGTTGGTGCGGTGGCCACGGCCTTCAAGGATTCGCTGATATTTCCAGCGGTCTCCCGCTTTAACGCGTTGGTACAGGCTAAGGCTTGTCATGCTGCTATATCCGGTTTCAAATCACCCGATTATAGTAGCAAACTAGAGGCAAGCTGTAAACACCCGCATATTTACTGCAATTCTGAAGAGTGGCGGAGGAGGAGGGATTTGAACCCCCGAGACCCTTTCGGGCCTAACGGTTTTCAAGACCGCCGGTTTCAACCGCTCACCCACTCCTCCGTTTTTAATTATAGCTCGCCACGAGTGTTTGGCATTTAGCGGTTTCTTGATGACAAATTCGCACTTGACCCGCCACTAAGTCTCTGTCCCGAAGGCCATCAGCGGATGACATGGATCCGGAGTCCCAATTTCAGGCTCTTCCACGATTTGTCCGCTGTGTACACCGGAGCGCCCAACGCAAGTCCGAGGGCTAAACAAGCCCGGTCTCCCAATGACAGGCCAAGTGCGCGGGTTTCGACAATAAGGTTTCCGGCGGTCATAGCGTGCTCGGCGGTGAATGCCGCTGCCTCCCGAATCGGACTAAGGGTGGCCTCCCATGCCTCCTGCGGACTAACCTAAAGAAAACACGGAGGGCGGCAAAGGTAGGAACTTCTCAAGACCGCGGGTTTCAACCGCTCACCCACTCCTCCGCTTGCAATTACAAAGGGCAACTCAACCTGGTGGGTGATTGCTGACACTTTTGACCTCGATTGCTGCTTCTTAGGGTGCGGCGTGGCCTGGGTACCTCCCTTCGCGAACTAGCAATGCTCCGGCCTGGAGCGTCCGTAGCCCAAAACGGGAACCGCGACCGGACGTCCGCCAGGAGGTAGTTGCTCAGCGATCTGCCGCACCGCCGCAAGACCCTTGCATCTCCCGCGTATCTCTTACTTTCTAGGAACGGAGTTAGGGCTGCAACCTCCTTTTTGGGGCTCGCTTACGGGACTAGGAAGCGGCATTAACGCTTTACTCACACTCTGCGCCCGATGTCCGAACAAGCCGTGACAAGGCCTGTCTCAATTTCGCACACTAGGTACCATGGCGCGTACCAGTGCAGGACCCCGGCGGTCGGAAAACCAACCAGTGCCGGTAGACCCGAAAAGGGTACTCCATATCCGAAACACGGCCATCGTTTCCCGCGATGTCGCCGGCGAAACGATTGTGGTCCCCATCTGCAGGGGTGCCGGGGATCTCGAATCCGTCTACATGTTCAATCCGCTCGGTCGGGAGTTGTGGCTCCTTCTCGCGGAAGGGCGTACCGCTGAAGAACTGACAAATTGGGTCGCTGCCCGCTACGCGGTGGATGCGGAGCAGGCATTCGCGGATGTTCAAAACTACTTGGCTGAACTCCGAGAAGTGGGTTTGGTCCAAACGACTTAGGCGGCCATTCCTCCTTGTGCCGTATGCCTCCTTATGAGGGGGCATTGGCTGTTACGTTTTGCGAAGGTTCCAGGCTCCGTCCTTATAGGACTTGGGATTCAAGAAGCGAAGGACGACGCGTGCAAACGGCAGAATATAGCGACTTTACCGGATTGGTTCACGGGCACTACGCTGGGAAGCGGATGCCCCTCGAGGTGTCCATTGAGGTGACCCGGCGCTGCCCGCTCGAGTGCCTGCATTGCTACAACAATCTGCCGATGAGCGACCACGCGGCGCGCGTCCAGGAACTGAGCCTCGAAGAGCATTGCCACCTGCTGGATGAGCTTTCGGCCGCGGGGTGCCTGTGGATCCTGTACACCGGGGGCGAAATCTTCGCGCGCAAGGACTTCCTGGAGATTTACACGGAGGCCAAGAAGCGCGGTTTTCTGGTCACATTGTTCACCAATGGCACGATGATTACCCCTAAGATCGCGGACTATCTTGCCGAGTGGCGCCCCTTTGCCATCGAGATCACGCTGTACGGCGCTACCCGCGAAACCTATGAGGCTCTGACTCAGATTCCTGGTTCCTATGAGCGCTGCATGCGGGGAATTCGCCTGCTCCTCGAGCGGAACTTGCCCTTAAAACTGAAGACCGTGCCGACGACCATCAACCGTCACGAGGTTTTTGCGATGAAGCGGATGGCCGAAGAAGAATTCGGCGTGGAATTTAAGTTCGATCCGCTGCTCAATCCGCGCATCGATTGCTCGCAGAGCCCGCTTGCGGTGCGGCTATCGCCGGAGCAGGTGGTGGCCCTGGACTTTTCCGATCCGCGCCGCAAAGAGGATTACCGGCGGCTGGCGGAGCAAGACTTAGCGACGCCGTTAGCGGTTGACTCTGCGCGGAAGGACAAATATTCCTGCGGTGGCGGTGTCCACGGCTGTGCTGTCGATCCCTACGGCACGATGAGCATCTGCGTCATCTCGCACCAGCAGGGCTACAACATCCGAAAAGGCAGCTTCCGGGAAGGCTGGGAAGGCCCGTTGCGGGAGATTCGCAATCAGCCTCGGACGCGTCCCACGATCTGCGACCGCTGCCAGATTCAATCGCTCTGCAGCATGTGCCCGGCGAATGGCGAGCTGGAGAACGGCGACGCCGAGTCCCCAGTCGAGTTCTTGTGCCAGGTTGCCCATCTTCGCGCCTACGCGCTTGGCTTCGAGGTGCCGGAACACGGCGACTGCAAATGTTGTAACGCTGGCGCGCGGCAAGGCGATTTATTGGCCGCCGCTGAGCGGATACGGAACCAGAAACCCGCCCCACATTCCTGGGCGGGAGGCAGGCCCGCTTCGCCTGTCTTGAACGTCCTGCAATCCTCGACCAGGCATCAGGGTGTCGCTTGCGGCGCCTGCGCCGCGACTCACGGCGGATGAAAAGGGCAAGACCAGAAATGAAGGACGAGATCGACAAGAAAGCCGAGGAGCAGCACGCGGAAGATGCCTACGAGGCCCCGAAGGTTATTCGTGTGAGCCTGCGGCCCGATGAGGCTGTGCTGGGCCACTGCAAGGTTACGGGAGCGGCCGGCCCGGTGTCGGGTTCGTGCCGTTCGGTGGTCTCTTGCAGGTCCATAGGTTCCTGAAGGCAACAAATAGACTATGCGCGCACATCGACCGGAACTCTTGCAGACAAATTCTTGGAAGCCCGGGTGTCACGGGGCACAGCAGGTTGCTTACCGCATTGGGGACATCACTTTTGGCTTGATTGGGCAAAAAGACCTGCTTCTGACGCTGGATTCGGAGTTGCGCGAATTTGCGGTCGAAGCGGGTTCCATGGACGTCTGTCTGCGGATTTCCTGGTCCGATTCTCTCGATGTGCCAACCTCCGCACCGTTGTTTCATTCGGGCGGCTTGTGGTCGCTTTTTGCCGAGCCGGACGGCTATCGATTCAGCTTTCAGTCGGCGTTCCTGGGAAAAACCCCTTATAAGGAAGCCTGGCTCGATGAGGAATTCCGATCTGGGCGGGTGCTGCTATCTCGCCGCTATTTCGACACCGATCGCCCCGTCTATCCGCTGGAATATCCGCTCGACGAACTGCTGATGATTCATCGGCTTTCGCGCGGCGAAGGCGTGGAAGTTCATGCCGTCGGGATCACCGACGAGAACGGCTGCGGCCATCTCTTCCTCGGGCATTCCGGCGCCGGGAAGAGCACGACGGCGAAACTCTGGAAGGGACGCACCGGGGTCCACATCCTCAGCGACGACCGCATCATTCTGCGCGTGCGCGACGGACAGATTTGGATGTACGGCACGCCTTGGCACGGAGATGCCGGGATTGCCTCGCCGGACTGTGCGCGGTTGTCGCGAATCTATCTTCTGGAACACGGGAGCTGCAACGAGCAGCAACCCCTGGCGGCAGGGCTGGCCACCGCGGAGCTCTTTGCCCGCAGCTTTGTGCCCCACCACTCCGCGGAAGGGATTCGATTTACGCTGGATTTTCTCGATCGAGTCGCTCGCGAGATCCCGTGCTCGGTCTTTCGTTTTGTTCCCGATGAAAGCGCCGTGGAGGCCATCTGCCGTGCCGGAGTTTAAGACAATCCAGAGGCGGAGTTCCGAGCAGTTTGCCGCCATTTGCGATGCGCTTTTGCAGCGCGGGCTGAAGGTGCGTTTTCGCGCCCAGGGAACGAGCATGCAGCCGAACATTCTGGATGGCGACGCGGTCGTCGTCGCTCCCGCGGCAGGAGATGACTTGCAGAAAGGCGACGTCGTGCTGGCCCACGGTGAAGATGGATTTCGAGTACACCGCGTCGTGAAGGATGGTTCCGGTGGAGGCGCAATCATCACGCGTGGCGATACAGGGCACGAGAACGATCCGGTGACAAATTTCATCTTCGGCAAAGTGGTCGCCATCGAACGGTACGAAAAAGAGACTTCGATGGTGAAGCCCCGCATGAGATTTCTGCAGGCTTCGAAGGCACGAATGTATCGTCTGCGTCAGGCGGCGCTGCTGCGTTTCAAACGCGCGCGTTCTATTCTGCTGCCCGTAGGGTTTCTTATACTGTTCGGGGCGCTTTTGGGTCCAGCACCGGCTGCCGGGCAAGCCTTTACCATTACGAACACTGCTGCGCCCACCACAGTCGCGCCCGGCGGGACGATCACTTACACACAGGTTCTGTCCAATGCCAGCGGCGTGGCGATCACTCATCCCATCACGGTCACGCAAAATCTTCCGGCTAATACGACCTTCGTTTCCGCGGCCAAGACCGCTGGTCTCAACAACTGGACCTGTGCCAATGCGGCGGGAGTGATCACCTGTACGGACACTAGCGGAGGTACTTACGGCAGCGGCAACACTACGACGTTTTCGATTGTCGTCACAGTGAATGCAGCGACAGCGAACGGCACGGTGATCACGGACACGGTCACCGCCAAGGGAAACAACACTGCGGCTGTTAATGCGACGGCCAATGTGACTGTGCAGACGCCGGATCTCTCCATGACGCAAGCTGCCGCGCCAAACCCGGTTGCCACCGGCGCGAATATTACGTACACGGAGACCGTAACGAACAACGGCACGGATGCGGCAGTGGGCGCCACGTTGACGCAGAACACGCCGGCCAACACTACATTCGTATCGGCCACAGCTGCTGCGGGCTGGACGTGCGGTACGGTTCCCGCAGTAGGGGGAACGGGCGCGATCATTTGCACTGCCAACGCGGCGATGGGGTCCGGCACGACAACGGGCAATTTTACGATCGTTGTGAACGTGAATGCGGCGGCGCCGGGCGGATCGACGATTACCAATACGGCGACGGTGAGCGAGACCGGCACCGATCCGGTACCCGGCAACAACACCACCACCACTTCGGTTTCCGTCACCGGCGCCGATCTGGCCATGACGCAAACCGCTTCGGCCACAGCCATCGCTCCCGGCGCGACCATCACCTATACCGAAACCGTGCAGAACAATGGTCCGAACGATGCGGTAGGCGCAACGCTCTATCAGCAGACGCCGATAAACACGGTATTTGCTTCCATCACGCCGCCCGCAGGCTGGACCTGCCCGACGGCGCCAGCTGTCGGGGGAACGGGCCAGGTCATCTGCACAGCCGCCGGCAATGTCGTCAGCGGTGCTGCCGCCGTGACCTTTACTTACGTGGTGACGGTGAACGGGGGTACAGCGGCGGGAACTACGGTCGCGAACACCGCGGATGTGACCGCGCAAACCAGCGACCCGGCTCCTTCCAACAACGCCACGACGACCTCGGTTCTCGTGGAAGTCACCGGGGACGCCGATCTGGCGCTTTCGATGACCGCTTCGCCGACACCGGTATTTGTGTCTTCATCGTTGTCGTACACGATACTGGTAACGAATCTGGGGTTGGCCGCCGGCACGGGCGTTACCGTGACGGACACGCTTCCCGCGACCTTAGCCGGTGCTTCCGCGACGACAACCCAGGGAACTTGCGCGCCGCCCGCAGGCGGTAAGATCGTTTGTACGCTGAACACGGTGGCCTATCCGCTGGCGTCTCCGATCATCATCACGGTCACCGGCACGACTCCCGCTACCGCAGGGACGCTGACAAACGTGGCTACGGTCGCCACTACCGGCACAGACCCGGTTGCCGCGAACAACACGGTGACCGTTCTGACCGTCGTTCAGCCGCTGGTCTGCGCCACGCCAGGAAAGGACGGCGCGCCCGGTGCCCCGCTGACCGGCGTGGTGAACACCTATTACGCTGGCGTCGGAACTGCTGCCGCGGGCTCCGCGAGTCTCACCGTCACGACGCCCTCTTCCGGCTCCGCGACGCAGATTGGCGTGGGCGATCTGCTGCTCGTCATTCAAATGCAAGGAGCTCAAATCAACTCAACGAACACCGACGCTTACGGCGACGGCGTTGCTGGTTTGCCGGCCTCGGGATCTACGAGTCTGGGGAATTCAGGCGAGTTTGAATTTGTCACCGTGACCGCCATCACCGTCGGCGGAGGCACCGATACGGTAACGATTTCCGGCACGGGCACCGGTGGCGGATTGCTGAACACCTACGCGAGCGTCGCCGCATCGAACGTCAGCGTTCCACCCCAGGGCATACAGACGTTTCAAGTCATTCGCGTCCCACAGTACGCTGCCGCAACGCTGAGCAGCACGCTGGCCGCGTTCCCGTGGAATGGAGCCGTCGGTGGCATACTCGCTTTGGACGTCGCCTCGCAGCTCACTCTCGGCGGTAGTACGGTCAGCCTCGACGGGCAGGGTTTCCGAGGTGCTGGTGGGCGCATTTTGACCGGAGGAGCGGGACTGGGAACCGACGACGTCACACTGTCCACAAACAACGCGAACGGCTCGAAAGGTGAGGGCATCGCCGGAACGCCGCACTACATCGCCCCCGCCCTTGGCACCATCACACCCGCCACGACAGCGGTAAGTACCGGCCAAGCGTACCTGGAAGGTCTTCCCAACGGCAGCTACGCTCGTGGCGCGCCCGGCAACGCCGGCGGCGGCGCCACCGACGCAAACCCACCTGCCAACGACCAAAACAGCGGCGGCGGCGCGGGCGGCAACGGCGGCACCGGAGGAGTGGGCGGATTTGCCTGGAATAGCGCCGGCTTGGTCGGTGGTTTCGGGGGTGTGGCTTTCCCCGCATCGACGAGCGCCATCGTCATGGGCGGCGGAGGTGGCGCCGGCACGACCAACAACGGCTCAACCTGGGATCCAATCGCCAATACCGGCAACAGCACCAGCAACACGTGTCCCGGGGGCTGCACCGGCATCTACAGCAGCGGCACCGCTGGCGGTGGAGTCGTCATCATCCATGCCGGCTCCGTTGTCGGCACGGGCACGCTTACAGCCAATGGCCAGACCGCTCTCGAAACGGAAAATGACGGCGGAGGGGGTGGCGGAGCCGGCGGCACGATCCTCGTTTTTGCAAATAGCGGCGGGCTCGCGGGTCTTACCACCAATGCGGTCGGCGGCAATGGCGGAATCACCTGGCCCGAGCAAGCTCCGGCTGCCTTCCCGGGCAATCGTCATGGACCGGGCGGCGGCGGCGGTGGGGGTGTGATCCTCGCTTCTTCGGCACTTGGTGGCACAAACGTCGCCGGCGGCATTCCCGGTACTTCCACACTGGCCAACGACGCTTACGGTGCAACGGCTGGACAGCCCGGCACGGTGGTCACCACGGGCCTTGCCGTCATGGACACGCCCGGCACGCAGTCCGGTGCTTACTGTGCAGGCGCCGATCTGGCGGTGACGGACACGGGAACGCCCAACCCGGTTCTCGCCGGCAACAACATTACCTATACGCAGACCGTCACGAACAATGGCCCGCGCGACGCGGTGAACGCCGTGTTCAGCGAAGCAGTACCGGCGAATACCACTTTCCAGTCGCTCGCTGTACCGGCAGGCTGGACCTGCACTACACCCGCCGTCAACGGCACCGGCAGCATCAATTGCACCGACCCGGACGTAGCCAACGCCGCAGCGGGGACGTTCACGCTAGTGGTTCAAGTGAACCCAGCGACCGTCGTCGGCACGGTGATCACCGACGTGGTCGACGTCACCTCCGGAACCAACGATCCAAACCTTGCCAACAACACCGCGATGTCCCAAATCACCGTGGGTTCCGCCACCACGGCCGACCTGTCCATCACTAACGTCGGCACCCCCAACCCGGTCCTTGCCGGAAACAACATCACGTACACGGTGGTGGTGAAGAATAACGGCCTGGCCGCGGCTGTCAACGCATCCTTCTCCGAAGCGATTCCCGCCAACACGACTTTCGTTTCCGACACGCCGATTCCGGGCGGGTGGACCTGTTCCGTGACCGCAGGGACCCTCATGTGCGGGAATGTGTCGCTGGCGGCTGGTGCTTCAGCGACCTTCACCATCGTCGTAACCGTGGCCGCCGGCACCCCCTCGGGAACAGTAATTACAGACACGGTGGATGCATCCGCCACCACACCCGATCCGAATCCCAACAACAATAGCGCCACCGCCACCGTGATCGTGGCTACCGCGGGTCAAGCGGACATGGCCGTCACCAGTTCCGCTACTCCCAATCCGGTTACCTCCGGCAACAACATCACCTACACGCAGACCGCCACGAACAACGGTCCCGCCGCCGCTGCGGGCGCCAAGTTCGTGGACGTACTTCCCGCCAATACCACCTTTGTTTCCCTGGTTCAACCTGTGGGCTGGACTTGCGTGACGCCCGCCGTGGGCGCCAACGGTACCGTCACGTGTACCGCCAACGCCGCCGTTCCCTCCGGCGCGACCGCTAATTTCCCATTGGTCATCAAAGTGGTTCCGGGCACCGCACCGGGCACCCTCATTACCAATACGCCGACGGTCTCGGCAACTCCCACGGATCCTAACAGCGCGAACAATTCCGCCAGCACCACCGTCGTCGTCGCTTCGCCGTCGCAGTCCGACGTCGCCATCCAGAAGACTGCCTCACCGGAGCCTGTCAATCAGGGCACCACCCTGACCTACACGCTACAGGTAACGAACAACGGCCCAGCGGTCGCAACGGGCGTAACCGTCAGCGATCCGCTGCCGGCCCAGGTCTCCTTTGTTTCGGTATCCACGACACAGGGAACCTGCACTCAGGCTGCCGGCACGGTTTCCTGCACTCTCAATTCGATCAGCGTCGGTGGGCTGGTGCTCATCACCATCAACGTCACCGCCAACACCTTTAGCTCGGCCACGCTGGCCACCAATACCGCCACAGTCGCGTCGACCACCAGCGATCCGAACTTGACCAACAATTCTTCCACGGCGATCTCCACCATCGCTTCTCCGACCGCGGTGCAATTGTCTTCCTTCCGCGCCATGACCCGGGCCGGCGGCGGCATCCTGCTGGAATGGCACACGCGCGAGGAAATTCGCAACCTCGGCTTCAACGTCTATCGCGAAGACGCCCAAGGCCGCCATCGCCTGAATCCTTCGATCATCGCCGGCTCGGCACTGCTCATCCGCGGCGGACGCCCGCAACATGCCGCGAAAACCTATCAGTGGCTCGATCCCGACGGCAGCGCGCAGTCGAGCTACTCGCTCGAAGACGTGGATCTCAACGGCACGCGCAGCTCGCATGGACCCGTGCATGCCGACGCTTCGGCACAGAGCTCTGATGCTGTTACGCACCCGCTTCTTCTGACCCAATTGAATCGCGCGACCGCGCAGGTGGTCGCGCCGCGAACGCGAACTCTCTCAACGCCAATGCCCGCCACGCCGGAATTGGCGCGCGGCGAGGTCCGCATTTCTCTGGAAGAGATGCGCGCGGTGAAAATCTCCGTCCGCAGTGAGGGCTGGTACCGGATTTCAGGTGCCCAACTCGTTGCCGCGGGGCTCGATCCCGACGCCAATGCCCGCGATCTGCAGTTGTTCGCCGAAGGCGTCGAGCAGCCCATCTTGATCCTCGGCCGGCAGAACGGTCCGCTCGGCGCCGGCGACCGCATCGAATTCTACGGCACCGGGATCGACACACCCTTCTCCGACGCCCGGGTCTATTGGTTGGTAGGTGGCTCTCACCCGGGCAAACGCATCGTCCCTGCTCCCGCGACGCACGCCGGCCTCTCGGAGCCCCAGAGCTTCCTCTTTACCGTCGTTCGCGAAGACCGCACCACGTATTTTGGGACCCTGCTCAACGGCGAAAACCTGGATAACTTCTTCGGCGCGACAGTGACCTCTGAGCCCGTGGGCCAGGAACTCGTCATTGCAAACAACGATCCCAATTCCAGCCTGCCGGTAACACTCGACGTGCGCTTGCAAGGCGCAACCGACGGGCAGGATCACCGGGTAAGCGTGACGTTCAATGGCGCTTCCCTGGGCGAGGTGGACTTCAGCAATTTCGCGAATGTCACCAACACGTTCCCGGTTGACCGCAGCCTGCTTCTGGACGGCACAAATAAGGTGACGCTCACGGCTCTGGAAGGCGACAACGATGTCAGCGTCGTCCAGTCCATTGCGTTGCACTACCCGCACACCTACGCCGCCGACGCAAATTGGCTAAAGGCCACGGCTCCCGCAGGCGACACGGTCCACATCACCGGATTCAGCAATTCGCAGATTCACGTTTTCGACATCACCGATCCGCTGGCCGTCGCGCAATTCTCCGGCACCGTCGGCCTGGAGGGCACCAGCTACGGCGTCACGCTCGCTCTACCTGGTTCGGCGGTGCAACAGCACACTCTTCTCGCGTTTTCGGATGACCAAGTTTCCGCGCCCTCGGCTCTTGCGCTTCACCGGCCCAGCGAGCTTTCCGAGCGGCGCCAAGGCGGCGACATCATCATCATCACCCATCCCGATTTCGAATCGAGCCTCGCGCCGTTGGCCAAGCTTCATGAGTCTCAGGGGCAGACGGTCGAGTTGGTCACCGTGGACCAGCTCTTCGATGCCTTCAACTTTGGCGAACGCAGCCCGTTTGCCATCCGCGATTTTCTGCAGCACGCGGTCACGCATTGGAGCAAAAAGCCGCAAGCCGTCTTGCTCGTGGGAGACGCCTCGCTCGACCCGCGCAACTACCTGGGTTTCGGCGATTTCGACTTCGTCCCCACGCGCATCATCGAAACCCTGGCGTTCAAGACCGCTTCCGATGATTGGTTCAGCGATTTCCAGCAGAACGGTTTCGCGACCATTCCCACCGGCCGGATTCCCGTGCGCACCGTGGCCGACGCCGATTTGGTCGTCTCTAAGATCGTGAACTACGAAAAGGGAATCGGCGCGGGATCCTGGAACCAGCAGGCGCTGGTGATCGCCGACCAGAACATCGGCGACGACTTCACCACCGCGGCCGGTTTCGCCGCGCAGAGTATGCCGTCCTCTCTGAACGTCACCTCGATTCTGGCCAACGGCCTGGATCCCAACACCGCGCGCCAGCAGATTGTCACCGCGCTCAACAACGGCGCGCTGCTGGTCAACTACGAGGGCCACGGCTCGGTCGAGCAATGGTCTTTCGCGGATTTCCTCGACGATTCGTCGGCCTCGGCCCTTTCCAATGGCAATCGGTTGCCGGTCTACCTGATGATGGATTGCCTCAACGGCTTTTTCCACGACGTGTTCTCGACCAGCTTGGCCGAGTCGCTCCTGCTCGCGCCCAATGGCGGCGCCGTGGCGGTCTGGGCTTCTTCTGGGTTCACCGTCGCGCCTCCGCAGGCGGCCATGGACCAGGCGCTGCTGGCAATTTTCAAGGCGCATCCGTCGATGCCGCTGGGCCGCGCCGTGCTCGACGCCAAGTCCGGCGTGACCGACCAGGACGTTCGCCGCACTTGGATTTTCTTTGGCGACCCAGCGATGAAGCTGCAGCTGCCTTCCACGTCTTCTAACAAGAATCACTAGGCCGGGTTGGACCAAAGATCCGTTGGCTCGGGGTGCGTTTCGGCCCGGCCCTTCCGACTGCTCGTTTTCTTCGACTGGGCATCTTTCGCCCGCCCTAGCTATGGCCGCAACTTATCGCATCTAATGGACTGGAAGAGCCGTAACATATAATGGCAACACTCTGTTGCAGAGGCACAAGACATGCTCATTCGCCGATCGCCGGATTTGACCTACGCCGATGTCACCTCAAAGGGCCTCTATATGGACCGCCGCAAATTTCTGCGCGACATGGGACTTGCAGGTGCCGCGGCCTTCGCCGGCAAAAGCTTGCTCGATCTGGCGTCTCCTTCGCACTCGGTTTACGCCGGCGCGAAGCTCACCGCCATCAAAGGTCCCTTCAGCACCGACGAAAAGATGAACAGCTACAAGGACATCACCCACTACAACAACTATTACGAATTCGGCGTGGATAAAGATGCCCCGGCCAAGAACGCCCAGAACTTTCAAACCTCGCCCTGGACCGTCTCCGTCGAAGGCGAAGTCAAGAAACCCCGCAAGTTCACCGTGGACGAAATCCAGGCACTGGCGCCTCTCGAGGAGCGCATCTACCGCCATCGTTGCGTCGAGCGCTGGTCGATTGTCGTGCCCTGGATCGGTTTCTCCTTCAGCGTGCTCGCCAATCTGGTCGAGCCTACTCCGAAGGCGCGCTTCGTCGCCTTCGAGACCTACTACGACCTGAAGCAAATGCCCCAGGCCCGATATGCGGGTCTCGAATTTCCCTACGTCGAGGGCCTACGGCTTGATGAAGCCATGAATCCCTTGGCCTTGCTTTGCGTGGGGATGTACGGCGAGACCCTGCCGAACCAGGACGGCGCGCCGGTGCGCATGGTACTGCCTTGGAAATACGGGTTCAAGAGCATCAAGTCCCTGGTCAAAATTCGCTTTGTAAAGGATCAACCGACGGCCACCTGGAACCGCAGCGCTCCCCAGGAATACGGCTTTTATTCGAACGTGAATCCGCAAGTCGACCACCCGCGTTGGAGCCAGGCCAAGGAGCGCCGCCTCGGCGAATTCGGCTTACGCCCCACATTGATGTTCAACGGCTACGGCGACCAGGTCGCCAGCCTCTATAACGGCATGGACCTGCGGAAATATTTCTAAGCGGGAATTCCTAAGTGCATAGCGTTCTTGCCAACAAATGGACCAAGGCCGTTGTCTTCCTGCTGTGCCTCGGTCCGCTCGCAGCCCTGGGTTGGAGCGCCCTGCACGGCGACCTGGGCGCGAATCCCATCGAGTTCATCACCCACGCGACCGGCGATTGGACTCTCCGCTTTCTTTGCATCACCTTGGCGATCACCCCGCTGCGCAAACTCCTCCGCCTGCCCGAACTCATCCGTTTCCGCCGCATGTTAGGCCTCTTCGCTTTTTTCTACGCCTGCCTGCACTTCACCACCTACATCTGGCTCGACAAGTTCTTCGACCTGAGCGAAATGTGGAAAGACGTCGTCAAGCGCCGCTTCATCACGGTAGGTTTTCTTGCCTTTGTCTTGCTGATTCCTCTGGCGATTACCTCGACCGTGGGCTGGATTCGACGTCTCGGCGGGCGCCGCTGGCAGATGCTCCACCGCGCGATCTACATCAGCGCCGTGGCTGGCGTCATCCATTACTACTGGCTGGTAAAGTCCGCGGTACTCAGGCCGCTGGCCTATGGTGCGTTGGTAGGTTTGCTGCTGGCATGGCGACTGGGCGAATGGTTTTCAAGGCGGGGCCGGCTAGCTCCTGCGAAAGCCGGAGTACACGAAGCTACGGTGAATGCTTCTCAGTGACTTTCCGAACCGCCATCCGTGGATGAAGCGCCGTCGACAAAGTCGACGCCCCAAAAGCGCGGCGCGGGAGTAAGAAACTCCACCCCCACTCTTTGGCCCCGGTCCCCGGCATCCCCCTGGAATACCACCCGGCACTCCTGCTCTTCCTGCGTTTCCGGTTGAACCAGGACGAGTATTTCATCGTTGTCGATTTCGTGCTTCAAAAGCAGCAGTCCGCCGTGGGCATTCACCACCACGGTTTCGCAGATCTCTTTGAACTTGCGGCCGTTATGCCCGCGTCCCTTGGCCTCGACGCGCATCTTGTGAAACACGCGTCCGCTACGGCGCCGCACGGTGAAAGTAACTTCGCTCATGTTTCTATTTTCAGATGGCGAGGAAAACGCGTCAATTGCACGCTTGGACAGGTGTTCTCCATCCGCAAGCCGTAGCAGATAAGCCACATTTTGGGGGTTAGGCAGGGCCTGAAACGCCGGTCGGCAGCGTTCGCCTAAATCTTTTATTATCTTGCTGTTGCCTTCTAATTCTACGCCGCAGTCCCAATTCTCCGAATCAGGTCTTCCTGCTCGTTCTTGCTCTCCGCTCCGATCGTAAAGGCGTCCAGCAGACCCAGCGACAAGGCAAACTTCAACGCTTCATCCTGACGGTTGCGCATGTCTCCCTGGCCCAGAATCTTCATGCCCACAATTCCTTTTCCCGCCGCTCGCATCTCCCGGATCACGCTTACGACGGTATCCGGATCGGCGTCCATATACGATCCGATGGGATTGATGCGCACCAGGTCCACTTCTACCCAAGGCGACTTGGCCGCCGCCCGCAGCGCCTCGATGCTGTGGCACGAGCAACCATGCGCCCGGATAATCCCCTTCTCCTTGGCCTCGGAGAAAACATCCATCACGCCCCTAAACTGCGTAGTCCAATCACTTTCCGTGACGCAATGCATCAAGCAAATGTCCAGGTAGTCGGTTCCCAGTTCCTTGCGGAAGCGGTCCAGGTCTGCGCGCGCAGTAGCCGGATCGCGCGCCCAGGTCTTGCTCAGCACCGTGACTTTGTCGCGCGCCACGTGCTTCAGCGCCTCCGCCACATGCGGATGGCTCCCGTACGAATCCGCGGCGTCAAAAAAGCGCAGTCCATGGTCGTAGCCATTGAGGAGCAGGTCCGAGAGTCCCTTCACGCCCAGCGCCGTCTGGTGAGAATGATGGCCGGAACCCACGGTGCCGGTTCCCATCGCCAGCAGGCTGGTCTGGATGCCGGTCTTGCCGATCGTCACCGTCTCCGCAGCGCTGAACTTTCGCGGCAGCGCCGGCAGAGCTCTGGCGTGGCCGGCCGTGGCCCGTGAACCAAGCCAAGCCGCTCCCATCCCACAGGCAGTACGACGGATGAAATCTCTGCGCTTCATGGCTCCTCCCCGCTACACGAGTTCCAACTGATCCGCCCACCCCATATGGACGTCTAGACTTCGCGGCGGTTATCAATCGCCCCGCCGAACCGACAGTTCGCAAGCCTCGTAGGGGCACGGCACGCCGTGCCCGTCTTGCCTTGTGAATCGTCCCAAATTTCGGATTATAGCCGCTTCCCTAAGAGATCAATGTCCTTCCACAGACGAAACTACAGCCCACAGCCGGCCTCTCGATGGCGGCCGCGGACGCCGTGTCATCCCTCAACCCTCGCCTCGCTTGTGCCTGAACCTCGGAAGGTTCTAAAATATCGTTAAGCGGACCCGAATACTTTGGGTAGGTCCGCGCTCATTCCTGAGCTGCAATTTTCGCATCGCCCGAACGGACTTATACGGAAAGGACACCAGGCTTCTAAGAGCCCGTTATGAACCTTACTGAATTTATAGAAGGTCACCGCGACCAGCATCTCACCGAGCTTTGCGAATTCTTGCGCATCCCCAGCGTCAGCGCCAAAACCGAGCACAAGCCGGACATCGAAAAGGCCGCCCGCTGGGTCGCCGACAAGCTGCGTTCCGCCGGATTTAAAACCGTTGAAGTCGTCCCCACCAATCTTCATCCCCTGGTCTACGCGGAATCCCTCGAGGCCCCCGGCAAGCCCACCGTCCTCTTTTATGGCCACTACGACGTGCAGCCCGCCGAGCCCCTCCATCTGTGGACTTCCCCCGCGTTTGAGCCCACCGTTCGCAACGGCAATCTCTTCGGCCGCGGCACCGCCGACGACAAGGGGCAAGTGCACATTCATTTGAAGGCCCTGGAGTCCTTGCAAACCGTAGATGGAAAGTTCCCTGTCAACGTGAAAGTGCTCATCGAAGGCGAAGAAGAAGTTGGCAGCGTCAGCCTGTGGGATTACGTCCAAAAAAACAAAGAGAAACTCAAGGCCGACGCTCTGATCGTTTCCGATACCTCGATGCTGGCGAAAGGCGTCCCCTCGATCACCTACGGCCTGCGCGGCCTGGACTATTATCAGATCGAGTTGACCGGCCCGGAGCACGATCTGCACTCCGGCGTTTACGGTGGCGCGGTGCCCAATCCCCTCACGATCCTGACCGAGCTTTTCGCCAAGCTGCATGACAAAAACTTCCGCGTTACCATCCCCGGCTTTTACGACGGTGTCGCCAAAGTGCCCGCCGCGGAACGCAAAGCCCTGAATGCTCTGCCGTGGAAGAAAAAGGACTTCGAAAAGGCCGTCGGTGCGCCGGGCTACGTCGGCGAAAAAGGGTTCACCAGGGTCGAACAACTTTGGATTCGCCCCACCTTTGAACTCAACGGTATCTGGGGCGGCTACATGGGGGAGGGCGCCAAAACCGTCATCCCCGCGAAGGCTTACGCGAAATTCTCCACGCGGTTGGTCCCCAACCAGGATCCCCACAAAATTGCCAAGCTAGTGGAAAAACACATCCGCAAGCTGCTCCCCAAAACAGTCATCTGCAAGTTCGAGGTTTTGAGCACCGGCAAACCTTGGACGGCTCCGTTTCACGCACCGATCTTCGCGAAAGCCCAAGCTGCCCTGGAGAAGGGCTTCGGCAAGAAAGCCGTCTTCATTCGCGAAGGTGGCTCGATCCCGTTCGTCACCCAGATGTACGACACCTTCAAGGTCCCTTGCGTCTTGATCGGTTTCGGCTTGCCCGACGAAAACGCTCACGCCCCCGACGAACACATCGCCCTGGAAAATTATTTCGGCGGCATCAAAGCCATAGCCTACTTCTACGCCGGCCTAGCCACCCTGTGACTTCGTAGGGGCACGGCATCGCCGTGCCCGCCGGCGCGCCTGGGCGTAAAAAACTCGTCGTTGTTGCTCAGCCGGCGCAACCTAAATCGTCGCCAACTGCTCCCGCCGCCCCTTCGCGTAATCATTCAGAGCCGCATTCGCGTTGCCGATGACTCCCAACGCATCCGCCACGGCCGCCAAATCTCGTCCACGCAAAACGAAATACATCTCATCTTCTCCAAGTCCGGTATAAACCCGGTTCCCCATGCACCCCAAACTCAATATCGCCCCATGCTGCAAAGACGCAGGCAATGCCATGCAAGTCGGCCTGCCCAGCGCCGGCGCTCCGCTAGCCACTCCCGCTCGATTCGCCGCCTCATTCAACAGCATCGCCCCCGCAGGCTTGCATGCAAACAAAACCACATCCGGCGCGACCGGCGACTCCCCCAGCGGCGCATACACAATCGCAGCAGGCGTCTTCGACAACCGCGGAATCTGTGGCACCTCTTCCGGCTTCACGTACCCCAAGTCGAACATCATCTTCAGTGTCTGCTCGGTCTCTTTCTCCCGCTCCGGCGACAACGAAATGTTGTGCGTGTACGCACCCACAGCGCAATTAAAGTGGTTCTCCGGCACGGTATAAAACACCCGGCCCGCCGCAGCCAGCCGCCAAAAGCTGCACCCGGAAGGTTCCGTTCCCGGAAATCGTTCCACGTTAGCCGGCGCCGCATCCACAAACGCCACTGCCACCGGACGCCGCGCCAGTTTCACCGCCGCCCCAATCCGCTGCTCCAATCCACTCCAGTTCGACCCTCCGCCCATGCTGTTTCTCCTCCGCGTACGAGAATCCGCGAGCATAACACACCGCATCAGCACTCACTTCGCAGCCCGATTCACTCCACAGGGTGTGGAAAAACCGCATTTTACCGGCGTTTTTACGCGCCACATCAAAAGAAATAGCGTATTTTCGGCCTTTTTTGCGGTTTTCCCCTTGCGTTCTCTCCATGCCTTGGCTATAGTGCCGAACGGCCCGAGTCTTTTCGGTGAATTTTGAGGGGGAGAATCTCGCGGCTGGCCTCGATCGCATCGAGGTGGATTGAAAAAATCAGGAGGATAAGAAGACTAGATGGCCAAGCCTTTGAGCAAGACGAAGATCGTGTCGCACATCGCCGAGAAGTGCGGCACACCGAAGAAAACCGCAGCGCTCTTCTTTGAAGAGCTCTTCAAGCTCGCCGTCAAAGAAGCCAAGGGTGGCGCGGGCAAATTCGTGATCCCGGGCATCGGCCGTGCAGTGAAGGCGCACCGCAAGGCGCGCATGGGTCGCAATCCGCAGACCGGCGAGGCGATCAAGATCAAGGCCAAGACCGTAGTTCGCTTGCGCCCTTCCAAGGCGTTCAAGGACGCGGTCCTCAAGTAAATTCCTCGCCCTGCGAGGAATGGGCCCTAACGTAACTTTGCCCTCCGGCGCGTGACACTTCACGTCCCGGAGGGCTTTTTTTATTTACAACGATCAGGAATTTATAAGGCGGGGCTCGTTTACCCTGAGTCTCGAAGGGCCCCGCCCGGCCGCTGCCTCTTGGCTACAGCGTCTTGACGTACGCGATCACGTCCTTGATTTGATCCGCCTCCAAAACATCCTTGAACGGCGGCATCAGCGTGTCGCCATTCTCGATCCACGTCTTCAGCGCCTCGTCGGTCACCTTGGCATCATTCACGGTAAAGGTCCCGCGCTTGGCTAATCCCTTCAAACCCGGCCCAATCTTCTTCGCGTCGCTGTCCGCGTAATGGCACACCGCGCATTTCTTCTCGAATACGTCCTTGCCCTTCGTCGCCGAGCCGCCCGGCGCCGCCTTCTTTGCGGGCGACTTCGCCGGCGGACTCTGCGCGAACACCGCTCCCGCCACTGCCATCGCCGCAATCCCAAGAATGCTTGAAGTGCGCTTCACAATTCCCCCTGAAACCGCCTTAAGGATTCAGCCACCATTCTCCATGTTTGACCCCGCAATTTCCACTCGTACCCGGCACAAAGGACAGGTTCCCCCCGCGCACGAACGGGACTTTCGTACTTTTGACGCCCCCAAAACCGTGTGCTAACAATCTTCTATGATGAGCCAGGAAATCCTCTCCCGGGCGTGGGAAGTGTTGCAGGACGCCTACCAAGCGCAAATGGAAGGCGACTACGACCATGCCGTAGAGCTGTATCGCTCATCCCTTGAGCTTTACCCCACCGCGGAAGCCCACACTTTTCTCGGCTGGACCTACCATTTTCAGGGCAAACTCGATGAAGCCATCGCCGAGTGCAAGCGCGCCATTGAAATCGATCCCGAGTTCGGCAATCCCTACAACGACATCGGCGCCTACTTGATCGAGCTGAATCGTTTTGAAGAAGCGATTCCCTGGCTGGAGCGCGCCGTGGAAGCCAAGCGGTACGAACCGCGCCACTTCCCGCACTACAACCTCGGCCGTGCCTATCTCGGCAAAGAAATGTACGCCCGCGCCATGACCTGCTTCCACGCCGCCCTGGAAATCGAGCCCCGTTATTCCCTAGCCCGCGAAGCCCTAGAATCTCTCCGCCGCATGGTCAACTAGTTTGGAGTGCGGCGCCTAGGCGCCGCTTTTACCACCAAAACGTCACCCAGCCGTATCCCCCCGTGCAAAATCGCACCTGGTCGTCGCCCGATCAACGGGCGGCTCATGCCGGAACCCAATTACGAACCGCTGCAGGGGCCCGCTTTAGCGCGTCCCGTCCCCAGCTCACGCTCCTTGTTCAGTGGATTGCTCGCTTGGCTTCACCACCCGATCGTAAATCCACAACAACAAAGTGGTGGCCACACCGACGGCGGTCACCGCCCACCAAATACGTTCCGGCCGGTGTTGGACTTCTCCGAAGTTATGCATTAGCTTTCCGCCAAACCAGCCGCCGATGAACGAACCGATGCCGAGCGGCAAGAAGGCGAATCCCATATAGGTGCCCTGTTGCCCCGGAGGCGCCAGACGGGAAATATATTCGTAGTAGCGTGGCGTTTGCGTGATTTCTCCAAGCGCGACCACGATCATCGTGGCGATGACCATCGGGATCGTGGGATGCCGGATCAAAAGCAGCCAGGCCACGCCGGAGATCAGCGTACCCAATGTGATTGCGCTGAACGCGGGGATACGCCGAGTGAGGAAACTGACCGCCATTTGCAGTGCAATCACGGTTAGCGGGCCGGTGACCAGCAGCAGTTCCGTGTCGCTTGTGCCATCGACGTAGTTATGCACGTAGAGTGGCAGGGTTATGAATAGCTGCCAAAAAACAATCCAGTAGCCGGAGAAGATCAAAAGAAAAAGCATGAAGCGCGGATTGGAGAGAACGGTGGCGAAATTTCTTGCCGCCTGGCCGAGGCTGGGCGTCCCCGTCTCACCGTCGCGCCGCGGTTCTTTGAAAAACAGCAGCACGGCAAAAAACATCGCAAACACGCTCAGCGAAGCGACCAGAAAAACGCTCTCCACTCGCAGGTGCGAGTGGACCCAGGAGGCAACGAAGGGTCCGGACGCCGAGCCGACATTCACCAGCGTGTAGTAAATGGAATAGCCGATGGAACGGACATTTTCCTTCGAGGCTCGCGCCGTTGTGCCGACGATGCACGGTTTTACCATTGCGATGCCCAGCGCAGGCAGCATCAAGATAAACGCAACCAATACCACCAGCGGCATGGCGTTTCGCACCGGCGCAAGCCACGGCGATCCAATGGAGCCCAGCAGGAAGTACGCGGTCGCCAGAATCAAATACGCCAGAGAAAGGGCCCGCCGAAACCCCAGGCGGTCCGCGATCGCCCCGCCAAAAATGGCCAGGAACCAAACCAATCCTCCAAACAGGCCGGTCAGACCGGCGGCGCGCTCGGTGGGAAAGTTGAGCGATTCGTGCAGGTAGCGCGCAAGTGAAGCGAACGCCGCGTAATACGAAAGGCGCTCGAAAAGCTCGCTGATGTTCGCCACCCAGAAAGGCCGCTCGAACCCCTCGCGGATTTCCTGGAACCTCTGAGAAAAACCCATCGCGCCCCCGCGGAATGCAGGCCGGGAATATAGCAGACCTGAAGCACGCCCATACGAAGTGTTTTCGCAACGTAGCCGGCAATCTGAGCAGCCAGCGGGAAGGATGCCTGTGCGCTAATCACTTCCGGGCCGCAATCGAAACGTCCGCGCGGAAAATCGCAGTGCCCGCCTCACGCCAGACTATAATCTCCGGCTATGCTCGCCCTCGTCTGGCGTTTCGCTCGAGCAATCTACCTGGTCGCTTTCGTCCTCGCGGTTTCCTCGGCGGGCTCGATTCCCGCTCCCGCTTGGACCGGCATTCTGCGAGACGCTTTGGGAAATCCCGTGCCCCACGCCACCGTCCTGCTCCACGCCATTTCAGGAACCCTCGACTATTCTTCCGAAACCTCGCAACGCGGTGAATTTCTTTTCGCTGGCGTTGCCGCCGGAAGCTACGAACTCAAGGTAACCTCCGCAGGCAAGACCTGGAAAGCGCCAGACGCGCTGGTCGTCAAAGACGCCGCCCTCACCTTCGATCTGGCACTCTCCGCCCAGGACCTCACCGTGCGCGTCGTCACCGCGGCATCTTCCGCCTCCGCGCAAGCCAGCGGCGGCGAGCATCTCTCCAAAGAAGAAGTCTCCAGCCTGCCCCTCAACGAACGCGATTTCAGCAAACTACTCCTGCTCGCCGCGGGAACCATGACCGACACCAACGGCGCCGCTAATTTCACCCAGCAATTCGCTGTTAACGGCCAGCGCGGCGTCGCCTCGGTCTTCGCCATCGACGGCGCCGACACCACCGACCCCGAACTAGGCGGCGCTACCTTCGCCAACTTCAACGTCGACGCCATCCAGGAAGTGCAATCGAGTTCCGGTGTCATGCCCGCGGACATCGGCCATGGCGCCGCCAGCTTCACCAACGTAGTCTCAAAGTCCGGCGCCAATCAGATCCACGGCAGCGCCTTCGAGTTCATCCGCAATGCCGCCTTCGACGCCCGCAACTTCTTCGACCACAAAACCGACATCGACCCTCGCCGCATCCCCCCGTTCGCCCGCAATGAATTCGGCGTCACCAACGGCGGCCCGGTCGTTCTTCCCGGCATCTACGATGGCCGCGGCAAAACTTTCTATTTCGGCGAGTACCAAGGCTTCCGCCAGGTCCTCGGCACCACCCAAGTCTTTCCCGTCCCCACCGCCGCCGAGCGCCAAGGCATCGACACCACCACATTTCCCGGCGACACGCTGACCGTCCCCGTAAATCCCGCCATCGCCTCGCTCCTCGCGCGTTATCCGTTGCCCAACGATCCAGCGGGCCCTTACGGCGCGCGCACTTACGCCGCCTCTTCCAAAATAGTCACCAACACCGATCAATTTTCCGCACGCGTCGATCATCGCCTCTCGGAAAAAGCAACGCTGTTCACCCGCTTCAGCCTGAACCAGGTGAACGGTCCCACGACAAATCCCGATCAAACCGCGATTGATCCGACTTTCGGAATAAAATTCTTCGACCACCAGCGCAACGCCGCCGTCCGCTATTCGCGCACCATCTCGCCGCATCTCACTTCCAGCACCGCCTTCGGATACATTCGCAGCACTCCGTTCTTCCCCACGGATAATCACACCGATCCCGCGATTGCTTACGGAGACGGGCTTTTTCAGGGCTTCAATTCCGGGGACGGCTCCATCTACGGTTCCTTCGGAAACGTTTACCAGTTCAAGCAAGACATGGCCTACACGCGCGGCTCTCACAACTTCAAGTGGGGCGCCGAAATTCGCTGGAACAAGGACGCCACTATCTTTGGCACCAATCCCAACGGTCTGTACACATTCGGCGGAGGCACCGCCTATTCCCCGGTGCTGATCCCTTCAGCCAGCGGCCTGCACGACATTCACCCGGGCGATGCGTTGCCCGATGCGCTAACCGGACTGTTGACCGCTACGCCTTACTCGTACACCGTGAGCGCCACCGTGGCTCTCACGCCCACGGGCAAAAGGTTTGACGAAGCCGCCGTGCGCCGCGAGGCTTACAATTTCTACTTTCTCGATTCTTGGAAAGCCACCTCGCGCCTAAGCGTCAGCTACGGTCTGCGCTACGACCTGAACTCGCGCATCAAGGAAGCCCAGCACCGTACGTCGATTGCCGAACCCGTCGATAGCTCCGGTAATCCCACGTCGTTTCTAACTCCTGGAGCGAAAGAAATCTTCCTCTACAACCCGCAGCCCATTTATCCCATCGATCGCAATGGCTGGGGCCCGCGTCTCTCGGTGGACTACGCTGTCGGCAAACACACCACGCTCCATGCTGGCGGCGCCATCACCACCATTCTTCCCAATTTGTGGCAAGACAATTTCGTGACGGGCGCGTTCCCGCTGGTCTTCCAGCCGCTCGTGACCGCGTTGCCGGACGTCGCCGTGCCCTTTCACAACTCCGTCGTGCCGCTGCCTCTTCCGCAACCTTTCACCACCCAAGGCGCGCCACTTTTCCCTTCCGAAGACAGCTCCAGAGTGCCGGCCAATACCCCGGTGGATCTGCAAAGATTTCAAAACGATCTCGCCGCCATCACTCCCGGCCACGAAGTCCAGTTGTTCTCCACCGGCATCATTTCTCGACATTTCCGCAACGGGTACATCGCCACCTCCACGGCAGGCATCGACCAGGACCTGGGCAATGTGAAGCTCAACATTTCGTATGTCGGCACCGCGGGAATCCATCTTGCCAGCGTCTTTTCACCCAATGGCTATGCCGGCGCCGCCCCAGCTTTCGCGCCCTTCACCCAGTTCGACGCCGCAGGCCACGCCACGGGAGGCTTCGGCCCGGAGTCGGTCATGACCACCGGTTCACATTCCTCGTATCACGCGCTGCAAAGCAGTGTCACCGGCAACTACTCGCGCATCGGCCTCAGCTTCCAGGCCACCTACACTTTTTCCAAATCGATCGACGACACCAGTGCCGTGCTCGGTGGCCTACCCGCCAACGCCGGCGTGATCCTGCAAACGCTCCCGCAGAATCCCCTAAACCCCGAAGCCGACAAAGGTCCTTCCACTTTCGATGTCACTCATGTGTTTTCGTTGAGCCTTATTCAGTCCCTGCCATTGAACCGCGTGAGTTTTCTCGAATCATTGGGGAAGCGCGTCACCAAGGGGTGGCAGTTCCTGAACATCACCTCGCTGACGAGCGGATCGCCTTTTACGGTCTACTCTGGAATCCAGCAAACCGGAGCAGGCGCTGGTGGCACCGATCGCCCCGATCTCGTCGCCATGCCCGATTTCTCCACCAGCCGCGCGACGCGCGAGGATTATTTCGGCCGCGGCGCCAACAACAGCTCGTTCTTCTTCATTCCCGTCAACGTCGCCGGAGGCACGGGACCAAACCAGGGCCGCTTCGGCACTCTCGGCCGCAACACCTTCCGCGGACCTGGCTTCCGCGATTTCGATATGGCCCTGATCAAAGAAACCTCCTTCGGCCACCGCGGCAACGGCGAGCTGGGCATCCTCGAGTTTCGCGCCGAATTCTTCAACGTCTTCAACATCGTCAATTTCGGCTTACCTTCCAACACCGTGCGGGGAACCGGATTCGGAATCATCAGCCACACGGCTGGCCCTTCCCGCCAAATCCAGTTCTCCCTCAAAATCGTCTACTGACCTGAACGCTGCCTTCAGGTAGCACAGACACTCCTGTCTGTGCCAACTGACTCCGCGCCACGGCGAATCAAGACAAGCACCATGCAATCCATTTGTTTCCGGAAACCAAGACGACGAATCCTCCTCGTTTCTGACGCTACCAGCCCGCAAGCACCTAAACATGAATAAGGGTAAAATGCGCCGCGCGTAGCGTGACGCTTTCTCTGCGGAGGCAACCGTGCGGCGAATGGTGTGGTTCGGGATTGGCATCGCGGCGTTTGCAAGTATCGCAGCGGCGCAGAAACCGCCGCTGCTTCCGGAAAAGGATGTCGCGGCGCTGGCGCAGGAATTGAGTGGAGAGACCGCCAAGCGCAACCTCGAAGGCCTTGCGCGGTTTCACCGCCAGCGTGGCTCGCAGGGATTTCATTCCGGTGCGGAACTGGTCGCCGAGCGCGCCCGCGCCTATGGCTTGAGCGGCGTGTTCATTATGCAATTTCCGGCCGACGGCAAAATCTTCTACGGCACGCAGCGTTCGCGTCCCGCCTGGGACGCAGAATTCGCGGAACTGTGGGAAATGAAACAAGGCAGCGCAGCGATAAAAATAGGGAGCTACGAAGCGGAACCGGTCGTGCTAGCGGAAGACAGCGAGAGCGCGGATGTGACGGCGGACTTGGTGGATGTGGGCGAAGGCACCAAGGAAAGTGATTATGCGGGCAAGGACGTGAAAGGAAAGATTGTGCTGACGGGCGCGCAACCAGGCGCGGTGCAGGATTTGGCCGTTGGTAAATTTGGCGCGGCGGGGATTGTCAGCTACGCGCAGAACCAGAAGACGGCTTGGTGGGGCGAGGACGAAAATCTAATTCGCTGGGGACACCTTGAAACGTTTTCACCAAACAAGACGTTCGGCTTCATGGTCTCGTTGAAAACGGCGCGCGCGATGCGCGAGCGGTTGGCTCATGGCGATAAAATTTTGCTGCACGCGACCGTCAAGGCCGGGCAGCATCCTGGAAACTACGAAGTGGTGACCGCCACGATTTCTGGCGCGGATCCAAAACTTAAAGACGAAGAGATCGCGTTCAGTTGCCATCTGGACCACCAGCGTCCGGGGGCCAACGACAACGCCACCGGCTGCGTGACGATTCTGGAAGTCGCGCGCACGCTGCAAAAGCTAATCAACGAAGGAAAGTTGGTCCGCCCAGCACGAACTATTCGTTTCATCTGGCCGCCGGAAGTCGAAGGCACGGTGACCCTGCTGAATGCCAAACCCGAATTCGCACAACGTATAAAGGCCGCGATTCACATGGACATGGTCGGCGGCGGTCCGGCGACCAAGGCGGTGTTCCACGTGACGCGCGGGCCGATGAGCCTGCCGTCGTTCGTGCACGATGTGGCTTGGGCGTTCGCGGATTTCGTGAACGAGCAGTCCTACAAATTCGCGACGACCGGCGACGCGGAATATCCGTTCGTGGCGCCCGAAGGCGGCAAGGAGCCGTTGCAGGCGCGATTCGGCCCGTACACCATGGGCAGCGACCACGACGTCTATCAGGATTCCTCGTTTGCAATACCGGCGATTTATTTGAACGATTGGCCGGACAGATACATCCACACGAATTTCGACACCGCGGCCAACATCGATCCCACCAAACTGAAGCGTGCCGCCTTCATTGGCGCCGCTAGCGGGTACTTCTTGGCGCAAATGAATTCGAGTGAAGACCTAGCATGGTTGAATGCGGTAGTTATGGAAGGGCGAATGATGCGCTCCGCTCAGACACTGGAAAGGCGTCTCGGTTTTACTTGGGGAATCGGGCGCGATGACTTTCTTCGCGGCGAGGATTCCCTTCTCGTGGAAGGTGCCAGACAGTACGAGCTCGATATGGCTAATCCGATGTTGGCACCGGGATGGTTTCCAACATTTGTCCCGGAAGGTTGGCTCGCCGCTCCCAGTAACGCTCCGCCTCTAGTCCTCTATCGACCCAAGCAAAAGTACGAGGTAGTATTTTTTCGGCGGTTCGAACACCCGAAAGGGCCTCTGGCGGTATTTGGGTATGACTATTTTGCGGACCACGCGAAGGCCGCTGGGATTGTCACGCCGAAACTGTTGAGCTATGAAGGCTTGTGGGGTTCCGGCGAAGAGTACGCTTACGAAGTGCTGAACTTTGCCGACGGGAAGCGCAGCGCGCAGCAGATTCGGGACGCGGTTTCCGCGGAGTACGGTCCCGTTTCGCTTGAGTTGGTCGTCGAATATCTGCAGGCGCTTGAAAGGACCGGTCTGGTCGAGCAGGTGAAGTAGCTGCCGCGACTGGAACAATCTTCGGTTTTGACGTCCGGGCAAGCTGGGGCGCAGCCCTTCGCAGCTCAGGGTAAACAGTGCTGCACCCCTACAAGGGACAGCCGGCTCAAATCTCCTTGAATTCCTCGACCCACAACCCGGGTTCCTCGATTGCGGCGCGGATTGAACGGCTTCCGCTTGGGCGATTTCACCGGCGCTTCATTGCGCTCGTTTCTCTGGGGATTTTCTTCGATCTTTACGATGTTTTTATCGTGGCGTATATCGGAGCGGCGCTGCAGCAGTCCGGTTTCTTGTCTTTACGACAATTCAGTGTTTTCGTCGCTGCCGGATTCCTGGGAATGTTTTTCGGGACCATCGTGTTCGGGATGGGCAGCGACCGCATGGGCCGGCGCAGCGCGTTCATTACACTGTTGCTGATTTATTCGGTGTTTACGCTGGCCGGTGCGTTCGCGCCTTCGGCAGGATGGCTGATTGCGCTGCGGTTTCTTGCGGGCTTGGGCATCGGCGCAGAAATCGTGGTCATCGACACGTACGTTACCGAGATTGTGCCCAGCCATGCGCGCGGGCGGTACGTCGCCATTACGCAGGTGGTGGGCTTCTGCGCCGTGCCCGTGGCAGCGGTGTTGTCGCGGCTCTTGGTGCCCACCCATTTTCTGTTGGCGGGCTGGCGCTGGGTGATGATCATCGGGGGCGGCGGCGCGCTGCTGAGTTGGTGGTTCCGGCGCAACCTGCCGGAATCGCCGCGGTGGCTGGAGAGCCGCGGACGCCTCGCGGAGGCCGAGGCAGTGGTCACGGCGCTGGAGGCGGAATCGTTTGCGACGCCAACAAGAAGTGGCGAGTGGTCCTTCGACTCCGCTCAGGATAAACGAGTGACGAGTGGCGAGCGGGGCCTCGACTCCGCTCGGGATGAACGAGCGGCGCCCGGCGACCCTACCAGTCAGGGAGCGCCTCCAACGAGAGCAGCCGACCGGGGCTCGTTTGCGGAGTTGTGGCGGCAGCCGTATCTGCCGCGTACGGTGATGCTCGTTCTGTTTCAGGCGCTGCAAACCATTGGTTTCTATGGGTTTGCAAACTGGGCGCCGACCTTTCTGTTGAAGCGCGGGGTTTCGCTGCTCCATTCCTTGGAGTACACCCTGCTGATTGCCATGGTTTCGCCAATCGGGCCGTTGCTCGGGGCGATCACTTCGGATCGCCTGGAGCGCAAGTGGACGATTGTGGTGCTGGCGCTGCTGGTGGCGCTATTCGGGCTGGGCTTCGGCAATGCCACGGCGCCCGCGGCCGTGATTGCCTTTGGGGCGCTGCTGACGCTTTGCAACTACTGGTTCTCCGCTACCTTTCACGCGTATCAGTCGGAGTTGTTCCCTACCCGCATCCGGGCTACCGGGGTGGGGTTTACTTATAGCTGGAGCCGGCTGAGCGCGGCAGTATCGTCACTGCTGATCGGTGCGGTGCTGGTGTATGGGGTACCCGCGGTTTTTGTACTGCTGGCGACCGCGATGGGAGGCGTCGCGGTGATCATCGCTGTCCTGGGGCCGCGGACAAACCGGCTTCCACTGGAAGACTTGGCGCGATAGGCTTTGCTTTCGGGTTCGCCTGTAATGGCGCAGCGCCAGTCGGTTCCCGTACCCTCGTATGTCTTTGTGCATCGTTATCATTTTATGAGGGTTAGCCCCTCGCGTGATACAACGTTATGATTCCCAAAAGGAGATACAGCTTGTCGCGCTTGGCTCGGGTTGCGGCGGAGAGGTACTCCCAGTCAAGGAAAAAGCAACGCCAGAGCACCTCGGCGGCGGGCTGAAAGCTTCTCTTTCTGGGAGAAATTGCCGGTGGGAGTTGGATCCCTGTCGCTGTGTCGGAAACATGGATGGAAAAAAGGCCGAGGACCTGAAGGGTGGAAGGTGGGGCTGTGCTAGCATTGTAATTTCGCGCCTGAATGAGTGCCTGCCAGGTGGTCTCCAGCATGCCTACGACGATGAAAGCCTTGCGGAAAATGCAGCCCGCGCGGGGTCTTTCGTTTGAGACTGCGAATATTCCAACCGTTGGACCGGCGGACGTGCTGGTGCGCGTGCGTGCGGCTTCCATTTGCGGGACGGATCTGCACATCTATGGGTGGGATCGCTGGTCGCAGGGTCGGATCAAGCCGCCGGTTACGCTGGGGCATGAATTTTGCGGCGTTGTGGAACGCGTCGGGGAGGAAGTCAAAGAGCTGGAGCCCGGGGACTTCGTGAGCGCGGAAATGCACGTGAACTGCGGGCATTGCCACCAGTGCCGGCTGGGCGAAGCGCACATTTGCCAGAACCTGCGGATTATCGGGATCGATCAGGATGGAGCGTTTGCGGAATTTGTGAAGATTCCGGCGTCGAACATCTGGAAGCTCGATCCGGCCATTCCGGAGCATTACGGGGCGATTCTCGATCCTCTGGGAAACGCGGTGCATACCGTGCTGGCGGGGCCCATTGCGGGGCAGACGGTACTGGTGACCGGCTGCGGGCCTATTGGGCTTATGTCCATTGCGGTGGCTAAGGCTTGCGGGAGCTCCACGGTGTTCGCCACGGAGACGAACGAACAGCGGCGGGCTATGGCGACCAAAATGGGAGCGGACATGGTGCTCAACCCGGCGGAGATCGATGCGGTGGCGCGCATCACGGCCGAGACGAATGAAACGGGCGTGGACGTGCTGCTGGAAATGTCCGGGAATCCCAGCGCGATCCAGCAGGGCTTTCGGTCGCTGAGAGCTGGAGGTCGAGCGTCGCTGCTGGGGATACCGACGGAAGCGGTGCCGCTGGATTTGGTGAACGACGTGATCTTTAAGGGTGCGACCGTGCAGGGGATTTATGGGCGGCGGATGTATGAAACTTGGGTGCAGATGACCGCGCTGCTGAAGGCCAAGCGGCTCAACCTGGAACCGCTCTTTGGGGAGCGGAGTTCGCTGGAGAAGTTTGAGAATGCGTTTGCGATGCTGCAGGGAGGATTGGCGGGGAAGATCTTGTTGTATCCGGATGGCGCGCCGCACTGACCGCAATAATGAAGTACAAACAACCACCTCAACTGACGTTGGCGGAACTCGAACGAGAGTTTGCGAGCGGTAATGGTAAGCGAATCCAGGGAGCGCTGTGGAGTGCCTTGCGTTGGAAGAATTGTGTTTGGGTGGAGAGCCGTTGTCTGTTTTTTCTCGGCGTTTCGAGCGCTTCCGCGAGGCGCGGGGCAGCGCTGGTCCTGGGCGACCTGGCGCGTGACCATGGCAAGAGAATTGACCTCATCAATACGCGGGAAGCGCTGCAACGGCTTGCCAAGGATGAGGATAAGGGCGTCCGTGCGGCAGTGAAGCACAGCCTGGATACAGTTATGCACAGGCTGAGGCTTCACAAGAAGCGGCAATGAGTTCAAGCTAGCGGAGTACCTTCACTGGGCATTGGGGAGCCAGGTATGTCAGAGACGGGAACACAAACTATCAAGCGAAATCCTTTGCAGTATGTGACCGACCAGCTTAGCGAGTTGCGGGCGAAAGGAGTGGCGCCGCGGCTGCGGGTGCTGGAAGGCGAGCAGAAGCCGGTATGCACGTTTGACGGCAAGGAAGTAATCAATCTGGCGTCAAATAATTATTTGGGGCTGACCACGCATAAGGCGTTGCGAAAGGCGGCGCTGGAGGCGGTTCGCAAGTACGGGGCGGGTGCGGGGGCGGTCCGGACAATAGCCGGAACGATGAAACTGCACATGGAGTTGGAGGAGCAGATAGCACGGTTCAAGAACGTCGAGGCTTGCGTGGTGTTTCAATCCGGATTTACGGCCAACGCGGGGACGGTTTCGGCAGTGTTGGGCAAGGAAGACTTGATCATTTCCGATGAGTTAAACCACGCTTCAATCATTGACGGGGCCCGATTGTCCAGGGCTACGATTAAAGTATTCAAACATAAGGACATAGCAGATTGCGAGCGTATCCTGCAGGAAACGGCTGGTTGGAACGGGCACAAGTTGATTATTACCGACGGGGTGTTTTCGATGGACGGAGACATCGCACCATTGCCGGAGTTGTGCGACCTGGCGGAAAAGTATGACTGCATCATGATGGTGGATGACGCGCATTCGTCCGGAGTGCTAGGCCGTGGAGGGCGCGGAACCATTGACCATTTCAACTGCCATGGACGGGTACAGATTCAGGTGGGGACACTGAGCAAGGCTATCGGGGCCATGGGGGGTTATGTGTGCGGGTCCCGGGATCTTATTGATTTTCTGTATCTTAGGGCGCGGCCGTTTCTGTTTTCAACTTCGCATCCCCCGGCTACGGCGGCGGCTTGCCAGGCGGCCTTCACCCTGTTGGATTCGCCCGAAGGGGAAAAACTGGTCAAGAAGCTGTGGGCGAATACGAAGTTTTTTAAACGGGAGCTCAAGAAGCGCGGTTTCCAGTTCAAAGTGAGCGAGACGCCGATCATTCCCATCCATGTCGGCGATGCCGCCAAGGCGTTCGAGTTCTCGAAGAAGCTGTTTGAGGCCGGCGTGTTTGCTCCGGCGGTGGGTTTCCCTACCGTCGCCGAGGGTAAGGCCCGATTGCGGGCGATCGTGAGCGCTGCGCACAAGCGGGAGCAGCTGCTGAAAGCGGCGGAAACGTTGGCAGAAGTGGCCAAGCCGCTGGGGATCGTTTAGGGCAAAGGAGACAGGGTGAAGCCTGTCCCACAGTGGGCTGGGTAGCGATTTTCTGGGTACTGGGACCCAATTTTGCACTGGTTGCTATTCGGTTGGCGTTATGTAACGTTATTAGAATGAGCTATTTACATTTTGGATGGTCCCGTGCTATCTTGTGTTCACGACCGGCAGGGGTGTCGGTTTCAGGTTTCCCAGCCTTTGCGGTTTTCCCGGTTAGGGAGGACGCATCATGATGAGACTAATGGGTAGCTTGGTTTTGATGGGTGCCCTCGTGGTTCCGGGCGCCAGTGGACAGGCTCCTTCGCTTCTCCAGCCCAGCGGCAAAAAAGAGACAAAAGCACAGACTCCTCCCGCGGCCGTTGTTGCACCCTTGTGCGTGGGGACGGCGTTTAACGCCTCCCTGGACGAGTCCCTCGATACGCGGAAAACCCGGGCCGGCGACCCCGTTACCGCCGAAGTGGCTGAGGATGTCACCTACGAACGCAGCATTATCTTCCCTAAAGGCACAAAAATCGTTGGACATGTGGTGCGGGTGACCTCTGGCGGGCGTGGGCGCGCGGGATCGGCGATTTTCGTTCAGTTCGACAAAGCGACATTGAAGGATGGGCAGGAAGTCATACTCAATGCGGGAATTCAGGCGCTGGCGGTTGGCGCGGTGGCGCCTTTGACACCGGACGCAGACGTGCCGAAGAGCCTGGACACAGCTCCTCACGCCGTTCCGGTCGAGGACAATTCGACGGGTGCGGCGGCGGGCAATGCCACAGTAGTGTCGACCATTTACGAGTCGCCGCGGACAACGCTGCGCACGCCGCTGGCAGCCGCTCCGTTAGCCGAGGGAGAATTTACTTCGGATGGCCTTTTCACGCCGGACAGCAAGGGTGCCTTCGGGCGTCCGGACCTGAAAGTGTACACGCCGACGTCGGACGGTTCGCACGGAACGGTGCTGGTTTCGGCGAAAAAGAACATGCATATCGATAGCGGCACGCGCCTGCTATTGGTGGTGCAGCCGCCGCCGTCCGGAGACTCGGACGCCGCGAACCCCTTGGACCTGGATCTAAGCCAATAGCCCAGACAACGCCCGGCCTCTAAAATTGTTTCCGCTTAGAGGAGAGCTTCCATCATGAAAATCGTCAGAGTGAGCTTGTTTCTCGGGGCAGCTTTGGGTATCGGCTTGTTCGCTCACGTTCGCCCCGCCAGTGCTTCGCAAGAGGCTGCGGACGCGACGAGAAACGGGCATAGCGAGGCGTCGCTGATAGGGGGAACGCCTATCAACGCTGAACTTAACTCGTCCATCGATTCGAAGAAGGTGAAAGCCGGGGACACCGTGATGGCGCACACGACGGGCGCGGTGAAGTCAGCCGACGACCGGGTGATTTTGCCAAGAGGCACCAAGGTTGTGGGACATATCGCCCAAGCGTCGGCGCGGTCGAAGGGCGACGCCGATTCGGCGATTGCCATCGGGTTCGATAAGGCGATCTTGAAAGGCGGCGAGGAAGTTCCCTTGAGCGTAACGATCCGGGCCTTAGCCTCGCCAGCGAACGGGTTTGAGGGTGGGTCCGGCGCCGACTCGACAGCTGGGCCAAGCAGTCCGTCGAATTACCCGAATAGTTCCGCAAACGGTGGCGGCATTAACAATAAGCCGCCGATGTCGGATGCCCCGAGGAGCTACCCGGGCGCGGGCGGAGCGAGCACCGAGGCGACTTCCTCAGGAGGAGCGAATTCTTCGCGAGAGTTGGCTCCGAATAGTCGAGGCGTTATTGGCTTGAGCGGACTGCGTTTGAGCCTGGCCGGTGCGGAGAACGCGCAAGTGTCGATCATAAGTTCGACGGGAAAGAACGTGCATCTGGACGGCGGGACGCGGTTGCTGCTGGTCACCGAAACGCCGGCTTCGGAGGCTCCGGGGCAGTAAAGATTCTCTGCGGTTGGTGATCCGGCGAGGGCGCACTTTGCGTGCGCCCTTTCTTTTTTGGCCGGCGAAGGCGTGCGGCTGCGCTTTGCTATACTCGCCGGGATGCCTTCTGCCGCTGCGAAAAAACTTTTTCTCGTCGATGCCATGGCGCATATTTACCGCGCCTTCTATGCGCCGATGAACCGGATGAACGCGCCGTCCGGGATTCCCACCAAAGTGCCGTTCCTGTTCAACAATATTCTTCGAAGGCTGATAAAGGATTACCAGCCGGACTACGTGGGCATCGTTTTCGATACGCGGCAGCCGACCTTTCGCGACAAACTCTTTGAAAAATACAAGGCGCAGCGGCCGGCCATGCCGGACGAGTTGTCGCAGCAGCTTCCGTACGTGCGGCGGTTGTGCGAGGCCATGCGGCTGCCGATTTTAGAGCTGGATGGTTACGAAGCGGACGATGTGATTGGGGCGCTGGCACAGCAAGGTGCGAAAAAGAACCTGGATGTGCTGCTGATCACCAACGATAAGGACATGATGCAGCTCGTTGACCGGAACGTGCGGGTGCTGCGGACTGGTCCGGGTGGGGCCAAGGGCGACGTGATTGTGGACGAAGCGCGAGTGCAGGAAATTCTGGGCGTGCCGCCGGAGAAAATCGTCGATGTGATGTCGCTGATGGGCGACAACATCGACAACATTCCCGGAGCGAAAGGGATTGGGGAAAAAGGGGCCACCGAGCTGATCCAGAAATACGGGAGCGTGGAGAACGCGCTGGAACATGCGTCTGAAGTTTCCAATAAGCGCTACCGGGAGGCGTTGCAGCAGCAGCGCGAGCAGGTGTTGCTTTCGAAGCAGTTAGCGACGATTGCCACCGACGTTCCCGTGGAACTGGACCTCAATAATTTGCGACTGGGTGACCCGGATTTGACATTGCTGGCGGCGTTGTACCGGGAGTTGGGGTTCAATTCGCTTTTGAAGGAGCTGGGTTCGGAAGCAGTGGCGGCGAGCGTGGCAGCAAGCGCGGAGCCTGTGATGCAGACGGACTACGTGCAACTGGCCACCGTCGCGGAATTTCGCGAATATCTGAGCAAGCTTGCCGCAAAGGCGCCGGTCGCGGTGTGGTTGAATTTGGAGGCGGGGGATCGCGAGGAGGAAGGATTCGGCACGCGCGTTGCGGCGATCGAGATTTCTTCGAAGGCGGGTGAGGGCCGCGCGATGTGGTGCGACGAAAAAGGAGAAGCGCTCCAGGTGCTTGCTGCGTTTCTTGCTGACGGCGAACGCGCGAAGATTGTGCATGACGCCAAACTTTTCCAGATTGTTCTCGGCGGGCGGGTTGGAAACATCAGCCACGCTACGCAGATTTACTCTTACTTGCTGCGGCCCACGACGGCGAATCACAATTTCGCCGATGTGGTGATGCGGCAGACGAACTTGATGCTGGGTGGTGGGCCGGGGGAGCGCGCGGATCATCTGCAGCGGCTTGCGCCGACGCTGCGGGCGCTGATCGAGGCGGAAAAACTTGAGGACGCTTACGAGAAAATCGATCTGCCGGTGGCCGGAGTGCTGGCGGACATCGAGCGAGCCGGAATCCGCGTGGATCCGAAGGCGCTGGAGGCCATGTCGCTGGCGATGGAGAAGGAAGTCCGGCGGCTGGAAAAAGAGATTTGGGAGCTGGCGGGCGCGGAATTCAACGTCAATTCCCCGACGCAGCTGGCAGAAATTCTTTTTGACAAGCTGAATTTGCAGGCGCCGTTCCGGCGGGGCCGGGGTCGGGTGCGTTCGACGGCCGCGGACATTCTGGAGGATTTGGCGTCGCAACATGCGCTGCCAGCGAAAATTATCGAATACCGGGAAATCGCCAAGCTCAAATCGACTTATGTCGATAGCTTACCCAAGCTGATCCGGCCGGAGACCGGGCGGCTGCACACCAGTTTTTCGCAGACGGGGACGGCTACCGGTCGGCTCAGCTCGTCGGACCCCAATTTGCAGAACATTCCGATTCGCACGGAGCTGGGACGCCAGATCCGGGCGGCTTTCGTCGCCGAGCCCGGCAAGGTTTTGCTGGCGGCCGATTATTCGCAGATTGAGCTGCGCGTCATGGCCCATTTCTCCAACGATCCGGTGTTGATCGAGGCCTTTCGCAATGGAGAAGACATTCACGCCCGCACCGCGCAGGAAGTATTTGGCGTGGGACCGCTGGCGCAGACTGCGGAGCACCGGCGGGCGGCCAAGGCCATCAACTTCGGAATTATCTATGGGCTCTCCGCATTTGGATTGGCGCAGCAGTTGGGAATCCCCCAGAAGGAAGCAGCTCAGTTCATTGCGGCTTATTTTGCGCGATATCGCGGTGTAAAGGAGTACTTGGAGAACGCTCTGGTGGAAACACGAAAGAGCGGCGTCGCGAAAACCTTGTTTGGCCGCATCCGTCCGATTCCAGAGATCAATTCTCCGCAGGTACAGCTTCGCAACTTTGCCGAGCGCACGGCGCTGAATTCTCCGCTGCAAGGCACCGCGGCTGATCTGATCAAGCTGGCGATGATTGCCATCGACCGGCGGCTGGCGCAGGAAAAGTTTGCAGCCAAGATGATCTTGCAGGTGCATGACGAACTTCTTTTTGAAACGCCGACGAGCGAGAGCGACGCTCTTGCGAAGTTGGTGCAGCAGGAGATGGAGAACGTGCACCAGTTGGTGGTGCCGCTGGTGGTGGAAATCGGCGTGGGCGCGAACTGGCGAGATATGGAATAGAAGGTGGTGGAATGCCTCCGCTCGCTGAAAAGCAAGCGCGGTTGGTGCTGGCGGAAGGTATGCGCCTGCGTGGACGCCGGGCGGGGCAAGCCCCGGCCCCTACAAGGGAGCGGAGTCGTCGGTAGGATTGCCATGCCGGTTCGAGAGCGGCGACTAGCTACGGATTCGGGGCATCCTTTTGGCGTTCAAAGCCATTCTTGTTTAGGGAACAGAGCCGGTTCTTTCGGGTAACCGGCGACCTTCGTCTGTTAAAGTTACGTCTTCGCTCCTGTGGCCGGAACTTCTATGAGACGCGCGTACTCCTTCATTTCTCTGCTGTGCCTGGTGATCCTCGCGGGATGCACGAGCGGCACCGCTGGAAAAGTCATATCGGTCTCGATCGAACCATCCGGCGTGAACGTGGTCATTGGCACAACTCTGCAATTCACCGCAACGGTGGCCGATACTTTCAATCAAAACGTCACCTGGAGCGTGGTCGGCGACGCGAGCAAGGGCGCGATTTCGGGTACTGGACTGTATACGGCGCCCGCCGCGGTGCCGACTCCGGCGCAGATCACGGTCATGGCCATTTCGCAGAAAGACCCGACAAAGTCTGCTACCGCTACCGTCAAGGTGACGGCGACAGCTGCGCCGTCCCCTATTACAGTGCTGGTCTCACCGGGTGCGGCGAGCGTATCGGCCTTCGGGACGCAGCAATTCACTTCAACGGTGACGGGCAACACCAACACCGCGGTAACCTGGCAGGTGAACGGCACGACCGGCGGCAGCCGGACCCTGGGATTCATCTCCAGCAGCGGATTGTATGTGGCGCCGGGCGGCGTGCCCACCGCGTCCGACAGTTCGGGTGGGACGGCGGCGACCACTCTAACGGTGATCGCCGTATCGCAGGCTGATTTGTCTGCGTCCGGTTCTGCGGCGGTTACCATCCTGCCGGAGAATCAAAATAACCAGTCGGGAGCCATCGAACTAGGAACGTCTGGAGGGAACGTCAACGATTCGAATACCAGCGGACAAACTACGGTCTGCTGTGGGGGAACGCTCGGATCGCTGCTGACCCGTGCCGGAACACAATTTATTTTGAGCAACAACCATGTGCTGGCGCGAAGCGATTCGGCCACCGCCGGCGAAAACATAATCCAACCCGGTTTGATCGATGCCGGGCTGACCCCACAGACCAAATGCGACAAGTTGCAGGCGACGACCGTGGCGAACCTATCTCAATTCGTGAATCTGGAAACCGAGAGCAAGTCGGCTTCGGTAGCGAATATCGATGCGGCTATCGCGCAGGTCGTTCCTGGCAAAGTCGATCCCGGCGGCAATATTCTCTACTTGGGGGCGACCGCGGATGCCAACGGGGTACCGGTCCCGGGAGCGCCAAACGCAGGTTCGGGCGTCGCGGCGTCGGTGAACATGGCGGTCGCCAAGAGTGGACGGACGACCGGGCTCACCTGTTCCACGGTGTTAGCGGTGAACACGAACACTATCGTGGCCTACAACAAGAATTGCGACGGCAGCGGAGCGAGCTTCAAGGTGACTTACGACAATCAGGTGCAGGTTATGGGTGGTGATTTCAGCGCGGGAGGCGACTCTGGCTCGCTGATCGTCACCCAGAACACCGCAGACCCGGTTGCGTTGCTTTATGGCGGGTCGGATATGGACACGGTGGCGAACCCTGTGGCCCCAGTGCTGAATTTTTTCGCGAGCGGCGGCAATAGCGTGACGTTTGTCGGCGGCGCAGCTCATCAAGTGATCGGCTGCACGCTGCCAAACGCGCCGCAAGCCGCCTCCGGAGCGGTGCTGCCGGCGTCTTTGACGGCCGACGTCCTGCAGAGAGCGACTGCCGCGCGTGACACGCACGGCCCTGAATTGCTGGCACACCCCGAGGTGCAAGCTGTCGGCGTGGGTGCGAGTTACGACCATCCGGGAGAGCCCGCGATCTTGCTCTTTGTCACCAAGGGGCAGCCACGAAAAAAGCTTCCCTCGCAGGTGGATGGCATTCGGACGCGTATTGTGGAGGGCGATTTGTTTCCCCGCCGAGGAACGATTTCCGCCGCCGACAGTGCGGTCAACGCGCAATCCGCGGAAGCGCCCCAAGCCGTTTACTCCATCTCGCAGGCGGAGTTCCGCCGCGCGAAATTGGTTCATGCGGCACACGTGGCGGAGCTGATGCAGCAACCCGGCGTGCAGGGCGTCGGCATCGCCTCCAGCGTCGACTCACCCGGCGAGGCCGCGCTGATGATTTTCCTGATTCGCGGCGTGCCGCATAATGCGATTCCTCCCGTGATCGACGCCTTGCGTACCCGGGTGCGCGAGTCCAGTCCGTTCCGAGGCGGCAACGGAGGCGCTGAGCCGCACCGCGCTTGCTTGCTCCCGGCGAGACCGGCCACACAGAAGGTGTCCACGCCATCGGACCAAGTTAAGCACTAGGACCCCTGCGGCATGCGTTGACGTCTGCGCTACAGATATTTCTTCTTACTTTCTTTGCCCGCTTCCCGGGCGTAGAATCCGCTCACAACATAGATTTAGCTCGGTACGTCGGCCCATCCGTTCTCCTTAGGAGGCAGTTATGAGGCGTTCTCACCTCGTCGTGGGTGCGTTTCTGCTTGCGGGTTTCGGCGTTTGTGCCGCACAGCAGAACATCGCGCAGGAAAGTTCCGACAAATCGCAGTCCGCGAGCGAGGAATACAAGATCACGCCGGAAGCCGCCGCGCGGGTGAACCCGGTGAAATCCACCCCCGAGGGACTCGCGGAGGCGCGCAAAGCATTCAAATACGATTGCGAGATGTGTCACGGCGCGCAAGGCGACGGCAAAGGCGAGCTGGTAGAGTCGATGAAGCTGGCGATGCACGACTGGCGCGAACCCGCGTCGTTGACCGGAATAACCGACGGCGAGATGTTCTACATCATCACCAAGGGTAAGGGAAAAATGATGGGCGAAGGCGACCGCCAGCCGGAAAAGCTGCGCTGGAACCTGGTCAATTTAGTCCGGTCTTTTGCGGCGAAGGGCTCGGCGCAGAAGGCTGCCGGCACAACTGCAAATCCGTAGCGCCGGTCCCGCCGATGCCGTGCTTGTGCTAGGCTTTCTCGATGGATTATTCCACCGAGGGAGAATGATATGGCGCACGCTGCGCAGTTTCTTAAACTGGTACAAGACGTCAAGAAGCGCGTCAAAGAAACAAATGTTCCCGACGTAAAGAAACGTATAGACGCAGGCGAGAAACTGCTGTTGGTGGACGTTCGCGAAGACAACGAGTGGGCGAAGGGCCATCTGCCCGGCGCGGTACACCTGGGCAAAGGCATCATCGAGCGAGACATCGAGCAGCGCGTTCCGGATACCGGCGCAAAACTGATCCTCTACTGCGGCGGCGGTTTTCGCTCGGCCATTGCCGCCGAAAATCTGCAAAAAATGGGATACACCAATGTGGAATCCATGGATGGCGGCTGGAAGGGCTGGCTGGATGCCGGCCTGCCGACGGAAAAAGATTAGTCGCGGAAGATTTGCGAGAACTATCCCGACAAATTGGCTGGGGCGGAAGGATTCGAACCTTCACCGTCCTCATTAACAGTGAGGTGTCCTACCGGTTGGACCACGCCCCAGCAGCGTTCGCGGACCCAAAACGCAATCGCGCGAGAGTTAGGTAGGCTCCGCCACGCGAGCGCGACAGAGGGTCTTTCTAAGATAACATGACCGAGCGGCTCGACAAGGGCTTCCGCGCAAAAAATAGGACGAGTACCGCGAAGTGCGCCGCATCGCGTACTTGTTGCGGAACACGCCAACAAACTGGTACCCAATTGGTACGAGACGACAAGTTCGTGGTGTCTCAAAAAGAGAAGTAACGCCTGCTCGGTATCCATTTCTGAATACTTTGAACGAATCCTGTTTGCCGATTCCCGCGACCTTGCAGAAATATAATCGTCAACTTGCTTGAACAGTTGCATTCCCGAAAGTTTTGGTGGAAACTATCGCGTCAAAGACGACCCGGGCTTGCAACCCGGTTAGGACTTGGTGGACGCCTAAGTTTCTGCTCCCTCCCGGAGCGCTCACCGCCAAAGTGCAAACATTAAAATGGCGCAAATTTTTCACCACAGCACAAACTTCATCTCCCGCTTCAGTGTCTTCTCGTCGCTTTTTTTGGCGGGCCTGGCGCTGACGGGGATTCTGGGCGCCGCACGTTCTCCGTATTTGACCAACCAGAATCAGACGCGCCAACAGCCCGTGCAGTTCAGCCACAAGCATCACGTCGGCGACGATGGCATCGATTGCCGCTACTGCCATACGGGAGTGGAGAACTCGGCGACGGCCGGCATTCCGCCAACAAAAACCTGCATGAATTGCCATTCCGTGCTGTTTAACAACGTGGGTTACCTGGAGCCGGTTCGCGAGAGCTATCGCACCGACAAGTCCATCGATTGGGTGCGCGTGCACCGTCTCGCGGATTTCGTGTATTTCAATCACAGCATTCACGTCAGCAAAGGTGTCGGCTGCACCACCTGCCACGGGCAGGTCAATCAAATGCCGTTGATGTTTCAAGCTTCGCCCTTAAACATGGAGTGGTGTTTGGACTGCCACCGTAACCCAGAGCGGGTCTTGCGCAAGAAAGAAGACGTCGTCAAGTGGGACTGGGTCGCGCCACCGAACCAAGCGGAAATCGGCAAGCAGTTGGCGGTCGAGTATAAGATTCGAACGGCGACCGAGCTGACCAACTGCTCGACCTGTCACCGTTAGTTAATGGATGGTATGAGCGAGAGCGAACACAAGCACTTTCCGATGCTCCAGAACGCCGCGGATTCTCACGATCACGATGAGGATCACGCGGAAGACCTGCCGCTGCGCGAGCACCCGCTCGATCTAGCGGCGGTTCGGGCCAAGCTCCAGTCCAAGAGTGGAAAGCAGTATTGGCGCACGCTGGAAGAGCTGGCCGACGATCCGCACTTTGAGCAGTTGCTACACCGGGAATTCCCGCGCCAGGCGTCGGAGTGGGATGAGTCCGTCGATCGCCGCGACTTCCTGAAACTGATGGCCGCTTCTCTGGCGTTTGCGGGACTTTCCGGGTGCAAAGCGAACGAACAAAAAGACATCGTGCCGTACGTGAAGCAGCCAGATGGCATGATTCTCGGCAAGCCGCTGTTTTTTGCTACCGTGATGCCTTTTGCCGGCGATGCCGTTGGGCTGCTGGTGGAGAGTCACGAGGGACGGCCGACAAAGATCGAAGGCAATCCAGATCATCCTTCGAACCTAGGCTCGACGGATGCCATCGCCCAGGCTTCGGTGCTCAATCTTTACGACCCGGATCGTGCGCAGACCGTCACCAACCTTGGCGAGATCCGCACATGGTCCTCGTTTCTGGATGGCGCGCAAACCAGCGTGGCGGAGATCAAGGGCCTCAATGGCGCGGGCTTCCGCATTCTGACGGGGACGATCACGTCGCCAACCGTCGGCGACCAAATTCAGGCGCTTCTCAAGCTCTATCCGCAGATGAAGTGGCATCAGTGGGAACCCGCGGTCAGCGACGGCGCACGCGAAGGCGGAAAGCTGGCTTTTGGAAGATACGTCAACACCGTCTATCGCGTGGAGAAGGCCGAAGTCATTCTTTCTCTCGATGCCGATTTCCTGGCCAGCGGCCCGGGGCATTTGCGGTACATGAAGGAGTTTTACCGGCGACGCAAGCTGGATCAGTTTGCCGAAGCAGATCGTGCCGGCGGTGAGATGAACCGTCTGTACGTAGTGGAACCCACGCCGTCGGTTACTGGATCGAGCGCCGACCATCGCTTGCCTCTCCGCGCCTCGGAAATCGAGCAATTTGCGCGGGCGCTGGCCGCGAAGCTGGGTCTGGGTGGCGGCGGCACGCTTTCGCCGGCCGCGGAAAAATGGCTGGACGCCGTTGCCAAGGATCTTCAGCAGCATCACAAGACCTCGCTGGTAGTTGCGGGAGAGCAGCAGTCGGCGGAAGTGCATGCCTTGGCGCACGCTATCAATGCGGCGCTGGGAAATGTTGACACGACGCTGTACTACACCGAGCCGGTTGAGGCCGGCCCCGTAAACCATCTCGAATCGCTGCGCGAATTGTGCGCCGATATGGACGCTGGCAAGGTCAATACCCTGCTGATCCTCGGCGGCAATCCGGTGTACGACACGCCTCACGACTTCGATTTCGCGTCGAAGCTTCGCAAGGTGCGCACTTCGGTGCAGCTCAGCCCGTATTTCGATGAGACCTCCGAGCACTGTCAATGGCATGTGGCGGAGTCGCATTTCCTGGAGAATTGGAGCGACGCGCGCGCCTTCGACGGCACGATCAGCGTGGTTCAACCGCTCATCGCGCCGCTGTACTCCACGCACTCCGCGCGCGAGGTGCTGGCGGCGTTTTCCGATAAGCCGGGCATCAACAATTACGATTCCCTCCGCGATCGCCTGAAAGCGGCAAATCCCAACGGGGATTTCGAAAAGTTTTGGCGCAAGACGCTGAATGACGGCGTCGTGGCGAATACGGCGTACCCGCCGCTCACCGGAATCACGCCCAAGTTCAATCCCGCGGGCTTGCCGGCCGCCAAGCCTGTGGCCGCCGAGGAACTCGAATTCATCTTCCGCCCCGATCCGAGCGTCTACGATGGCCGGTTCGCCAACAACGGTTGGCTGCAGGAATTGCCCAAGCCGGTTACCAAGCTGACCTGGGACAATGCGGCTCTGGTGAGTCCGGCTACCGCGGAAAAATTGGGTCTCACGCACAGCGTGGCGGCAAGAGGCGGCGAGCACGGCCAGATCATCTCCAACGTGATCGATATCGCCCTCTCCAACAGCAAGGTGACCGCGGCGGCCTGGATTCTTCCCGGCCAAGCCGACGGCGTCATCGTTCTTCCGCTGGGTTATGGCCGCAAGAAGGCCGGCTATACCGGTACGAACAAAGGCTTCAACGCGTACGCGGTCCGCCGCTCGAGTGGGCTTTGGGTTGCCGCTGGCGGCAAAATCAGCAAGACCGGCGACGACTATCCGCTTGCTTGCACGCAATATCACTTCAATATGGAAGGCCGGAAGATTCTCAGCACCGGCACTTACGAGGAATACAAGAAGAACCCGGGGTTTGCCCACGAAGGCGACGAGCAACCGCCCAAGAGCGATTCTCTGTACAAAGAATTTGCCTACCCGGGCTACGCCTGGGGCATGGCCATTGACCTGAATAGTTGCAATGGCTGCAACGCCTGCGTGGTCGCGTGCGTCTCCGAGAACAACATTCCCGTCGTGGGCAAAGATCAGGTCATGCGCGGCCGTGAAATGCACTGGATCCGCATCGATCGCTACTACAAGGCGGAAACCAGCACCAACGATCCGCAAACAAACGAACACGACGCGCTCGCCAATCCCGAGACTTTCTTCCAGCCGGTTCCCTGCCAGCAATGCGAGAATGCACCGTGCGAGCAGGTTTGCCCCGTTGGAGCCACGGCGCACAGCGCCGAAGGCCTCAACGAAATGGTGTACAACCGCTGCATCGGCACGCGGTATTGCTCGAACAACTGCCCGTACAAGGTGCGCCGCTTCAATTTCCTGCGCTTCCAGGATTGGGAAACGCCCCAGCTCAAGCTTTTGCGCAACCCGGAAGTCAGCGTACGCAGCCGCGGCGTCATGGAAAAGTGCACCTATTGCGTGCAGCGTATCAACAACGTCCGCATCGAAGCGGAAAAGCAAAACCGCCCGATTCGCGACGGCGAAATCGTCACCGCTTGCGAAGCCGCGTGCCCGTCCGAAGCCATCGTCTTCGGCAACGCCAACGATCCCAACAGCCGCGTGGCCAAATTGAAAGCGCAGCAGCGCAATTATTCGATTCTCGGAGAGCTGAACGCCCGCCCGCGCACCACGTATCTCGCGGCGGTCCGCAACCCGAACCCTGACATGGAGAAGGCATGAGCGCCGGGGAACCGCCAATCAATTCTCCAGAAATCCGCCGCCTGTCGCCGGTGATCGAACCGGGCCATACCTACGCTACGGTCACGGATAAGATCAGCGCGATCGTTCTGACGCGGCCCGCCTCGCTCGGCTGGTTTGCGGGATTCACGGTGGCCTTCGGCGTAGTGATGATGCTCACCATCGCCCTCGCCTGGCTGATTATCAAGGGCGTCGGAATCTGGGGCATCAATGTCCCCATCGGCTGGGGTTTTGCGATCGTCAATTTCGTGTGGTGGATCGGTATTGGTCACGCCGGCACGCTGATTTCCGCCATTCTATTTTTGCTCAATCAGAAATGGCGCACCTCGATCAACCGCTTCGCCGAAGCGATGACCCTTTTCGCGGTAGCCTGCGCCGGCATATTCCCCCTGATTCATACCGGCCGGCCGTGGATGGCCTTTTACATGTTCCCGTATCCCAGCACCATGGGAATCTGGCCGCAGTTCCGCAGCCCGCTGATCTGGGACGTCTTCGCGGTCTCCACGTACGGCACGGTCTCCCTGCTGTTCTGGTTCGTCGGCCTGATTCCCGACCTCGCCACGCTGCGCGATCGCGCGGTAAGCAAGCCTAAGCAAATTATTTACGGCACGCTCGCGATGGGCTGGCGCGGCTCTGCGCGCCACTGGCAGCGCTATCAGTCGGCATATCTGCTTCTCGCTGGCCTGGCGACGCCGCTGGTTCTCTCTGTGCACACCGTAGTGAGCTTCGATTTCGCGATCGCCATCGTGCCCGGCTGGCACACCACCATCTTCCCCCCGTATTTCGTCGCCGGAGCCATTTATTCCGGTTTCGCCATGGTTCTGACCATCGCCATTCCGCTGCGCAAGGCTTACGACCTCGAAGACTTCATCACCATGCGCCACTTGGAAAATATGGCCATGGTCATGCTCGCCACCGGCCTGATCGTGGCCTACGGCTACTTTTTCGAATTTTTCATGTCGATGTACAGCGGTAACAAATTCGACGTGTTCCTCGTCCAGCAGCGCCTGCATGGCCCCTACAATCACTATTATTTCGCGCTCATTCTTTGCAACATCCTGACTCCGCAATTGCTGTGGTTCCAAAAGATCCGCACCAACGTGCCCATGCTCTTCGTCATGTCCATCATCATCAACATCGGCATGTGGCTCGAGCGCTTCGTCATCGTGGTCATCAGCTTGACGCGCGACTTCATGCCCTCCGCCTGGGGCCGCTACTCGGCCACGGTGTGGGACTACATGACCTTCGTCGGGACCATGGGACTATTCGTTATGCTGCTGTTCCTGTTCGTGCGCGTGCTGCCGGCAATTTCCATCGCCGAAATGCGCGAACTCGTTTCGGAGACCTCCGAGGAACACAAGTGACGACGCATCTGCATCGCTCGCACATTTACGGGGTTCTCGGAGAATTCGAGACCGAGCACCAGCTCATCCGTGCCGCGGAAAAGGCCCGAGACGCCGGCTATCGCCGCATCGAAGGGTACGCGCCCTTCCCGGTGGAAGGTCTCTCCGAAGCCCTCGGGCTGAAGCGCAACATCGTGCCTTTGATCACCCTGATTGGCGGCCTCTGCGGCGGTCTTGGTGGCTTCGGTTTTCAGTATTGGGTGAACGTGATTGCCTACCCTCTCAACATTGGCGGGCGCCCCTTTAACAGCTGGCCCGCGTTCATTCCCGTCACCTTTGAGCTGACCGTTCTCGGCGCCGCGCTCTCGGCGGTGTTCGGCATGCTCGCCTTGAACGGCCTGCCGCAGCCCTATCATCCGCTCTTCAACGTCGAGCGCTTCGCCAAGCACGCCACCTCTGATCGCTTCTTCCTGTGCATCGAGGCTCGCGACAAGAAATTCAACCTCGCGGAAGCCGCCCGCTTCCTGCAGGGCGTCGACGCCCGTCACGTCAGCGAGGTGCGCGATGATTAGCGCCTCCTCGATGAGACTGATTCCGCGCGTCTGCGCCGCGGCGTGCCTGCTGTTACTGGGTGGCTGCAGCCTGAAGCAAGACATGGCCCTGCAACCCAAGAATCGCCCGCTATCGCCGTCCGATTTCTTTACCGACGGCCGCTCGGAGCGTCCACTGCTGGAAAACACCGTCGCGCGTGGCTCCATTGCCGACGACGCGCTCTTGATCCCGAAGGAGTCAAACGCTTTCCCGTTGCCCGTTACCCAAGAACTCCTCGAACGTGGCGAAGGCCGCTACAAAATTTTCTGCACGCCGTGCCACGGCCTGCAAGGCGACGGCAACGGCATGATCGCCATGCGCGGCATGAAGCATCCGCCCAGCTATCATCAAGAGCGCCTCCGCCAGGTGCCCACCGGCTACATCTACGACGTCATCACCAACGGCTTCGGCGCCATGTATGGCTACTCCGCGCAGATTCCGCCGCGCGACCGTTGGGCCATCGTCGCTTACGTTCGCGCCCTGCAGCTCAGCCGCAACGCCAAAGCGGCCGACTTGCCCGCCGACCTGCGCGAGAAGGTCATGAACCCGCCGCCGCAGAAAAAAGAAGGCACGGCAACCATGTCGGAGAAGCCGGAAGGAACGAAGGAATGACCGCGCAGGACTACAAAGCGCCGGAGAGTCTGGCCCGCGTCCAGCAGCGCGCGCTCGGTGCCGGCCTTGTCGGCTTGGTGCTTTGCATTGTCGGCTATGTCAAAGCGCCGGCCGATTTCCTCCATTCTTATCTGCTCGCCTTCATCTTTGTTCTGGGTTTGTCGCTGGGCTCTCTCGGTCTATTGATGCTGCAGCACCTGACCGGCGGGCATTGGGGCATTGTGATTCGCCGCCCACTCGAATCCGCCACCCGTGCGCTGCCTCTCGTCTTGGTTCTTTTTGTCCCGATCTTTTTGGGCATGAACTATCTGTATTCTGGGTGGCTCAACGCGCCCTCTTCCGGAGAAGGGGCGCTTTCCAAGTTCCAGCAAAGCTATCTCACTTCGGACTGGTTCAAGATTCGGGCCGCGATTTATTTTGCCGTCTGGCTCGTTCTGATGTTCTTCTTCAATCGCTGGTCGAAAGAGCAGGACGGAAATCGCGAAGACCGTTCGCTGCGCCGCCGCCTCAAAATGGCCGCCGGCCCCGGCATCATCCTGTATGTTTTTGCGATGTCCTTCGCCGCTATTGACTGGGTGATGTCGCTCTCCCCGCACTGGGCCTCCACCATCTACGGTTTCCTTTTCGTTGCGGGGCAGCTGATCTCTTCGATGTCGCTCATGATCGCCGTCATCGTCCTATTGGCAGGCAGTGAGCCCCTTGCAGGCGTGATTCAGAAGCGCCACTTGCACGACCTAGGCAAGCTTCTCCTCGCCTTCGTCATGCTCTGGGCCTATTTCAGTTTCTCGCAACTGCTGATCATCTGGTCCGGCAACCAGCCCGAAGAAATCAGCTTCTACCGCACCCGCTTGTACGGAGGCTGGGGCGTGGTCGCCGTAATCGTGCTGATTTTCCACTTTTTCGTGCCCTTCTTCCTGCTGCTCTCGCGGGATTTGAAGCGCAACCCCAAGCTGCTCCCCAGGGTGGCCATCTGGCTGATCTTCATGCGCTTCGTCGATCTTTTTTGGATGACGCGCCCGGAATTTACCTCCAGTGCCATTCCCAGCGTGTGGGATCTGGCCGCGCCGCTCGCTCTGGGTGGCCTATGGCTCTGTGTTTTCGCATGGCAGTTGAAGCAAAGGCCGCTTCTTCCCATCGGCGACCCCAAACTAGAGGAGGCCATCGAGCAGCATGAGTTCTGAAATCCATGGCAGGGGGCACGCGGCGGGCGCTCCGGGCGCGGAGCCCAAGCACGCCGACGTCTCTTTCGAAGCCACCGACGTGCATGCCGGCACGATCTACAAGTATCTCTTCTCTCTGGCGCTGGCGGTGGTTTTCTCCTACGTCGTCTGCGTGTTCGTGCTGCGCCTGACCACCAGCGTCGCGGTCCAGTCCGACACGCCTCCGCCTCCGGTGCGCCAGGAAATGGGCAAGGGTTTTAAGGTAATGCCGCCGGAACCCCGTCTGCAGGGCATGCCCGGCCACGGCAACGATCCGCAGTCCGACATGCGCGAAAAGTTGCGCCAGGACACCGCAGAGAACGACAAATTTGGCTGGATCGATGAAACAACAGGCATCGCTCAGATTCCCGTGAAAGACGCGATGAAGCTCATCGCCGAGAAAGGTTTGCCGGCCGTGTCCGCTCCGCCGGCGGAACAGAAAAAGTAAACGCTATGAACTGGCTTCGTTCCATCATCGGAATCGCCGCGCTGCTGGCGCTCTCTCTTGCGTCATTCGCACAAACGGCTCCCGATAATATCGGCAAGTCCTCCGCCGGACTCCCCGCCGCGTTGCAAAACGTTGGCTTTGAGCCGCCGCTGAACGGCCAACTGCCGCTCGATCTTGGCTTTCGGGACGAGGCTGGCAGCGAGGTCCGCCTCCGCGACTATTTCGGCCACAAACCCGTCCTGCTCGCGCTGGTCTATTACGGCTGCCCCATGCTCTGCAACCAGGTCGAACAAGGCGTCGTGGGCTCCCTGAAAATGCTTTCCTTCAACGCCGGCCGCGACTACGAAGTGGTCTTCGTCAGCTTCGATTCCCGCGAAACTCCGGAGATGGCCGCGCGCAAAAAAGAATCGGCCATGTCGCACTACGGGCGTCCCGAAACCGCCCCAGGCTTCCATTTTCTGACCGGATCGCAGCAATCCATCGACGCCCTTACCAAAGCCGCCAACTTCCGCTACTCCTTCGACGCCAACATCGGCATTTTCGCGCACGCCAGCGGCATCATGCTGCTCACTCCCGATGGGCGCATCTCCCGTTACTTTTACGGAGTCGAGTATCCCTCGCGCGATGTGCGTCTTGGCCTGGTCGACGCCTCCGCCGGAAAGATCGGCAATCCCATCGACCATCTGCTTCTCTATTGTTTCGAATACGATCCCGCGACCGCCCGTTACAGCGCCACCATTCTTAGAATCGTCCGCCTGGGCGGACTGTTGACCATACTCGTCATCGTCGCCGGCATCCTGATTTTCCGCCGCCGCGATGGCCGCGCCATCCACTCGAAATTGCATCCGCCGCTCCGCGGCGGCACCGAACAAGGAGCACACTAGACCGTGCAGTCGCAACTCCCACTGTATCCGGAACAAGCGTCCAACTTCGCTCCTAGCGTGGACGCTCTGATGGTGTATATCACCGCCGTCTGCCTGTTCTTCGCGGTGGTCATCACCGCCGCGATCGTTATTTGCTTTTTCAAATACCACCGCAAAAAGGCCGACGACATCGGCGTCACCATCCTTGGTGATTCCCGGCTCGAAGCCGCTTGGCTGATTATTCCCGCCATTCTGGCCTTGACCATGTTCGCGGGCGGTGCCGTTGTTTATGTTGACTACCGCCGCGCGCCGCTGGATACCCTCGATATCTACGTCATCGGCAAACAATGGATGTGGAAGGCCCAGCAACCCACCGGCCTCAAGGAAATCAACGAGCTCCACGTGCCCGTCGGCCGCAACGTCAAGCTGATCCTCGCCAGCGAAGACGTCATTCACGACTTTTCCGTTCCGGCATTCCGCGTAAAAATGGACGTCGTCCCCGGCCACTACAACACCATGTGGTTCCGCCCCACCAAGGCCGGTCGCTACCATTTCTTCTGCTCCCAGTATTGCGGCACCAATCATGCCCTCATGGGCGGCTGGGTCACGGTCATGGATCCTTCCGACTACGCTGCCTGGCTTTCCGGGTCGTCTGACGCCAATGCCAATCCCGTCGTCGCCGGCGAAAAACTCTTCACCGAAAAGGCCTGCAACACCTGCCATCAGGGTGATGGCAAAGGCCGCGCTCCCTCTCTCAACGGTGTCTACGGAGCCAAAGTTCTACTCGCCGATGGCGCCACCGTCACTGCGGACGACGCCTACCTTCGCGAGTCCATTCTCGACCCGAAGGCCAAAATCGTAGCTGGATATCAGCCGCTGATGCCCACTTTCCAGGGACAAATGACCGAGGAACAAATCCTGAGCCTGACCGCCTACATCAAGTCTCTGCAGTCGCAGCCGGTTCCCGCGACGGGTGCCGGAGTTGCTCCGGCCACGGGGAAGAAATAAGTTATGAGCTCAATACCACCACTAGGCAACGAACTGCCCAACGAACACTATCTCAATGCCACCTACGGCATTCGCTCGTGGCTGCTCACCACCGACCACAAGCGCATCGCCTTGCTGTACCTGGCCTCGGTCACCTTCTTTTTCTTCATTGGCGGCACCTTCGCCACCATGATTCGCATCCACCTCCTGACGCCCAGCGGCTACCTGGTTACCCCGGAGACCTACAACAAGCTGTTCACCATGCACGGCGTGGCCATGATCTTTTTCTTCCTGATCCCGTCGATCCCCGCCGTCCTGGGAAATTTCCTGATTCCCCTGATGATCGGCGCCAAGGATCTGGCCTTCCCGAAAATTAATCTCTTGAGCTGGTACATTTACCTCATTGGCGGCTGCTTCGTCCTGTACTCGTTCTCCACCGGCGGCCTGGACACCGGCTGGACGTTCTATACCCCGTTGAGCAGCGTCTACTCCAACTCCGCCGTCACCCCGGCGGTGCTTGGAGTTTTCATCAACGGTTTCTCTTCCATCCTGACCGGCCTCAACTTCATCGTCACCATTCACACCATGCGAGCCCCAGGGATGACCTGGTTCCGCCTGCCCCTCTTCGTTTGGGCCCACTATGCCACCAGCATCATCTTCATCCTCGGGACGCCGGTGATCGCCATCACCCTGCTCCTCGCAGGCCTCGAGCGCATGTTCCACCTGGGCTTCTTCAACCCGGTGCTCGGTGGCGATCCCATTCTCTTCCAGCACCTGTTCTGGTTTTATTCGCATCCCGCCGTCTACATCATGATTTTGCCGGCCATGGGTGTAATCAGCGAAATCATCCCCACCTTCGCGCGCAAGCCCATCTTCGGCTACCACTTCATCGCCGGATCGAGTATCGCCATCGCGGTCATCGGCTTCTTCGTTTGGGCCCATCACATGTTCTTGACCGGCCAGTCGCCCTACGCCGCCCTGACCTTCTCGCTGCTCAGCTATCTCGTGGCCATCCCCTCCGCGGTCAAAGTCTTCAACTGGACCTCGACCCTTTACAAAGGTTCGATTTCCTACGACACCCCGATGCTCTACGCCCTGGGCTTCATCGGCCTGTTCCTGATCGGTGGATTGACCGGCCTGTTCCTAGCCTGCCTGGGCCTGGACATCCACATCCATGACACCTACTTCGTCGTCGCTCACTTCCACTACATCATGGTGGGTGGCGCGGTCATGGGCTACGTCGGCGGACTGCACTTCTGGTGGCCCAAAATCACCGGCAGGCTTTACCCTGAATTCCTGGCCCGCGTTGCCGCCGTCACACTGTTCGTGGGCTTCAATCTGACGTTCTTCCCGCAATTCATTCTCGGCTACCTGGGCATGCCGCGCCGCTACTCCAGCTATCCCCCGGAGTTTCAGGTGCTTAACGTGATGTCCACGGCCGGCGCCTCGATCCTCGCGCTCGGCTACCTGCTTCCGATGATTTATCTGGTCTGGTCCATGCGCTACGGCAAGATCGCCGGGCAAAACCCCTGGCCCGCCACGGGTCTCGAGTGGCAGACCGCCTCGCCGCCGATGACCGAGAATTTCGACACGACGCCCGAGGTCACCTGGGAGCCATACGATTTCAACCACCGTCCCGAATTGGGACTTGGAGCAAAAGGTGGGCCGTCGCTTGCGCCGGCTCATGGAGACGACTAGAACGGATCCTATGGACCATCCTTCGGGAGAACGCGACGTCAGTCGCTGCGAAAGTGTAGGGGCGCGCTTTAGCGCGTCCCTCCGTTCATTTTTCCGCAGCCGTTCAGTCGTGCCGCTAAAGCGCACAAATTCTTGCGCCTTAGCCTTGGGGTTCCCGATTTTCGACCGGCCCGGGTTTGTAGCAGTTAGATACGCGGCCTCCGCCTAGCGGAGCCGCCAGAGGAGTGCGGAGTGCATCGCACCGGAGAACTGTACGGCCAGTTTCAAACGATGGAGCAGCAGCGGGAAACCGCTTCGCTGGGCATGTGGGTGTTCCTGGTCACCGAAGTGTTGTTCTTCGGCGGCATGTTCATGACCTACACCCTCAACCGCTCCACCTATCCCGATGTTTTCGGCGAGGCCAGCCGGTCCATCGACCTCACTCTTGGAGCCATAAACACCGTCGTACTAATCGGCAGCAGCTTGACCATGGCTATGTCGGTCTGGGCTTCGCAAGTCGGAAAAAAGCAACTCGTAACGATTTTCCTGATCGCCACCCTCATTCTCGGCAGCGTCTTTCTGGGCATCAAGGGCGTCGAATACCACCAGAAGTTTGTCGAGCATCACATTCCTGGCTTGGGCTTTAGCTTCGAGCCTGGCGCCAGCATCGCCACCAACGCCCACGCCCAGCTCTTCTTCTCGCTCTATTTCGCCATGACCGGTCTGCACGCCCTGCACATGATCATCGGTGCCGGCCTGCTTTTGTGGCTCATCAAGCAATCCATGCGCGGCCGCTTCACGCCGGAATACAACACTCCCGTCGAGCTGGTTGGTCTCTATTGGCACTTCGTCGATATTGTGTGGATTTTCCTTTTCCCGCTGCTCTATTTGATTGACCGGCACTAGCGGGAAAATCTCGAGAGAGGCATCGCTTGTCTGAACATCATATCGTCTCACCTAAAATCTACTTCGCCATCTTTGGCGCGCTTATGCTCGGCACCATCCTGACGGTCTATGCCGCCACCGTTGACCTGAACCAATATTTTTCCGGCCTCAACATTATCGTCGCCCTGTTCATCGCCACATGCAAAGCCTCGCTGGTCGTTCTCTTCTTCATGCACGGCAAGTACAGCCCCAAGCGCACCCAGCTGGTCATCGTCTGCTCGGTCTTCTGGCTCGCCATCATGCTGTTCATGACCATGAGCGATTACCTCTCGCGCCCCTGGTCGTAAAGGCCAGTCCAATCGGTTTTTTCGCTTGACTGCTAGCTACATCGCCGGGCTTCTAACATCTCCAAAATAAGATCATTGAACGACAAGGGGTAGGCTCGCCGGGCTCAACAGGCTGCGGAAAAAGTAGCTTCTTTTGGGGGTCGGAGCTTTAGTTTATCCTGAGCTTCGAAGGGCTCCGATATAAGTGCTTGCTTTCAATGGGCTTTAGCCCCTGAAGAAACACTCGTAGCGTTTTTCCGCAGCCTGTCAAGCCTGGCACCTACGTACCGGCAAGAAGGAATTGCCGTGGAGGGCCGGCAGTTACGTTAGAATGCCGATTCACTTTGCGAGTAGACCGTTCCAGGGAGCATCACCGATGAGGGATTGCAGGGTTCGGGTTTGGAGATTTGTCACGGTCGTGGCGGCCACGATGATTTTGCAGGGGGCTGCCGGTAGGCCGGTATTTGGGCAGAGCGGAGACGGCCGGGACCCCGTCGAGCTGCAGCAGGGCGCACCCAAGCCGAAGATTTTGGCGCGGCCGGCGGGGGCGGTGGCGCGGGGCGCCGTGGACGAAAAGGGAATGCGTGCGCTGATCGACGAATTGGTGGCTTGCGGGACGCGGCTCACGCTTTCTTCCTGGACCGATCCCAAGCGGGGGGTGGGTTGCGGGCGCGATCATATCGCGGCGCGATTCAATGCCATTGCCAAGGATTCCGGGGGTAAGTTGCAGGTGGTGGTCGATAAGTTTGAGATGACGTCAGAGCGAACTTCCGGGAAGCCGATCGAGCTCCAAAATGTATACGCGATTTTGCCGGGTTCCGATCCTGCGCTGGCGAAGACCGTCTTTATCGTGTCCGGGCACTACGATTCGCGGCCGTCGGACGTGATGAATACGGAGCTGGATGCTCCGGGGGCGGACGATGATGCTTCCGGGGTGGCGGTGAGCGTGGAGTCGGCGCGGCTGCTGAGCAAGGCGGGTGCGAGCGGCGGCGGGAACCGGGCGACGATCCTTTTTGCGGCAGTTTCCGGAGAAGAGCAGGGTCTGCTGGGCGCCTATCACATGCTGGATTGGGTGAAGCAGCAGGGCTATACCGTCGGCGGGATGCTGGATGACGACATCGTGGGCGACGATTTGTCGGCGGGAGCGCCGCATCGCGTGCGGCTTTTTTCAGGCAATGGCGATATAGATGACGCCGACTCGCCTTCGCGGGAGTTGGCGCGCGCGATCGAGGAGATCGATGGGCGCGCGGCGATCCGGCTGGTTTTTCGCGTGGACCGCTACGGGCGCGGCGGGGACCACTATCCGTTCTACAAGGCGGGGCTGCCGGCAGTGCGTTTTACAGAGCCGCTCGAGGACTACACGCACCAGCATCAGACGCCACGGACGGAGAACGGCGTGGAGTACGGGGACTTCGCGAAGTACTTGAACGCGGCGTTTTTGGGTGACGTAGCGCGAGACAATGCGGAGGCCTTGCGGCAATTGGCGCTGGCTCCAGCGGCGCCTACGGACGCGAAGCTGACGGGAGCGGTTACGCCGGATGCCAAGGTGTCGTGGTCGGCCGTCGAGGACTCCGAACGCGCGGGATTCGAGATTTTGTGGCGGGAGACCAGCGAGGAGCGCTGGCAGGTTTACGATTTCGCGGTTGCCGCGGGAGAGACGGTTTTGAAGGGCGTGTCCACCGACAACCATTTTTTTGCAGTGCGGGCGGTGGGGAAGAACGGCGCGCGATCGATCGCGGTGCCGACGGAGATGGAGCGGCGGGGGCCGCCCTTGCCGGCTGGGACGAAGCAGTAGTGGTGTAGGTCGCGAGTCAGTTTTTAATTTCCAGACTAAAGGGGTCAAGAATCACCGACATTTCAGTATCTATGACACCGCATCCGACGGACCTCGGCTTGTATTTCCAGCGTGCCACCGCATCGAGGATCTTCTTATCAATGTCGGCCACTCCGGAACTGCGAGTGACAATGACATTTGACACGGTGCCGTCCTGTTGGATTTGGTACTTAACGAGTGGTGGCCCTTTGTATGACTCCCCCGGAAGGGGTTCGAACGGTCCCTTCGGAAGGGAGCCGTGGACGCGAATTGTCTTCGTGCACTCCGACGGCACACTCTTCTTTTGTGGGTCCTGACCCTTGCAGGCAGCCCCGAGGCCAAGCGTGAGCAGGACGACGACCGCGATTTTGGGTTCATGAAAACATGGACACCGATCGCCGAGAAACAGTATAGACCAGTGCACTAGTGCTGCGCGGCGGCGACGGGTTGGGCGAAGGTGATGAAGTGGCCGCCGGGGTCCTGGACCCCGAATTCCTTCATGCCGTAAAACGCGGTGCGGACGGGCATGACGAGTTTGGCGTCCTTCATGGCTGCGAGGACGGCGTCAAAATTATCTACCTCTAGGTAGAGATAGGTGGGACCTCTTCTGGCGTCGGCGGCCATTTGTGGCGGCGCGTCTTTTTCCACGCTGGCGTAAGTTTGGTACATCACTTCTACCGCACCCTTCTGCAGGGACACGAAGGCGAGTTTGTTGCCTTCGGGTACTTCGATGGTTTTCGCGAAGCCCAAGCGGTCGATCCAGAAGGGCAGGATCGGTTCGATTTCTTTTACCAGCAAGACTGGCGTGATTTTCTTTACGTTCATGGGTTTGTTTTCCTCCTTTGGATTGGCGTGGACCGCGGCTAAGAAGAAGAGACCCGCGACGAACCATTGAAAGGCGCGCATCGTGGATTTTCTCCTTGCACTCGTTAGTAGTCTTAATTAGACTAGATGAGTCTAGGATTTCACCGGCTAGTTGTCAAGGAGGTTTTTATGGTTCGGGAAACGCGGCGGCTAACGGACCTTATCTCGATCGGGCCTGCGATGCTGCGGGATTTTGAGATTTTGGGGGTGCGCAGCGTAGGGCAGTTGGCGCGGCGAAGTCCGGAGAGGCTTTACGAGAAATTGTGCCGGGTGGCGCCGCAGCACCAGGATATTTGTTGTCTGGATGTGTTTCGGGCGGCGGTGGCGCAGGCAAGAGATCGGCGTTTGCCGGTGGAGAAATGTCAGTGGTGGTATTGGAGTCGGAAGAGGAAGAAAGGCGACGTAAAGAAGTAATGAGGCAACGACGAAGAAAAGACCGAATCTAACGCAGAGACGCTGAGGGCGCCGAGGATTCGCAGAGAAGTGCAGAGAGCACTTCGTGTCGAAGGATGATTATGCGGAATGGGAAGAGATTGGTGCTGACTACGCCGGATTTAGTTTTGCTTAGTTTGCTGGCGGAGCGGGCCATGCACGGGTATGAGGCGCATCTGGAGTTGGAGCGGCGGTGTGTGCGGGAATGGGCGGGGATTTCGCGGCCGCAGATTTATTATTCGCTGGGGAAATTGGCGGAAGGCGGATTTATCCGAGCCGTAGAGAGCGGAGAGCCCGCGGCGGGGCCGGAACGCAGCGTGTTTGAGACGACAGCGAAGGGGCGGGCCGCTACGGCGGATGCGCTGGAACGCGAGGAGTGGACTACCGAGCGGGAGCGGCCGCCGTTTTTGACTTGGGTGGCGTTGTCTTGGCTGGCGCGGCCGGGGGTGTTTCGGGAGCAGTTGCGGCGGCGGGAGAAATTTTTGAGGTCGGAGTTGGAGCGGGAGGAAGAGACTTTGCGGTCGATCTTCAAAGAGGTCGGGCATCCTCATCATGAGGCGGTTTGGATGGTGAGTTTGATGATCGAGCAGTTCAAGGTGGAGCTGCGGTGGTTGCGGAAGGTTTCGCGGGAGTTGCGGCATCGCGGGCCCGCGCGACATCCGGACTATTTCGGAACGTGATGGTGCGAAGGCTGGGGAGGCGGCGGAAAAATCAACTGCTCGGAATTAACGCAGAGGGCGCGGAGGTCGGAGCGCCGAGAGCACGGAGACGAGTTGGCGCTGATACCTGCGTCGCGTTGCGGATCGGGCTGGGCGCGTTTTACTCCGTGAAGGCGGCGCGGCTACAAGTTCAGAGAGCCGGAGTAGTGGACGCGGGCTTTGCCGGAATCGCCGCGTTCGATGCGGCCGATGCGGAAGAATTTCTCGCGGCGGCGCTTGAGGTCGGCTTCGACGGATTGCACGTTGGCGGCGGGCACGGCGAGAATCATGCCCACGCCCATGTTGAAGGACTGGAGCAGCTCGTCGGATTCGATTTTGCCGATTTTGGCCAGGTATTTAAAGATGGCGGGGATGGGCCACGCGGCTAGATCGATCTCCGCCCGAATTCCCGAGGGAAGCACGCGCGGCAGGTTGCCGGGGATGCCTCCACCGGTGATGTGAGCGAGCGCGGAGACCCAACCTCGCGAGAGGATATTTTTCAGGGCCGGGGCGTAGCAGAGATGCGGCTTGAGAAGTTCGGCGCCGATTTTGTTGCCGATTTCGGCGACGTAGGTGTCGGGCTTGAGCTTGGCGACTTCAAAGACGAGTTTGCGGGCCAGGGAATAGCCGTTGGTGTGCAGGCCGGCGGACGGTAGAGCGAGCAGCGCGTCGCCAGGCTTGACTGTCTTTCCGGTGAGAAGTTTTTTGCGCTCGACTACGCCTACGATGAAGCCGGCCAGGTCATATTCGCCGGGTGGGTAGAAGCCGGGCATCTCCGCGGTTTCGCCGCCGATCAGCGCGCAACTGGCTTTGCGGCACGCGCGGCTCATGCCTTCGACGAGTTGCTCGACGATGTTGGGGTCGAGCGTGCCCATGGCCAGGTAATCCAGGAAAAATAACGGCTCGGCGCCTTGCACGAGAATGTCGTTGATGCAGTGATTGACGAGGTCGGCGCCGACCGTGGAGTGGACGCCGGTGGCCATGGCGACTTTGAGTTTTGTGCCCACGCCGTCGGCGCTGGACACCAGCACCGGCTCTTTCCATTTCTTGGGGTCGAGGGCGAAGAGCGCGCCGAATCCGCCGATGCCGCCGAGGACTCCCGGCGTGAAGGTGCGGCTGGCGTGATGCCGGATTCTCTGCTTCGCGGCGTCCGCGAGGGCGATATTTACTCCTGCATCGGCGTATTTCATCGGAGGCCTGGTCGTTTCCGTTTCCGGTCTGGGCGTACAGCGCTGGCGCGTCGTTCTTTCTTCTTTTTGAAACGAACCTGCTTGCCGCCGCGAGGGGGTGCGGCATTTACCGTTGCGGCCAGTACTGAGTTTAGCTAATTAAAACGTTCGGAACAATCGTTTCCAGCGAACTACCCCCGGGTGAATTATGGCACTGGCGTACGCGAGGAACCGCTCGCGGATTTGCCCGGGTTCCCAAGCGTCCGAAGGCACATCCAGCGACATATAAATCATTACTGGGGTGCCGATGATGTCGTTGCGCGGGACGCAGCCCCAGAAACGGCTGTCGTAGGAGTTTCCGCGATTGTCGCCCATCACGAAATAACAATTGTCGGGAACTTTGTAGGGTACGTGCAGTTCGTATGGTTCGGAGCGGCCGGTGGTGTAGACCTCCGTGAGCCTGGTGCCGTTGATCCAGACCGAGCCGTCGTGAATATCGACGGTGTCGCCGGGCAGGCCAATGACGCGCTTGACGTAGTCGGGCGTATCTGGGGCGAACGGCGGCTTGAAGATCACCACTTGCTGGCGGCGCGGACTTCGCCACAGGGGCACGTGCCAATTGGTAAAGGGGACGCCGGCATCGTAGCCGATGCGGCTCATGATCAGGTGATCGCCGATGAGCAGGGTGTTTTCCATGGAGCCGGAAGGAATCACACGGGCTTGGCCGATGGTGCCGTTAATCAGCATGAACGCCAAGGCCACCCAGAACCAGGCGATGATTTCGCGTTGGACGCGTTGGCCTACGGGCAGATTCGCTTCGGTTTCTTTTTCTTTAATCTGGGCGTCAGCTTTCATGTTCCACCGTTACGGGACGCTCGGTTGTGGCGTCTTCGCTTGCATTGCCGTTGGTTGCGTCAGTTGCTTTGCCATTCGCGCTCCCTTCACGGACTTCCAGTTGCACGAGGTCCGTGGGATAGACGCCCGTATAACAAGACGTACAGTAGCGTCCTTGGGTGTCATTCACGGCCTGCTTCAGGCTGGGGAGCGATACGTAGCCCAGCGAATCGGCGCCCAGGAATTTGCAGATTTCTTCCGGGGAGTTGGACGAGGCAATCAGTTCTTCGCGCGTGGGGGTGTCCACGCCGTAGTAGCACGGAGAAATCGTCGGTGGGCAACTGATGCGCACGTGGACTTCTCTGGCGCCGGCCTCTTGCACCATGCGGACGATTTTGCGGCTGGTGGTGCCGCGGACCAGGGAGTCATCGACCAGCACGACGCGCTGGCCTGCGATCAGGCCGCGGATGGGATTCAGTTTCAGCTTCACGCCAAAATTGCGAATAGCTTGCGAGGGCTCGATGAAGGTGCGGCCGATGTAATGGTTGCGAATCAGGCCCATGCGGAAGGGGATGCCGGATTCGAGCGCGAAGCCGACCGCCGCGGGCACGCCGGAATCCGGCACCGGGACCACGATGTCAGCATCGACTGGATGCTCTTTGGCCAGGAGGCGGCCCAGGGCTTCGCGGCTTTCATTGACCGAGCGGCCGAAGATGATGCTGTCCGGACGCGAAAAATAGACGTGCTCGAAGATGCATTGCTGCAGGGACTTTTCCGGCGCGAAGCGGATGGACTCGATGCCGGAACGGGAGATGCGGACCATCTCGCCGGGCTCAATTTCGCGGACGTATTGGGCGTTGAGCAGGTCGAAGGCGCAGGTTTCGGAAGCTACCAGCCAGGCGTCACCGAGCTTGCCGAGATTCAGGGGGCGGAAGCCGCGAGGGTCGCGCACCGCGTAGAGCTCGTCGGGCGTTAGAACGAGCAGCGAGTACGCACCTTCGACTTGGTTGAGGGCGTCACCCAGCGCGCCCGAAAGATTCCGCGCCTGTGAACGCGCGAGCAGGTGGACGATCACTTCGGTGTCGCTGTTGGTCTGAAAGATGGAGCCGCGATGCTCGAGCTTGCGGCGCCACTCGGCGGCGTTGGTCAAGTTTCCGTTGTGGCCGAGGGCGACCTTGCCTTTGTTGCAATCGATCAAGATCGGCTGGGCGTTGAGCAGGGCCTTGTCGCCCGCGGTGGAATAGCGCGTGTGGCCGATGGCCGAATTGCCGGGGAGCTTTTCCAGCACGCTGGGCTGGAAGATTTCTTCGACCTCGCCCATGGCGCGGTGCAGGTGTAGGTCGGCGCCATCGCTGGAAACGATGCCAGCGGATTCCTGGCCGCGATGCTGCAGGGCGTAGAGGCCCAGATAGGCGAGCTTAGAAGCTTCTTCGTGTCCGAAGACGCCGAATACTCCGCATTCGTCGTGGAAATGATCGTCGACAAGCGGAACCGAACTCGTAAATTCAGGCCTTGAGGTCAAAGTGCGCCTTCACTTTTGGGAGAAACAGCCAAAGCAATACAATGATCATTCCCACGCTGACCAGGCTGGCGAAAAAGTTCCAACCAACCCTTGCGCTGGCGAGTTTCAAGAACCAATTAAGCACAACTAGCACGCTAAGATACCAACCAGCTTTCTTGGATTGATACAGATACCAAGATGCCGCTGCAGTTGAAAAAATGAACAACGATTGAGCCACAATAAATCCTAAACTGAACCGGGTACCTAAGATCAAGCCGCGAACGACGCCGATTACGGCGGAGAGACATAAGATCACAAAAAAGCCAACGACTCGACTCTGGGCGAGCATGACGGAATTTCCAGTCATCGCTTCGCCAGGATACGCTCTAGCGAATTGGCCCAGACATCGCGCAGGGCTTCGACTGGGCTATCGATCACTGCGCGCCCCTTAAGTAAGATGCGGAATGCACCGTTGCTGGTGACCTGGCCGATGTGGTGCGCCGCTAGTCCGGATTGTCTCGCACTTTCGAGAAGGTGAGCAAGAGTACTTGGTTGGACGGAGACGACGGCGCGGGCGCCTTGTTCGCCGAAGAGAGCGGCTTCGGTGGGGGCAGAGTCGTCGTCGAGATTGATAGTGGCGCCAAGAACGGGCACGGCATGCCGTGCCCCTACGGGAAAACGCGCCGCGGCGAAACAGGACTCGGCGAGCGTGACCGCCAGGCCGCCATCGCTGATGTCGTGGGCGGAACGGATAGCGCCTTCGGCCGCTACGGATACCAGAAATTGCTGTAGGCGTTTTTCGGCGGCTAGATCGATCGCGGGTGGTTCTCCCGCGACGATTTCGGCGATGGATTTGGAGTATTCGGAGGAGGAGAATTCGCGGACCGCATCGGAAGCGGGCATGGCATGCCGTGCCCCTACGGGAGATGCTGGCGTGCCGTCGAGGAGGACGATGGCGTCGCCTTCTTCACGGAAGGCAATTTTCATTACCCGCGATGGGTCGTCGATTACGCCCAGGATGCCGATCACCGGCGTCGGATAAATCGAGTTGCCCAGGGTTTCGTTGTAAAAACTTACGTTGCCGCCGGTGATGGGCGTGCCTAGTTCCTTGCAGGCTATCGTGAGGCCGTCGATAGCTTCGCTGAATTGCCACATTACTTCGGGTTTTTCGGGGCTGCCGAAGTTGAGGCAATTGGTGGCAGCGATGGGGCGGGCGCCGCTGGCGGCTACATTGCGCGCGGCCTCTGCTACGGCATGCATGGCGCCCAGGCGTGGATTTAGTTGGCACCAGCGGCCGTTCCCGTCGGTGGCCAGTGCCAGAGCGCGTTTTACGACTCCTGTCTTCGGATCCTTGATGCGGACGACGGCGGCGTCACTCGCGCCCGGTCCAGCGAGCGTGTTGGTGCGCACGGAAGTGTCGTATTGCTCGGTGATCCAGCGCTTGGACGCAATGGCCGGAGACGCGAGCAGTTTGGCAAAGTTATTCGTGAGGTCCGTGCCTTCGGGAGCGAAGGCGAACCAATCCGCTAGGGTTTCCTTTCGGAGCGGTGGTTGGGCGATGGGGCGTTGATAGACCGGGCCTTCTTCTGCTAAGGGATGCGCGGGAATTTCTGCGGCGGTCTGGCCGTGATTTTTCACGCACAGCAGGCCGCCGTCTTTCACTTCACCGACTACGACGGCGTCCAAGCCCCATTTCGTGAAGACATCCAGCACTTCGCGCTCGCGGCCTTTTTCGGCGACTAGCAGCATGCGTTCCTGGGATTCGCTGAGCATGATTTCGTAGGGCGTCATGCCGGTTTCGCGTTGCGGGACCTTGGCGAGGTCGATCTCGATGCCGGTGCCGCCGCGAGAGGCCATTTCCGTGGTGGAACAGGTGAGGCCTGCGGCGCCCATGTCTTGAATGGCGACGACTGCGCCGGTCTGCATGGCTTCGATGCAGGCTTCGAGCAGCAATTTTTCCAGGAAGGGGTCGCCGACTTGTACGTTCGGGCGCTTTTGCTTGGATTCTTCGGTAAATTCGGCTGATGCCAGGAGCGAGGCGCCGTGGATGCCGTCGCGACCAGTTTTTGCGCCTACATAGATGACCGGATTGCCGGTGCCGCGGGCTTTGGCGAAGAACAGATCTTCTTTTCTTGCGATGCCCAGGGCGAGCGCGTTCACCAGGGGATTTTGCGAGTAGCACGGCTCGAAGCAGACTTCGCCGCCGACGGTGGGAACGCCGAAGCAATTGCCGTAGTTGGCGACGCCGCGGATGACGCCGTCTAGGATGCGGCGGTTCGCGGCGGAGGTTTCATCGGTAACACCTGGGCCAGATGTGATCGGGCCGAAGCGCAGGGAGTCGAGGACTGCGATGGGCCTGGCGCCCATGGTGAAAATGTCGCGGAGGATTCCGCCGACGCCGGTGGTTGCACCTTGGAACGGTTCGACGTAACTCGGGTGGTTGTGCGATTCGATTTTGAAGGCCGCGACCAGGCCGTCACCGATGTCGACTACGCCGGCATTTTCTCCTGGGCCTTGCACGACCAGCTTGCCGCGGGTTGGTAGGCGCTTCAGGTGTACCTTGCTTGATTTGTAGGAGCAGTGCTCGCTCCACATCACGCTGAAGATGCCGAGCTCGGTGATGTTGGGCTCGCGGCCGAGGATTTGCTTTACGCGCGCGTATTCTTGGGCAGTCAGGCCATGCTCGGCGGCGATTTCGGGGGTGACTCTTATTTCTGTGGGTGCGGTGGCCATTCTATTTCGCTTGTACCAAGGCGGGCACGGCTTGCCGTGCCCCTACGAGGAATTTGCGTTGCGTTGTAGTCAAGCGGTGGCCTTTGCGGCGCCGACGAGCGCTTCGACCATGGAATGGAAGACGACCAAGCCATCCGCAGAGTCGAGGGTGGATTCGACGGCGCGTTCGGGATGGGGCATCAGGCCCGCGACGTTGCGTTCGCGATTGCAGATGCCAGCGATGTTGTTCATGGAGCCGTTAGGATTGCCGGAAGCGTCGTCGGAACCATCCGGCGTCGTGTAACGGAAAATCACCTGGCGATTCTTTTCCAACTCCGCCAGCGTCGCTTCATCGCAATTGTAGTTGCCGTCGTTGTGGGCGATAGGAATCTTCAGGATTTGGCCTTGTTTCGCTGCGCCGGTGAACGGTGTACTGGTCTGTTCCACGCGGATATACACGTGGCGGCAGATGTAGCGCAGGCCAACGTTGCGCATCATCGCTCCGGGAAGCAGGCCGGCTTCCAGTAAAATCTGAAAGCCATTGCAGATGCCAAGGACCATGCCGCCGCTTTTCGCAAATTTCTCGACGGATTTCATTACTGGAGAGAACCGCGCAATCGCGCCGGTGCGCAGATAGTCGCCAAACGCAAATCCCCCGGGCAGGATGATGGCGTCGCAATTTGCCAGGTCTTGCGATTGATGCCAGACAAACTCGACGGGTTTCTGCAAGACGTTGCCGACGGCGTAAAACGCGTCGTGGTCGCAATTGGACCCCGGAAAGACGACGACCCCAAATTTCATGCGATGGCGGCTCCTTGCAGAGTTTCGGGAACTTCTATTTTAGCACAGCGCCTTGGACGAAGCGCACGGCTACAACGATCTGCCGGGCGACGACGGAGGCAACGCCTGCGGTGAGCCTGCGCTGGGCGCCTGCATGGCGCTGTCGAGGCCAAGTATGTTTACCAGACTGGAGTTCGAGGGCACGATGTACTTGGTGTTCTGCGCCAGCGTATTATTCAGCACTTCCAGGCGGCGCATCATTTCCGCGCGCTCCTTGAAAAATGTTTCCGCGGCGTTCGAGACCAGCTTGATGGCTTCGGCTTCGGCGTTGGCGCGGGTGATGCGGGCCTGCGCGTCGCCTTCGGCCTTCAGGATTTCCGATTGCTTCTTGCCCTCGGCCTGCAAAATCTGACTCTGCTTGATGCCTTCCGCCTCCAGTACCGCGGCGCGCTTCTCCCGTTCCGCTTTCATCTGCCGAGACATGGCGTCGGTGATGTCGCGCGGCGGCTCGATTTTCTGCACTTCAACGCGGGTGACCTTCACGCCCCAGCCGTTGGTGGCCTCGTCCAGCACTTGGCGCAAATTGGTGTTGATCATGTCGCGGGCTACCAGCGTTTCATCCAAAGTTCGGTCGCCGATCAAGTTGCGCAGATTGGTTTGCGCCAACGTGGTACACGCATAGCCGAAATCCTGCACCTCGTATTGCGACTTCACCGGATCGATCACCTTGTAATAGACGACGGCGTCCACTTCGACAGTGACGTTGTCCTTGGTGATCAGTTTTTGCGGGGGCACGGTGATGACCTGCTCGCGCATATCCACGCGCACGATGTCGTCCACGAAGGGCAGGATGAAAGTGAGACCGGAGGGAGCAATAGCGTGGAATTTACCCAAACGAGTGATGAGCCCTTTTTCGTATTGCCGGACGGTACGAGCGGCCCGAGCGAGTGCCACCAGGCCAAAAAGGAGAATGACGACGAGCAAAAAGCCCAACAGGGCGCCGGGATCCATTTCGGTTTACCTCACCTTCAGAGTTACGCCTTCGACGGAACTAACCGTTACCGTTGCGCCGATCTCACGGGGAGCTTCGTCGCCGGGAGCAAGTTCCGCGCGCCATTCCTCGCTGCCCACCTTCACGATTCCCGCGTCATGGGATGCGACGCGTTTGGTGACCACGCCTGTTTTGCCGAGCACGGCGTCGACGTTGGAGGGCTGGTTGCGGACTGTCAGCCTCGACTTGAGCCAGCTTCGAAATATGGCCAGGTAGATCAGCGCCAAAGCGCCGGCGGCGAGCAATCCGATTTTTCCAGAGCCCAACAAGAGACCGATCGCGCCGCCTGCGGCGAGCGAGCCACCCACCAAAGCGAGATCAAATCCAGTGACTGCGCCAAGCACGAGCTCAAGATCGCGCAGGCAATGCCGCCGATGACCAGCAGCCAGTTCACCCAGTTGCCCACGGATATGCTCCTTAGCGCCTTAGGTACCAGCGGACGATAGCACCCGCTCCGGTTGCGTTCAATGACGAAGCGCATCGGGGGAGCTTCAGCGCGTTCGTTTTTCCAAAGTAGACGAGGATTTTCCGGATGGAGTTCAGCGGCGGCGAGATTTCTTCGCTTTGCGGGGCCTGGCGCGGCGGCGCGCCGGCTTCTTCTTTGCGGGTTTTTCTGCGGCGGCCAGCTCCCGGCGCTTGCGCGAGGCCCAGCCGGGCTTGTTGACCTGGCGGCCGCGGGCGATTCCTAATCCATCGGCGGGAATGTTGTCCGTGATAGTCGAGCCGGCGGCGACGTAAGCGCCGTCTCCGACGCGCACCGGAGCGACCAGCGCGGAATCGCTGCCAATGAAAACGCGATTGCCGATGGTCGTGGGATGTTTGTGGAAACCGTCGTAATTACAGGTGATCGTGCCGGCGCCGATGTTGGACTTGGCTCCGATCTTCGCGTCGCCAAGATATGTGAGGTGCCCGGCCTTGGTGCCTTCACCTACCGTACTCTTCTTCAGTTCGACGAAGTTGCCAATGTGCACGCCGGCCTTCAAGTGATTGCCTGCGCGGAGCCGCGCAAACGGGCCAATCGTTACGCGATCATCCAGACGGCTTTGTGCCACAACGCAATGTGCTTCGACGGTGATGTCGTCGCCGAGCGCGGCGTCGCTGAGCACGCTGCCGGTGCGGATGGTGCAGCGAGCGCCGATCTTGGTCTTGCCCAGCAACTGCACGCCGGGTTCGAGCACGGTATCTTCGCCCGCGGTGACTTCCGGATCGATGAGCACCGTCTCCGGCAATTGAATGGTCACTCCCGCGTTCATCAGGGCATTGCGCTTCCACTCACGAAAGACGCGATCGACTTCGGCAAGGTCTGCGCGGGTGTTACAGCCCAGGGCTTCGCGCGCGTCGGGCGCTACTTGCGCGAGCACCGTTTCGCCCTTGGAAGCCATGATGGCGATGGCATCGGTCAGGTAGACCTCGCGATGCTTATTGTTGGGCTTCACTTGTGCGAGAGCGGGCCACAGTCTGTCGAGCGTGAAGCAATAAATACTGGAATTGATCTCGTTGATTTCGCGCTGTTCGTCGGTAAGCTGCGATTCTTCGACGATCGCGCCAACCTTGGTTTCCGATTTGCGCACCACGCGCCCATAGCCGCTGGGATCGCTGACCACCGCGGTCAGAATCGTCGCGGATGCATTGCCTGCGCGATGCGCCGCGAGCAGCGCGCGCAAAGTCTCGGTGCGCACCAGAGGCGCGTCTCCTGGCAGCACGATCGCGAGCTTGGCCTTGCCCAAGGCGCGCCGCGCGACCAGCATGGCGTGTCCCGTTCCGTGCTGCGGCTGCTGGAGCACGGTCTCGGCTCCCGTGGGTTCGACCATTGCGGACACGTGCTCCGCCTGGTGGCCCACGATGACGATGGTCTTCTTGGCTCCCAGGGGCGCACAGGCGCGCAAGACCTGCTCGACCAGGGCGCGGCCTCCGGCGCGATGCAACACCTTCGCGAGGCTGGATTTTAGCCGCGTGCCTTTTCCCGCGGCGAGTATCACAATGGCAAGATCATTGGCAGACATAGCTTTCATTCATTCTGCGGGAGGCGGGAGGATTTCGCAATGCGGTGATTTTTAGAGAGGAGCGAACCCTTAATCAGCGGCGGCGGATGGGGCTAGCGTCGGCATGCTGGTTTCCATCCCGGGGCGGGCCGACTCTTCTGTGGCAATGGTCCAAAGCGAGGGGTCGGCGAGCAGTCGGCTGACCAGTTGGGTGTGCAAGGCGTGCCCGGCCTTGTGAGCTTCCACGCGAGCCAGCAAGGGCAAGCCAGCCAGCGCCAGGTCGCCGATCAGGTCGAGCGCCTTGTGGCGGCCAAATTCGTCCGGAAAACGCAGCGGCCCGTTCATTACGCCATCATTGGTCAGGACAATCGCGTTCTCCAGCGACCCGCCGCGGATCAAGCCCATGGACCGCAGAGGCTCGATGTCCCGTTCAAAGCAGAACGTTCTGGCGCGCGCCAGCAAGTGGCGAAAGGTCTCCGGGCTGACTACCATTTCCACTTCCTGCTGGCCTACCAGGGGGTGGGGGAAATCCACGTAGCACCGGACGTGGAACTCATCGGCAGGGTAAATCCCGATGCGTCGATCGCCTTCGACTACTTCAAGGGGCTGCAACACTTTGAGAAACCGGCGCTTGCGCCGCAACCGGCGAATACCGGCGTGCTCCAGCATCTGCATAAACGGTTCCGCCGAGCCGTCCAGGATGGGCACTTCGATCGCGTCGATATCGATATATATGTTGTCGACTCCGCAGGAGTAGATCGCCGCCAGCAGGTGTTCGGTAGTGGACAGGAGCACGCCCTGCTTCATCAGGCTGGTCGCGTAACTTACTCGCGCGACGTTGTGCCCTTGGGCTTCAATCAGAAAGTTGTCGAGGTCGATGCGGCGAAATACGATGCCCGTATCGGCGGGAGCAGGCATCAAGCGGATGTGTCCGTAGACGCCGGTGTGCAACCCGACACCCTCAGCAGACGCCGGCCTCAGAATCGTAGTCTGGAACATTGGCACGGCAATGGTAGCATGTTGTCATCCACAGTTTCCTCTGTTTGTTCCATAGTATCAACAACTTATAGGTATCATCGAGACTGCTAATTCCGTAGCTGTGGTAATTACACAACAATCGTAGCGTTTCCCGTGTCTTTCCTGTGGAGTGCGGCGGCTTGGCGCCGCTTTGCAACTTCAGCCCCGCCCGACTCCTTGCCGCCGTGGGCGCCTCCGTCCGACGTCTTGGCTATCCTTTCTCTTTCCCAGCGCGTCCCATAGCTTTGCGATGGTATAATCAAGAGTCGAACCTCCAGGTAGGTGGAAAGATAATGAATCGAGCCGCGCGCATTGGGGTCCTTTCGATTTCGGTAGCCATCTTCTGCTACGCGGGTATTGGCCATGTTCTCGGCCGCACTCCCGACGACAAAGCCTACAAGTCCCTGACCGTCTTTGGCGAAGTGCTGCAAAAGATCCAGTCGGACTACGTGGACGAGCCCAACATGCACCTGGTCACCGCCGGTTCCCTGCACGGCCTGCTCGAGTCTCTCGACGCCGAATCCAGCTACTTGACGCCCCGGGAATACAGCGAGTACAAGCAGAAGCTCCAGAGCGCCGGCACCGGCGAGACCGGCCTGAACCTCAGCAAGCGCTTCGGTTACATCATTGTGGTGTCCGTTTTGCCCGAGAGTCCTGCGGAAAAGGCTGGCATCCACAGCGGCGACATTTTTGAATCCGTGGCCGGATTCACCACCCGTGACATGTCCGTAGGCCAAGCGCTGAATCTCCTGAATGGGCAAGCGGGCAGCGGCGTTAAAGTCGGAGTCATCCGGCGCGGCAAGGCGGAACCGGAAGAAATCGACCTGGTTCGGCAGAAGCTGGCGACGCCAAAGATCCTTGCCCAGAAGAACGATCCGGACATTCTGGTGCTACGCTTGGCTTCTTTGGAGCAAGGCCGCGCGGAGGAAGTGCGCACTAGGCTGATCGAGGCCGACAAGCAAGGCATTCACAAGCTCATCTTGGATCTGCGGGAATGCGGCCGCGGACCATCCTCGGAAGCGATTGCCATCGGGCGTCTGCTCATCCCTTCCGGCACCATTGCTACGCTGCGCGGCCAGACCGTTTCCGCCCCGGTTTCCGCTGCTGAGCCCAGCAAGGTCGTGTGGAAGAATCCCGTCTCTGTGCTGATCGACGGCAGCACCTCGGGCGCCGCGGAAGTGCTGGCCTCGGCGATCGTTGCCAATCATCGCGGCGATGTCGTAGGTGAGCGCACTTTCGGTCAGGCCTCCGACCGGAAACTCATCACCCTCGACGATGGTTCCGCGCTGTTTCTGACGGTGGCGAACTACTACAAGGCCAACGGCAAGTCCATCCTGGAAGAAGGCGTCGAGCCCAGCGAAGTGGTCCGCGCCGTGGCTGAGGACGACTCCGACGTCGGCGACGAGGATGCCGCGGCAGCAACCACGACGAAGGAACCCCCGACTGGTCCGCGTCCGCTTTCGCCGGAAGATCCAATTTTCCACAAAGCGCTTGAGCTGCTGAAGACGCCGGCCAAAAAGGCTGCCTAGTCGTTTCGTTTACGCGCCGAATCTGGTGAATTCTGCAAAACGGCCGGTCGTTTTTCTCTCCTAACCATGTGAATTCTTGTTTGCGCCGGGGGCTAAAGCTGTTCGTGTTTGGCCTCGCGCTGGCCGTGTCCCTGGGCGGCTGCAACAAAGCAGAAAACCGCCTTCGGCTCGCGGATATCCACGCCACCACTCAAGAATTCGTGGCCGCGGCGAATTCCGCGACGCCTCCTGGTTCCGAGGTCCGAAGCGAACCGAGTGCCTCCGATCAGGATCCCGAGAGTACCGATCATCTGGACATCGCGATGCCCGCGGCCTCCAACCAGGCATCCAATGGGGCCGCGACCGCGCGGTTACTACGCGCGCTGGGAACCGTCGCGACGCGCCATCGCCTGACCCAGGATTCTCCGTCCGAGACCCGCGAGGGAATTCTCTTTCGCTATCGCCACGCAGGTTTCGCAACCCATACGATTCGCATCCATTTTCTGCCAGCGGCGAATTCGCGGGAGTCCGTGTCCAGCGGCGCAGGAACTGGCCATGCTTTGCTCGCAATCATCCTCGACGACCTGGGCAACGATCGCGCCGCCGCGGAGGCCATCTTCGCCTTGCCCTACCCGCTTACCATCTCGGTGCTTCCGGATCGTCCTCATTCCGCGGACATCGCCGAGGAAGCACATCGCCGCGGCTACCAGGTGATGCTGCACTTGCCGATGGAATCCGTTGCCAAGGAAACGCCGGAGTCCCGGGAACTCCGCCCGGGCATGTCCGCGGGAGACGTCGCCGCATTGGTGAACCAGTTTCTCCAAGCTGTACCGGCTGTCGCCGGCGTGAGCAATCACCAGGGTTCGCAGTCCACCGCCGATATCGCATTGATGGATGAACTGATGCCCGTTCTCCGCGACCACCAGCTCTTTTATATCGACAGCCGTACCACGGCCGCCACCGTCGCCTATGACAGCGCACACCGTCTGGGGGTGCGCGCGGCCTTTCGCAACGTCCCTTTTCTCGATGATGTTGCGGAAGTTCCTGCGGTGCGCAAGCAGCTGCAACTAGCGCTTCGCGATGCCCGCGAGAAAGGTGAGGCCGTGGCCATCGGTCATCCGCATCCGGCAACCTTGAAAGCTTTGGCCGAGGTCCTGCCACTTGCAAAAGCCCAAGGCGTTCGCCTGGTCTTCGCTTCCGAGTTGGCGCACTAACTTTGAGGGTCCGCTGATTTCGCCGGATACAGACGATGGAAGGCGTAAAAGAAAAAAAGCAGCGTCAGCACGTCGAGCACGCTGCCTTCCGGCCCAGCGGTACCCCCGGTCAGCCAGATAGGTCCTGCGATTGTGGCACCGGATAAGTGTCCGGGGAAAATCATGCCGCTGTCCGGGACAGAATAAAGAAAGGTCTCGCCGAAATCGAAAATCGCGTGCATGCCCACAGCAAACCACAAGTTTCCCGTGCGCCGGAGCGTAAAGCACCAAAACAACCCGGTCAACACAATGCCGGCGAGTCCGACCCAGGTTTCGCCTGGATTCCCTTTGTGTATCAAGCCGAACGCGATTGACAGCAATACGGCCGCGGGCCAGAAGCCCAAGCCTTGCGCGAATGTAAATTGCACGTAGCCGCGAAACGCGAACTCTTCGTACAGGCCGACGAAAATGAAAAAAATCATCCAGAAAACTGCCCAACGGAGAAGCTCGGCACCGTGAATCTCGAGCGCGCCGAAGTGATAGGCGCCGAGCGCCGCCATGGCCCCGACCACCACGCTGATCTCTGTCAGGCCAAACAGCGCTCCCTGCCAGAACCATTTCCCGAAGGCCCCGCGCAGGGGCAGTCCGTAAGCACCAAACTCGCGACGCTCCAGGCGCGACATCAGCCACGCGGAGGAAAAGGCGCCGAGGAGCGCGACGCTCTCGCCTGTCATCAAGCGTTGCGGGGCATAGGGGGAAAGCCCGTCCTTCAGGAAGAATCTCGCAACCCACAGCAGTCCGAAGGTGATCCCATTTCCGAGGATTAAATACAGGCACACCCGCACAAAACCAGACGGCAACCCCGGACTGCGAAAAAAACTCTGCTCTTCGGGCGCAGTCGAAACTACCGCCCCGATTGATACTTCCGTCTTAGTGGTGAGAGGTGAGTCCGTCATGAGAACGGTAACGAGCGGCGGGTCGCGCTCCCGGAGCCGGGCATCGACGTTAAGGCCCTGCTCGACGCAACAAGATATCACAGCCAGGGGATTCGCCCAGGATGGCGAGCGAAATAGAAGCGACCAGCTTACTTTTGGATTTGCGCCGCGGCCGCACCAAGGATTTGGCGGCTGCTCTTCTCTTGCACGATCGCCACGGCGTGCAAATTCCGCAGGTTCCATACCGGGTCAAGGGCCAAACGGAAACCGCTCGAGAAAGAAATTTCTTTGCCCGGATCAGCAACACCCATCTTGCGCAAGACGCGGACGACCGAAGCGTGGTGCAGGTCTTCGCCGGCGTTTTCTCCGCGCGTCACCTTGGAGTGCAGCCCGGCTTCCGTGATCGCGAGCCAGACCTCAGGAGCGTCACCAGCTTTGTTCTCTTTGAGCTTCCCCACGGACACGGCGACTTCCGCGGCACCCTTTTCCTCTGGCAACCGCACCGTAAGCGAGACATCCGTTCGCATTCCAGCCGCGGCTGTTTCGATCGCTTGCCGCGCCTGTTGCTCTCGACTACCGACTAATTCCGTCCGGCCGTTGATCACCATCTGTGGGGTGTAAACATTCCCGTTTCCCAATGGCCCGGCGTATTCCTCCTGCCGTGCAGTCCAATCTTTCGCAGAAAACGGATCCATCCAGCCGAGGTTGTTCCAGTAGTCGACGTGCTCTTCCAGCGCGATGATTTGCGTGTTGGCCACCGGCTGCCGCTCTTCCAGCTTGGCCAGCAAAGCGTCCGCAGGCGGGCAACTCGAGCACCCTTCGGAAGTGAACAACTCGACGATCACCGGAACGCCAGCGGGCACGCTCTTGTCGGTGATTCGGGTCCGAGTCGAACTTACGGGCCGGTGTAGCGTCGAACCCAAGGCAAATAGGCAGAACGCAGAAAGGATAAGAACTCCCAGAGTGTACCGCTGAACAGCAATCCTCGCCGTTGGACTCAGCATATGTATTTGATCCGCGATGCGCTGGAAAGTTGCAGATTTCCGCTGCCAGAAACGTCGAGGCGCTGGCCGGTGAATAACCTCCATGATAGATTTAACCGGTTATTTGATGGCCTAACTCCCGGGGAGGATGCCTCCATGTTCCAATCTGGCACAGGTCTAGCGCTTCTCGGCGGACGTCTGGCCATCGATTTTGCCAACGCCCCTTCCTATCCGGCAGCTCCTTTCCGTGGACTGTCTTGGGAGGAGTTCGTACTTTTCCTGGAAGCCTCGCGGGTGGTTTCCAGCGAGCGAGGGGCGACCTTGCTTACACTGTCCCAGACCGATCCGCAGACCGCCCAGGCGGTACTTTCCCGCGCGACTCGTCTTCGCGATGCCCTCCGCGAGGTTTTTGGAGCCATGGTACGAAAGCAACGAGTCGCCCCAGAATGGATTGCGCCCATCAACGAAGTACTCCGTATCACCGAAGGTCACGACGAGTTGGTCCAGGAAGGCACCGGGTGGAGGATGGAATTCATGGCGCGTGAAGGTGGCTCTGATTGGCTTCTCGCGGCCGTCGCCCGGTCGGCTGCCGAAATCGTAATCGAGGGCCCGAATGCCCAACTGCGCACCTGCGCCAATCTCGGGTGCGGACTTTTCTTCTGCGACACCTCGCGAACCCATCGGCGCCGCTGGTGCTCCATGGCCGTCTGCGGCAACCGTCACAAAGTGGCTAGCTTCGCGCGGCGCCGTGCCTCCTGAAGGTGCTCTGAGCCGCGAGCCGCTCAGTCTCCGGCAGGCTTCACGTATTTCGGTGAACTTCCTTTTGACCACGGGTCGTAGCTGTGCGCGAAGACGAGGCGCTCGGCCAGCGGTGGGTGGGTGTACAGCCAAAAAGTAATGATTTGCGGCGGATTGGGATCAGCGAGGTCGATCTCTCCCATAACTTGAAACGCGTGCGAGGCAACCTCCGCGGAATTCGGCACCAGTCCGTGAATCAGTTCCAGTCCATAAACATCGGCGGCGTGCTCCTGCATCCGGCTGAAGCCATTGGTAATCGGCAGAGCGACAAACATCATCAACTGCAGTAGGAGCAGGAGCACTGCAAGCGATGCCCAGTCCTCTGGGCCGTACACTTTCCAGTCTTTGCCCCACCGGTCGAGCGCCCAGTGCAGGCCGCGATAACCGAGATAGAGCGACACCAGCAGCACGGCGGCGAAAAACAGAAAGCCTTTGCGGACATGCCCTAAAACGTAATGGCCAGCCTCATGCCCAAAAATAAAAAGCGTCTCGTCGGTGGTCATCTTCTGGATCGTCGTATCCCACACCACCACGCGCTTCGACGCTCCAATACCTGTTACATACGCATTGACGTCGTTGGTCTTTTTGCTAGCCTGCATCAAGAACATTCGTTCCCGCGGAATCGCCAACCCGGTCCGTTGCACTACTCTTTGCATGGCCGCCGTCAGCTCTGGATCCTTGGCATCGAGTGGTTCAAAAGTGTTGAACATCGGATCGATGAACCAAGGGCTGATGAAAAGGACGAAAAGCAAGATCGGCAGCGACGCCAGCCAGAAATGAAACCACCATCGCCGCGGACTCCAGCGCATCACCACAAACAGGATCAGCACCAGCACCAGCGCGAATCCCATGCCCAACAACTCCGCTTTGGACCAATCCCAGAACCATGAACCCCAGCCTTGTATCGACTGTTCGTAGCGCAGCGAAAGGGAATGTGCGTACAGCCGCAGCGGCAACTCGAAAAGGTCCAGGGCCATGACTAGCAGCGGGACGAAGACGAGCCCTTGCAGAAACCGGTTGCCGCTCACGCTCTCGGCAAGATCCCGAAATTTCGCGGCCACACCGAGCTTCAGGAACAGAACGAGCACGACCACGCTTAAAACGTAAGACACGAAGTACAGCACATACTCCGCGCGCGAATAAGCTACGGCCTTTTCGTAGCGGTCCTGGGAGAGCGTGTACTGCTCGGTTTTCGGCGGCGTTGGCGCCGGGCGTTCCTGCTGCGGAGGCAGGCCGGGCACTGCTCCCTGCGAGGGCGTCGGCCGTTCGGGATAAGTTTGCAGCGCCGCCGCTTGCGGCTCCGCCCCTGCAAGCGTAGAGCCGCCCCCCGCGGCAATCGCCAAAAATAATCCCATTTGTAACATCGCGGCGAAGCTGCGCGACAAAGCGCCACGCATCACAAAGCTGGGTCGCTGGGGAAGCTGCCTTTCGTCGGGCCTGAGATCACAAATCATCGGTATTTTGGCCGGCAGTATGAGGCTCCAGGCCCTTGACCGCAACTGCCCTGATCGATCAAGGACGCTGAGCCGAGAGCTTACCACTCCAGTACTTAGACGTGTTGGCTGGAGCTAGCGTTGCTGAAATGCTCGGACTAAGGGAGCGGAGGCAGCCGGCGAGCTATGAAAAGTCTTCAGCGAATAGTTGCGTACGGCGCCGGTAGTAGCCAGGCTGATGTGCACGATAGAAGTCCAGCGTTCCAGCTTGTGGTGCCCGCAGCGGTGAAACAGATACGCAGCGCCGATGGAGACACCCGTTCCAGCGGCTTCGATCACCGCGAACGCCGCGTGATTGTCCACCGCGTCGTTGGTAATCAGGATTTCCTGCCTGCCCCGGCGGCGCAAGTTCAACGTGGAGAAATAATCCAAAGTGCGCGACGCGCCGACGCCCGCAAACAGCCAGTCATTTGTTTTGTCCCAGAATCGGTGTTCGTGGTTGCTAGAGGCCTCAGGCTTCGGCTGGGGAGCCGCGGGAATCGTCGTTGGCGGTCTGGCATCCGGAGCAGGCGCAGACTCTTGGGCACAGAGAGATGTTCCTCCACCCGCAAGCGCGGCCACCCAGAACAGAGCGATCCAAGCTCTTCGGAGCATCTTCACTGTGCGGCGAGCTCGTAGTGTTTTTGCATTATGGCGTCGTCCCTTATAATCGCATGGTTCGCATCCCGGACTACGGAGTCCCCTCAGGAGTTTCCGTCATGACCCGCCCTCGTCTGGTACTTTCGTTCTTGCTTGTTGCTGTCCTCGCCGCAGGGTTCGTCTCGCGTGGCGCTCGCACCGCCGCCGCGGAATCAGCTGCGCCTCTCGATTCGCGCACATTCGAGTTCGTTTACCAGGTCCACTTTCCGGCCACACCCGGTGTTACCGGACCCGTGCATCTGTGGATTCCGGCTCCGGCACGCACGGATTCCTATCAGGCCCCGGCCACCAGTTTGTCCGTCACGGGAGACGTGAAACACGCCACCGGCCACGATCCCGAATATGGCGACGAATTCATCGTCTTCCACCCCACGCCGGAACAAGTCGCTGCGGGTTTCGACGCCGGCATCCGCTTCACCACCACCCGCAAGGAATACGTTGCTTTGCGCAACGGTGTGGTTGTCCGGAAAGTTTCCGAGACAACCCCGAGTCCGGCTCTTCTCCAGCGCTACTTGCAGCCAGACAAGCTCGTGCCGCTCAACGGCATCATCGCCGAACTCGCCAAGGAGCAAACTGCCGGCGCCAACACGCCGCTCGAAAAAGCCCGCAAAATCTATGACTACGTGGTCTCCACGCTGCGTTACGACAAGTCCGGTGAAGGCTGGGGCCGTGGCGACGCCGTGTGGGTCTGCGATTCCAAGCACGGCAATTGCACGGATTTTCATTCGCTCTTCATCGGCATGATGCGCTCGTCCGGCATCCCCGCGCGCTTCGAGATCGGCTTTCCGCTTCCCGAAGGCAAGACCGAAGGAGACATCCCCGGCTATCACTGCTGGTCGGAGTTCTACATCCAGGGAATGGGCTGGATTCCCGTGGACGCCTCCGAGGCCTCCAAGAATCCCGCCAAGAAAGACTATTTTTTCGGTGCGCTGGACGTGAACCGCGTATTGTTCACCTACGGGCGCGATATTCGCCTCTCCGCGGATCAGAAAGGCGATCCTCTCAACTATTTCATCTATCCTTACGCGGAAGCGAACGGCCAGCCGGTGAAGAATCTCGAGAAAAAATTCTCGTTCCACGAGGTCTCCACGCCGCAACGAGCCGCGGCTGGCCGGTGAGTTATGGAGTGCGGGAGCTCGCTCCCGCTTTTCCGTCGTACGCCCACCCACCCGGTGCACCCGGCGAAGCCGCCGCTGGGGGGCGTAAGCCGTCTTGTGGCGTTGCCTAATTCGTACGTTCGCACCGCCGCGCATTTGCCCCGGGGTAAGTCTCCGGCGTATCCTGAGATTTGACCCGGCCAAGACCTCATTCGGGGATCACTCCTATGCGCTTCGGCAACACCTGGCGTCTCGCTGTGCCGTTCATCGCGGCATGCATTCTGGTTCCTTGCGCCGCCGCGCTGCCCCAGGACTCGCAAGATCAACAGGCGCCATCCGTCGCCGATGCCGCTCGCCACGCCCGCGAGCAAAAGAAAGCCGCCGCCGCTAAGTCCTCCAAAGTCATCACCGACGAGGATATCGACACCAAGAATCTCAAGCCGGGCGCGGAAGGCCTCAATGTCGGCGCCGCTCCAAAGCTGGACACTCAGCCGCCCAGCCCCGCTGCCGTAGCCGCCGCGGAGGCCGCCGATCAGGCCGCCGATTCCGCTGCCAAGGAACCCACGAAGAAAGCCGGCGAGGATCCGGCGATCGGCGGGTTGAAAGCCCAAATCGCTCAGGCCACGAAGGAGCTTGATCTTCTCCAGCGCGAATTGGCCCTCGACCAAGATGAGTATTTTTCCAAGCCGGACTACGCTAACGATAAAGCGGGGAAGGCCAAGCTCGACGCGCAGCAACGGCAGATCAACAGCAAAAAGGAAGACCTCGAAGGTTTGAAGACGCGCCTCGCGGCCCTGCAGGAACTCGAAGGCCGCAAAAAATCCGCACCGCCTCAGCCGTAATCCTGTCTAGCCGCAAAGGCGATTTGCAGTTCACATCCGCGATTTACTTCGGTTCCAGCACCAGCGGCAGCCCATTTTTCGGATTTCCGATGATGACCACCTTGGAGTTCGCACTGGTAGCCAGCTTTTCCGTCGCCTCGATGCCTTTCCATTCCAGCAATTGCGTACTGATCCCCTGTGCCACGATCTTCTGAAAATCCGCGATGCCCTGAGCCTCGATGCGTTTGCGTTCGGCTTCCTGTTTTTCCTTCTGCAGGATAAAGCTCATCCGCAACGCATCTTGCTCCGCCTGCTGCTTGGCCTCGATTGATCCTTTCAGCATGGCAGGCAGCTGCACGTCGCGCAGCAAAACGTACTCCACGATCACCCCGCGCGGCGCCAGCTGCGCCGTCAGCTCATCCTGAATTTGCTGCTGCACCAGCTCGCGCGCGTTGGTGTATAGCGCATTCGCGGAATGCGCCGACGTCGATGCCCGGATCGCCGCTCGCAGCGTGGGCTCCACGATTTTCTCGGCGTAGTTGTCTCCTACGGTCTGAAACACGTAGGCCGCCTTGGTCTTGTCCAGACGGAACAACAGCGACGTATCCAGCGCCAGGATCAGTCCTTCGTTCGACGGCACATTCGCGCTCTCTTTCACCGACTGTGTCTGCACCGACAGCTTCTGCACCGATTTCAACGGATTGATCAAATGAATTCCTTCACTGAGCGTCTCCCCGGTAACTCGCCCGAAAAGCGTCAGCACCCCGACGTTTCCCGTAGGAATTGAAGTAGTGCTCCACAGCAAAAAGAGTACGACCACAGCCACTAAGGCTATCCGCAGAAATCTCCCGCCCGTGCCGCGAAAATTCGGCATCCCCGGCACCGAGCCCCCAAAATCCATTCTCCCACCCGTCGTATTCGCCATTCCGCCTCCCTCACGGCACCGTACCCAAGGCAATGCCGTCCACGCCAGCTTCTATCTTCTACTACGCGCGCCGAGGTGTTCCTCTTTCTCCCTGGGAAGGCATCGAATCAGCCAACTTGCCGCTCGCTCTTTGGCGGGGGGCTGGCGCCTAGCAAACCTACCCCTATACATAGTGGTGTTTTCTCTTGACACCACAGGCTCCTCGCGCCACAATCCGCGCCAACGTTTGTCTTGGTTGGCAAACAGCCTTGCGTACCGGCCGCAGTGCGGTATGCGCAAGACGGGCCAGCCCCTGGGGGACAACCTATGCAGTATTTGCCGGGCTTCACCGTGCAATGCATCAATCCGCAATGCGACGCGCGCGGTCATTGGCTGCGCGCCGACGCCACCGGCCCCATCAGTGATGACGGCCGTTGCCCCGGCTGTGGCGATTTTCTGCGCAACGTCCCGCCGCCGCTTGGCCCGCGCTTCCGCATGCGCCCGCGCCCTCTCACTGCCCGTCCGCCGCTGCGTCCACGGTTCCGCTGACCGGCGCGGCGCTCCATAGTTCCAGTCGGATTTGGTTCTCGCAGCCCGTTCCCCGCGTGGCCTCAACAAAACAAAAAGGCCGGAGGCAAGCGCCTCCGGCCTTTCGTTTCCTTCGAATGACGATCTAGCTCTCGACCAGGCCCTTCTCTACCATCTCTTCATCGCTGAGCCACAAATCGGGAATATTGGCGGAGCCGAATCGCAGAACATCCGCCAGCGCGCCGCGCACTTCCCCGAGCCGGAAATCGACTCCGATCCGTTCCAGCAATTCGATCAGGGATTGCGAGTCGTCCGCCTGCGCGGGCCGCGGGAGCAAGCCCTCCCGATCGTTGTCGAGCCGATGATAGGTAACGACGTAGATTGCGCCCGGGCCTGTTCCATGCCGCGCGATGTGCAGGAAGCCGCGAGTCTTCGGCTTTTGTGGCGCGACGCTGGAAGTCATGGCCGGACCAGACGGGAGTGCGCTCATCGGGTTGGGGCTCTCTCCCGTGTCCAGTGATCTCAACTGCACCCCGACGTGGAGCCGCAGTTCTCGCATTTGTAGCAGGCGCCGTTGGGCACCATCAGCATGCCGCACTCCGAGCACGCCGGCGCGCCCTCGTGAGCGTCACGCGGCTTGGAGGACGCCGCATTCGCGGCATTACTGCCGGAAATGGCAGAAAGCATCGACTCCAGCATGACGGCATTCGGTGAAGTGGGAGCGGCGGCAACCTGCTCGTTGCTGAGCTTCAAGTAGTCCGGGGAGATGAACCGTCCGCCGAGCCACCGCGCGATATAGTCCAGCACCGACGAAACAAAACGAATGTTGGGATTCGCCGTGATGCCCGACGGCTCAAACCGGGTGTTCAGCAATTTGTCCACGAACACTTTAAGCGGCACGCCGTACTGCAACCCCAGCGACACGGTCAGCGCCAAGCCGTCCATCACGCCCGACAGCGTCGAGCCTTCCTTGGACATTTTTATGAAGATCTCGCCCGGTCGGCCGTCTTCGTACATGCCCACGGTGATGTAGCCCTCGTGCCCGCCCACGCTGAACTTGTGGGTGACCGAGGCCCGCTCGGTCGGCATCTTCTCGCGCTGTTGCCGACCGAACAGGTCGCGCTGCACCGGATGATCCGCAACCACGGCTGCTTCGGTTTTCTTCTCGTCTTTTTTCTGTCCCGCAGCAGACAGCGGCTGCGAGCGCTTCGAGTTGTCTCTATAGATGGCCACCGCCTTCAACCCCATCTTCCACGATTCGATATACGCATCCATGATGTCTTCGACCGTGGATTCCTCGGGCATGTTGATGGTTTTCGAAATCGCTCCCGACAGGAACGGTTGCGCCGCCGCCATCATCTTTACGTGCCCAGTCCAGGTGATGGACCGGCCGCCGCCCGCCGGCGTCAGCGAGCAATCGAAGACCGGGAGGTGCTCCGCTTTCAGATACGGCGCGCCTTCAATGGTTCCCTTCTTGTCGATATGCGAAACGATCTCGCTGGTCTGTTCCGGCGTATAGCCGAGGCCCATCAGCGCCTGCGGCACGGTGTTGTTCACGATCTTGATCAGTCCGCCGCCAACGAGCTTCTTATGCTTCACCAGCGCAAGATCCGGCTCGATGCCGGTGGTGTCGCAGTCCATCATGAAGCCGATCGTTCCCGTCGGCGCCAGCACGGTTACCTGCGAATTCTTGAAGCCGAACTTTTCTCCATGTTGCAGCGCGGTATCCCAGGATTCTTGCGCGGCCATGAACAGGTCGGTCTGCACGTGTTCCGGATTGATTCCGCGCATGGCATCGCGGTGCATCCGGATCACCTCCAGCATCGGCTCCTGGTTCACTTCGTAGCCTGGGAACGGGCCCATGCGCTCCGCGATACGCGACGATTGCGCGTAAGCTTCGCCGCACATCAGCGCGGTGATGGCGCCGGCCACGCCGCGGCCTTTGTCGGAGTCATAGGGCAGCGCCGTGGACATCAGCAACGCGCCGAGGTTGGCGTAGCCCAAGCCCAGCGGCCGGAACGCGTGCGAATTGTCCGCGATCTTCTGCGTGGGATAACTGGCGTTGTCGACCAGAATCTCTTGCGCTGTGATGGTTACATCCACCGCGTGCTTGAAGGCTGGCACGTCAAACTGCCCGTTCGATCCAAGGAACTTCATCAGGTTGAGCGAAGCCAGGTTGCACGCCGTATCGTCCAGGAACATGTACTCAGAGCAGGGGTTGGAGGCGTTGATCCGCGCCGTATTCTTCGAAGTGTGCCAGCGGTTGATGGTCGTGTCGTACTGCATGCCGGGATCGCCGCAGTGCCAAGTCGAATCCGCGATCTTAAAGAGCAGGTCCCGCGCGCGCAATTTGTCGGCGGGCTGCCCGTCCGAGACGTTTTGGGTCCACCAATCGCGGTCTTCTTCCGCCGCGCGCATGAAATCATCCGTGACGCGCACCGAGTGGTTGGCGTTCTGGAAGAAGATCGAGCTGTAAGCATCGCCGTCGATCGCCGAGTTATAACCCTGCTCGATCAGCACGTGCGCCTTGCGCTCTTCCTTCATCTTGCATTCGATGAATTCCACGATGTCCGGATGATCGATGTTCAGGATCACCATCTTCGCCGCGCGCCGCGTCTTGCCGCCGCTCTTGATCACGCCTGCGAAGGCATCGAAACCCTTCATGAAGCTCACTGGGCCGGAAGCAATCCCGCCGCCGGAGAGGGTTTCTTTGCTACCGCGCAACGTCGAAAAATTCGTGCCCGTCCCCGAGCCCCACTTGAACAACATCCCCTCGGTCCGCGTCAGGCCCATGATCGATTCCATGCTGTCCTGCACCGAGTTGATGAAGCAGGCCGAGCACTGCGGCTTCGGCTGCACCCCCACGTTGAACCACACCGGCGAATTAAAGGCCATCTTCTGCTCGACCAGCAGGTGGGTCAGTTCGTCGCGGAACGCATCGCGCGACTCCGCATTGGCGAAATATCCGCCCTCTTCACCCCAGCGCACGATGGTGCTGGCCACCCGGCTGATCAGTTGGCGCACCGAGCCTTCGCGCTCGCGGCTCCCGGGCTTCCCGTGAAAATATTTGCTGCAGACGATGTTCGTCGCGGTTTGCGACCAATTCTTGGGGACCTCCACGCCTTCCTGGCGGAAAATGGTCACACCCTTTTCGTTCCCGATCAGCGCCGTGCGCTTTTCCCATTCGACGGCGTCGAATGGCGGCGTCCTTCCATCGGTGAAATATCGTTCGAACACCAGCCCTGTGTGTTCGCCCGTGTTTTTCTCCGGGCTGGTCCCCGTTTGCAACGACTTCCCGTGCAGTGCCGATTTCACCGTAGCCATCCATTTCCTCCGTACTCTGGGGCTCCCCCGAGAGGCGGAGGTACCCGTCTATTATAACTCCTCCGCTTTGGCAGAGGCGCTGCCCGCTCCCACTCGCGAGGCAACTCGATTCAGCTGATTGGACCGCTCCGGGCAGGCAAAAAAACCACCGCAGTCCGCCGTCGAGGCTCGAAAATTACGACGCAAAAGCAACGCGCCGCCATGGGCCGATGGCTAGCAAGCGGCTCCACAGCAGCGCTTCACGCCTCGATGCGGGCGCGGAGCTGAACTCGCGCTCGATTTTTTGCTTAGAACCCGGGCTGGTTTCGTGGATTCACGCGGACCCGCACACGACCCTCGACTCGGTCCGCCTGGCGCTTCCACGTTCCCCCGAATCTGGAATCGCAGTATCAACTTCTGTAAATTTCCTGTCAAGAGAAAAACGCAAAATGTCGTTGCCTTTTTCGCGGCATGTCTATTTGTAGTGGTGCTCTTCCACGCAAACCCTTTCTTTCATTTCACTTCGCGCCTAAATTTTCTCTCGCGAAGCGTAAAATAAAACTTCAGAGTTCAGGAGACCTGCTTGTTCTTTTTTCGGCCTCAGCGCCTCGCCTTGGTTGTTGCCTGTCTCTGCGTGGCCATGGTTCTCAACGCGTGCGCTCGCACTGTGCCCGCAGACTCTCTCCATTCTCCGAACGATCCCGTTGGAATAAATGCGCCCGCGGAGAAACTCGCACTCGCCGGCGTTCCCAACGCCGGCAGAATCAGCGACGTACTTCTCCGCGGCGCGCAACCTGCCGAGAAAGGCTTCGCCGAGCTAAAGAGTTCAGGCGTCACCACGATCGTCAATCTGCGCCAACCAGGCCCGCAAGTCGATTGGGAGCGCAAAGAAGCCGAATCGCTTGGCCTGCGCTTCCTCAACATTCCGGTCTCCGGCTGGTCCGCGCCATCCGATGCCCAGGTCGCTCAATTTCTCAAACTATTCCACGACCCCGCAGGACCACGCGTCTTCGTCCATTGTTACTATGGTGATGACCGCACCGGCACCATGGTCGCCGCCTATCGCATCGCCCAACAACACTGGACCGCTGACCAAGCCGTCCAGGAAATGTATTCCTTCGGCTTTCACTACTATTTGTATCCGAATATGGAATCCTACGTTCGCAAGTTTCCCGCCAATTTCGCCGCCGGATCGGCCTTCTTGCTTCTGCGCGGCGTTCCCGCGCAGCCGTCCGAAGCAAAACGCCCGTAGAACTCGCGCAAGTAAGAGGCTTCTAATCTTATTTAACTAGTACTTCCGTACCTCTTTTTCAAAACCCTTGCTCTATTCCGCGGCGCAGCCGCATTCCCTATCCTTAACGGTGGAACAGGATCGCTCTGAGGGAGCCTCCGTGCAAGTCGGCCGCTATCAAATTCTCGACACCATCGGCACCGGCGCCAACAGCCGGGTCGTGCGCGCGTTCGATCCCATGATCGGCCGCACCGTAGCCATCAAACTGTTCCCCTCCCAGCTCGCTTCCGGCGAGGGCCGCGAGCGCTTCATCAAGGAAGCGCGCGTAGTCGGCCAGATTTCACACCCTTCTATCGTAGCGCTGCACGACATGGGCATCGAGGAATCCACCTCGACACCCTACCTCGTCATGGAATACATCGAAGGCCAGCCGCTGGAGCGCCTCCTGGACAAAGGTAGCATCCCTTATCCGCGAGCCTGCGCTTGGACCGCCGAAGTGGCCACCGCGCTGGCCGTCGCCCATCGCAAGGGCATCATCCATGGCGATGTAAAGCCCGCCAACATCCTCATTAACGAAGAGGGCCGCGCCAAGCTCACCGACTTCGGCATGGCGCGTCTCGCCAGCCGCGACTCCACAGACATGCCGCTTCTCGGCACCCCTGCCTACTGGTGCCCCGAGCAGATTCTTGGCAAACCGCAAGACGCCCGCTCGGATATTTTCTCGCTCGGCGTGGTTCTGTATGAAATGATCACCGGCCACCGGCCCTTCGATTGCGATTCGCTACAGGGCATCTGTTCCCGCGTTCTGTCTTCCGCGCCGCTGCCGCCGTCGCACACCAATCCGTCTCTTCCGACTGGCCTCGACGAGTTAGTCGTCGCGTGTCTGGCCAAGGATCCCGCGCAGCGCCGCAAATCCGCCGACGATCTGGCTGAAGATCTCTACCCGTTTGCCCGCCGCAAGTCAGCTCCTCAGACGACGCCCGCTCAGCCCCAATCTCTCCGCCACCGCGCCGCGAAGCTCCTGCGCTCCGCCTAGCGCGCCTGCAACCAACGTTTGCAGTCGGAAGTGGATGTGCGAGAACTGCGGGCGGTCTCTGCCGATGTCCGGTCAAAGAGATCGCGAGCGCTTCCTACCGGGCGGCCCGGGAACGCCAATCTCCCGATTGGCGAGGCCGAGGCGTATATTTCCAGACGGGGATTTTCGCAAACAGAGTTCTACACCAGAATGCAGCGCGCCGCGTGTCCAGA
>Ga0210403_10000128_pt1 | contig 86038 bp, 76 predicted proteins | sample IncBWC19MmetaG_FD_150863 | JGI IMG/M metagenome (GOLD analysis project Ga0210403, IMG submission 150863) | Forest soil microbial communities from Barre Woods Harvard Forest LTER site, Petersham, Massachusetts, United States - Inc-BW-C-19-M | ecosystem: Environmental > Terrestrial > Soil >...
CAGTCCCATGTTTGACATAGTGGTTGCCACCACTGTGTTGTTGACCAGCCGGCCCTGCTGTTTCAGGTCACGGGCCAGAAGCAGCATGACCGCGTCCCCATTCACGATGTTGCCCTGGCCATCGGCAAACAAAGCCCGGTCGGCATCGCCATCGAAACAGATGCCCAGATCGGCTTTGCGCGCCACGACTTCACGGGCCACGGCCTCCGGATGTAGCGCTCCGCAGTTTTCGTTGATGTTACGTCCATTGGGAGAGCAATGAAGAAAATCAGCGGCCATTCCACGAAGGCGGAATACTTCCGGGGCGACCGTACAGGCGGCGCCGTTGGCGCAATCCACTACCAGACGAAGATTCCCCGTGCTGGTGACCAGGCGGGCGAGCCATTGCGTGTAATCGTCGCGGAGTGTGACGGTCCCAGGCAAAGACGGCTTGGATGGAAGGCCCTCTCCGGAGGCCGATTCGAGCCGTGAAAAGATTTCAGTTTCAATCTCCAACTCGATCTCGTCCGGAAGTTTGTAGCCATCGCGTCCAAAGATCTTGATGCCGTTATCCTGCCAAGGATTATGAGAGGCGGAGATTACTACGCCGGCGGAAAAACCATGGGTGTGCGTGAGGTAGGCAATGCCCGGTGTGGTAATGACACCGGCGCTTTCCGTCTCTGCTCCGGAATCGTGCAGGCCCGCGGCCAGCGTCTCGGCGATCCAGGCGCTGGATTCGCGTGTGTCCTGGCCGATCACCAAGCGCCGGGGACCGGCGGGCAGATGATGTCCCAGGGCCAACCCCACGGCGTATACGGTCTTTTTATCCAGGGGATATTGGCCAGCGACTCCGCGAATGCCGTCCGTACCGAAAAGCTGCCTCAAATGTGTTTCCTCTTGGTGGATGGATTCAATTGTAACCGCCGGCCGGCACGGAGAAGAACAAAAGCTTGGCCACGAATTACACGAATTAACACGAATCAAGACAGCAGGTAAAGACGACGTGGCAGTCTAACGAAAGCGACTACCTGGTTTACCGCGCCCGTGCTTGATTCGTGTCATTCGTGTTCATTCGTGGCCAACTCCTGTTCTCTGAAAATCAGCAGCGGACGATGTTCTCTGCGCGAATGCCACGGGTGGCATTGCGGGTGTCAACGACCAGCTTTGATTCGTTGACGATCCGCTGGTAATCGTAATCGGAATGGTCGGTCACGATCAGCACGCAGTCGTATTGTCCGAGGTTGTCGAGCGGGGTATTGTGCATCTGCAGGTCGTACTTGCGTCCGCGTCCCACAAATTCAAAGTAGGGATCGTTGTAGTGGACCTGCGCCCCTTCGCCCTGCAGCAGTTCGATGATGGTGAGGGCCGGCGATTCGCGCAGGTCGTCGATGTCTTTCTTGTAGGCCACGCCCAGCACCAGCACGTTGGCGCCGTTCAGGCTCTTGCGCTGGCGGTTCAACGCCGCGGCCGTCGAGGTCACTACGTGATAAGGCATTTTGAGATTGATCTCTCCGGCCAGTTCGATGAATCGTGTATGGAAGTCGTACTCCTTGGCCTTCCATGAGAGATAGAAAGGATCAATGGGGATGCAGTGTCCGCCCAGGCCGGGGCCGGGATAGAACGCCTGAAATCCAAAGGGCTTGGTGGAAGCCGCAGCGATCACTTCCCATATATCGATGCCCATGCGCAGGCACAGCATTTTGAGTTCGTTGACCAGGGCGATATTCACGCAGCGGTAAATGTTCTCGAGCAGCTTGGTCATTTCCGCGACCGATGGCGTTGAAACCGGGACAGTGCGATTGAAGATCGTTCCGTAGAGTGCCGCGGCCAGTTCGGTGGCCGTGGGGTTTAGGCCGCCAATCACCTTGGGGATATCGCGGCGGGCGACGGTGTCATTGCCTGGATCTTCGCGCTCCGGAGAGAAGGCCACGTAAAACTCATCGCCGGCAGCGCTGCCATTGCGCGCCGCCTTCAGCCCCAGGGGGTTTTTTTCCAGAAGCGGAATCAGCAGCTCTTCGGTAGTGCCGGGATAGGTTGTGCTCTCAAGAATAATCACCTGCCCGGGCCGCAGATGCGGAGCAATCGCCTTGGCGGTGGCGGCGATAAAGCTCAGGTCCGGTTCGTGATGTTCGTTCAGTGGCGTGGGCACGCAGATGATTACCGCATCCATTTCTTCGATGCGCGCAAAGTCCGTGGTTGCCTGGAAACCGGCAGCATTGGCCGCCTGGATCTCCGTTTCAGGAATGCGGACGATATACGAGCCACCGGCTGTCAGTGTCTCTACCTTCCGCGAATCAATGTCGAAGCCTGTGATCCGGAACTTTTGTTCGGAGAACAAAAGTGTCAGCGGCAGGCCTACATAGCCGAGGCCAATGATGCCGACTTTGGCCGTGCGGTTCTGGATCTTGGTTTCGATCAGGCCAGCGTTGCTGGCAATGGATGGCTGTATCAATGGTGTCATAGCGATGTGAAGTAGAGCACTTTTGATGCCACGGAAACCGCTGCGCTCCTCATGCTGCAAGCCATTGGCCGGCGAATGCCCGCACAAGCGCAATTTCAGTGATTGAGCGATGCTCCTGTGACGCTGTTGCGGCGCCGGCTTTGTGAAAGCGTTTGCATCTTGCGTGACCGGAAGATGTTCCCATGCCGGGATTCTAATGTGCAACCCTTTTCACTCTTTCCGCTGACAGCCGCTTGTAAGGGCCTATTCAAAGGGAGATTCCGCACATTCAATTTGGCAAAAGGAATGCACTGAGAGCAGGCACGGCGATCTCTATTTTTGGAAAGGCAATCACTATCCCAATGGCAACCGCAGCGAAATCTATCATGACCGTACCGATTCTCGACTTGAAGGCCCAGTACTCCACCATCAAGCAGGAGGTCCGGGCCGCTATCGATGCAGTCCTTGAAAAACAGCACTTCATCCTGGGGCCGGAAGTTAAGGCCCTGGAAAAAGAAATCGCAGACTACTGTGGGACGAAGTATGCCGTCGGTGTGGCTTCCGGCACGGACGCTTTGATTCTGGGCCTGGCCGCCTGTGGCGTTGGTCCGGGTGACGAAGTGATCGTCCCTTCGTTCAGCTTTATCGCTACCGCCGACGCGGTGAGCGCGCTGGGCGCAAAGCCGGTGTTTGCCGAGATTGAACGCGGCACGTTCAATATTTCCCCGGCATCGGTCGAGCCTCTCATCACGGCCCGCACCAAGGCGTTGGCGCCCGTGCATCTTTACGGGCAATGCGCCGACATGGATCCCCTGCTGGCTCTGGCCAAGTCGCACAATCTCAAAGTCGTCGAAGATACGGCCCAGGCGATCGGCTCCACGTACAAAGGCCGCCGGGCGGCCGCTATGGGCGATGTCGGCTGCATCAGCTTCTTCCCCAGCAAGAATTTGGGTGGTTACGGCGATGGCGGCATGGCAGTGACCAACTCGGAAGAGGTCTTCCAGCGCCTTCTGTCATTGCGGTCTCACGGAAGCATCAAGAAATATTTCAGTGTAGAGCAGGGCTGGAACAGCCGCCTGGACGAATTGCAGGCAGCTATTCTGCGGGTGAAGTTGCGCCATCTTGATCAGTGGAATGGCCAGCGGCGCGCCGCCGCCGATCACTACGACCGGCTTCTGCAGGAATGCGTACCGGAAGCCCAGGTCCCCGCCCGCAGCGGACTGGGCGATCATGTCTTTCACCAGTACACCATCCGTGTGGAAGCGCGTGACCTGGTGCAGAAGCGCCTTGAAGAAATGGGCGTCACCACCATGGTCTATTACCCCACGCCAATTCATCGGCAGCCCATCTATGCCGCTCTCGGATATCAAGAAGGTTCTCTCCCGGTCACCGAGGCAGCTTGCCGCCAGGCGGTCTCGCTGCCCATGTTCCCGGAAATCACCGAAGAACAGGTCGAATACGTCTGCGTGTCGTTGCGGCAAGCAGTGAAGGGATAGGTAAACGCTGTGGCAGAAGAGAATACCATCGGATGGAGCGCGGCCGTAGCTTCGACTGGCGGCCTGCGTTTCAAGCTGCTCAACAGGAACTATGGCGCCAGTCTGGTGCGGATTGGCGCCCATCATGTGCCCCGCAGAAGCCTGATTCTGGCCGTCTCCGAGTTCTTCCTCATCATGTTCTCGCTGGTCGCCGCGACCGGCCTGAGGTTTCTGACGGTCAGCGCGGCCCAGGACTATCTTTCACAGCCGCGCAACTGGGTGCGGTTTCTCATCGTGACCGCCATCTGCCAGCTCGCGCTCTATTACAACGATTTATACGATCAGCGGGCGTCAAGGGCGCGGAGCGCGCAACTGGCGCGCGCAGTCCGCGCTACTGGCGTCACGTTGCTGACCCTGGCGCTGCTCTACTACGTCTTTCCGCTGTTGCGTATGGAGCGCGGTATCGCCGTGCTGGCGGCCATGATTTCTCTGGTCACCATGGTTGCCTGGCGTCTCACTCTGGAAAACACCAAGACCTTCAATCGGCCGCTGGAACGTATCCTGGTGCTGGGGACCGGACAGCAAGGCATCGGCCTAGCCAGTGAAATTCTGCGCCGCCCGGAGCTTCAATATAAAGTCGTCGGCTTTCTCGATGAACAAGGTAGCCACCAAGGCGGCCACGGCCAGACCTTCATCAGCCCCGGCATCCTCGGCAGTATGGCCCAGGTGGAAGAGATCGTCGAGCGCGAATGCGTTGATCGCGTCGTTCTTTCATTGTCGGAGCGGCGAGGCGTCATGCCTATGCGCAAATTGGCGGCGCTCAAGCTACAGGGTCTGCCCGTGGAGGATGCGCATTCCGTTTACGAGCGCCTTACGGGACGCATCATGCTGGCGCAATTGCGTCCGAGCTGGCTGATTCTTTCGGAAGGCTTTCATAAGTCGAGGCTTTCGCTGACCGTCAAGCGCGTCACTGACATCCTGGGATCGCTGGTCTTGATTCTTCTGACCTTGCCCCTGATGGCTATCACGGCGCTGGCCATTCTCATCGACAGCGGAAGTCCGGTCCTGTTCCGGCAGGAACGCATCGGCCGGGGTGGACAGCCCTTCCGCATTTTCAAATTCCGTTCCATGCGCCAGGGTTCGGAAAAGGGCACCCCACGCTGGACGGCCGACGCTGATCCACGCATCACCCGCGTCGGGCAATTCATCCGTAGATTCAGGCTTGATGAGCTGCCGCAACTGTTCAACATACTGCGCGGCGAAATGAGTCTCATTGGGCCGCGCCCCGAGGTCCCATACTTCTGTGAACTCCTTGAACGGGAGATTCCGTTTTTCAACCAGCGGCATAGTGTGCGCCCCGGTCTTACTGGATGGGCACAGGTCAAGTATCGCTACGGGGCCACCCTCGAAGAGAGCAAAGTCAAATTTGAGTTTGATCTTTTCTATATCAAACATCTCTCGTTTCTGCTGGATTTAGCGATCCTGGTGGAAACCGCAAAGGTTGTTTTCCTGGGACGCGGCGCCAAGTAACGATGGAGGAATGCACACCTCGTCTTGAATTACGGAAGGGCTTCGAACCCGAAGTGCAAGATATTTCACTTGGCCTGTCTCAGCACGGGCCGGTTTTGGCGTAAGCGTCGAATTGTCAGATGTTTACATGCAGTCGCGGCTTTCAGCCGCTTGGTTACTGGTTTGCAATGATAGTTGGAATTGGGTCCCAGGGAGAGAGTAATGCAGTTCTTTCAAGTTCTGAAAATCGCCTCAAATAGGCGCAATCTTGCGATCGCCCTGGTGCTGGCTGCCTCGCACGCTCCAGCGCAGCCGCAACTTGAGGCTTCCGGCGAGAAGCCCAAGGCCGAAACCGTGGCGCCTGCGGGCGCAACGGACAACCGGCAGGACCAGAAAACCGCCGCCCTGGCTGGTGGATACACCGTCGGCGAGGGCGATCTGCTGCGCGTCAACGTTTGGAAAGAAACTGAGATCTCGCAGAATGTTACGGTGCGTCCCGACGGGAACATCTCCATGCCCCTGATCGATGAGTTCCGGGTCGCAGGACTGACGCCCCGCCAGATCCAGGAATTGATTACTGAAAAGCTCAAAGCGGTGCTCACCAATCCCCAGGTCACCGTTACGGTCACCGAGGTGCGTAGCAAGGTGGTTTACATCACCGGGCAGATCGGTAAGCCTGGAGCCTATCCCGTGGTCGCTCCCACCAACGTGCTGCAATTGATTGCGCGGGCCGGCGGTTTGAACCTGTTTGCGAACCGCAAAGATATTTACATTCTGCGCGTGCTCGACCGCAGCCGTCTGCGTTTCAACTACAAGGAAGTCGTTAAAGGCAAGCACAGCGAACAGAACGTGGTCTTACAGCCTGGCGATACGGTGGTGGTGCCTTGATGAGCATGGCCGGAACAATTCGTCGAACCGTGGTAATCATGTTGGCCTTGATTTGTGGCGTGGCGGCTTGTGGCGTGGCGGCTAGCAGTGTGGCGGCGCAGACCGCCAGGCAGCCAGGCGCCCCGGTTCCCGCCTGCGATCCACAGCTCACGGCCAGTCCATCAGGCAGAGCTCCCTGTGACGGTGCTCCGGCACCGGCGGTCGCAGCCGCCGATGACAGCGCCTCGCATCCGGCCGAAGACCCTTCTCCCGCGGCAGCGCCGGTGCTCCGTTACACTCCGTCGTTGAACGGCGGCGACCCGATCATCGTGCCCCAGCCCTTCCGGCTTCGATATCTGTTCGGCGGGGAAGCCACGCAGGGGTTTGATAGCGCCGTAGCCGGTCCTTTCCGCCATCTGCCCACAGGCGTATCCGTCTTAGATGGATACGCGGCCGTCTCCATGCAGGGCCGCCGGTCGTATGTTCTAGTGCAGCACGCTTCCACCGTGACCCGTTACAGTTCTTCCGAGCTTCAAGGGCAGGTTTTCCACCGTACCGCAGTCCTGGCCGACGGGGACTTGAGCCAGTCTGTGAACTGGAGTCTCGAAGGCCGCAGTACGCTGGGAGACGACTCGTTGCATCTAGTCAATCCACTGCCCGCCCGGTTGGTGGGCCAATTCGCGACCGCCGAACCGGTGAGTGCTGCTTATGGCATCAACGGCGGACGCATCTGGGGTGGCGATCTCTCCGGGTCGCTGAGTTGGAAGCCTGACATGATGCGGACCATCAAGCTGCAATTCCGGGACGCCTATCACCAGACTTTCGCCGATGGTCTGCACAACAATATTGCCAATATCCGCTTCGAATATCTGAAGAAGGCCTCCGAGCGAACCAGTTACGGATTCTATGGGCAAGGCACGCGCGAGACCGGCACGTTGACCTGTGACAGCCGCGGAGCAGGCTTTGAAGTTGCCGCCAAACTGGCGGAGTCGGCTTTGGCGGAACTCGCGGCCGGTCCGGAATTCGGGTCCAGCGGCTGCGGAAGACGCCAAGCGGTCAACGTCCACATGGCGCTGGCCGGCACGCTGAACTCTTCCATGCGCGCTTATGTCGCTGCCAACCGGGAATTCAGCAGTGGCTACGTCCGCCGGGGCACGTGGGAAGATAACGTAGTCGCCGGCATTGGCAAGCGCTTCAGCCGGCAGATTTCCTGGGGCCTGGATGCCGGGTACGTGAAAGGTACGCTGCTGGGCAGCGTGCTCACCTATCACGGCTACTTCGCTTCCACGGAAATTCGCAAGCGTCTTTCCGAAAGTTTGACCGTGCTGGCCACCTATCGGCGATTCGATCATTCCATCTCTAACCAGGGTGTGCGCCGGAATGTTGTGATGTTTTCCCTGCTATGGACGCCAGCCCGGCATAACGCCGAGAGAAGCGACCCATACATGAGTGTTGGCCGGCAGGGCGCGGTTACGGAGAGCGGCCATGAAAACTGAAGTCAAAGAGCAGAATTTGCCACAGCAGATTCAGGAGTGTGCCAATCTTCTGCGCCGCTCCGCGCTCTCCATTGCGCTGGTCAGCATGACGGTCACGCTGGCCGCCGTGGTCGTGATCGCCTTTCTCCCCGATGAATACCGGGCCACCACCACCATTCTAGTGGATCCCCAGAAGATCCCTGATCGCTACGTGACCTCGACCGTGCCCGCGGACCCCTCGGAACGGCTGAGCACCATCACCCAGCAGGTGCTGAGTGCCACGCGTCTCGGCGAAATCATCGATCAGATGGGGCTCTTTCCAGAGTTGAGGGGCAAGCCCCGCGAAGATGTAATTGAGAAAATGCGGGGCCATATTGCGCTGCAGGTAAAACAGGGCAACGCCGGTGGACTGGGTTCGTTCACCATTACCTACGAGGGCTCATCGCCCAAGACAGTGGCCCGGGTCGCGAACCAGCTCGCCAGCAGTTTCATCAACTGGAACCTGAAGAACCGCGAAGAGCGGGCGGAAGATACCACGCGCTTTATTTCCGCGCAACTGGAAGAAGCCAAGCAGAACCTGCAGGGCCAGGAAGAGAAGCTGCGGGAGTTCAAGATGCGGCACATAGGCGAGATGCCCGATCAGGCCCAGTCCAATCTCCAGACCTTGGGCCGCTTGCAGGTGTCGCTGCAGGTGAATGCCGATTCCCTGAACCGGCTGGAACAGGAAAAACAGATGCTCGTCCGCCTTCCGGAGCCGCCCCCCCAAGTGCCACCATCCCAGATGAGTGAGCGCGGACGCCTGGAGATGGAGCAGCGGCAGTTGAACTACCAGTTGTGGGACCTCAGGAAAAAATACACAGACTCACATCCCGACGTAGTGGCCACCGAGTCGCGCATCAAGCAGATGCGCGCGCAACTGGCGGCCCTGCCGCCACCGGCGCCCGGCGTGGAAACCAAGGAAACCAGCAGCGCCGTCGTGCGGCTGGACCTGATTGAAAAGGAAAAGCAACGGCTCCTGCAGGAGCAGCGCAGCATCCAGGGGCAGTTCCATGGCTACCAGTCGAAGGTCGACGCCGTGCCCTTGCGTGAGCAGGAACTCAGTGAACTGACCCGCGACTACGAGATTTCCAAGGAGCATTATCGTTCTTTGCTCGATAAAACATTCTCGGCGGAGATGGCCACGGAGTTGGAACGGCGCCAGCAAGGCGAGCGTTTCACCGTTCTCGACGAGGCCCGCGCCCCGGAACGTCCTTTCAAGCCCAACCGCTTGGCCCTCATGTTTGCCGCGCTGTTCGTTGCGCTCGGCGGTTCCGCCGGCCTGGTTTTGGTGAAAGACATGGTCAACGGCTTGATGAAAGGGGAGCGTGAGTTGAAATCGTTGCTGCCCGCTTCGGTTTGCTTTTTGGGATCGATTCCCTCGATTGAAACCAACGCTGACCGCCGCAGCCGGCGGCGGCGGCATGCCGTTGCCATTGCGGCTTCGTTGATGGCGTGTCTGGCCGTGGCTGTGATTCTATGGAAGGTCCGTCCAATTCTATGAGCACTATTCAAAATCCCGCCACGGCTGGAAAGTTCATGACAGTCGATGCTCTCGCGGCGCCGCAAAAGCCGCTCCCGGTCATTGTCCGGGCGGCTGAAGGCGAGAGCCGTCTGGTCTTTGTCTCTGATCCTGGGGGCATTGCCGCCGAGCAATACCGCATTATTCGGCGCAAGCTGGTCGAGCAATATCCCATGGGTGGGGTGGTCCTGATCACCAGTCCTGGTCCGGGCGATGGAAAGACGCTGACCTCCACCAATCTTGCATGGTGCCTGGCGGAGACGGGCGTGCCCACACTGCTGGCGGAAATGGATTTACGCAATCCTTCCCTTGGCCGTCTGCTCGGGTTTCAGTGTGAAAGCAGCGGCATTGAATCGGTGCTGGGCGGCTCTGCAGCTCCGGAAGCAATTATCCGGCAGGTCAACCGCATGCGTTTTCACGTAGCCGCCAGCGGACGGGTGATACCCAATCCGGTTGATTTGTTGGCTGGACGCCAGATCAAGGAGTTTCTCGCCTGGGCGCGGCAGAATTACAAATGGACCGTTCTTGATTCTCCCCCGCTGTTTCCATGCGCTGACTCTTTGGAGCTGACGGCCATGGCCGATTTCACGGTGCTGGTGGTCCGTGCCCATGTGAGTCCCAGGGTGCTGGCCGTGAAGGCCATAGAAATGCTCGGTCCGCACCTGCAGCAGGTCATTATGAATGAAGGCACTGAATGCGCCGATTCCGCCTATCGTTACACCTCGGCGTATTACCCGTACGGCCCAAAGAAAAAATAGCTGTGAGCCGCGCGCATCAAGCTCTCAGACCCAAGAAGTAAAGGTGAACAAAAAATGAGAGACCGTTTTTCCCAGTGGATACTATTCGTGACAGCTAAGTCCTCAGCAGCGATGGGCCTTGCCCTCGTGTTGCTTACCGGCGCCGCTTCGGCCCAGACCCGCGATCTCACGGTCGATGTTCTGATTAATTCTGCCAACACCACTGGTTACAACACCAGCCAGGCGTCGCCTGGAGAGTTTCAACGCTATCCCGAGCGCTATCTGGAGCACCTGCAGCTCCCCTATCGCTTGATTGATGTTGCCACGGCGCCCCCGCCGGATTTGACTTTGGTTCCGCTGGTCATCGCCGGCCACCGGGGTTTGAATCTGAGCTCCGCCTGGCAGCAGGCGATTCAGACGGCTGTCCAAGGTGGGACCGGGTTCGTCAATCTCGACTGGGACACCAATATTGGCTCCAACGCCCATATGCAGGCGATCTTTGGATCGACCGGGTCGGTGGCCGGGACTCCCGGCACTTCCATTACTCTACCCGCCGTCTTTCTGCCGGATGGAGCGACACCCCATTACATCGCCGGACTGCAGATCAGGTTTCCCAGCACGCCCGCCGGAGACTTCGTCTTCCAGTTCCATACAGATGACAACGGAGTCCAGGGGACCGCAACTTCCACCCGGCTGCTGAATGGTCACGGAACCGTGTTGGCGAAGATCGGAAGCGATCCGTTGCTGACCGTGACAACTTTCGGATCTGGGCGGGCCGTAAACTTCGGCACTTATGATTATCTCAAGGCTGACCGCTTCGGGTTTGTCATGGGCCTCGACGATCTTTTCTGGCGGAGCCTGGTATGGGCGGCGCGCAAGCCGTTGGTCTTCCGCGGATTTCCAAGAATGTTTGCCGTTCAGCAGGATGACGATAGTACCGGCTGGGGCTTCCGCGTCGGCGATATGTACAACACGGCGCTGACCGGAAACGTGCAAGCCGATGGCACAGGTGGACCGTGGCATCCAACGGGTTACGTGCAGACCGTTAATCTCGACCCAGGTTCTGCCGAACGCCAGCAGGTCATCAACGATCTGCAGGCAGGCAAGCTGAAGATTGCTCCTCACACGGTCACGGGCGGCTCCGGCGGCGACCTGTACTGGCCGGGGGCGACTTCCAGCCAGCTTACCGATTCGCAGTGGCAGGCCAATTTGAGCGGCGTGATGACCTACAAGAACGGCAACGGAGCCACCGGCAGTTTCAATGGAACTTCCGATGTTCTGACCTTTTCCGGTTCCATGGTGCCGCACTTCTGGGACCTCTCCAACAATACCGGCTTCGATCTGTGGAACAATCTGGGCATCCGCTATCTCACGGAGATCCAACAACCCGGTGTGTATAGCGACCAGGTACCGGCAAAAGGGCCGGCGCAGCGGCTCTCCCTGCGGCCTTTCCGTTTGTATGAGCTGCCGCCGACCTATGGCAACCCCTCGGAGCGTTGGCCGATCTACTACGCCGACGACATTACAGTTGGCAGCCGCTCCGGGCTGCCTTCGCAGACATTCTTTTCCTTCTGCACGCAGTTGTTGGGGTTTACTTATCCGAGCGCAGACGCTGTATGGCCGCGTGCGGTCAATGGAATCAGCTTTGCTACCAGCCTTGAAAACTGGCAGGCCTATACGTGGCGCTTTTGGACCAGCATGGCGCCCACACAGATCTACACCCACGACGGCGGCAACATGGCCAACAGCACCGATCAAGAGCGCCAGCAGCTCATCTCCACGCTCTCGCCGTGGTTGACCGGTCGCGGTGTACGCCACACATTCATGGAACAAATGGGCGCCTACATGCGTGCCCGCACCAAATCGGCGCTGACTACCGGCCAGGTGACGCCCAGCACCATCACGTTGAACTTTATCGGAAGCGCGACCGACGCCAACGGCGCGACCGTAGCCACCAAAGCCCTGGTCTTCTATGGTGACAACGATGGAACACTGGTGGATGTGCCGGGATTCACCAATGGGACGACGGTTTCCTTCCCCAACGTGACGCCTCCGGGCCTGGCGCTGGACAAGAACTCTCTGACTTTTGATGCTCTGCCCAGCGGAAGCAATCCATCGGCGCAGACGGTGGCCATTAGCAACTCCGGTACAGGCATGCTGAACTGGACGGCGACCGAGAACGCTTCGTGGCTCACACTCTCACCTGCTTCGGGCACAAATACGGGCACGCTCACGGCCTCCGTGAACATCGCCGGTCTGGCCGAGGGCGTCTATAGCACCGGCATTACCGTGACCGCGTCCGGCGCCACCAACAGTCCACAGACTGTCAGCGTGTCGCTGGTGATCAGTTCTCCTAAGCTCGGTATTGCTCCATCGCCCATCGTGTTCACGGGCTTCCAGGGGCAGCCGGATCCCACGCCCGTGCCGATGACCATCGCGAATCTGGGTGGTGGCACTGTGAACTGGACCGCCAGTTCGAATACGCCATGGCTCACGCTCTCGTCAACTTCCGGCACTGCGCCATCAACACTGAACGTGCAGGCCAGCATCGCCGGCCTGGCCATCGGAACGTACTCGGGCAGCATTACCGTGACCGCGCCCGGTGTATCGAACTCTCCCCAGACGGTCCCCGTTACCTTGACCGTCGCCGGCCTGCTCATGTCTTCGAACTTTGACGATGGCACGATGAAGGGTTGGGCCAACTCACCGTTGGGCCGGACGCAGGATTGGTCGGTCATCAACGGAGACTTGGTCAACAACGGAGGAGGGCATACGCAGGTATTTGCCGGGGACGGCGTCTGGGCCGATTACGATCTGCAGGTGGATGTGAAGCTGGCTTCGCTCAGTGATTATCCGGGAGGCATCCGGGGACGTGTTAATCCTGCCACCGGGGCTTCGTATGCTCTCTGGCTTTATCCTAACGAACGGATCGTCAAACTCTACCGGACGGTCGGATGGAACATCGATTCCGGCTTCACCCTGCTCGGCCAGGCCAGCGTGACCTTCGATTCCACCAACTTCCACACGCTGAAGATGTCATTCCGGGGGACAACGATCCAGGTGTTCGTGGACGGGGCTTCGCTGATTGCGGCCACCGATGCGACTCTGCCCAGTGGTCTGGTGGCGCTTGATGTGTCGAACCAGATCATTACCTTCGATAACGTTTTCGTGAGCGGTTCGGTAGCCACGGCCGATACCCTGAGCGCATCATCCACTTCCATGACCTTTGCCGCCCAGAGCGGCGGCCCGGCCCCGGTGGCGCAGGCGTTGCAGGTGGCCAGCTCCGGCGGCGTGCTGGCCTGGACAGCCGGCGTCAGTGTTCCGTGGCTGTCGCTTTCAGCAACTTCAGGCGTGACCCCGGCTTCCATCAACGTCTCGGCGGTAACCGCTGGCTTGAGCAACGGGACTTATAACGGGACCGTGCAGATTGTCTCCAAGGGCGCGCAGAACTCGACCGTCAGCGTTCCTGTCACACTAGTGATTTCAGCGCAGCCGGTGATCCTGGCGGCTTCGCCCGGGTCGTTTAACTTCGTGGGCGCAACCACGCAGAACCCAGCAGGCCGAAACCTTGTCATTACCAATACCGGGAATGGCGCGCTTCCATGGAACGCCAGTGGAGACCAAAGCTGGCTCAGCGCTTCCCCCGCAAGTGGGACCGCGCCCAGCGCCACTACGGTCAATGCCGCCAGCGCCGGGCTGGCTGTGGGGCAGTACAGCGGGAATGTGGTGCTGACCTCAGGTCAGGCGAATAACAGTCCGCTGCTGGTCCCCGCCAGCTTGAGGGTTGGCAACCTGCTGTTCAGCGATGACTTCAGCTCCGGCAACGCCAATAACTGGTTGATCTCGCCTTTAGGACGCGGCTCCAACTTTTCGGTGGCGAATGGCGCTTATATCTATAACGGCGGAGGCCCGACCCAGACATACACCGGCAGCCAAAGCTGGACCGATTACACCTTTACTACGGATGTAAAACTGGCGAATACCAGCAACTATCCGGGCGGCATACGGGCGCGTCTCAACTTGACTACCGGCGCAGGCTATGGCGTCTGGTTCTATCCCGGCAATGGTTTGGTCAAGCTGTTTGCCATCGGGCAATGGAACATTGATTCCGGTTCGCTTTCGCTGCTGGCCCAGGCCCCGGCGAGTTTCGATACCAACACCCATAACGTGCGCATCGATATGCAAGGCCCCGTTATCAGGGTGTTCTACGACAATGTACAGATCATTCAAGTGACCGATACAACTTTTACCTCGGGTGGCATTGCGCTTGATGTCTCCAGTCAACCGGTACAGTACGGGAATGTGAAGGTAATCAGCTTTTAGTATCGTGACCGGGCGATGATTACAAAATGTCCCGGTCACCCTACTAGAGGAACCGGAGATCGAAAGGAAATCGCAAGGCATGGCAACCTCAACCCAGGATACTGGAACAGCAGCCGGAGATGGCTCGTGGACTTGCATGGCGCAGGTCGCGGGCATCTCGCTTCTGGTATCGGTATGGTTGTGGGCGGCGATGCTGCGAAACGGGGGATCGCCGCGCTACCTGCAACTGGCGGTGGTGCTGGGTTGTTTCATGGCCGTGGCTGCGTCCGGACGCTTGCTGGCGCGCATCACCCAAACTCAGTTCGGATTGTCATCGGCTGCTTCTGCTGAAGCCGTGGCTTTCAGCTTTGGAGCTTTTTGCCTTCTGGCGGTCTTTCTTCCGGAGTATATGCTGGGTAGCCGTCCGCCGCTGGCCCGCTCTCTGGTGCTGCTGCTTCTTGCCATTCTTCTGGCGGTCGCCTACCTCGGAATCTCTCTCCGCTGCCGGCTTGCGATTTTCAACCGGCTGCGCTGGAACGCGGCCACCGCCCTGGCGGTTTTTGCCGGCTTGTATTTTCTGGCCACCAGCTATCTCAGTGTAAAGAAGCTGCATGTGTTCGGCTACGTCGGCCAGGATATCGCCTACTTTACCCAGTGTCTATACACCACGCTCCACGGCCACCTCTTCTACAGCAACATGTATCACGACTTGCTGTATGGGAAGCCGGTGACCAGCGATTTTGCCGGCCACAACCAGATGGTTCTCGGCCTGTTTCTGCCGTTTTATGCCGTTCACCAGAGCGCGGCCACGCTCCTGGTAGTAAGGAACGCGTTCATCGTGTTGTGCGCATGGCCGGGCTATCTGCTCTGCCGCCGCGTCCTTTCGCCCGCTCTTTCGGCCCTGGCGACCATCGGATTCCTGCTCATTCCCGCGGTCGCCTATCAGAATTTCTACGACTTTGCACCGCTGTCTCTTGCGGGTTTCCCGCTGCTCTTCGCGATTTATTTTTTCCTGGAAGACCGCTTCCGTCCATTCTTGCTGACGGCGTTGCTTACCCTGATGGTCAGGGAAGATCTGGTCTTTGCCGTTTTTGGTCTTGGCCTGTTGGCGCTGTGGCAGCGGCGCGGCTTCCGCTGGATCGGGGTGCCCTGCGCCATGGCTTTGGGCTGGGCATTTCTTTCCTGGAAAATCATTTTCCCATGGTTCCTGCACGGTGCGACCTCGGCGGTCGCCAGTTGTTTTTCGTATCTGGGTGACACGCCGGGTGCGATGCTGCGCGGGATGCTGGCCCATCCCCGGATGCTTCTTTCCCGGGGCAACCTTATATATATGAAGCAGCTCTCCGACTCGTTCGGGGGCGTGCTGTTCATGGGAAGTCCCGCTTGGCTGCTGGCCACACCCTATGTCGGCATCAATGTCTTGGGTCAGGGCGGCGGTTGCAATACCGCCATGGTCTATCGTCACTACTCGCTGATTCCCGCCGTCCTGTTGTTTTTTGCATTCTTGCTGACTGTGCAGCGCCTGGGAGAGCGGTGGCGGGAGCGTGGAAAAGATCCCTATCCAACGCAAGCAGCGATGGTGCTGTTCCTGCTGGCGTCCGGGATCTGCAGCCTGGTCTTCGTTACCGGACACCAGCAGGCAGAGGACATGGACCAGCACGCGTGGCATGAAGAAGCGCGGGCTGTAGCTGCTCTGGTGCCGCCGGACGCTTCGGTGGCCGCCCCCCGGTATCTTCTTCCTGAGCTGGCCAACCGTGACAAGCTGTATCAGTCGTTGCGGCTGCTCGAATATCACAATCCTGACGCTGAGTTTGTGGTCCTCGACAAGGATTGGGAGCGCATGTCGGCCACCGGCCAGTGGCGTGATAGCTACCTGGCGTTGGGCCGTCTGCTGGCCCGCAGTCCGGCATACCGGACTGTTTACGATAGCCCTGGTTATGTCGTCTACCGGCGCTGCTCGGGCTGCACCGTTGATCTCAAGGCCGCCGCCGGCGTTTCTGGCGCCTCAGAGGCAATGCATGAGTGAGATCCGGACACTCTACCGCCACGCTTCCCATTACCTGGGCGGCCGCGTTTGCCTGATGCTGCTGGGCTTCATTTCTTTCCCGGTCTTCACGCGGGTCTTTTCGGTCACGGAATACGGCGCCATGAGCCTGGTGCTCAAAGTCGTCCTGCTGCTGACCGTAGTCGGCAAGTTTGGCCTGCAGAATTCCGTGCAGCGGTCGTATGCGGAAGAAGGCGCGTCACCCGACCCGGCGGTGCAGCGGCGCTACTACTCGACGCTCTTCTTTGGCGCCGGCGGCATGGGCGCGCTGATGGCGGCCTTGTTTGCCACGACATTATTCTTTCTGCCAGAATCGATGCTGGGCCCCGGCCTGCGCGCACTCTTCCTGATGGCGTCGGTACTGGTCTTTCTGCGCGCCGTGCAGCCGACCTTGATTGGATTCCTGCGCGCCGAGGGCCGCACCCGAAGCTACAACGGAGTTGAGATTGCCGTCAAAGCCGCGACCATCGCGTTGGCCTGCGGTCTCCTTTTATGGTGGAGCAGATCGCTGGCCGTCTTCTTCAGCAGCACCATCGCCGTGGAAGCCTTGGGCGTATTGGGGCTTGTCCTTTATCTATATCGCCGGGATGTTCTCAAACTACAGTCAGCGGATTGGAGCTACTTCAAGAGCGCCGCCTGGTTTGCCTTTCCCCTCATCGGGTACGAACTGGCCAGCGTGGTGCTCGATTCCGGCGACCGCCTTCTGGTGCAGCATTACCTGGGAGGGCAATCGTTGGGCTATTACTCGGCTGCCTACAACGTCTCGACCTACGCGGAAGAAGCTCTGATGGTGCCCATCAATCTGGCGCTGTTTCCCATCTACATGAAGTTATGGGTTGAAAAAGGGAAAGAAGAGACGCAGCGGTTTCTCAGCCGTAGCCTGAATAATTTTCTGGCCCTGGCCGTGGCCGTCGTTTGCATCGTGTTCTTGACCTCACGGGACGTGATCGTGGTGCTGGCTTCCAGTAAATTCCAGGAAGCCCACGCTCTGCTGCCGGTATTGGTCATCGGCCTGCTGATCTATGCCGTCCATATTTTCTTGAATGCCGCGCTGCTCATTTATAAGAAGACGGCCATCATGACCGGTCTGGTGGCCGGCGCTTGCGCCGCCAACCTGCTGCTGAACATCGTTCTCATCCCGCGCATGGGACTGCAAGGGGCCGCCATCGCCACCTTGATAAGTTACCTGTTGCTGGTGTTGATGATGGGTAGAGTTTCATTCCGCCTGCTGCCGCTCAAGATCAGCTACTCCGGCATGGCCATCAATCTTGTCGCCGCCGTAATTACTTTCGTGATCTTGCGTCCGATTGACTTCCACCGGGCCATGCTCAACGCGGCAGTGAAAGGGCCAATGGCGATGACCGTGTATGCGTTCCTGATCAGCCTGCTGAATCCGAAGATCAGAAGGCCCCTATGGCAATGGTGTAGGTCAAGGGTAGCCCGAGCCAAGACCGCTCCGCCGGAATTGGCTGCCAACTGGGAAGGTAGATGACCGTGCCCGGCTATCCTCATTCCCATTCCCAGCCGATGGCCGGAAACTCCGGGCCTCTGCGTTTTCTCGTTACCGCCGATTCTTTTCTGCCACACTCCGGCGGCTCCCGTGTCTATTACGCCAATCTCTATAAGAACCTGCTGGCCATGTATCCAGACACCATGACTGTGCTGACCCGCAAGGTGCCGGGATGGAAGGAATTTGACCGGCATGAGACCGGGGCGAACTTCCGCATTCAGAGGTTTCTCAAGCCGCTGCCAAACTGGAAGTACTGGCAGTTGCCGAAAGCCATCCCGCAATTGGCCGGAGAAGCCGCCCATGTCCTGGCCGGAAGCTATGACTGCCTGCATTGTGGCGATCTTTTCCCCCAGGGACTCAACGGGGTTGCACTGCGCCGCCTCTTCCGGTTGCCCATGCTGATGTTCTGTCATGGTGACGAGGTCTCGCAGACTGACCGCCGCCGGTATCAACCGCGCGTCCGCAATTTCATCTATCGCCACGCGGATGTGATCATAGCCGCCAATCAGTTCGCCTACGATGGGCTGGTGCGCATCGGCATTCCCGAAGATCGGCTCCACAAACTCACTCCGGGCGTCAACTTCGAGCAATTTTATCCCGCGCCCCCCCGCCGCGATCTGATCGAACGTTACGGCCTGCAGGGCGCCAAGGTCTTGCTGACCGTGGCGCGCATGGTCCCGCGCAAAGGCCACAAGATCGTGCTGGAGGCGCTGCCGCAAGTCATCCGCGAAGTGCCTAACCTCAAATACCTGATCGCCGGCGATGGACCAGAAGGGCCGCAATTGCAGCAGCAGGCCCGGCAATTGGGCATTCAAGACGCCGTGATCTTTGCCGGCGATATTCCGCACGGCGAGGTTTGCGATTTTTATAACCTCTGCAATGTGTTCATCATGGCCAATCGCTTGGAAGCCGGTGGCGACGTGGAAAGCTTCGGCATGGTGTTTACCGAGGCCAATGCCGTGGGCAAGCCCGTGATCGGCGGTAGGTCCGGAGGGACGGCCGAGGCTGTGCTCGATGGCAAGACCGGGTTCCTGGCTGACCCCGGCAACGCCGATGAAATTGCTCGGCGGCTGCTGCAACTGCTCAAGAACGAAGACCTGGCGGCGAGCATGGGCGCGGCCGGAATGGCGCGGGTGCGCGCGGAATTCAATTGGAGCAGCCGTGCACAGGCGGTCCGGCAGATCAGCGCCGAGATGGTGATGCGTGCCCGGCGCGAGGTCCAATCGCCCGCCGCGGGCGTCAGGCCGGAAGACTCCGGGGTCTCGGCATAATTCCATGACTTTACCTTTCCATCCCGTGCTGATGTTTTTCGCCGGTGGCGGTATAACGCCCATCGCCATTTATTGCGGGGCGATTGTTGTCTTTCTGCTCTCTATCTTCTGGCGTCCCCAGGTTGGGGTGTATTTTCTTGTTCCCCTGCTGCCACTGCAGACCGTGCGCTACCTGCTCCATCCTCTGCCGTTCGGCGAGAAGCTGGTGGATTTCGTGCTGCTGGGCGTGATTCTGGGCCTGTTGATCCACCGTAAAGGGCGGGTCTTTCCGCAAACGCCGCTCAATGTTTTCCTGGTCGTGTGGGCGGTCTTCCATTACGTATCGCTATGGCGGGGCGCGTTGTTCCTGGGCGTCGATCTGCCCTGGTGGGTGAGTGATCCTCGTTTTTCCAACTGGAAGAACTACATGATCATGCCTTTGCTCTTCATGACCGTGGCCGCGGCCATTAAAGAAAAGGGCCAGATGCAAATTCTGATGGCGCTCATGGCGGTCTCGGTCCTCCGCAACAATCTCGGTTTCTATAACACCGTATCGGAGCGCGATTTTACACACTTCTCCTACGGCCTGCGCTATGCCGGGACTCTAGGCTATGCCGGCGAGAACGGGCTGGCCGCTTTTGAAGCCCAAACCGCGTTATTCTGCATCGGACTGATGCCTTTCATCCGGCGCAAGGCCGTGAAGATTGCCATGCTGGGCTTTGTGGTGAGCTGCCTTTACTGCCTGCTGTTCGCATTTTCACGCGGCGGATATCTCGGCTTCCTCGCCGGACTGCTGTTTCTCGGCGTGCTTTATGAACGCAAGCTGCTGGTCCTTTTCCTGGGACTGGTGCTGAGCTGGCAGGCATTGGTGCCCAAGGCCGTCAGCGAGCGCATTTTCATGACCTATGAAGATGGACAGATCGATAGCTCCGCCGGTGAGCGGGTCACCATCTGGCAGGATGCGCTGACGTTGATCGAGCAGCGCCCCATCTTCGGCTCCGGCTTCGATACCTATGAGTTCATGAACCGTGTCGATGAGTTCCGCGACACCCACAATATCTATCTCAAGGTCCTGGTGGAAATGGGAGTTCTTGGCCTGCTCCTGTTCCTCGCGCTGCTGTTGAAGTCGCTGGGCGTAGGATACCGGCTTTTCCGAGCGGCCGAAGATCCGGTCTTCCGGGGCATCGGCCTGGGCCTGGCTGCGGTCATGGTGTGTACGCTGGTGGTAAATCTCTTCGGCGACCGTTGGATGTACCTTCAGGTCACCGGCTACACCTTCGCCCTTCTGGGGTTAGCGGTGCGCGCACAGATCATCACCAACGAAGCGCGCGATGCGTCAGCGGAAAGCGAAGAACAGCCGGCGCAACCTGTCGTGCTTGAGCCGGTGGGCGTGTAGTCCAAAGGCCCCTTTCCCGTGTGTCCGCCTCGTTTCCAATCCTTTTGCGCTGGTAGAGCCTACGATGCTCCCTCCAGCCTTCACTTGCCTGGTATGTGGCTCGCACTTTCAATTACGCCCCTTTGCGTGAGCGTGCCCGCGGCCGGGTTTGAAGCCACGGCATGTTGTCGTTGACGGTCATTGCTGAGTCCCTTATTCTAAGAGGCATGAAAGAGAATTGCAGGTAAGCCATGACATTGAAGGTGGAACTGAACGCCAAAGTAGAAGCGGGGTTGATGGCCCAAGCGGAAGCACGCGGGCTTTCACTAGAGGCTTACGTGAGTTGGCTGCTTGAAGAACGCAGTGGCCAAAGGCTGGGAGGGAAGCGACATCCCAGCGGAAAAAGCGTTGTGGAATTATTCGAGCCCCTCAGAGGACTCGAGGTCGAAATCGAGCGAAATGAATCGACGGGTAGACCCATCGATTTATGAAAGGCTACCTTCTCGATACGAATATCCCGTCAGAGATGAGGCGGAGCCGTCCCGAGCCGCGAGTAATAGAGTGGCTGAAAGCGGCCAATGATCATGAGTTGTATTTGAGCGTAATCACGCTGGGCGAGATTTGGAAGGGGTTCACGCTGCTGCGTGACGCAAACCGGCGGGCACAGTTAGAAGAGTGGCTCGAAAGAGATGTGCGCGATTGGTTTTTGGATCGGATTCTTCCTGTGAACGAAGCTGTGGCTGAGCGCTGGGGAGTGCTGGAAGGAGATCGTCAATTGCGAGGTGTGCCTCTCAATACGGCTGATGGTCTCATTGCCGCCACTGCTCTTGAACACGACCTTGGTTTGGCCACACGCAATAGTAAGGATTTCTTGAACTTGGGAGTCCAGATTATCAATCCCTGGGAACTGTAACCCACCGGCCTCGATGCTATTTTTATCGCTGGATTCAGAGGCAAGCCGATTTAACACTTAAGTTTTCCATCTCAAATTCCCGAAATTATTCCTGGGGGGATTTAGCCGCCACCCCCGACTATTATAGGCAGATGAAGCAAGTTCCAAGTTGCAGTCCGCAGTTGGAAATACAAGTACAGTCTGCGGACGAGTCCATTTCATTGAACGTGAGTGACAGGGAACTGGTTGCAGCGGTCTTGGGAAAAGACCGCAAAGCGACCGCGGAGTTCGTGGATCGCTACAGTGACGCGGTCTACAATTACGTCCGGTCCCGCCTGTTCCCCTACACGGACCGGACTGACGACTTGGTTCAAGAGGTCTTTATGGCTGCTTGGCAGCAGTTGGGGAGCTTTAGGGCGGAATCATCGCTCCATACCTGGCTGCTGGCCATCGCGCGTCATAAGGTGCAGGACTACTACCGCGCGCTGCTGCGGCAGCCGGTGTCTCTCGAAGAGCCGGATGAGACGGCAGTACTGATTTCGCTGCCGCAGTTCGATGACGCGCTGGATGCCGAAAGGCTTTCGGCGAAAGTGGCCCTGACCATGGCGGCCTTGTCCGAACAGTACCGGACGGCCCTGCTTTGGCGTTACTGGGAAAACTGCTCTGTGCGCGATATGGCCCTGCGGACAGATAAAACGGAGAAAGCGATTGAGCGCTTGCTGGCACGAGCGAGAAGAGCATTCAAGGACGGGTGGAACCATGTTTGAGTGGGGAGACGATACCTTCAAATCCTTGGCAAACCGCGCGGAGCCAAGGCCACAAGCCAAAAGAGCTGCGGCGCCTGCGCATCTAAAGGCAAAGATTTACTCTGGGCTACTAAGCATCCAGGGTGAGACTGGCCCGCTAGCCAGCCTCACCGCGACCAATACCGATGGGCGCGGGTTATGCATATTCGAAGAAGGCGTAAGAATCCTGCCGGTAGGGGAACAGGTCAAGTCGCTGAATTTTTGCAGCGTTTGCCACGCGCGGCTGCTGGGAGAAAAGCTGAGCAAGGCCCCGATCTACTGGAAAAACTGTCCGTATGCGGACTTCCACCGTTCCTGATCCGAGAGGTGCTTGCACAAGGGGGGGCGCGTTCTGTGCAGACGACTATTCAATTCGATAGGAATTTGGCACATCATCGCCTTCGGCTGTGCGCTTATTCTCCTGAGCGCACGGCCTTTTTTTCGTGAGGCCGGTGCAACAGGTCACGAACCAAGCTATACGATGCGGTCCCTGCCAAAACTCGCCGCGCTCTTTTGGATATTGACCGGTTTTGCCGGTGGCGCCCAATCTCCGATAAGCAATCGTTTGCTCGGGCAGCATTCCGAGTATCTGAAGCGGGCGAGCACACAACCTGTGCAATGGTGGCCGCTGGGGCCGGAGGCCCTGCAACTGGCGAAGGACAGGAACCTGCCGTTGTTGATCGATGTAGGTGCGGTATGGTGCCGGTGGTGTACTGCGATGGACCGCGATAGCTATACTCAAAAAGATGCTGCGGAATTCATCAACGATCATTTTGTGGCAATCAAGATCGACTATGACGAAGACCCGGAACTGGATGCCGCTCTGGAGCGCGCGGCTGCGCTGGCCAATCTTCCCAGCGGGCTGCCGCTCACTCTCTTCGTTACACCTGGCCAACTCCTGTACTTCGGCGGAACATATTTCCCGGCAAAGGCTTCGTCTGAGACGCCGTCTTTCAAGGAGGCCCTGGAAACAGGCGCAAAGCTGTATAGGGAACACGCAGATGCGCTGTCCAAGGACGGCGTTCAACTTCATCTAAAGGTAAAACCATGATTCGAATATTCCAAGGTCTCTTGGGTCTCACGCTGCTCTCGGGTCTCGCCTTCGGCGGAGAACATCTGAAAATCAACCCCAGACTGAACTATTCCAGCGACAGTCAGGACGGCCCTCTGATTACGGGAGAACACATGGAGGATGGCGCCATCCAGGGCAAACCAAACTTCGTGCTGATGTATGGCGAGGGTTGATTCAACTCCAAGCGGCAGGCTCGCCGCTCCGTAGAGTTGTATGAAAAGTATCAAGGACGGGTGCAGTTTGTGATCGTCGATCTCGACAAACAGCGCCCCCCGGCGCAACAGTCCCTGGTTAAGCGGTTCTATACCGGCTACATTCCGCACGTGGTCGTACTCGACCAGCAAGGGAACCCGGTGTACGACCAGTCCGGAGAGGTGGATTCGGACAAGATGTCTGCGCTCCTGGATCGTCTCTTGAAATGATGAGCCAGTGTTACTATAACGACGGAGAAACGGATGTCATGGCACTGGCGAGCTAATGTGTTGTTCATTCACTGCACCGTGGAGCCGTTCATGAGAAAGCTTCACGCCGCACCGTCGCATCTTTGCGCACTCCTTTGCCGTACCAAGATGGCCGCCGGAATAATCGCCGTTTTGTGTATCGGGATGAGCGTTGGCAGAGCTGCTGCCGTTCGTCCGGAAACCAGACCTCTGGCACAGGACCCTGTCGCGCGCCCAACGGTCTTCGATCATTCCACCTTCAGCAGGCTTCTCAACCTGTACGTCAAGCACGGAATCGTCGACTACGATGCGTTCGCGCGGACGAGTGAGTTCAGCGCTTATCTTGGAGCCCTTGGGCGCACAGATCCGGCCAGTCTCGGGCGTGATGATCAGTTGGCCTTTTGGATCAACGCCTACAACGCTTACACGATCCAACTCATCATCGCCCACCACGAACACCAGTCGATCCGGAACATTAACAGGTCGTTCGGCCTGGTGAAGGCTTATGGCCCGTGGAAGGAGAAGCTGGCGGTCGTGGGTGGCCATCCATACGGTCTGGACGAGATCGAACAGGATATCATCCGGCCGCGGTTTCACGAGCCTCGCATTCACTTTGCGCTGGTGTGCGCGGCCATGGGGTGTCCGCCACTCCGCAGCGAGGCCTACGTTGGCAACCAGCTAGGTTCACAACTCGACGACCAAGCGCGGATTTTCCTGCTCGAGTCTCCATCGAAGAACCGGGTCGACGTCGCCAAGCGGACCCTATATGTGAGTCCCGTCTTCATCGGCTTTCGCGACTACATCAAGGACTTCGGCGGCAGCAACCGTGCCGTAGGGCGCTTCATTGCCCACTACTATCCCGAGGGAGCGGCGAAGAGCCTGCTTGACAGTGGTGACTTTAAAACAGTCCAGACTGAATACAACTGGACACTCAATAGCAAGGAGAACGAGAATAAATGATAAGGAGAACGCGATGAATGATTCGGTAGTAACCTTCAAGGTCACAAAACTCACGGCCCAGGTGAATGAACCTGTCACTCTGGAGTGGCAGGGAAAGGAATTCGATGCTGGGCCTATCACCGTGGAACTCGATCCAAGCGATTCGAATTCCGCCAACCAGGGTGCATTGGACTATTCCCTGCGTCATGCGCGTGCGGAGTTCCACGTGCGCCTGACCTTCCCTGAATTTGCGGGCACATTGGAAGCGCTCGGTCTCGGCCAGGAATTCACCGGACCCATTCGTGCGGTGATCCGCTCCGAAGGCGCGATTCTTGACGATCATAGCTTTGCTCTCAGCGGCGATTGCAACATGGGCCCGCACACTCTGTTTCCTCCGGAAGAGACACGCGCGGCGGTCTTACCCGGAATATGAACGCCGGCTGACTCCCGGTCGGGAGTTGAAATCCGCCAGGCCCTTAGCCAGGGTCAAGCTGTTTCCTGGCAATTCGGTCCGAATCAAAAGAGATTGCGCTTCTCTCTGCCGAAGGTGTTTGGTGGAAGAAGCTACGATGTTTGCTTGAAGGGTGGCTACACCTTCGATCCAGTGGTTTCACGTTCCGCAGCGGCTTGATGCAATCACCACCCACTCTGCTTTTGACCGGCGCCACCGGTTTGGTAGGAAGCGAATTGTTGAAGCTGTTGCTTGCTGCCAGGCCGGGCCGCCGGATCGCCGTCTTGACCCGCCAGCGCCACAAGGTTGTAGATCTCAATTTGATCGACGGCGTGGCCGCCTTTCACGGCGACATTGTCCATCCCTCTCTCGGCCTGAATGATAAGACCTATGCCGAACTTAACGAGAGCATTGTGGGTATCGTGCATTGCGCCGCGAACACCGGATTTGGGCTTTCGCTGACCGATGCCCGGGCCGTGAATACAGTTGGGACTCTGAACTTGTTGGAATTTGCCGGGAAGTGTCCGGGGCTGCAAAAATTTGCTCATCTCAGTACAGCCTACGTAGTGGGAAAGGCTGCCGGCCATTTTCTTGAGGGCCCGATCTGCCATCAGAGTGGCTATTGCAATACCTACCAACAATCCAAGCACGAAGCGGAAGAGTTGGTGGCGCAAGCCATGGACCATCTGCCGGCATGTATATTCCGGCTCAGTTCCATCCTGGGAGATTCCATTACCGGGGAAGTGCGCCAGTTCAATTTCGTCCATCAATTAATAAGGTTGTTTCCCAGAAACATGCTCCCCATGGTCCCCGGGGCGCCGAGTGTTACCATTGACCTGATCGCAAGTGACTGGGCCACGGCGGCTCTTGCATCTTTGTTTGACCACGGCTTCGTGCCCGGCTCTTATTACCATATCTGCGCTGGCCCCGAACAGAGTTTGACGATTGGCGAAATGCTCGATTCGATGAAATCGCTTTTTGACAGCCACCCCATGGCCAGCAGATGGCTGCCGATACGTGTCCCGGAGTTAGTTCCGATCGCCCGATATGAGCAATTCGCCGGAGAGAGCCATCGCGGTGGAGACAAGCTTCTCATTGAACTGCTTAGAGTTCTGGGATACTTCTTGCCTCACCTGGGGATCTTTCAGGCCTTTGACAATCGCAGAACAATGAACATGCTGGAGCTGCCGCTGCCCTCGATACGGACGTGCTTTGAAAAGGTAGTCCGTTATTGCCTGGAGACGAATTGGGGCAGCCAGCCGGCCCAATTTTCCTGACGGAGGCAAGAACCTTGAAAGGCAGAAGATGCTGGCGCGCGCTCTCGGCAGGGATGAGCTTCGCCATGATGGCTGCCTTCCTGGGAGGCGCCGCGGCGGCACAAAGGAAGGTAGAAGAAATTCTTGATGGCAGTTTTCGCGCCACCTACAACCTGCAATTTGACGAGGCATTGCGCAAGGCGGAAGAGGCCAAAGGGGCGGACAAGGATGATCCGGTTCCATGGGTGGCGCAGGGGTGCGTAGTTCTTTTTCGCGAATTTGACCGCCTCAATATATTGCGTAGTGAAACCTTTGCTTCCAACGATGCGCTGACCCGCCGGCCTGCCTATCGCTGGCTGCCTTCCAGCAAGCAGCAATTTGACCAAGCATTGGCAGGAGCAGAGAGAATTGCAAAGCAGCGGTTGGTCCACGACAAGAGCGACCCGAAGGGTTTGTTCGGCCTCGCGATGGTAGAGGGCTTGCGGGGCCTTGACAGCGCCTTGATCACGAAGCACAACCTGGCCGCGCTCTCATATATTAAGAGTTCCGGTGAATATGCCGACCGGCTGTTGGCCCTTTCGCCGGGCAGCTATGATGCTTACGTGGGAACCGGCCTGGGGAAATACATTATTGGAGGCAATCCTGCGCCGGTGCGCTGGATCTTGCGCCTCGGCGGCATCAAGGGAGACCAGGAGCAAGGCCTGAAGGAGCTTTCACTGGCCGCCCGGCACGGCAGGTACCTGGCCCCGTATGCGCAGATTCTGCTGGCCTTCGACGACTTGCGCCACAAAAACAAAGCCGAGGCCAGAAAAAAATTCGAGGCGCTGCATAAAGAGTTTCCTGCAAACCCTCGTTTTGTAGAAGAGATTGCGAAGTGCGATGGGCCGGGACAATGAAGTCCCCGTCCCTTATAGATCCATGGTTAGCGTCAGGCGGAGGTCCTTGCTACATGCCAGCATCCGAAAAAGCAATATTGGACGTTGAAAATGCCGTGCGCCAGCGATATTCGCTAGGTGCGAAGGGCGTGCAAGCCGAACTTTGTTGTCCGGTGACGTACGATCCCAAATACCTTGAGATCATGCCGCAAGAGGTCCTGGAGCGTGACTATGGATGCGGCGACCCGTCGCGGCATCTGCGCCAAGGAGAAACCGTTCTGGACCTGGGATCTGGCGCAGGGAAGATCTGCTTCATTGCCAGCCAGATCGTCGGGCAACATGGCAGAGTCATTGGAATCGACATGAACGACGATATGCTCTCCGTGGCCCGCCGCAATCTTCCGGAAGTGGCGCGCCGCGTCGGTTACTCCAATGTGGAATTCAGAAAGGGCAAGATCCAGGATCTGGCCCTGGACTTGGACGCTCTAGAGCACTGGCTCAAGACCAATCCAGTATGCAACTCAGGCGATCTCAGCGCGATGGAAGCCTACGTTGAGAAAATGAAAACGGATGCGCCGCTCGTCGCCAGCGACTCCGTGGATGTCGTGGTCTCGAACTGCGTTCTAAACCTGGTGAAGGCCTCGGCCAAGGAAGCTCTCTTCGGCGAGATCTATCGTGTGCTGCGCCGCGGCGGGCGGGCCGTGATCTCCGACATCGTCAGCGACGAAGACGTGCCTGGCCGTCTTCAGAGCGATCCTGAACTGTGGAGCGGTTGCATCTCCGGTGCGCTCCGTGAAGACCAGTTCCTTGAGGCCTTCGAGGCCGCGGGGTTCTACGGCATTTCAATTCTGGAAAGACAGCGCGACCCCTGGCGCATAGTGGAAGGCATCGAGTTTCGCAGCGTCACGGTTGTCGCGTACAAAGGCAAAGAGGGGCCTTGCTGGGACCACAAGCAGGCCGTCATCTACAAAGGGCCATTCAAGCAGGTAGTGGACGACGACGGGCACGTTCTGCGGCGGGGGCTGCGCGTGGCCGTTTGTGAGAAGACCCTCGGCATCTATTCGCGAGAGCCATATGCGAGTCATTTCGAGCTGGTAGAACCATTCGTAAAGCCTCCTCAGGACGAACTTCGGCCTTTTCCTTGTACCCAAGGCATGTTGCTTCGCGATCCCAGGGAGACGAAGGGGCGAGATTACCAGTTGACTACTGTGCCGCAGCCGTCTTCCTGTGGGCCCAATGGAGGCTGTTGCTGATGGCTACTCAAAGAAGCTTACTGAACGTTGTCAACGGCGGCCCATTGCCCGGGCCGGATTTTGGGGCGACCCTGCTCAATCACCAGTTAGGAAGCCTGCGGCGTTCTGCGGTGACCACTCTGCAGATCAACGTGGGCAAGCTCTGCAATCAGGCGTGTCATCACTGCCACGTCGAGGCCGGCCCGAAGCGGACAGAGATTATGTCCACCGAAGTCGCTAATCGCATCCTCGACCTGTTGACCGCCAGCCCCTCGATACGAACTGTGGACATCACCGGCGGAGCGCCGGAATTGAATTCAAATTTCAGGCGGTTCGTGGAGTCATCACGGGCCATGGGACGGCACGTAATCGACCGCTGTAATTTAACTGTGTTCTTTGACCCGGGCCAAGAGGGCTTGCCTGAATTCCTGGGCGCAAACCAGGTTGAGATTGCCGCTAGCCTGCCGTGTTACACCACAGAGAACGTAGACCAGCAACGCGGGAAAGGCGTTTTCGATAAGAGCATCCAAGCACTGCAGTTGCTCAACCGTATGGGGTACGGGCGGGCCGGTTCCGGCCTGGTGCTGAACCTGGTTTACAACCCGCTAGGCGCCTCTCTTCCGCCGCCTCAGGAGAAACTGGAAGCTGATTATAAGAAGCAGTTACAGGAACGCTTCGGAATCGAATTTAACCGGCTGTTTACTATCACGAACATGCCAATTAAACGGTTCGCTGAATATCTGCTTCGTAATGAGCAGCTCGAAAGCTATGTGGGCCTGCTGGTCGACCACTTCAATCCGGCCACTGTTAACGAACTGATGTGCCGCTCCCTGGTCAGCGTCGGTTGGGATGGCAAGTTGTACGATTGCGATTTTAACCAGATGCTGGACCTGGAAACTCCGGGGCGGAAAAACATCTGGGAGATAGATTCTTTCTCCAGGATGGCACACAGTGAAATTGCCACTGGCGGCCATTGTTTCGGTTGCACCGCGGGCACAGGGTCGAGCTGCGGAGGTAGCCTGCGATGAGCGGGTCTAGTTTGTTTGTTTTTGCAGTTGGAGTTGCCATTGCGTACGCCAACGGCTCCAACGATGTCTCCAAGGGAATCGCTACTCTGGCCGGCAGCGGAGTGACCAACCTACGACGCGCGGTATTATGGGGAACTCTATGGACCGGGGTGGGCGCCGGCGCCGCCGCTTTTTTTGCCCATGCCATGCTTCAGACCTTTGGTACGGGGCTTCTCGGGCAGGGCGTTCAAGCCACGTTGGGCGCTGCCATCGCCACCATCGCCGGCGCCGCCTTGTGGGTCGCATTCGCTACGAGCAACGGGCTGCCGGTTTCTACAACGCATGGCATTGTTGGGTCGATTGCCGGCGTGGCCTTGGTTGCTTACGGTCCTCACGGCGTTAACTGGATAGCGCTTGGCGGCAAAATCATTCTGCCGCTCCTGCTGAGCCCGATTGTCTCGCTGGCGCTTACCGCCGCCCTGATACGGCTCTCTCGAGTACTGGTCCCCGACGCGGCAACCGACTGCATGTGCTTCAAAGTTGACCAGACGCCAATATCCGCATCAGCGGGAGGCGCCGCAACTTTGAATTTCGCGACCGCTCCCCGTGTTCACCTGGAATCCTGTACCCCGACAACCAAGACCTCTACGGGAATCACTGTTAACCATCTGCATTGGATTACCAGTGGGGCCACCAGCTTTGCCCGGGCGCTCAACGATGCTCCGAAAATGGCAGCTCTGGTGCTAAGCGCCGCTCTATTGAGCGGGCGCTCCCAGCCTTCCATTTTCTACTTCATCGCCATTACTGCCGGGATGGTGGCGGGGAGCTGGTTCGCGGGCCGCAAGGTCACTGAAGTTCTTGCCGTCAAGGTTACGCGCATGGGGCACCGGGAAGGGTTTATTGCGAACCTTGTCACGGCGGCGTTGGTCGGTCCGGGTGCGGCCCTTGGCCTGCCGATGTCAACGACCCATGTTGCTTCCGGGGGAATCATGGGAGTTGCCGCCGGAGGAGGCGCAGGAGTTAACCGAAAAACCGTCCGGGACATGGTTCTGGCGTGGGCGGTCACGGTTCCCGCTGCGGCCCTGTTCGGAGTAACCGCATTCGTTGCCTTCAGGGCGTTGGGGACAAGGTGAGGCGCAACCAAGTATTGCGGATTGTTGGGTTAGCAGCGGTCCTCGTGCTTTTCATTCTAGGCGCCTGGAAACTGCCGCTTCGGTATTGGGTCGGGTCTTTTATCGTCTGGGTACAGAGTTTCGGGTTGTCCGGTGCGTTCGTTTATGGAGCAGTGTATGCTCTCGGAGCCGTGCTGATGGTTCCGGGAAGCGCGCTCACGCCCGGCGCCGGCCTGGTCTATGGAACGTTCATTGGCGTCTTGATTGTCTCCCCGGCCAGTGTGTTGGGCGCAACAGGTTCCTTCTTGATTGCCCGGTACTTCGCGCGCGACTGGGTCGAGCGTCGGCTTCGCGTCTATCCCAAGTTCTCTGCGATTGACCGGGCGGTTGAAAAGCAAGGCTTCAAAGTCGTTCTACTTATGAGGTTGCAACCAGTCCTACCCTTCGTGCTTCTGAACTATGCGCTGGGACTCACACGGGTGCGGCTGCGCGATTACGTGGTCGCCTCCTGGATCGGAATGCTGCCGGCCACGATTGTCTACGTTTACATCGGCTCTGCCTTGAAGAATGTGTCGGACTTGTTCTCGGGCGGAATGGCGAAACACAGCCCTGCGGGCTTGGCGCTCTTCTGGGGAGGATTGGCGGCCGGGGCGGTATTCCTGTGGCTTTTCACTCGGATGGCAAAAAGAGCATTGCAGGAAGAATTGAATGGCCTCGATACGAAGGGAAATGCTGTATGAACGCGACTTCGCGGGTTGCGGTCGAACCGGTTGTGGTCGAACCGGAAGATGAGTTCAATCAAAAACTGATTGAGAATGTCCACCCTCCGGACTGGGTCAACCCCAAACCCTCGGGCCGCTACAACCTGGTAGTGATTGGGGCCGGAACTGCCGGCCTGGTTTCAGCCGCAGGCGCGGCGCTCTTGGGGGCCCGAGTCGCGCTCATTGAACGCCATCGGATGGGCGGCGACTGCCTCAACTATGGCTGTGTGCCATCCAAGGTGCTCATTCGCGCGGCCCGTGCTGCTTATGCCATCGATGAGGCCCGTGAGTTCGGAATTGAAGCGCGCATCGAGGAAATCAATTTTGCAGACACCATGCGGCGCCTGCGGCGCGTACGCGCCGACATCTCGCCCCATGATTCAGCGCGGCGGTTCCAAGGACTGGGCGCGGATATTTATTTGGGCGATGCCCGGTTTCTCACTGGCAACAGCTTGTCCGTGGCAGGGGAACGTCTTGAATTCAGAAAAGCGATTATCGCTACGGGCGCGCGGGCGGCGATACCGCCGGTGCCGGGACTTAAGGAACTCGGGGCCCTCACCAATGAGACAGTGTTCTCGCTGACCGAGCTTCCGAAGCGCCTCATTGTCATTGGAGGAGGCCCCATCGGATGCGAGCTCGCTCAAAGCTTCGCCCGTCTGGGCAGCCAGGTCTCCATCGTCGAGCGTGCCCCCCGGCTCTTGCCTCGTGACGATGCCGACGCAGCTACCATTCTTCAATCTCAACTCGAACGCGAAGGAGTTGCTACCTTCCTGGGCGTGGAGATACAGCGGGCGGAAGCCGGCCACGAAGGGAAGACGATCGTCTTCAATAGGGGCCGTGGAGAAGAGCGCGTTTCCGCAGATCAAATCTTGGTCGCGGCAGGACGTACGCCCAACCTCGAAGGCCTGAATCTGGAAGCCGCAGGCGTTAAGTTTCAACCGGCAGGAGTCATCGTGGATGATTATCTGCGAACTTCGAATGCGGACATCTATTCCGCCGGTGATATTTCTTCGCGCTTCCAATTTACCCATGCCGCCGAGGCGCTCGGACGGATCGCCCTGCAGAACGCGTTGTTCTTTGGCCGGAAGCGGGCCAGCGATCTAGTTATACCGTGGTGTACTTATACCGACCCGGAGATCGCCCATGTTGGCTGGAGCACAGAAGACGCCGGCAAGCGCCAGATGGAGATCAAGACGTTCACTTTATCTTTTGCAGACAATGATCGCGCCGTAGTGGATGGCGACATCGGCGGATTTGCGCGCGTGCATGCGAACAAAAAAGACGGCGTCATCGTGGGTGCGACCCTCGTCAGCCGCCATGCCGGAGAAAGCATCGGCGAGCTGGTCATGGCCATTCAGCGCAAGCTGAAGATCGGCGATTTGGGCGGAATCATTCATCCCTATCCAACGCAGGCGGAAATCATCAAGCGCCTGGGGGATTCTTCCATGCGCTCCCGCTTGAAGCCTTGGATGAAAAAGGCGCTGGTCAAGTTCTTCAGGTGGAGCCGGTGAAGGCCATCGTGGAAGCGGCGATCTGTGTGTTTACCAAGCCGCCGCTGGCGGGAAAAGTAAAGACGCGGCTGGTTCCAGCCGTGGGCGCGGAGCGGGCCGCGGAGTTGGCAGAAGCCTTCTTACGGGACACGTTAACTGTTTTGGATAGTCTTGCCTGGGCCAAACCCGTGATTGCCGTCACCGCGCCATTTACAAAGGAGTATCTGCGCAGCTACCCAATGTGGGTGCAGCCGGAGGGCGGCCTCGAGGTTCGGTTAGAAACGATTCTGCGGCGGGCGTTGCTTGACCATCCGGTGGCCTTTGCCATCGGGGCCGACAGCCCTGGCCTGCCGCCCTCCTGCCTGGAGCAAGCCCGAGACCACCTGGTCTCGCATGACGCCGTGTTGGGCCCCTGCAGGGATGGCGGGTTCTACCTTATCGGAGTCAAACATTCTCCACCGGGGCTGCTGAGCGGAATCGAGTGGAGCCAGCCCACGACCATGCAAAGCACCGTTGCCCGGCTGCAACAGCAGGGACTTTCAGTGGCCCTCATTCCTGAATGGTTTGATGTCGATACGGCCGCTGAATTGTCATGGCTCGAGTCTCTACTGGAGCAACGAACCATCGATTGCTGCTACACAAGGGCGGCGCTCGAAAGCATTCGCCGGTCCATGCATGCCAGCGGGCCCGTAACAAAATGAAGATATCTGTTGTGATTCCGGTGTTGAACGAAATGGTCAATCTGAAGGATGCGATTGACTCCGTGCGCATTGCCGTCGCTGATCCGGAAATCATCGTTGCCGATGGAGGCAGCACAGATGGAAGCCTGGCGTGGCTGCAAGCGCAAAACGGGGTTCAGTTCGTCCAGGCAACGCGCGGAAAGGGGCCCCAGCAGAACGCCGGCGCAAAGCTGGCCTCGGGCGACATCATTCTGTTCCTACATGCTGATTGCCGTCTTCCCGCGGATGCCGGCGCTCAATTGCAGCAGGTGATGCAAGATCAGCAGATTGCCGGGGGATGTTTTCTTGCCCGCTGGAGCCGCAACACCTGGGCCCTGCGAGTGATCGCCTTTGGCATGAATCTGCGCACCCGTGTGCGGAAAACATCGTACGGCGACCAGGCGCTATTCCTACGGCGTCTGGTGTTCAACCAAGTGAATGGCTTTCCCGATTGGCCATTGTTTGAAGATACTGAGCTCGTGCGCAGGATGAAGACTGCCGGCCGCTTCGTAGTTGTCCATTCACCGGTCACCATGTCGGCCAGGCGTTTCGAGGAGCGCGGCATATTTCATGGCATTTTCCTCGTGTACTTCCTTCAAATCGCCTTCCTGCTGGGCGTGTCTCCAGCGAGGCTTAAGAGATGGTTTGCGGATATTCGTCCGCAGGTGGACCCAAAGGACGCCCGGCGCTGAGAATCCTGAAGCAAAATTAGCCGCTGATTTTCGCAGATGAACGCTGATGAAAACCAATGGCGCCGGTCGCGCAAATGGTTACCCAGCGGGTAAAGTGCAGAACAGTTGAAAGCATCCTCAACTTCCTTGCATTTTCACCCACGGGAAACGCTGCGGTTCGTCAGCGTGGCATCATGAGTACGCCAGCGTGCCCGCCCTCATGTTCACTTGCCGGTATATCTAAAAAAATGGCCTCACTTCGCACAAACGCTACTCGCCGTATTATTACTAGCGATAACCTGTAGTAGATCAGTAGCAGATCCAGTCCTGTAGCGCTACAGAACATCTTCGACTTCGCTCAGAGGCTGTGCCTCTTCGTTTCTGCCGAGAGGGTAGCGCGAACTCATCGTTGAAACGCCCTGAAGATTTCTCGACAAAGCCAGCATTTCCGGGCCCCTTCGGCTTCGCTCAGGGCAAGCTCTTCGTGCTTCGCACTCAGGATGACGCCGTGTTGGAGGACTAAAAAGTCACAGCCTCCAGGTGGTTGCCATGAGGCCGCAACCAACAAAGGAAAACCTCGAAGCTGAGTTGTCAAAGAACTACTTGCAGGCTGCGAATCCCTGGGGACACAGCAATCACGTTGCAAGTTTCACTGATCGACGGCTGATTATCAAGAAGTGCTGGCGAGATGCTGTCAGAACGGCAGCGATTATGCCGATAACAGACGGCAGCGCTCATCACGTCGTTGATTTAGCATGCTTCCCTGAATTCCTCCAAGGTCATATTTGTATTGAGATGGTGAACAGATCGCGCACATTCATTTGGAGCATTCTAACTACGCAAAAAAAGCGAGAATCTTTTTGGGCTAAAGGATCCTCGCCTTCATAAGTCTACTAGCTGGAGTCATATCCATCCGTTATCGTGTGACACTTACATGCCCAATATCTGATCACCGCTCATTTGGCGTGGGCCCTGCGGACTATTGGATTTGTCAATGTGGAATACTGCTTGGAACATCGCCCGAACTCCGTTGGTCTGCCGCAGTGGCACACCGCTAAGAATGAGATGTGTTCTCACATACGCTGCATCGGTCCACAACTCTTTGCCGCCCAAGTGATGCACATCATGGTTGTTTAGGTCGCCCTGGAGCCAAAGAACACGAACCAGCGCATAGGAGCACAAACACAGCAGTCCCAACGCGGTACACTCCGGAATCAGCAACCGTCCGAATGTGACGGCAATCGCCACTCCAGAGGCATTGCCTGCCTGAGGCCGATTTCCCCAGAGGTGGAGGCTTGTGAAAGACACCAGTGTTGCGACTTGGTAACCAACCAACAGGAACGCTGACCAGATCGCAAGAGAAGGCATCGGCATTAACGACATTGCTGCTACTAGGCATGCAATTCCTACTAGGCGACGCCAAAATGGGCCCTTCTTAACCACTGCGCGAATCCGGACACTTAGAAAACGGACATGCAGCGCCGGATTGAATAAAGTCACAAGAAACCAGAGAAGTCCGTCAAATCTTGCACGCAAGTACTCGATGAACTCCTGGTCTGGGTCGTTTGGCCCGGCAACATACGCGTGATGGCGCCGATGTAAATCGCGGTAGTCTTCATGTGTCGGCAACAGCAGGAAAGCACTGAGTGTGTTGTAGCCTCGGCGCGTCCATTGATCTCGCCAAGGGAGTCCCTTGGAAGAATGTGTAAGGTGGTGGCCGACGGATGAGGAGAAGTTCCTCATAGCGGAGACGACTGCAACGCCCCCAGCCAGCTTTGCGGGCAAACCTCCCCAAAAAACCATTACTACTCCCGCGATGAGCATCGAGAGCATGTATACCAATGCTCGCATATCGCTTCCTTTCCAGGGTGGGCGTCCACTACGACTGCTGGGGGCGAGCCCGGTAATGCAGGTCACGGCCGCGCTCACCCAAGATCGACATGAGCTTGGAAAGGGTTCGACAATAAAGATTTCGAGCGCGTCGCGACGTGCGAGTGCTTCACGTCCCGTAAGCTCATTGCAACAGGTTGGTTTCATTTGATTCTCCTTGTCGCGGCAGCGACAAGGCGATTAAACGGTATGAGTATGGAAACAAAAGACAGGTGAAGCTGTAGATTTTTGTACTGATTCTGGGAAATCTTCGGCGCGAGTCTGCATCACGTCGAATTGACGAGTCGGCTAACCTAGCTCGTGTTCGAGCCTCGTAAGCTCGGAATCTCGGCGGTGGTACCCAGTTTCGGCGAGTAGAGACCGGGCCACCCGCAAGTGCTCCCTACCCTTTAGGAAGTCACCTTGAAGCAAACTCTGGGCCATTGCGAGATGGTAATCTGCAAGATTGAGACGCATACCGGAACTCGTTGCCATAATGTAGAGTTCCTCCAGGTCCCGAAGTTTTTTCCGGGCCAGAAGACCATAGCCTAGGTGAGTTCGTGAGCCTGCGGCGCGTAAGAGTTCCACAGCTTGATCCAGGTGAAACACGGCAGCCTTAGAACCACTCGGGCTTGCCATGCCAAGCATCGCGTGCATCAGTCCTGCATCTCGAATGTCACCACGAGCCTCAGCGTCCTTGAGTGTTTCTGTTGCACGGCGCAGGATCTCGTCCCACCGTCCTAGATCGAGTAACAGATTGCAATGAACATAAACTATTGTGCCGCTCCTGGCAGCGTTCCCCAACGCTCCTTCTGCGGCGATTTGTTCGGCTTCGTTTAGCAGTTCCTCTGCCTCGGCAAAGTCTCCAGCCATGTGGAGAGCTTCCGCCACACAAGTTCGCTTGCTCATCTGCTGGAAGCGATCCCCGCTGCGGTCAGCAAAGACTACGGCACTTCGGCCACTTTCAAGTGACTCCTCAATGTTGCCAATAGCAATGTGAAGCCCTTGCAGGCTTCCATAGATCGCAGCCGTCTTCGCCCAATCATTGTCCTGCTCAGCGGCCCTGGCTGCCGCTTCAAAGGGACGGATGGCATCCGTGAAACGGCCGACAGCGCGCAGAGAAAAACCGGCCTGGAAAAAGAGCCACGCTTGATCCTGTGGTGACAAATCTGGAGCCGGTCGCGACCAGGGAAGCTCAAAGAAATTCGCCAGCAAAGATATGTTCGTGGGATATCGCCCGAGCCTAACTGAAAGATAGTAGTTGTTTCCACGAAGGATTCGGCGGCGGTACACATCATCCAGCACTTCCTTTCGTTGGCCAGAGCGGGTGCCATGATAGACGGCATAAAAAAGGGGCATCATCTCATCAAGAGAAGTCGGCAGGGGAAGGCTTTTCTCGCTGTAATAACCGTAAATGAGAGAATGCCCTGATTTATATGCGATAGGCCGGAGACGGCTCAATTCACCGGCAAAATGCTCGCGGATCAATGGATGGCAGTCGATCAATCCCGCTGGATCCGAGTCATAGACTAACCTAGCGATGCGTAGTTGGCTAAGCGCCACCGCATATTTGATCTCATCCATCGAAGACGGAAGAACCAATCTCAATATCTTTGGCTCTATGGGTCGGTCAAAAAAACCGAGAGCGAAGAGGAACTCTAACTCGGGCTTGCCCTCCAACATCCGCGCATAGGCCCGCATGACACGGCGAGCATGTGGCCCATGCTCCACTTCATCGACTAACAAGGCAGGAATCTCGCTGCGACGCCGCACCCATCCTTCACAAAAAAGCGTGAGATAGTGTCCCAACAGGGTAAGGGCTAAGGCGTGGTTGCCGAAATCCGCCGACGTGTGCAGTAACTCGTGCCATTCTCCTAGGACCCCCAAATGGCGGAGATACTCACCTCCCTCTTGCTGAGGTAAATTCTCAAGCTCAAGCGACTGCGTTCTGGGCATGTCATCCGGAATGTCCTTGACGCGCAGGCGCGTGGTGCATAGGACCATACCGTCATTTGCGGTCGCCAGCTCTTGAAGGAGGGCCTTGAGCGACGTATCGCGCAGATCTCCGGTCGACTCCTGGAGAGGCTCCAGGCCGTCTAGAATCAGCAATATCTTTTCGTTGCGTAGCCGCTCCGCGATACGCTCTGCCCTAGTAAAAATCGATGCGTTTTCTGGAAGCTCGATATGAAGAAAGGAAAGGATGTCGTTAAAGAAAGGTTCGGATGAGGTCTGCCGGTTTTCAGAAACACCTTGGCTGTAAAACGACCATCCAAAGATTGTTGTTTTGTTGACCTGCGGGCGAAACCACTTGTCTACCAGTGCAGTTTTTCCCGTACCACCGGCTGCGATGATCTGGACAAAATTGGTCCGTCCATCCGACCACGCCTGGTCCAAGAGTATTAACTCGTTTTGCCGCCCAAACAATGTCGAATTGACCGAGGGCAGCTTGCTGACAAAAGTTCGTGGAATGTCGCGTGAACTAGATTCAATGGCGCCAGGAGTTGCAACGGCGATAGCTGGCGCCTGCTCGATGATGTCCTCAGCAGAAGACGCATTCCACACGAACTGGTAGCCGATAGATCGCTCGGTCTTGATTGCCTCTTTGCGGTCTTCGGGATCAAACGCGTCCCTAACCTGACGCACATATTCTGACGCGAAGCGCGCCGGATCATTCTTCCACTTTTCATCACTGAGATCATCTGCAATTCTATCTTTCGAGAGCTTGCGGCCAGCATTTCTGACCAGCAAGGTTAAGACCCGGAGGGCGGTTCGGCCCAGTTGTCGACTTTCCCCGGCTCGGTAGAGGCCTTCCTCCTCGCGCAAAAGATACTTTCCCGGATTGTCTCTGGGGCCAAATTTCCAACTCTTCCACTGAGACACTGTGATAGAAGATTCCTTCTTGTCCATAACTATTGTCCGCGATTCTGACTGTCTCTCCCTAATTCTTTTGCACGGGCGAATAGCCAGAATACGGTCTTCTGGTTTCAATTGGAAGAGCGGAGTCCATCTGCGCCATCTTGATGGAAAGTCTACATAATTGGAACCAGTGCGCCGATACGTGAGAGAACATGTCTTTTGGCGGGCCAAGACTCTCGGACAATCGCACAATCGGCAAGGAAGGATAAGTGATCCTCAGCGTCGTACCCGGCTGGGCATGCAATACCGCCAACCTACAGCTTCGGCTCACAACCCCGCCGCTATCACCAGTTTCACCGCCAAAGCCGTTACCTGTGCCTAAACCGACTCCATTCCCTGAGACACTGTCATTGCCAGAAGTCGGCGGCGAGGAGTGCGCTTGCGTAGAGGGCGGCTTCGGTGCGTTGCCGGGAGTAGCTGCCATTGCCCTGCTAAGCACTTGAACACTTGAGCTTGAAAGCAGCCCTTCCATGAACGCATCAATGGCACGGTATTTGCACATTCCTTCATCAAGGAAATCCGTTTCCCGGAATACTCGATACAAATGCCTATTGGAATCAATCAGTTAGCAGCAGCACCGACTCCCGCCGAGGAGCTGCGGGAAGAGAGTTCCCAGTCTAACTGCAAAGACTTGCACCTTGCGGCTACGGGTGATTCCCGCACACATGTGCTCTTCATGATCGATGAGCTTTACGAGATGGGCGGCGCTGAGCGGGTGTTGCTGAAGATGATCCGTTTGCTGCCGCGCGATACTTTTCGCTGCTCGTTACTGACGTTTAAAGTTCGAGAAGAACTCAAAGAACTGAACGACATTGGCTGTCTTTTGTGGGTACTGCCGCTGGGAAAGACCTACGACTGGAACGCCCTCAAGGCAGCGCGGCGCATTCGCAAGTTTATCCGGCAGCAGCGGGTATCGATCGTCCACACCTTCTTCGAGACCTCGGACATCTGGGGCGTACTGGTGGCCCGGTTGAGTGGGTGTCCGGTGGTGGTTTCCAGCCGGCGTGATTTGGGGATTCTGCGTTCTACCAAGCATCGCATCGCCTACAAGCTCTTCCGGCGTCTCTATGACCGTGTGCTGGCCGTGTCACCACAGGTGCGGGATTTCTGTATCCAGGCCGACGGGCTTGATCCGCGGCGCGTCCGGACATTGTTCAATGGGCTGGAGATGGCGCCCATCGTCGCAGCGTCGTCGCGGCAAGAGATGCGCCGGGAGAACGCCATCCCAGAGGACGTACCGGTGATCATCGCGGTCGCTAACATCCGGCGGGTAAAAGGCATCGATGTGATGGTGCGGGCGGCCGGCCTGGTGTGCCGCCGTTATCCGCAAGCACTGTTTCTTGTAATTGGAAGACTGTCAGAACAGGACTACTGTCTGGAACTGGAGAGCTCCATTCGCGCCCTCGGATTGGCGGGCAACTTCCGCTTGCTGGGGAGCCGCGAAGATGTTTATTCCCAGCTCAAGATGAGCGACGTCTTCTGCCTGCCCTCACGCAGCGAAGGTTTCTCCAATGCGTTACTGGAAGGGATGGCGTGTTGCCTTCCTTGCGTGGCCACCGATGTGGGCGGGAACCGCGAGGCGCTCGAAGACGGACACACGGGATTCATTGTTCCCAGCGAAGACTGGGAAGAAATGGGCCGCCGCATTCTTGCGTTGCTCGATAACCGGGAACTGGCTGCCGCGATGGGCCAAAGGGCGGAAGCGGTCATCGCAAAAAGATTTACCGCCGAGGCCATGATGACGGACCTGGTCGATATCTACAACGGCCTGCTCCAGGCGAAAGGACTCTGACGATGCTCGCGGCCAAGATCGTCTTCTGGAGTTCGGCGCTGGTGCTCTTCTATATCTACGCCGGATATCCCTTATTGCTTTCTGTGGTGGCCCAGTTCCGCAGGCGCGTGCTTCCGCCGGAAGGCTACACTCCGTTCCTCTCGATTCTCATTGCCGCGTGCAACGAAGAAGCGGGCATTCAAAAGAAGCTGGAGCAGACCCTGGCCCTTGATTACCCCGCGGATAGATTGGAAGTGCTGGTGTTGTCCGACGGTTCCACTGATCGCACGGAGTCGATGGTGGAGCAATTTGGCGACTCACGGGTGCGACTGGTGCGCATTGCCGAGCGCCAGGGCAAGACCAATGCGCAGAATGCCGGCGTGCTTGAGGCCCGAGGCGAGATACTGGTCTTCTCCGATGCCACGACCGTGTACCATCCGCTGGCTTTGCGCCTTCTGGTGGCCAACTATCAGGACCCGGCTGTCGGCGCGGTCAGCGGACGCTATCAGTATTTCGATGCCCAGCAGTCTCCCACCGGACTGGGGACCATTGCTTTCTGGAATTACGAGAACAACATTAAGGTCTGGCAGTCGCGCATTCGCACGCTCAGCGGATGTTGTGGCTGCATCTATTCCGTCCGCAAGAGTGCGTATACGCATCTGGCGCCCGATGTGATCAGCGACCTGGTGCAGCCGCTTTGGGTCATCCAGCAAGGGTATCGCGTGGTCTTTGAAGATCGCGCGCTGGCCTATGAAGAGACCACGGAATCCACGGCCGAAGAGTTTTCCATGCGGGTGCGCGTCATCACCCGCGGCATGCGCGGCCTGCTGAGTGTCCCGGAGCTGCTCAAGCCATGGCGCTATGCCTGGGTATCTTTGCAGCTCTTCTCTCATAAAGTGCTGCGCTGGCTGGCCCCGGTCTTCTGCCTCACGCTTCTGCTGGGCAGCGCAGTCTTGTGGAATCAATCTTATTTCCGCGCCTTCCTGCTGCTGCAAGTCGGATTCTATCTGCTGGCCCTGTTGCAACTCGTGGCTCCGTTGCACCGGCGCTGGAGACTGCTGGGTGTGCCCCTTTATTTCTGCACGCTGAATGCCGCCGCGCTCTTCAGCACACTGGAACTGCTGCGCGGCAAAAAATACGTGGTCTGGCAGCCTGTACGGAGGCAGGAGTAAACCGCATGAGAGTTGTATTTCTTACCCAGGACGATCCTTTATATATACTCCCGTTCTTTGAGGAGTTTTTCCGGCTGAAGCCGGAAGCGGCGCAAGTGGTGGCTGTCTTTACATGCAAGACCATGGGTGACCGTGGACGCCTGCGCCTGCTGCGCGAGTTGGCTCATCTGTACGGGCCCCTGGGTCTGGCGCGGCTGCTGGGCCGGGTGGCGGTTTCCCGTGTGCTTTCCACACTGCCCGGTTGCAGGAACGCACGGAAGTTTCACTCCATCGGCCAGCTTTGCCGCGCTTTTGGCGTGCGCCATGTGTTTCTCGGAAACCCCAATCAGGAGCAAAACCGGGCACAGATCGCGGCCCTGGCGCCTGACCTGCTGGTGTCGATTGCGTGTCCTTACATTCTGAAAGCGGCTCTGCTCCAACTGCCTCCGCTGGGCTGTATCAACATGCATCATGCGCCGCTGCCTCGCTACAAAGGCATGATGCCGACGTTTTGGCAGATGTACCACGGTGAGAAAAATGTGGGCGTCACGATCCATACGATGGCCGCCAAGGTGGATGAAGGCGACGCGCTGTTGCAGGAGTCTCTAGCCATTGAAGAAGGTGAGTCACTCGATCATCTGATTCGCCGCAGCAAGCGCCATGGCGCGCATTGCATGGCGCGGGCGCTGTCGGCCATCGCTGAGAGCAGCCAGCAGACGATGCGGCTTGATCACAGCAAGGGCAGCTACTTCACCTTTCCCACCTCCGCTGAGATGAAGGAGTTCCGGAGGCGGGGCTTCCGGGCTATCTAGGTACGGTGAATGGGAGATTCAGCAGTTCTGAAAGATCGGGACATCGGGACATCGGGTAATCGGGACATCGGAAATGCCAGCCTACTTTTTTAGCGGCATGACCAATTAAAACCGGTCAACGACACTAGTACGCTGACTGGGAAGTTTAGTAGAGGCTAATCCGCTTGACTCGTTTTGCTCAATCCGCTCGGCGCCGGCTTCGCCGGCTTTACATTCGCGTCCTTTATTTTTCCGGCCTGCTGTGGTGGGCGAAATCGCGCGTGACCCGCAAGGGTGTGCTGGTCCTGACCCTGCACCGGGTGTTGCCGGATGCGGAATTTGACTGGGTCGATTGCCAGAAGGGAATGCTGGTGCGGGCCACCACTTTCGATGGCCTGCTGGGCTATCTGCGCTCTCATTGCGAATGCTTGCCCCTGTTACAGCCGGGCGGAGTGCCGGCCGCGCCGGGCCGCACTTCGAGAGCGCGGGTGGCGATGACCTTCGATGACGGCTGGCGCGACAATTACGAAATCGCCATGCCTCTGGCCCGCAAACACGAAGTGCCGTTTGCGGTGTTTGTCTGCACCGGGTTTGTTGAAGGCCGTGAAAGCTTCTGGCCGGCTGCGGTGGTGAAGCTTTGGCGGGCCTTGGAGCGCGCCGGACGCCTGGAGCAACTGCGCGCGTTGTGGCACGCCAGCGTTCCAGAGGCTGCTGAGCAACCCAATGGTCTCGATGACCTGATCGACGGTCTCAAGCCGCTGGCGGCAGAACGCAGAAGCGCCTTCATCGATGAGGCGGCGGCCCTGGTTGGCGATGGACCTGCCCTTCCTCAGAATGGAGGTCAGAATGAATTCCTCACATGGGAGCAGATCAGGGAAATGGCGAAGCAGGGCGTCTCGTTTGGGGCGCATACAGATACGCACCGCATCCTGCCGAAGATTCCGTCGAGTGAGGCTCTCACGGAATTGCAGATGTCGAAGGCGTCCGTTGAATCGAATCTCAAGAGTTGTTCTCTGCTGGCCTATCCTAATGGGGATTGGTCGGAGACGGTGCGCGTCCTGGCATCGCAATGCGGATACCGGTTTGCGTTCGCCAACTCGCCCGGCGTCTGGAAGGCTGAGACCAATCCGTTTTCCATTCCCCGCGTAAATATATGGGAGGGGAAGCTTACCGGCGATGACGGGAAATTCTCGCGCATGGATTTTGAGTATGCGGCTTTCTGGCGGACGTTTCGAAGGTAGCAAAGGCATTTGGCCGCGAATCAACGCGAATAAGAATTGGGTTGTCTTGGATTGGCGGCACAGGAGATATATATAGCAGTAAGGAGGCAAGATTGAATCGTAGAAGCTGTTGTGGGGTCTCGCGGCCAGTGACTGTGCTGACTGCGCTGGCGCTGATGCTGTCTGCCGCCGGATGGGCGCAAGCAGGCCCCCGTATCTTCTTTTCTGACTTGGAGAGCGCGCCCAACAGTGGAGGCGAGAACAACAAAGGCGCATTTGTCACCCTCTATGGCCGGGGGTTTGGCGTTACCCGTGGGACTTCCGTCGTCACCATCGGCGGAGGCGCGGCGGACAACTATCCTCTATGGAGCGATACGAAGATTGCTTTCCAGTTGGGCAAGGCGGCGCAATCCGGTGAAATCGTTGTTCATGAGGAAAACGCTCATGGGGAAAAGGCGCAGTCGAATGGCGTGCCTTTCACGGTGCGCCCCGGCAGGATCTTCTTTGTTGCGCCTTCCGGAAAAGATTCTGCCGGTGGCGGTTTTAACTCTCCATGGCGAACCATGGTGAAAGCCAAGAACGCCATCGCTCCGGGTGACATCGCCTATGTGATGAACGGCGTCTCGCAGACGGGCGTGGACGATTACAACGCGTCGCTGGCGATTGCGTCGGCGGGGGTGGAAGGGCGTCCGCGGGCGCTGGTTGCTTATCCTGGCGCGTTGCCGGTCATCGGTTCGGTATCTGCACCTGAGTTTGCTTTGCGGACACCGGCAATTTCCGGCGGGCCATTCAGCTATTGGGTCATTGCCGGCTTCATGATCCGCGGAGGCAATGAGGCCATCGATCTGGCGCGGCTCTCCCATTGGCGGGTCGTGGGCAACGATATTTCCTGCCCGCAGGGGAACGGGCCGGCCGCCTGCTTCGAAGCTGCGTCAGCTTCCTATCTCAAGGTCCTGGGCAACTTCATCCACGATTCGGGCAAGCCGGGGGCCTCGAAGCTCTATCATTCCCTATACTTCTCCACCGATAGCAACCATATCGAGGCCGGATGGAATGTGATTGCCAACAACCATTCCTGCCGGGGAATACAGTTTCACTCTTCCCGTGACGGAGGCAATTCCGGGGCCAACCAGTTTGACCTTAGCGTTCACGACAACCTGATTCACGGTCAGGTGTGCGATGGCATCAACTTTGCGACCATTGATCCTTCGCGGGGTCCGGTGCTGGCCTACAACAATATTATCTACCATGTCGGCCTTGGGCCTGATCCGCCTGACGGCGGGTCGAACTATGCCTGCATCAGCTCTCCGGGCATTACCAACAGCGGTCCGTCCGGAACGGGGACCGCTGAGTGGTTTAACAATACGCTGTTTGACTGCGGTCCTCGGGGTGGTGTGGATGCCGGCGCCTTTCATGCCGGGCAGGGATCGCCCGCCGTGCGGCTGCGCAATAATCTGGTACAACTCAAGCCGGGCGAAAACTATATTGAGCCTTCCTCCAGCCGGGCCCTGATTTCCGGTGGCAACAATCTATGGTTCGGCGCCGGAAGAGCGCCCGCAAACCTGGGTACACAAAACTCCGATCCGAATTTCCAAGACCTCAACGCCTCTGATTTCCATCCCCGGTCCGGCAGTCCGGCAATTGATGCGGGAACCGACACCGGCATCCTCACCGACTTTGACGGATTGCCGCGCCCACAAGGACACTCTTTTGATATCGGCGCTTATGAAGTTCCCGCACCTTCCAGCCTCGGGCCGAAGAAGCAGTAAATCTAAAACGGCAGCGGGCGCACAGCTTAACCTGGCCTCGAGCAAAATTCGCCGCTGATTTCGCAGATGAACGCTGATGACAATCAATGGCCACGGGTCGCTCCATCAGTCCCGCCTCGCGGGAATCAGTGGTAAGATTTTTGCAGTCGACGGCGTACGCCTCCAAATATTGCCAGCGCGATGACTTCCGGCCATTGGCCGGATAGCCCTCATTGCGGGGTATCTTTGTCACTTGTTGGTATATGCCAGTATGCAACACTGAAAACACAAGATCAGCAAAAGCACCTTAGCTGGTCGGAATTCAGCAGCATGCCCCTCGCACATGCAATGAAACAGAGGACCCCGCAGGAGATCACGCAATGCGCGGGCCGCAGTTTCGGCAGAGTGCGCGGAGAAGTACAGGAGAGTTTTCAGTGTTTGTTCTTAGACGGTCAATCTTCGTTGTAGCTCTGGCATGTCTAATGGCCTCCATGGCCGCATGTGGCGGAGGCGGCAAAACCACACAGACGACGCCCGGCACGGGGGGGACGCCGGCGGGGTCGATCACCTTCTCGGCCACAACTCTCGATTTTGGCAGCGTGCCCACGGGCACACCCAAGGCGCTGGGCCTCACCATCACCAATAGCGGCTCCAGCAGCGTTACTATTACGCAAATCACCGCCAGCGATGCGCAGTTTTCTCTTTCTGGAATTGTGCTGCCCCTGACCTTGAACTCCAAGCAATCAGCGAGCGGCGTCATCACCTTTATTCCCAACACCGCCGGCCCAACGACCGCCAGCATCAGCGTGAGCGGCAGTTCGGGTACGCTGGGTTCATTGCCGTTGAAGGGAAGCGGTTTGAGCGCGCTGGCCCATGCGGTGGATGTCACATGGACCATCAGTTCTTCTTCCAGTGTTGTGGGTTATAACATCTATCGCTCCACGGTTTCCGGAGGCCCCTACAGCAAGGTCGGCTCCGCGACCGGCCCCACCTTTACCGATTCCACCGCGTTGCCGGGCCAGACTTATTTTTATGTGGTCACGGCGGTCGACGGCGCAGGCAGTGAAAGCGTCGTCTCCGGCGAGGTAACAGCCGTCATTCCGACACCGTAGAAGGTGGCAGCCGATGAATCTCATACCAGGATTAAAGCAGATGAAAAATGCATTCATGATTAGAAACGCTCTGTGGGCCCTTCTCCTGTGCGGCGCAGCCGCCGGGGCGCAAACGATACCCGCCATCTTCTATTCCGATCTGGATAGCGGCCCGAACACCGGTGGGCAGAACGGCAAAGGGGCCTTTGTCACCGTCTACGGCAAAGGATTTGGCGCAACGAGGGGAACGTCAACGGTCACCGTCGGCGGCGGCCTGGCCGATAATTATCCGCTATGGAGCAACACGAAGATCGCCTTCCAGTTGGGCGCATCGGCGGCCAGCGGAGCCATCGTGGTGACGGTGAACGGGGCCCCCAGCAACGGAGTTCCATTTACCGTCAGGGCAGGAAACATTTTCTTTGTGGCCACCACCGGCTCCGACAGCGCCAACGGTTCTTTCGCAACGCCCTGGAACACCATCGTCAATGCCAAGAACACCATTGGCGCCGGCGACATCGCTTATGTGATGAACGGCGTAAGCCAGACTGCGATCGACGACTTCGGCGCTTCGCTGCAGATTTCCTCAGCGGGCGCGGCCGGAAACCCCAAAGCCCTGGTTGCCTATCCTGGGGCCGTGGCGACGATTGGTTCAGCCACCGGGCCAGAATTCGGTTTGCGTACTCCTCAGATTGCCGGCGGGCCCTTCAGCTTCTGGACCATTGCCGGCTTTGTGATTCGCGGGAATAACGAGGCCATCGACCTCGAAACCCTCTCTGGTTGGCGCGTGATCGCCAACGACCTGAGCTGCCCGAACGGCGGCGGCCCCACGGCATGTTTTGAAGGGTCGGAGAGCAACAACATCAAATTGCTGGGCAACACCGTCCACGATTCCGGGTTGGGCAACACCAAGCTGTATCACTCGGTATATTTCACGACCAACAGTAACCACCTGGAAGTCGCATGGAACACCATTGCCAACAACAAGACGTGCCGGGGCATTCAGTTCCATTCCACGGGCGCGCCCAACCAGTTCGACCTGAGCGTGCATGACAATCTGATTCATGGCCAGATTTGCGACGGCATCAACTTCGCCACCATTGATCCTTCACAGGGGCCAGTGCTGGCCTACAACAACATTGTGTATGACGTGGGACTGGGCCCCGATCCGCCGGATGGATCTTCCAACTACGCCTGCATCGACTCCCCGGGCATCACCAACGTGGGGCCAGCGGGCACCGGCACAGCCGAAGTGTTCAACAATACCTTCTATAACTGCGGTCCATTTGCAACCAACACTTCGGCTTCAGGGGTGATCTCGATCCAGGGCGGTTCGCCTCCGGTCCGCTTCCGCAACAATCTGATCATCGCCAAGGCAGGAGAGAACTACGTCGCCGGGAATACCTCCAACGCCCTTATTTCGGGGAACAACAACTTGTTCTTCGGCGCGGGCGCGGCCCCCACGCAGTTCACGGGGAACATCAATTCCGACCCACAAGTGGCCAACCTCTCTCTGTTGGATTTTCACCTGACTTCTCCGAGTCCGGCCAAGAGCGCCGGCGTGAACACCGGCATCACCCATGATTTCGATGGTGACCCGCGGCCAACCGGAGGAGTGGCCTTCGACATAGGCGCTTTTGAACTTGTATCCACTGCGCCCCGGCCTAATCCGCCGACGGGAGTCCGGTTGGTCGTGCATTAGTACGGGGATCGGGAGGGGTGGGACCGTCGAAGATCGGGACATCTGGTGATCGGAACTGCGAGATGGTCTTTCTGCCGGCGTTGGTGATTTTTGCGGCGATGGTGCTTGGTTAGTCGTTCAAGAGTGCGTCGTAGGCCTGCCGCGTCCGGATTGCGATTTGTTCCCATGAATAGGCGGTTTCGGCCAGCCTTTTGGATGCAGCTCCCAGGCGGGTTCGAAGAGGTTCGCTTTCAATCAGCGAATTGATGGCTGCAGCCAGGGAGCGGGCGTCGCCGTACTCTACCAGCAGCGCGGATTGGCCGTCGTTGCCTGCTTTGCCTTCATGGAACATTTCCTCGAAAGCCGGCAGTCTGGTGGCCACGATTGGTTTACCGTAGCCCAGTCCGGTCAACAGCGCGCCGCTGGTGGTGATTTGGCTGTAGGGGTACACCAGTACGCTTGCGGCCTGATAGTATGCGGGCAGTTTCTCCGGCGGTATGAATCCAAAATCAAGACGTACGCGGTTTGAAAGATCGGATTCCGGCTCCTCCACTTTGGCCTTGATCTTCGCCAGCAATGGCCCTTCTCCGGCGCCGGCAATCAGTAAAAGCGCCTTGGAAGAGACATGCTTCCATGCTTCCAGCAGGAACTCAATTCCCTTGTAAGCTGCGATGACCCCTTGCCACAGTACGATAATCCTGTCTTTTGGCAACTGCAGATCCTCGACGGCTTCCTGCGGAGTCATCGAGCCGGGCAACTGCTGCAGCGGGCCATGCGGGATTACCTCGATGCGCTTGCTGGGAATTCCAAATTCCTGCTCGATGCGGGCGCGTGCGGCACGGTTGTGGCAGATGAGCAGATCGGCCATTGCATAGAGACGGCTGAACCCTGCCTTGTAACGGTCGCCGGTATCATGCGGGAGGACGTTGTGGACGGTACATACCAGCCGGATGCCACGCCATTTTGCAATCCGCAGCATCCACAATTCCACCGGCAGGCCGCGCGACAGCAATGCCAGGTATTGGATATGGATGATCTCTGGCGGAGCGAACAGCAGCTTCAGCGTGAACAGCGTAAGATTGAAGCAGTATTCCGTGAGCTTCAACCAACGCCGTAGCCATGGGATGCGGACCTGACGGCGGGAAACGAGATCCAGCAGGCCGCGATTATTTGCGATCTTCCGCCTGCGAAAATATTCAGGGTCGAGACGGTACGAAGATGACAGCAGCTGGGGCTGGATGTTCTGGTCCGCCAATGCCGTGGTGATCGCAGCCATGTAATAGGGTATAAAGCACCACAAATCCAAATATGCGACGCGCAGCCGGGCACGGGGTGTGGAAGCGGACGGCGCGACTGCCGGCTTGTCCGCAGGCAGCGTCTCGCTCGCCGGTGCTTCACACGGCCGCGGTGAGATCATGGCGCCCCTAATCAAAGTGTGCCTCGGGATGTCTGAGGATCGCCCGCCGCCTGCCGACTTCCGCGTGCGGGGCCCAAGGCGTCTTCGTAGACTTCGACATACTGACGGGCCATTGCCCGCGCGTCAAAGAGCTGCCGCACCCTCTCGCGTGCATGGACGCCTTGCTTTCTCATCAGGGCCGGATTATCAATGAGGTTTCTGAGGCTGTGGGCGAGGGCGGCCCGGTCTCCCGCTGGTATGAGAGAGCCCGCTGCTTCCGTGACCACTTCGGGCAATGCCCCGATGCGGCTGGCGACGATTGGCTTGCCGGCAGCCATGGCTTCCAGTACGGAGACCGGGAGTCCTTCATTGTAGGAAGGCAGAGTGAAGATATCGATCGACGCATAGACGGCGGCCATGTTGCTTTGAAATCCCAGGAAGCTGACTTTCGGCGCGATGCCCAGCTCCGCGGCCAAGGCCTCAAACTCCGCGCGGTCCGGCCCATCTCCGGCGATTAGAAAGCGGAGGCCGGGACGTTCCTTAAGAAGCGATTGGGCGGCATGAAGAAGATCGGCCACGCCTTTCTCGTGTACCAGGCGGCAGACACAGCCGATGGTAACCTGCGCAGGATGTTCGCGCGGGAAAGCAGGCGCAGCCTGCAAGACTTCTGTATCGATGCCGTTGCGTATGACCGACACCCGTTGGTGCGGGATACGGGCCTGGCGCAGCTTGTCAGCCACCAGCGGCGACACCGCGACGGTCCTCCGGAACCCGCGTAGAATTAAGCGATCCAGAGAGGCATAGAAGCGCAGGCTAGCGGTGGATCGGGTCCAGTTATGGCAAGTGGCCACCAGTGGAATACCGGCGCTGCGCGTGGCCAGCCACGCGTAGAGATTGGATTTGTAATTGTGCGTATGAACAACATCAATCTCGCGCTCGCGCACCAGGCGGCGCAGGCGGTTGACGGCCCGCAAGTCGAGGCGGCCCGGGCCGTCGATGGCCAGCGCGGGGACGCCTTCCTGCCTGCACTTTGCTACGATGCTGTCGTCATAGCGTGAAGCGCGCGTGAGAATGCACACTACGACTTCGTGTCCTTGGGCGTGAAGCTGCCGCGCCAGAGTGCAGACAATACTCTCCGCGCCGTAGTAGCCGATGGTGCTAATCAGTTGCAGTATGCGCATGGTTGCTGGTCTCAGCGGCCCTGGTTGGCTGGCCGGAATCCATTTGTTCTGTTTTCCTGCGACCCGACAGCCGGCGCCATAGCGAATGATAGCGGGCGTCCCCAAGCATGGCCTTGCATGCTTCCTTCAGCCGCCGCCGGGTGTGCAGCTTGCTCCAGTAGCGGCGGTTCCCGGTAAGAAATTGATGCAGCTCTTCGGCCTGCGTGTCCCGCCGGACCATCAGGCGGCCATATCGCCATACGCCGTGCTCGTAGGCCGGTTCGAACATTGGGTCAGAGGTATAGACATGCTGATATCCCACCTCGGCGCACGCCTTGAGCACCGTGGCGCTCCACCTTCCACCGGGCACGGAAATGGAATCTACGCCGATGCCCAGCCGGTCTTCGAGAGTTCTTCTGGAGTGCCGCAGTTCGTAATCGAGTTGGGATGAGGAGCACCCGGTGAGGAATTCATGGGACCATGCGTGTGATTGCACGGAATGGCCGGAACGAACCAGATCTTCAAGCTGACTCCATGTCATGGCTGAGCTTCGGGCGCCGGTCCATCCAGCGGTAATAAAAAAAATGGCCTTCAGCCCGCTCTTCTGCAGTAAGGGCAATGCCAGCTCGGCATTGGAGCGGTGCCCATCGTCAAAACTCAAGCGCCAGTCGGCAGACGGTAGCGTGCCCGAGCGATAAAGCGCGGTCAGTGTTTCCAGGTGCTGCGCAAACCGGACGGCTTCTACACGGTAGAGGTCCTGCGAAGGGCCTGCTGCAAGTTCATGGTAAGTAAGCAGCGGTGTCTGGCGGCCAGTGGGCGGAATGCCGGAAGCCGTTTTGCGCGCCACTTCAGACTCAGGCATGGAGAGCCTCCCGGTCTTCGTTCAGTTTCCCGGCATCAGACTCCATTCCCAGGGGATGGCCCGCCAGATGGCTGCTGAAACTCTCAAAAGCATAGCGCTGCAACAGTGTCTCCAGCCGCTCTTGGGTGCGGTGAAGATTGGTGTAGTGCCGGAACCGCGAGCGGAATCCTGCAGCCATGCGTGGCTGCTCCGGGTCGATCTCCCAGGGATGAAGATAGACGACCAGCGGCTTTCCGCACTGCTCGTACTGGCGGAATACCCAGTCGGTGAAAAACAGCGGGAATATCCGCAGATAGCCGCCGCCGGCCGCCGGAATGTTGGCGTTGCCTACGCGCGCCGTTGTGGGTGGAAACTCCTGCAATATTCGCCCACTGGGGCAGCGATGAATGTAAGGAAAACGTTGGCCGCCGGGCACGCCATAAAGATCATGGTGAATCGGGTAGATGCTGGAATCGTACCGGAACCCTTCTTCGGCGAGAATTTCCAGCGCCCACAGTGACTGTTTGGTGATCGACCAGGTGGGCGCCCGGTACCCCTGAACTCGGACCGAAGCTGCCTGCTCGATAGCTTGGCATGCGGACTGGGTGTCCCGGCGAAACTCATCCGGAGTCAGGTGATAGACGCGGCGGTGCCAGAAGCTGTGACAGGCGAGTTCATGTCCACGGTCATGAATTTCGCGTACCAGTTCAGGGAAACGGTCAGCAACCCAGCCCATGACAAAAAATGTGGCAGTTGCCTGGTATCGCTCAAACAGGTCCAGAAGGCGGCGGCAGTTGGCCGAAACCCGTGACGGATATTGGTCCCAGGTTTCCCTCGGAACCAGGCCGGCAAAAGCCTCCACCTGAAAATAGTCTTCGACATCCACGCTGAGGATGTGCTTTTGCGCAGGCCGGTTTGCCGCTCTGGACCCTGGTTGCATGGAGTAAGTTTCCTTCATCGGAGGATGCCGGCAACCTCGTGGATCTCCGGCGGCGGCCCCGCCCCGGGTCCATCCTGCGCCTGGGTGAGAATCCTATCGACCGCCTGGCGCGCGATTCTGACCATTTCATTGTTGTTCAGGGTCGAGTTGACGATCTGCGAAGTATTGGCCAGCAAGAGACGCGGTATGCCGGTCTGCATCTCCGGAATGAAATCCGCGAAGCCCACTTCCTGAATCGGCTGCACGAACCGTTCACGGAAAATGAACTTCTTCTCAATGTCATCTTCTTGTAGATCGGGAATGACCTGCTGCAAGCCCTTCCGGAATGACTCCCATATTTCCCGATCGCCTGCCTGAAACAGGGGATCGCTGGGGGAAGTGTATTTCGGCAGATAGACCAGATGCCGCCCATATGTTTCTTCCATGGAGATAAGGTTGGTCATCTCAATGATGCCGGTAAAGGGCAGGTCCTGTATGAGGTTGGTGCAGTAGTAGGGTGTCAGTTTGCGCCGCAGAAGTAGCGCCACGCACACCATGCCCATGTAGCGCGTCCGCTGCAGCTTGCGGCGGTAAGCTTCATCCAGTTCTGGCGCCATGGCCGCGAAGGCTGAGCTGGGTGTGGCGCCGATCACGTAGTCAAAGTGCCGATTGTGTTTACCGGTAGTGACCGCGAGGTCTCCACCGCCGGTGGCGTAGACTCTCTCCACGGGCGTCTCCGTAAGGATGATGCCTCCCATGCCCTGGATCTGCTGTACCAGCCGCGCAAAAACCGTGCGGTAACCTCCGCGGACGTAGCCCAGACACTCTTTCTTGCTGGCCCCTTTATCGCGCGTGGAATATAGCCGCCGGATCGTGGCCCAGATAAAGCTGGCGGAGGCTTCGTGGCGGGCTTCACCCAGCTTGCACTTCAAAAGAGGTTCCCATAGCTTCCTGTAGTTACCCCGGCCAAAGACCTTGGTCATCCATGGGCCAATCGGCTTGCTCTCCAGAGCGCGGCCATCCCGAATGCGGGATGTATAGAGAATGCCAATGCCCAGCCGGAACTTGTCCCACAGGGAAATCGCAGGAAAACGCAGGAAGTCGAGGGTGGTGGTGAACGAGTGAAGTCCGTGGCCGGTAAAGAAACCGACTTTGGTTTCTGTCCAGCATAATTCAGGACCCAGGCCCAGATCGTCGATCAGGTGCAGCAACGGCTGGTCGGAAGTGAGAATGCAATGGTAGAACCTGTCCCAGCAGAAGGGACCGAAATCCTGATAGGTGGCCAATCCGCCGATCTGCCCCCGCGACTCGATGATCGTGACCTGGTGACCGGCGCGCAGCAGATAGAAGGCCGCGGTGAGGCCGGTGATGCCTCCACCAATGATTCCCACATGCAGCCGTCCGTTCGAATCCGGTTCTGAATACGATGGCAACATAGCGCGGTCCTTTATCAAGCGCTCCTGTAAATGATCAGGGCGCCGAGTGTAATCACGGCGATGGCCGTCCATCGTTTCCGGGAGACATGCTCCCGCAGAAAGAAAATCGAGAGCACCGGCACCACCAGGTAGCCGAGGCTGAGCATGGGAAAAGCAAAAGACACTTCAATTTTCGAGATGGCAATCATCCACAGGCCGGTGGCCAGCAGAAAGCATGCCGCCCATGCCCACACCCAGGCGGAGCGCAGCAGCGCCATGTAGGAAGCTCCGCCCGCGGTGTTTTGCGGACTCACGCCTTTCTTCAGAAATACCTGCGCGCAGGAACCTAAAAGAATGCTGGTCCACAAGGCGGTTGCCGGGCTCATGCTTTTTCTCCGGTCGCCGAAAGCTGCATGAGGGCGACCCCGGCCACCACTACGGCGATGCCAAGCCAGCGCCCGCTGGAAATTTTCTCATCGAAGAGTATTTTCCCGCCCAGGCTGACCAGCACATAGTTGAGGGCCGTAAGCGGATAAAGAAAGCTGATGTTCCGCCGCGATACCGCCATGATCCACAGTAAGGTCCCGAGACCATAGATCATGAGACCTGCGGCCACCGCGGGCTGCATCATGTAGTGCAGCACGCGCTCCACTAGTCCAGGGTAGGCAGTGGCATGCGCTGCGGCGACCAGCCCCAGCTTGATCAGCAGATGACCGCAAGAAGCCAGCAGAATTGAGCCGAGGGCCGCCCACTCCCAGGGGAGCCGCTGATCTGCGTGCGCCGGCGTCTCCAGGGACAGGGCCGGTCCGGCGATGGCGTCGCTTTTCGTCAGACTCCCCATCAGACCCCCACCGCCTGCGGGCGGGCTGCGCCGCGCACTTTGCGCTGCCATTCGATGGTCTGTAGCAGACCCTGTTCGAGCGAGACTTGGGCCTTGAAGGCGAGCAGGTTTTGGGCCTTGGTGGTGTCGGGAATCCGCCGCCGGACATCTTCGTAATCGCGCCCACTGATCTGTTTGTAGGGAACCATTTCCAACCGCAACGGTTCTGTTGCGCCTGAAAGTTGGTGAATTAACTTCGCCAGATCGACGATGGAAATCTCCCGCTGGCTTCCAATATTGAGGATCTGGTTGCTGGCTGCGTCACTCTCCAGGGCGGCCAGAATACCGGACACCGTGTCGGTCACAAAGGTAAAGCTGCGGGTCTGCAGACCGTCGCCATGGATGGGGATGGTTTCGTTGTTGAGGATCGCGTCGATGAATACCGACTGCGGACCGCCCCACCAGCTCAGATGCTGCCGCGGCCCATAGGAGCCGAAGATGCGCAGGGCAGTAACGGGAATTCCGTGTTCCTCGTGAAAAGCGAAAGCCAGGTGCTCATCGAAGAGCTTGGAAGCCGCATAGGCCCAGCGCGGCACTGTGGAAGCCCCCAGCACGCAGTCGCTGGTTTCGGAGAACGGAACGGCCGGGTTCCTTCCATACACATCGGAAGTCGAAGTGAAGGCGAATTTGGCCTTCTGTTCCGTGGCGATTTTCAAGGCATTCAGCGTGCCTTGAGAGTTGACCAGCACCGTCTTGATGCGGCTGCCATAGCGCGGAATTTTGAAGGCCGCCAGGTGGGCAACCAGATCCACGCCATTGCACACCGGGCGCAGCAGCGCTTCGTTGGTCACATCGATTTCGTGGAACGAGAAATCGCGGTTTTTGCCGGCTTCCGCCAGATTGCCGGTGTTGCCGTGGGAAAGGTCGTCCACGCCGATGACGCGGTGGCCATGGGACAACAGCGCATCGCACAGGTGCGATCCAAGAAATCCGGCGGCCCCGGTAACGAGAACAGTTTTAGTATTCATTTCATGACGCCTTTTTCGTCGCTTGCAGTTCCAAGAGAGAATTCACGATATTGCCGGCGGCCTTTCCATTGCCAAAACCGGCCAGTGCCGGCTTGGTTTCGGGCAAGGGCCCAGTCCACAGACTGCGCACCAGGGGCAACACTTTCTCGGGTGAAGCTCCGGCCAGATGGTTCCAGCCATCTTGCAGGGTCTCAGTCCACTCAGTTTCGTCGCGCAGGGTGAGACACGGTGTGCCTACGAAGTAGGCCTCTTTCTGCACGCCTCCGGAATCGGTCATGATGAGCCGGGCTTTACTTTCCAGGTGCAGCATGTCGAGATAGGAAAGCGGGGCCACCATCTTCAAATGCGCTGCCTGCGCCAGTTGCTTGCCCAGCTTCTGGTAGCCGGCTTCGTGATTGAGCTTTTCCCGCAGGCGTGGATGCACGGAAAAAATGATCGGCTGTTGCACACGGCACAGCGTCTCGACCAGCCCCCGCATCCGCTCCAGGGAGTCCGTGTTTTCGGCCCGATGGATGGTGGTCAGGATAAACTTCGCCGGTGCAACACCCAGCGTGTTGAGAATGACCGATCGCTTGGCGGCCACCGGCGCAAAGGCCTTTACCGCATCGAGCATCACATCGCCGCTGAAGTAAACGTTCTGGCGGATGCCCTCCTTGGCTAGCAGTTGGACCGCAGCCTTGGTCGGGCAGAACAGCAGGTCAGACACATGGTCGGTGGCGATGCGGTTGATTTCTTCCGGCATGACGCGGTTAAAACTGCGCAACCCCGATTCCACGTGGGCCGTGGGAATGTGCAGCTTGACCGCGGCCAGGGCCCCGGCCAGCGTCGAGTTCGTGTCCCCATAGACGATGACGCAATCCGGCTTTTCCTTCAGCAGGACCTTTTCGATCCCCTTGAGCATCGTGGCCGTTTGTGCTCCATGGCTTCCTGAGCCTACGCCCAGGTTGAAATCCGGCTCCGGCAGGGGAAGCTGCTGGAAAAAGACGGCCGCCATTTCGTAGTCATAGTGCTGGCCGGTATGCAGCAGAAGGTGCTGGATGCGGTTTTCCCGCGCCTGCTTTTGGTTGTGCCCGTTGACCGCGGCGCAAATCATCGCGGCTTTGACGAATTGCGGCCGCACGCCGACAATTGAGATCAGCTTCTTCATCATTCCCCCGGGCTATTGGTTCTCCAGCAACTGCTCGGAGGGTACGTCGCGCCATACCTTTGCAGGCGATCCCATAACGATCTTGCGCGCGGGCACATCGCGTGTGACCACCGACCCGGCAGCCACCAGGGCGTCTTCCCCAAGCGTGAGGCCCGGCAATACGGTTACGTTGGCCCCAATGCGCGCTCCCCGCTTCATGGTGACGCCTTTGTGATATTTGAAGCGGTCCTTGGTCCGTCCCAGGAAGTTGTCATTGGTGAAGGTGACTTCCGGAGCGATGAAGCAGCCATCGCCGATCTCCGAAAGCGCTGTAATGTAGGCTTCGGTCTCGAGCTTGCAGCGGCTACCGATGCGCACCTTGTTTTCTATGGTGACGCCCCGGCCAATGATGGTGTACTCGCCCACTTCCACGTTCTCGCGCACCGAAGCCAGGTCGGCGATCATGACTTTGACGCCTATTGTGCAGCCCCGATAGATCACGGCCATGGCGCCGATCATGCAGTCGTTGCCGATCACGCACGGGTCGAGGGCTTGATCTTGGGTCACGGCGCTCAGCGCGGCCTTCATGGGCAGCTTGCCGATGACGGAATTGTCGTCGATGCGCACGCGGTCACCGATCACGCTGCCGGGGTGAATGACCACGCCGCTGCCGATTCTGCAATCAACGCCGATCTTCGCATCTTCGTGGATTACGCTGTTATGCCCCAACTGCGTACCAGCGCCGACTTGCGCTGACGGGTGTATGAAGTTGTTCATTACTATTCCTTAGAGAAACTGGGATACCGTCCTGTTCCATGGATTGCTGGGCGGCTTCGATAATACGGATCACTCGCAGACCGTCCCGCGCATCGGATACCGGGGTCTTGTGGTCGCGGACACAATCAATAAAGTGCTGGCACTCGATCTTCAGCGGCTCGCCTGTTTCCACACGGGGAATCAGGATGTCTCCGAAGCGCACCTGAATGGCTTCGCCGTAGCTCTTGGCCGGCGGCATTTCGGCGTGATTGTCGTAAATGCGCAGCTTTTCCGTGGTTTCGGCGTCATCAAAAACCGCCATCTTGTGTTTGCCTACGATGGTGGTGCGCCGCACTTTATGCGGATCGAGCCAGCTCAGGTGAATGTGCGCCATGATGCGGTTGTCGAAGAACAGGCTGAGGAAGACCACGTCTTCGATGCCATCCTGGATATAGCTTTGGCCGCGGGCGCTGACGTTGGTTGGCTCCATGCCCAGCAGGAAAAGAATCTGGGAGACGTCATGGGGCGCGAAACTCCAGAGCGCGTTTTCGTCGCCGCGAATCCTGCCCAGGTTGACTCGCTGGCTGTAGATGTAATACACCGGCCCCAGTTCGCCCGAAGTTATCAACTTGCGCAGGCGGTGGACCACGGGATGGTATTCGAGCAGGTGGCCCACCATCAGCACCCGGTCCAGCTTCTGGGAAAGCTCGAGAAGTTCTTCGGCGTCGCGGGTGTTGAGCGTAAACGGCTTTTCCACAAACACGTCACGGCCGGAAAGCAGGGCCTTTTTCACCAGTTCATAGTGAGTGACCGCCGGGGAGGCAATGGCCACGGCATCGATATCCTGCTGCAGCAGTTGTTCATAGGTGTCAACCGGCTTTACGCCCGGCCAGGCGCGGCCCGCCGATTCGCGCCGTTTCTGGTCAACGTCAAAGCAAGAAACCAGGTTACAGCTCTTGAGTTCGGCGAAGTTGCGGGTCACGTTCCAGCCCCATGCGCCCAAGCCTACAGTTCCAATCTTTACCATTGTTTTACCTTCTCCTGATTAATTTCTGTCGTCTAAAGCAGCGCTGGTGCGTGGCGCCAGTCTTTCGGGCGCCACGGCCTGCGCCGGCGCAATGAATCCCCACAGCATTGCCAGATGCGACGCGATGGTGCGCATGATCTTCATCTTGCTCTGGCCCGCGGTGCGCGCCCGCAGGACCATCGGAACTTCAGCGACCTTGTAACCGCGGCGTCCGGCGGCGATCAATATTTCCGCCGCCGAAACAAAACCATCCGACCGGAAGGCCACCGTCTGCACCACCTTTGCCCGGTAAGCCCGGAAAATACTGGTGTATGTGTAGAGCTTCAGCGGCGAGAACCAGCGGTATAACTGCGAACAGCTCCGGCTGAGCAGCAGGCGCCAAGCCGCTACGCCTTCCACGCCGCCGCACGGGTGATACGGAGAAGCCACGGCTATGTCTGCATCCGCGGTCCGCAGCGCCACTAGCAATAGATGCAGGCCTTCGGGAGAATAGCTGCAATCCGCATCAATGGTGCAGATCACCTGTCCCCGGCAATTCTCAAAGCCGGTGCGAAACGCAGCCCCGATGCCGAGGTTCTTGCCATGTTCGGCGATGGTGAAAGCCACCGGCGCGCCGCCGAACTCTTCCCGCAGTCTTTCCACCGTGCGATCACGGCTGCCGTCATCGACAAACACCAGTTCCATTTCAAACTCGCCGGCCAGCAGGTCTTGCAGGCGCAGCAGTTTGTCTTTGAGCAGAGGGATGCCGGCTTCTTCGTTGAATACCGGGACAACAACGGACACGAGCTGTGGGGTAATTGACATTCCTGTTTATCCTTGGACCTGCTCGTTGGCGGCAGGGCTGATTTCCATTGCGGCGGCCGCGGCAGTTTCTCTTTGCAGTTTGCGCGCAGCGGCTGCCCGCCGGCGCTCCGAGGGAACTCCAACTTCCTTCAGCTTGTAGAGCAGAGCGCGATAGCTGATGTGGAGCCGCTTGGCTGCCTGTTTGCGGTTCCAGTGGCTGGCTTCCACGACCTTGAGAATGACCTGGCGCTCGATCTGCCGCACCGCCTGACGGGTAATGTGTTTGAGCGAAACCTCGCCGCTGGGTGGAATCGTGAACTTGAACATGTCCGGCGAACGGTCGCTGACTTCGGAAAGAATCGCGTCCTCTGATCCCAGGACCACGTAGCGCTTCATCAGGTTTTCCATCTGGCGGATATTGCCCGGCCAGTGGTACTCCTGCAGGCGCTCCACCACACTGCCGGACAGCGGCGTGGCCCGGCAGTTGTACTTCTCGTTGTGTTTGTCGATGAAGTAATGGGCCAGATCGGGAATGTCTTCCAGCCGTTCGCGCAGCGGCGGCAGCCGCAGATTTACTACATTGACCCGGTAATACAGGTCTTCACGGAAGTTGCCGGCCAGAATCTCTTCTTCCAGGTCCCGATTGGTGGCAAATATGAAACGGACGTTGACCTTTTTGTCTTCCTGCGCTCCCAGGCGGCTGAACTGCCCGTCTTGCAGCACCTGCAGAAGCTTGGATTGCACGGCCATGTCCAGTTCGCCGATCTCATCCAGAAAGAGCGTGCCCGAATGCGCCAGCTCGACCCGGCCCGGCTTCGCTCCCACCGCGCCAGTAAAGGAGCCCTTTTCGTAGCCGAACAGCTCGCTCTCAATCAGCGTCGCCGGTATGGCCGCACAATTGATTTGTATAAAGGCTTTGGTGGCTTCCTTCGAGTAACGGTGCAGAAGCTGTGCGACCAGCTCCTTGCCTGTTCCGCTTTCACCCGTGATGAGCACCGGAATGGTGGTGGCCGCCAGCTTACGAATGTTCTCCCGCACCGTGGCCATGGCCGGAGTCGAGCCGAAGATCACCTCTTCCGGCGGCAATGCCAGCTTTGGCGTGCGCCAGTTAGCGCCGTCGTGCATCGTGGAGGTCCCGTTTTGGCTGCGCGTGAGCTGCATAATCAACTTGGCTGGTACATGCCGTACAAATGCACTCCGAACGCCATCTGGAAATCACGAGAGGGTGCGGCCTTTTTTTCACGCCAGGACCTTCCTAAGCTATTGCAAATAAACACAGATGGCTATTGGCGTGAGAATTCCGGCGCGGCCTTGCAAAGTGTGGTGATGTCTGGATTCAGTAGTTCAGAGTGGAAAACATTTTCACACTGAGAAGGAGTTTTCCTATTCCGTGAGGAGCTTCTCGCTTACTCTTTCGCGCGTCAGCTAACTTTTGGAAGGCCGATATATGAAGTGCATCATCATTCAGCTTTAACTGAACTATATTTACACTCTGGCGGAAAGCCCAGGAACAAGGCTGATTGTTTTCAACGACATAGTGATTGAATAGTACTTGGCCAGAAATGTGCTTGTGAATATTGCAAGAGCAACCTGTGGGGCAGGTCTTACTAGCTGCCCCGCCCAGCGCCCAGGATAATGACATTTAAGAAAACAAGTGCCTGATTGAGGCACAAACCGAGATGGTGATTGGTCGCTGAGAGGAGCGGTTGCGTGATCGAGGAAAGACGCTTTGTCCCCCGCCTTGCGTTGCAAGTGTCTCTGGTGCTTGTTCTGCCAGATAGTGGCGTTAAATTCGATGGCCGAACCCGCGACCTCAGCTCCAGCGGGGTCTTCTTCTACTCCGATGCTCCGCTGGCAGAGCAGCAGGAAGTCGAGCTGTTGATGACCTTCCCCACCGAATTGACCCGGAACTCGATCCAGGTGGCTTGCATGGCCAGAATCCTCCGGGTCGAACCAGACCAGGTTGCGGCCAATACGGGCATCGCCGCGGCCATCCAGAAGTTTGATTTTCTTGCTGAAGAAACATTGGAAGTTTCTGGGTTCAGCCTTTGATTCAGCGGAGACTGATGGGCTGCTAAAGACAGTTCTAACCAACGGAATACTAATATTTGTAGAATAATATTTGAAAAGATTATTAGTTAGTGAAATTTAGCAGATTTTCTCGGTTTTCATTTGCAAAACCGAACGTAAAAGTAGTAGATTACGTGAACAGAGTTGTTTAGTGCGCTTTGAATGGCGTGCTCCCCCTTCAAGCCCAGTTTGCCACCAACTTATTTTTTGCCTTTCCCCCAAGGCATAGGGTTCTTCTCGTCTCCGCGGCGAAGCTTGCGGAGTTTGGCAAGAAATCACGTTTTGCGTACAGGTGAACAAAAACCACGGTTTTGCTGTTACACGATTGATCTCAATCGTAAATTTTGCAGGCACAGAACTGCGCGAGTTTGTCGCGTTCTGAATGGATTTCAGTGTCTAACAAAGGATTTACACAGACCGGTAGCCAGTTGACTCAGGCGACCCCTGCGGCCATTTCCCAGTTGCTCGATGACTGGCTGAAGCGCGAGGTGTTCCAGAGGACCCTGGCCCTGGCTTCGGCGGCCCATGAGCTCAAGACCCCACTGGCGGTCATGTCGGGCTATACCGACCTTCTTCTGGGAGAGCGACTGGGGCCGCTGACCGAAGGCCAGCGCAACGTGCTGGTCGAAATGCAGCAGAATGCCGCGCGCATGCAGAAGTTTATTCAGAATTTTCTGAGTTACAGCGCCATCGAATCGGGCAAGTTCCAGTTGTCGCCGGAATTGCACGACCTGAATGCCTGCATTGCCGAGGTGGTCGAATATTGGGCGGCGCCTTACGCCCAGCGAGGGACCACCTGCGAATTTGTGCCCGACCGGGGTCTTCCCCTGGCGTCCTTTGACTTCCTCAAATTTCAGCACATTATCTCGAACCTGCTTGATAACGCCCTGAAATATACGCCGCCCGGCGGCCACGTGAAGATCATGGCTGCGCCCTATCTGTGGGAGCGGCGCACTTTTCGCCAGAACCTGTCTTTTTCGCAGGAGCGGCGGAAGCGCGGCCAGTCTTGTGAACACAACGCCATCTGCATCTCAGTCCATGACAACGGGCCGGGCATACCTTCAGAGTACCAACTGGAAATCTTCAGCGAGTTTTTGCGGGTCGGCAAGGAAGTACAGCCCAGCGGTATGGGCCTGGGCCTGGCCATTGCCCGCCGCCTGGTGGAGGCCCATGGCGGAAAGATCTGGGTAGAAAGTGAAGTTGGCCACGGCAGCACGTTTTGCGTGCTTTTGCCGATGGCAGAGAATTTGGAATCCCAATGAACACAACCTCAATGAGCGCAACTATGAGCCAAACAATGAACGCAACAACGATGAGCAGCAGCAGCACCGCCAAGCTCCAGCGCAATATTCTGGTCGTCGACGATGAACCCAGCATGCTCAACTACACACGTACTCTGCTGGAAGTGGACAACTATCACGTGGAAACCGCGGCCGGCGGCGAAGAAGCCCTGCAACGCCTGCTGAAGAGTCCGGCCTTCGACCTTATGCTGGTCGACATGGCCATGCCCAGGATGAACGGCCTGCAAACGATTGAATCCTGCAGGAAGTTGCGCCCGGCACAGAGAATCGTGGCTTTCTCGTGCATCAGCGATACCAACACCGTGGTGCAGGCCATCCGGCTGGGCGCCATGGATTACATGACCAAGCCCTTCTATAAGGCGGAACTCGATGCCCTGCTCCAGCGCTGCCTCATTGATCAGCCCGTAACGCCGGCCGGCGTGCAGGAGCATATTGAGAGCCTCGAAAACGATCTCTTTTTTCTCGCCGCCAGCCCCGTCATGAAACAGATCCGGGCGCAGATTTCGCTGGTCGCTAAAGTTGATGTTCCGGTCCTGCTGCTGGGCGAGAGTGGAGTCGGCAAGGAAATTCTGGCGCGCCTGGTGCATAAGCTGTCGCCCCGCGCCCATCATCCGCTGCTCAAGGTGAATTGCGCCGCGCTGCCCGCCGATCTGCTGGAAAGCGAACTCTTTGGTTACGAGCAAGGCGCCTTCACCGGGGCCACCCGGCAGAAGCCCGGCAAGTTCGAGCTGTGCAACAAGGGCACGATCTTGCTCGATGAAATCGGTGAAATGACTCCGGCATTGCAGGCCAAATTGTTGCATGTGTTGCAGGATGGACAGTTCTCCCGGCTCGGCGGCCGCTCCAATATCAGCGCCGATTTCCGGGTGCTGGCCGCCACGAATATCGACGTGCAGAAGGCCATCGTAGACCGCTCCTTCCGCGAAGATCTTTATTACCGCCTCAACGCCTTTACCATCAACATTCCGCCGCTGCGCGAACGCCGCGAAGAGATTCCGCTGTTGTTCCGGCATTTCATGAACCAGTTCTCGGAAAAGTATGCCCACCCGTCGATTGCCTATTCGGAAAAGATGATCCAGGCATGCATGACCTATCACTGGCCCGGAAACCTGCGTGAGCTTGGCAATTTCGTGAAAAGATACATGGTGTTGCAGGATGAGGCCCTGGCCATCTCTGAGCTTTCGGACAAGGTCCGCGGACAGTCTTTGCTGCCCAATGCCGGGGACGAGTCCGGCGGCAACTCCGATCTTGGGTTGAAGTCGCTGGTCCGCAGCCTCAAAGATAAGACCGAACTCAAGGCCATCGAGGAAGCGCTCATCGCCACCACCTGGAACCGCAAACTGGCGGCCGCCCGCCTCAACATCAGCTACAAGGCCTTGCTTTACAAGATGAAGCAGTATCAGATCATTCAGCCGCGCGCGATCGAAGCGGACGTGCGCGCGAGGCTGCGTCCGTGAACTTCCCGGCAGCCATGGAGAACAAAGACCCTTTTTTGCAGGCCGTCGTCCATTTTGACGATGGTACTCTGGCGAAAGGGTTCCTCGACGATGCTGAGGGCCTGGTGCGCCAGGCGCTTGCATCAGGTAAAGGTTCGCTGCCCGAGCTGCCCGTGGAACTGCAACTGGTGGCCGGCGGGCGAGCGCCCATCGATCTCAGCACGGCCAAGGCGGTTTTCTTTGTCAAGACTTTCGAGGGAAGCAAGGAATACAAGGAAGTCAAGTTCTTTCAGTCCCACCCGGAAATTGCCGGCCTGTGGGTGCGTGTGCGGTTTTTCGATGACGAAGTCTCTGAGGGCATTGTGCATAATTCGCTCACCTTCCTCGAGGAGCCCGGTTTCTTTATGAAGCCCCCCGACCCCCAGAGCAACAACCGTATGGTGTATGTACTGAAAAAGTCCCTGGTCGATTTTCAGGTGCTGGGGATCCAGTTGGAATTCTAACAACGGAGCAAGATCATGGCAGTCTATCTGGTGACCGGGGCCGCAGGATTCATTGGCTCTTCCTTAGTGCGCGCCTTACTGGCCCGGGGAGAATCTGTCCGCGCCCTCGATAACTTCGACGCGGGCAAGCGCGAAAATCTTGAAGGAGCGTTTGGCCGGACCGAGTTTGAGGAGATGGACATCCTGGAATTCGACCGCTTGTCCCGCTTCTGCCAGGGTGTGGATTACGTTCTGCATCATGCGGCCATAGCCTCCGTGCCGCTTTCAGTCGCGGAGCCCGCCCGGACGCACGACGTCAACCTTACCGGCTCGCTCAACGTTCTCCGCGCCGCCTGTGATGCCGGAGTCAAGCGCGTCGTCTTTGCCGCTTCCAGCGCCGCCTATGGCGAAACTGAAATCCAGCCGATGCAGGAAACCATGCTGCCGGCGCCTGTGTCGCCCTATGGCGTGCAGAAAGTGGCAGGCGAGCTCTACATGAAGTGCTTTACTCAAGCCTACGGGCTGGAGACGGTCTGCCTTCGCTACTTCAACATCTTCGGCCCCCATCAGGACCCAGGCTCGCCTTACTCCGGGGTCATCGCCAAATTCATCACCCAGATGCTGGCCGGTGAATCGCCCACGGTATTCGGCGATGGCGGGCAGAGCCGCGATTTTACTTACGTGGAGAATGTCGTCCAGGCCAATCTGGCCGCCGCCGTCAGGCCCGCGCGGGATGTAGCCGGCCAGTGCTTCAACATCGGCACCGGCCGCAACATCACGCTCAACCACTTGTTCCACACCTTGTGCGAGATCATCCATTTCGACGGCGAACTCAAATATGCCCCCTTGCGCGCCGGTGATGTGCGCCAGTCCCTGGCGGATATTTCCCGCGCGCGGCAGGCCTTGCAATATGTCCCTGACGTTGACTTTGAAGAAGGACTTAAACGGACGGTTGCCTGGTATCGGGGTAGAGCAGCTACCGCCTCGCCTGCGTTGGTCAACGCCGGGCATTAGCGACGCTGCGAGATCGTATTCCGATCACCCGATCACCAGATCAACCGATCCGCGATGATGACTGAATCTCCCAATCACAATACTAGAACCGGAACACCACGCCTCCACTCACCACCACATTGTTATGAATGCTGATCTTGGGAATGCTGAGGTTGGGAACGCCGGTATAGAATTCCCGCGCCTGCACCCGGAAAAGCAGCGGGCTTTTTTTGGTGTGAAAATCAATTCCCGCGCCCACATCATAAGAAGACTTGGTGGTGCTGGAAACTCCGCTGGGGCCGCCCCCAAGATTCGTCGCGCTGGGGTTGAAGTGGACGAAGCCGGCACCGGCTGCAATCCACGGGCTCAAAGGAGAACTAGGGGCCAGCTTCAGCCGCAGACCCGGCGTGAGGTAATAGGAGCTGTAGCTCTTGGAAGCAAATAGGTTCGACGTCTTGAGACCGGTATTGGGGACCGCGGTGAACGGCACTTCCAGTTGCAACGCCAGGCCCTGGGTGCCGGCCAGCCGGGCAGCGTAGCTGACTTCAAAAGCCAACGAGGTGTCAAAGTTGGTCTTGCCCGAAGGCGAAGTAGTGCTGCCCACACTGGGCGTGAATTTTGCGCCCACCACCACGCCCAGCTCGCTGGACTGTGCCCAAGCAGCAGCCATGCCGATTCCCAGGACCATGCTGAACAGAAAGATAGATTTTCTCATACTGAGGTGCGACTCCTTATTTTGAGGTCTATTTATGATTCGACGATTGTGGCTTGAGCAATATCCGGATTAGATGCAGGTTAGGGCCCAGATTGCGTGCGAGATTGAGTACCTGAGGGTCCATGTCCGGAAGGCCAATATAGCCCAGCCCCGCCAAAGAAACCCAAAGAACAACGATAATGACTTCCGCCTTCAAGCCATGTTGGATGGCTGCCATACGTTCCCGCTCTTGATCTCCGTATTACAAACCCCGGGTTTCTTCTTTTCTTGCTGCAACCTTTAAGGTGGCAAGTAGACCCAAGCTTTGGGTTTCTCTGCGCCCCCTGCGATCTTCTGCGTTCTTCACGGCCACCTCCATGATAGTCCGAAGTTCCACGGAGGTGTAAAATCTAGGGTCTGTGAGGTTCTTATGGCGACGACCACCACCGCAGTCGAACTCAAACCCTGTCCTCTGTATATCGGCGGCAAGGCCGTAATCTCCAGCGGGCCGAAAGACATCCAATACAACCCGGCTACCGGTGAGGCCCTAGCGGAAGTCCCGCGCTGCACCCCTGAAGAAATTTCAGCGGCGGTAGAGGCCGCGCATAAGGCCTTCCCCGCGTGGAGCAAGACTCCGGTGATCCAGCGCTGCAAGGTGCTGTTCAACTATCGCCAGGTGCTCGAGGCCCACGCGGAAGAGCTGATCGCCCTGATCACCGAAGAGAACGGCAAGACCATCGAGGAATCGCGCGGTTCGTTCGCCCGCGGCATCGAGTGCATCGAGTTTGCCTGCGGCGCGCCTACACTCATGATGGGCGAGACCGTCGAACAGGTGGGCACCAGCGTGGATGGCTGGTCCACCCGGCATCCCATCGGCGTCTGTGTCGGCATCACCCCTTTCAACTTCCCGTTGATGGTGCCCCTGTGGATGTTCCCGCTGGCCATCGCCTGTGGCAACACCTTCGTCCTGAAGCCCAGCGACAAAGTTCCGCGCAGCGCCGTGCGCCTGGTGGAGTTGTTTCTGGAAGCCGGCCTGCCGCCAGGTGTTCTTAATCTGGTCCACGGCGCCAAATCGACCGTGGACTTGCTGCTGACCGACTCGCGAGTCAAGGCCGTTTCCTTTGTAGGATCGAGCGCCGTGGCCAAATACATCTATCAGACGGCCGCCAACAACGGGAAGCGCGTGCAGGCATTGGGCGGCGCCAAGAACCATTCCGTGGTGATGCCCGACGCGGACATGAAATCCACGGTAGCGGCCATCATGGGTTCCGGCTTCGGATGCGCCGGTGAACGCTGCCTGGCCACCAGCGTAGTGGTGGCCGTAGGCGAGGTCGCCGATCCACTGGTAAAAGAGTTGGTAAAGGCCGCCGACAACCTGACGGTAGGCAACGGCTGCGAAGCCCGCACCGGCATGGGCCCGGTCATCACCAGCGAATCGAAGCAGCGTGTCATCAGCTATATCGAAATGGGCGAGAAAGAAGGCGCGGTCGTGGCCCGCGACGGACGCAAAGATCCTGCCGCCAAAGGCAAAGGCTTCTTTGTTGGCCCGACAATTCTCGATAAGGTCAACCCCAAGTCGCGCGTTGCCCGCGAAGAAGTTTTTGGTCCGCTGCTCTCGGTCGTCCGGGTGAAAGACATGCAAGAGGCGCTGGAAGTAATCAGCAACACCGAATACGGCAACGCCGCTTCTATCTTCACCCGGTCCGGCGGCGCAGCCCGCCAGTTCACGCAGAACGTGACGGCCGGGATGGTAGGCATCAACGTCGGAGTCCCCGCCCCCGTGGCTTTCTTCCCGTTCGCGGGATGGCGGAACTCTTTCTTCGGCGATCTGCACGCCCTGGGCAAAGACGGTGTGCATTTCTATACGGAAAGCCGCGTGGTGACTTGCCGCTGGCCGGATTAGGAAGAGCGGCCAAGAACATCCACCGCAAAGTACGCCAAGGGCGCAAAAGGAAGACAAAAGATTGAACCGCAGAGTGCGCAGTGGTCGCAGGGGTCGCAGAGAAATGCAAAAGAAAATGGTCTGTTTTTGCTCTTGTCTGTGTTCATCAGTGCCTTTATCAGAGTTGATCAGTGGTAGGTTTTTCTTTCATGAATGAAAAACTCCTGCTGAAAGAAGCGCTTGCCGAAGCCCGCCTTGGTTTGTCCGAAGGCGGCATCCCCATCGGATCGGTGCTGGCCGATTCTACCGGCAAAATCATCTCCTGCGGCCACAATCTGCGCGTGCAGACCGGCGACCCCACGGCCCACGCCGAAGTCGTCTGCATCCGCAACGCCGGCCGCCGGACCGACTGGCACAAGCTGGTGCTGGTCAGCACGCTCAGTCCATGCATCATGTGTACCGGTACCAGCCTGCTCTACAAAATCCCCCGGATCGTCATCGGCGAGAACCGGAGCTTCCTGGGCGCCGAAGACCTCTTCGCAGCGCGCGGCGTGCAATGCAGCGTGATGGATGATCCGGAATGCGTTGCGTTGATGCAGGCCTTTATCAAAGCGAAGCCGAGATTGTGGAATGAGGATATCGGGGTGCCAGAGGAGTGATTTCCAGCATTCATTGTGCTACTTTTTATGCGCGGGATCACATGACACTCTCAAAAGATTGGGCATCTTTGACCTGGGACCAACTGGCAAGTTGGGCAGGTTCGCGCGCGGTTTCCCATGGCCGTTCGTATCAGCGGTCCGGGCATGTGCAGGACCTGGCCATTTCCGCTGAAGGGCGGTTACTGGCTACCGTCATTGGCGGAAGCCGCTATTCAGTCACAGTCTGTTTACAGTTGGAAGAAGGCGGAAGCCCGATCATCAAATCGCTCTGCACGTGTCCTGTGATGCGTAGCTGCAAACACGCTGTGGCCACGGTAGCCGCCTACCTCGACATGCTCGGCCAGAACAAACTCGTTCCTCCGATCAGTGGCAACGACATTCGCCTGGAAGAGTTGGAGCCGGTTGAAGAAGATGACAGCGATCTGCCCGATGATTTCGATGAAGACGAAGATGAAAAACCGCGCAGAGCATCCATCCCCGCGGTCCGACCCGGCTCCCGGCAGGATTGGGACACAAAGATCCGGGAGCACATCAACGCCAAGGGCCAAAAGGAACTTACCGATCTGGTCTGGTCGCTGACGCAGCGCTTTCCTGAACTGCACCAGGAATTCCGCGAGCGCATCGCCCTCAAGGAAGGCGATGCTGGGCAATTGCTGCGGCAGGCGCAACAGGAACTGCAGCGCGTGACCTCCAGCCCCGGTTGGAGCAATCACTGGAGAGGCCAGTCTTCCATACCGGACTACAGCGGGCTCATACGCCGTTTGGAGCGGCTGACCGAATCGGGTCATGCAGATGCGGTGGTCGAGTTAGGAGAAGAGCTGATTGAGAGGGGAATCTCGCAAATCAATGAGTCCAACGATGAAGGCGAGACGGCCTCAGCCCTGGCCGAATGCCTCCCGATTATCTTCGAGGCAGTGGCTGCATCGAGCCTCACGCCAGCCCAGAAACTGCTTTTTGGCATCGACGCAATTCTAAGAGACGACTACGACCTGATTGGCGGAGCTGCGGATGATTTGATGGATGATGACTTTGAGCCTGTGGTTTGGTCGGAGGTGGCCGGCGTGCTTTCCGGCCGGCTGGCTACTGACGCCCAGCCCCAGGGTGAAGACGGTTTCAGCCGTTCCTACCGGCGCGACCAACTGAGTGGGTGGTTGACCGAGGCCCTGCGCAAGGCCGGGCGTAACGGCGAGGTGCTGGCGGTCTACGAAAGTGAAGCACGCCAGAGCGGCAGCTACGAGCGCCTGGTGAACTTCCTGCTGGAGCAGAAGCGCTACGAGGAGGCCGGACAATGGGCCATCGAGGGCATCCAGAAGACCGCGGCCAGGTATCCTGGCATTGCCTCCAAACTGGCGGAAGTCCTCTGCGAAAACGCCCGGCGCCGCCACCAGTGGGACGTGGTCGCAGCCCATGCTGCCTGGAAGTTCTTTGAGCGTCCCACGCCTGACGGGTTCAACAAGCTCGAAGAGGTTGCGGCCCTGGCTGGCTGTGCGGAAAAAGTTCAAAAGGCAGTGCAGTTGTTCCTGGAAACTGGCGTCTTGCCGATTCGGAAGCCTGACCCGGGCCAGAGCGAGCGCGAAACCATCAGTGCGGAATGGCCTCTGCCGATTCCAGGGTACATCTTGGAGATGATGAAGCCAGACAACCGCCCTGCGCCGCGCCCTCACTACGAGGTCTTGATCGATATGGCCATTGCCGCGAAACAGCCGGAATCAGTGTTGGCATGGTATGACCGGATGCGCGCCGAACAACCGCACCAGCGGATGTTCTATGGGTCAGGATCAGGCAGTTACGCCGATCGTGTCGCTGCGGCGGTAACGGAGATCTATCCGCAACGCGCGCTCGATATCTATAGCCGGATCGTCCGGGAAAACCTGCCCCATGCCAAGCCCACCGCGTACGAGACCGTGGTCGCGTACCTGCGCAAAATGAGGCCCATTCTGAAATCACTGGACCGCGAAATTGAATGGCAGCAAACCCTGGCCGACATACGCCTCCATCATCGCAACCGGCCCAGGTTCATGGAAATGCTTGCCGGACTGGATGACCGGCCGATTCTGGAGACCCAGAAAAAAGGGCGGTGAGGTCACCTCTGAAATCTGTTCTGGGGCGTTGATATCATTGGTTCCGTGGAAACGTTCATTATTTACAGATGTTCACGTATCGTGTATATTATAAATTACTATACAATGAGACAGATACACCATGATCGGGAACTCCTGCAGGCGGTTTTGGAGGCGTTCACACGCACCACCGGCCTGAAGGGGAGGGTTGCCGGATTTCAGCCTAAATTCCCGGGCACGGCTCATTTCCGCCCCGACGCCTTGATAGAACTGGAAGCCGGGAAAAAACCATTGCGCTTTCTTGTTGAAATCAAACGCGTTGACCGGCTTGATACCGCAACTCAGGCGCGCGCCTTTTGGCGTGAAGGCAAACAGCCGGCGTTACTACTCGTGGCCCCGTTCATCACCGCGCATGCGGCACAGCGCTGCCGGGAGCTTCGCCTCTTCTTCATGGATGCAGCCGGAAACGCCTATATCGATGGCCCCGGAATCTACGTATTCGTCACTGGAAACAAGCGGCCCATCGAACTGCCCGTTGTACAGGGCGGCAGAATGAATAACCCTGCGACAATGAAGGTCATTTTTGCCCTTCTCTGCCAGCCCGACCTTATCGGCTGTCCTTACCGGGAAATCGCCGCTGCTGCCAACGTTGCTCTGGGCACGGTTGGTCCAGCGATCAAAGAGCTTGAAAAGAGAGGTCACATGAGGACGTTCAGAACGGCCACGCCGCAGCGTAAGCTGGCCGATCCGGAACGCCTGCTGAAGGAATGGGTGGAATTCTATCCGGCAAACCTGCGTCCCAAGCTGCGTCCCCGGCGGTTTCTGGCGCCCGATTTCATGCCCTTTGCCGAGATCAACCTCGAAAAATACGGCGGCTACTGGGGCGGCGAAGTTGCCGGTGCGCGGCTGACGCACTATCTCAAGCCCCAGACCGCAACCGTGTACGCAGACCAGCCTCCGGCGAGGCTAGCTGCCGACAACCGTCTGCGCGCCGACCTGCATGGGAACGTGGAATTCCTCGATATCTTTTGGAACGCGGATACAATTCGACATCGGCCTGGAGTTGTTCCGCCCATTCTAGCCTACGCTGACCTGGTTGCGACCCAGGATGGACGGAACCTTGAGACGGCGCGTCTTCTATATGAACGAGAGATTGCTTCCGATATTCGTCGTCTCGCCTGATCGTCTGGACCGGGCTACGGTGGAAGTTGTCCGTGTAATCCACTTCACCGCGGTCAGGCAGGGCGTGAAATACTTTCTTTGTGGCGCAACCGCCCGCGATGTAATCCTTTCTGGGGTTTTTGGGCTAGCGCCCGGCCGGGCGACCGTTGACCTCGATTTCGGTTTCGCGGTCAAGAGTTAGGAAGAATTTGATGGGCTCAAGGCCGCATTGATAGCGACAGGCGAATTTGAGGCTTCGGAGAGAATCGGCCAGCGGATATATAGCCCCAACCACGACCGCCGAATGGTTGATCTAATTCCCTTTGGAGATATTGAGGATCCACGAGGCATGGTCGCATGGTTACCTGGTAAAGATACTGTCCTCAACGTGGCTGGGTTTGCCGACGCCTTGTCATCCGCCGTAATCGTCTGGTTCGCCGATGATCTCCCGGTTCCAGTCGCCTCCCTTGCTGGCCTGACTATTTTGAAATTGCTCGCTTGGGCGGACCGAAGAAACATCAATAACAAAGATGAATTCGACCTCTTCCAGATCCTCAGGCATTACGCTGTATCCGGCAACGAAGAGCGTCTTTACACCGACGAAGTAGCCACGCTTGAACGGCTGGATTTTGACCTTGATCTTGCTGGCGCACGTTTGCTCGGAACGGATGCCGCCCGTCTGGCTACGGTAGCGACCGCAGCCAGAATTCGTGACCTTCTGGCTGCGGAGCCGGATGTGGAAGACTTAACCACACGGGGCTTCACCGGCCGAGAGGAAAACCGATTCATCGCGTTACTACTGAACTTTCGTAGAGGTTTTCTGGGAGAAGGGTAAGGCTGCTCGACATTGCCAGCGGCCGGTCCGCAAAAGCCCCAGGCCTTTCATTGACATAGCTATCTAACATAGCTATCATTGCGGACATGAGAGTAAGCGTAGCCGACGCCAAAAACAAGCTTCCAGAGCTAATCAAGGCGGTTGAGGGCGGCGAAGAGGTAACGATCTGCCGCCGAGGAATCCCGGTGGTGGACCTCGTGGCTACCAGCGCCAGTACCGGAGAGAAACCGAAGTTCGGGACGCTGAAAGGCCGGATCGTAATCCACGACCCTGAATGGTGGAAGCCCATGGCTGAAGACGAGCTGGAGGCATTCCTGGAAGGGCGCTCCTAAGTGCGGCTCCTGCTCGACACCGCTACTTTCATCTGGGCTGTGGGCTCACCCGAACGCGTCTCCAGGAAGGCCATGCGTTCGCTGCAGCACAGCGAGGCAAAGCTCGAAATGAGCGCCATTTCTCTCTCGGAAATCGCCATCAAGCAGGTGCTCGGAAAACTCGACCTCCGACTGGAAGATGCGATGGCCGGCATCGCCGATCTAAAGCTCCGGGTGCTCCCTTACACGGCCGATCACGCCTATCATCTCTTCGGACTGCCTCATCACCATAGCGATCCGTTTGACCGCCAAATCATTGCCCAGGCTCTTGCCGAGGACATTCCTGTGGTCACGTCTGACGAGAAGTTCAAACTCTACAAGGGAATCGAAGTCATTTGGTGAGACTGCCTAAGTGCATGGGTCGTTCGGCTCGCTTTGCGTACACACCTCAGAAGCTGTGATTTTTTGTTTCTGTCGAGAGGGTAACGCGAACTCGCCGTTGAAACGCCTTGAAGATTTCTCGATACAGCCAGCATCGCCGGGGTCCTTCGTGCTACGCACTCAGGATGACGCCGTGTTGGGGAGTAAAGAGTCACAGCCTCTCAGGATGGCGCCGTGTTGGGGGCCTGAAAACTCACAGGCCCTCACGATGGCAACCGATTTCTCGATGTCCCAATTCTCCGATGGCCTCACACTCCGCTATAAACAGCCCTCTTCAGGAAATTGCCCTGTCCCGCCTTCCCATGAAATTGATCGCCCTGTACAACAACTCTTCCGCGTGAAAGCACGATGTCAGGCATGCCTTTGACTTTAATGCCTTCAAACATCGAGTAATCAACGCGCATGTGGTGGGTCTGGGCGCTGATGGTGTGTTCGCGGTTGGGGTCGAAGATCACCAGGTCAGCGTCGCTGCCGATGGCCACCGTCCCTTTCCGGGGATAGAGGCCGAAGATGCGGGCCGGTGTGGTCGAAACCAGTTCGACGAAGCGGTTGACGCTGAAGCGTCCTTTGGCCACGCCCCCGGAATAGATCAGGCTCATGCGGTGCTCGATGCCGGGACCGCCGTTGGGAATCTTGGTGAAATCGCCTTTGCCCATTTCTTTCTGTTCTTTGAAGCAGAAAGGGCAGTGGTCGGTGCTTACGACCTGCAGGTGGTCCTGCTTCAGGCCGGTCCAGAGTTTTTCCTGGTGCCACTTTTCACGCAGCGGCGGGGTGAAGACATACTTGGCTGACTCGAAGCCGGGTTTCTCCATGTCGTCGAGCGAGAGATAAAGATATTGCGGACAGGTTTCCGCGTACACCGGCAGTCCACGGTCGCGGGCCTCGCGCACTTTTTCGAGGGCATCGTTGCAGCTCAGGTGGACGATATAGACCGGCGAACCGGCCATTTCGGCCAGAGCAATCGCGCGTGATGTGGCTTCGGCTTCCGCCGTCGTAGGCCGCGTGAGCGCATGATACTTAGGCGCGGTCTTGCCTTCGGCCAGCGCCTGCTGCACGATCACATCGATGGCCCCGCCGTTTTCGGCATGCATGCAGATCATGCCGCCGATGCTGGAAGCCTTGCGCATGGCCTTGAAGATGGTGGCGTCGTCGAGCATGAACACCCCCGGATAAGCCATAAACAGCTTGAAGCTGGGCACACCATCACGCACCAGTGCCGCCATTTCATCAAGCTGGGCGTTGGGCAGGTCGGTGATGATGCAGTGGAAGCCGTAGTCGGTGGTGGCCTTGGGCGCGGCTTTCTGCATCCATGTGTCGAAGGCGGTGCGCAGGGTCTGGCCTTTGTACTGGATGGCGAAGTCGATCAGAGTGGTGGTCCCGCCAAATGCGGCAGCGCGGGTTCCGGTCTCAAAATCGTCAGCGCTGGTGGTGCCGCCAAAGGGCATATCCAGATGGGTGTGGACATCGATGCCGCCGGGCAGCACGTATTTGCCTTTGGCATCCAGCACGCGGGTGGAGTTGTCACGCGGTAGTCCCAGGCCAAGGGCCGTGATCTTGCCGTCTGAAATCGCCACATCGGCAACGAAGGTGTCGGTGGCGGTGACTACCGTGCCGTTGACGATGAGAGTATCGAAGGCCATAGTGGTGTCCCCCCAGAGGACAAGGAAGATTCTAACGCAACCAAAAACCAAGATTCACCACGGAGGCACGGAGTCACGGAGAAAAACGTGAAGACAGGTACTTGGTAATCGGTACTTGGTATTTGATCTTGAAGAATCATGAGTCTTGCCAGATTCGGCAGTGCCGCGATCAGCCACAAATACCAAGTACCGAATACCAAATACCCGCTTTTGCTTTTCTCCGTGACTCCGTGCCTCCGTGGTGATTCCTGGTTTTGTTTGGGGTAAGATAAGCTCTCATCAGCGAGGCCGCCATGCCCAGTGATCCCGCTCCCCAGCTTCCGCTCGAACAGCTCGAAGAGAACTTCGCGGACATCAACCCGCCGCTCAGCGCAGCCCAGGCCCTGGAAGAAGGTTCACGCTGCCTCTTCTGCCACGATGCACCCTGCATCAAGGCTTGCCCTACGGAGATTGACGTTCCACAGTTCATCCGCCAGATTATGACCGGAAACCTGCGGGGCTCGGCGCGGACGATTCTGAGCGCCAACATCCTGGGACAAAGCTGCGCCCGCGTCTGCCCTACCTCGGTGCTGTGCGAGGGTGCCTGTGTGCTCAACGCACAGGGCCGCAAGCCGGTAGAGATCGGAAGGCTGCAGCGCTATGCCGTAGACCCGGTGATTGCCGCCGGGACAAAGCTGTTCAAGGCCGGCGCGCCCAACGGGAAGCGCGTGGCCCTGATCGGCGCCGGACCAGCGAGCCTGGCGTGCGCCGCCGAACTACGCCAGCGTGGATACGAGACCGTGATCTTCGATGCCAATCCGCAGCCCGGCGGCCTCGACACCTACGGCATCGCCGCTTACAAGATGCGGGCGGCCGATGTGATCCAAGAGATCGAGATGGTCCGCGCGCTGGGCGTGGAAATCAGAAACGGCGTGGCCGTGGGGCGGGAGATTAGCCTTGCGCAACTGGAAGCTGACTTCTCCGCGATCTTTATCGGCATCGGCCTGGGCGCGACCGACGACCTGGGAATTCCCGGCGAGGAGCTGCCCGGCTGCCTCGACGCCCTGACCTTTATCGAACAAACCAAGAGCCAACGCTTCGACCAGGTTGGTGTCGCCCGGCGTGTGGCCGTGGCCGGCGGCGGCAATACCGCCATCGATGTGGTGACTGCGGCCCGCCGTCTGGGCGCCGAAGAGGTCTTCATGGTCTATCGCCGCAGCCAGCAAGAGATGAGCGCCTTCGACTACGAATACGAACTGGCCAAGAAAGACTGCGTGACCTTCGTGTGGCAGGCGCTGCCGGTGCGCGTACTGGGCAACGGGCATGTGGAAGGCATCGAGTGCGTCCGCACCCAGCCCGGCCCGAAAGATGGAAAGGGCCGCAGGAGTTTCGTTCCGGTTCCCGGCTCCGAGTTCCGTCTGGACGTGAGTATGTTCATCAAGGCCCTGGGACAGAAGCGCAACACCGGCTTCCTGCAGCAGATCGCCCGGCTGGAATTGAAAAACGGCTGCGTCGTCGTCTCGGAAACGATGCAGACCGGCAACCCGCGCTACTTCGCCGGCGGCGATTGCGTGAACGGCGGCGGCGAAGTCGTGGACGCTGTGGCCCACGGAAAGAGGGCCGCGCTCGGCATCGACCAGATGCTGGGAGGAAGAGGAAAGGCCAACCATGCCTGATCTAAGCATTAATTTCTGCGGAGTGCGTTCGCCGAATCCTTTCTGGCTGGCTTCGGGGCCGCCCACCAATACCGCCTACCAGATCATGCGCGCCTTCGATGCCGGATGGGGCGGGGCCGTCTGGAAAACCATCGGTGAACCCATCGTCAATACCGCATCCCGTTACGGCTCGGTCGACCTGAAGGGCGAGCGCATGATGGGGCTGAACAATATCGAATTGATCAGCGACCGCCCCGTGGAGGTCAACCTGCGCGAGATCACCGAGGTGAAGAAGCGCTTCCCCAAGCATACAGTGGTGGCCTCGCTCATGGTGGAATCGAAGCGTGAGACCTGGCACGATATTGTGCGCCGCTCCGAAGACGCCGGGGCCGACCTACTGGAACTCAATTTCGGATGCCCGCACGGCATGTCAGAGCGCGGCATGGGCGCGGCCGTCGGCCAGGTGCCCGAGTATGCCACCATGATTACCTCATGGGTGAAGGAAGTGGCGCGCACTCCGGTGATCGTGAAGCTCACACCCAACGTCACCGACATCGCGCACATGGCGGCCTCCGCCCAGGCGGGCCGCGCCGATGCGGTCTCGCTGGTCAATACTTTCAACAGCATCGTAGGCGTGGACCTCAATACGCTTGCGCCGCGCCCCAGCGTAGGCGGGCTAGGCAGCCACGGCGGCTACTGCGGACCGGCGGTCAAGCCCATCGCCCTGCACATGGTCTCTTCGATTGCGAAACGGCCGGATGTGAAGATACCGATCTCCGGTATCGGAGGCATTTCCGACTGGCGCGATGCCGTGGAATTCATCCTGCTGGGCGCGACCTCCGTACAGGTGTGTACGGCGGCCATGCACTACGGCTTCCGCATCGTGCGCGATATGATCGAGGGCCTGGAAAACTATCTCGAAGAGAAATGCCTCAACTCGCCCATGGATCTGGTGGGCAAATCGGTGCCGCGCGTCGAAGACTGGGGCAACCTCGATCTCAATTACAAGATTGTCGCCAAGATCGACTCCCGGAAGTGCATCGGATGCAACCTTTGTTACATCGCCTGTGAAGATGGCGCGCACCAGTGTATCCGCGTGGAAGAACGGCCTGTCGGAGATCTGCGCCACGGTCATGATGCGGCGGCCAAACATGTACCGCATGTCCTCGAAGATGAATGCGTGGGATGTAACCTGTGCGCGCTGGTGTGTCCGGTGCCCGAGTGCATCACCATGGAGCAGGTCGATACCGGCCGCCCGGCGATGAGCTGGAAACAGTTGCAGGAAGCGCGGGGGAAGAAACCGAGTTGCAGCATGGAAGATCTGCTTACGGGGAAGTAAAAAACTTACCACTGACCACACTGATAGGAGCACTGATTGACACTGATAAAACCAGGGAAGAAATGTGTCTTTGATTGAGTTTGTTAGAAATTCATCAGTGTTTATCGGTGCTTTTATCAGTGTTGATCAGTGGCAAGCTTCTCGCTTATCCCCCAGTAAACCCCGAACGCCACCACAAACCCCACAAACCACGAATAGTCATACAGGAACCTGACCGAAGGTATGACCAATCCCATTAGGGCGACAGCCGAGCCTACGACCAGCGCCCCAATCGCCCGCCAGTTGAAGCCGCCTGAGTATTCATAAATGCCATCCCGCAGGTAGAGATCATCGACCACCAGCCGCCGGCGCCGCACCACAAAGTAATCGCAGATCATGATTCCGGCCACCGGGCCCAGGACAGCGGCATAGCCACCCAGCCAGCCGAAGATGAAGGTCTGGTGATTGGCCATCAGCTTCCAGGGCATCATGGCCACGCCGATGAAGCATGTGATCACGCCACCCATTTTGAATGAAATCTTGCGTGGCCAGAGGTTGGAGAAATCGTTGGCCGGGGAGACTACGTTGGCGCCGATGTTAACGTTGAGCGTAGCCAGCAGAATGGCCAGCAGAGAAATCACTACCGCCACCGGCGAGTGGAAACGGCTGAGCAACTGCACCGGGTCAGAGATCGACGTGCCGTAGATGACGACGGTGGCTGAGGTTACGGCCACACCGATGAACGAGTAGAGCGTCATGGTGAGCGGCAGGGCGATGGCTTGTCCAATGGCCTGGCCGCGCTCATTTTTGGCGAAGCGGGTGAAGTCGGGAATGTTGAGCGATACCGTTGACCAGAAGCCCACCGCGCCGTTGAGCGCCGGTATCAGGAACTTGAAGAACTCGCCGGTGGTGCGGAACTGCGAGGGCGCCGACAGCATGGGACCAAAGCCCCCGGCCGTAGACCACGCCCAGGCCAGCAACAGCAGGCCGACCCCCAGCAGAATGGGCGCGCTGATTCCCTGCAGAAGGCGGATCGACTCAATGCCCCTGAGAATGACCAGCAGATTGATGGCCCAGAACACAGCAAAGCAGATTGCCGCTCCGTCGGGCACATGCTGCCACGCGGGCCACACTGTGCTGAGCAGGGTGTTGATGGCTTCGCCGCCGATCCAGCTTTGGATGCCGAACCATCCGCAGGCCACCAGGGCGCGCAGCACCGCGGCCACGTTCGCGCCCAAGACGCCAAACGACGCCCGCGCCAAAACCGGAAAGGGCACCCCATAGCGCGCGCCGGGATGAGAGTTCAGCAGCATGGGCGCCAGCACGATGGTGTTGCCCAGAAACACGGTCATCACTGCCTGCTTCCAGTTCATCCCACCTTGAATGAGGTTGGCGGCCAGGATGTACGTGAGAATGTTGACCGACATCGAGACCCACAACGCCGAATAGTTGTAGGTAGTCCACGTGCGGCGCTCGGGGGTGACCGGCGCAAGGTCGTGGTTGTAGAGCGGGCTGGATTGGATGTCGCGGGTGCTGGTGTTGGCGGGCATGGGCTCCTCGCGGTGTTAAGTAACTGCAGGCTGCTTGCAAAATCTGACTATTATTCGTATCAGCGCTCATCAGCGCAAATCAGCGGCAAATTCAATCTTTTGATCTTCCCTTCGCGCCCGTAGCGCCCTTTGCGGTGAAAGCCTTTCTCACTTCCCCACAAGAGGCCCATAACTCTCCGGCCTCCGGTCACGGAAGAATTGCCAGACATTGCGCACTTCGCCGATCATGTCGAGATCGAGGTTCGCGACCAGCAGCTCGTCTTTGTCGCGGCTGGCTTGGGCGATGATCTTACCCCGAGGATTGCAGAAATAACTCTTGCCATAGAATTCGCCGATGTTCCATGGGGCTTCGGTGCCGACACGGTTGAGAGCGCCGACGAAGTATCCGTTGGCTACAGCGTGGGCGGGCTGCTCCAGCTCCCACAGGTATTCCGAAAGCCCGGCCACGGTGGCCGAGGGATTGAAGACGATTTCCGCGCCGTTCAGGCCCAGCGCCCGCGCGCCTTCCGGGAAGTGCCGGTCATAACAGATGTAGACGCCGATGCGGGCGTACTTGGTCGGGAAGGTGAGGTAGCCGGTGTCGCCGGGCGTGAAATAAAACTTTTCCCAGAATCCCGGGGCTACCTGCGGGATGTGATGCTTGCGGTATTTGCCCAGGTATTTGCCGTCCGCGTCGATGACGGCGGCGGTGTTGTAGTAGAGTCCGGTCATCTCCACTTCATAGATGGGCACGATGATGACCATGCGATATTTGGCGGCCAGTCTCTGCATCAGCTTGATGGTGGGGCCGCCGGGCACCGGCTCGGTCAATTCATACCAGCGGGCATTCTGCTCGGCGCAGAAATACGGGCCGTAGAAGATCTCCTGCAGGCACAGAATCTGGACCTTCTTCTTGGCCGCCTGTTCAATCAGCTTCAAGTGTTTGTCGATCATGGCCTTCTTGATCTTCTCCAGCGGGTGGCTGGGACCAAGAACGTTGGTGGCCTGAATCAATCCGCAGCGAACATTACGAGACATCGGCACCTCACGGAATCAAAGCCAATATACAGCAGAAAAGCAGGGAAACGAACCAAAGGAAAAGGAATTTGGCAATTGGGTAATTTAGTAATTTGGTAATTGTGTGGGAGCATCTTCACGATGCTTCCAGCCTGCTTTGGCCTAACATGCTGGTGGCCCTGCTCGTTTCGCGAGTGGATAATGCCCCTCGGATTGGGCCGCTCCATGATTGCGGTGAAACAGTAACCAGCGTGCGTTCTCGACGCAAAACGTCCGATAAACGACGTAATGGGTTCGGACACCTCAGGCGGTGGTCTCTTCCGAAAGCGCCTTCGCCAGCTCTCCCGAAGTCCGGCGCAGGCGGCGCGAGAGCAGCAGGGCCAATGACTTGTAAAAGCGGGCTTCGAGATGAGGAAAGCTGGTAAAGATCTCCGTCAACTCCGAGAGGTAGAGCGCATCGGTCTCGGTATCCTCTGCGGCGATGACTGAAGCGCTGGCCAGGTTGTTCTCGACGAAGGCCATTTCACCGCAGATGTCCCCCACCATAAGCCGGGCAATGGCGCTGCCGCGAGTTACTTCCACGGTTGCGCTGCCGCTGGTCAGGATGAACAGCGCCTCCGGGCGTGAGTTCATACGAATCATGATCTCTCCAAACCCGAAGGACATCTTGCGGGATTTGGAGCGCAGCAATGTCCAATCGTTGGAAGTCAGGTATTCCAGGCGCATTTGACGGGATACTATCACAGCTCAAATCGGCCACAAGCGAAAATCGCAGCAGCACCAAGGGAAGCACAGTGCTGCGGCCATGGCCAGTTAGCCGCGAATGAACGCGAATAAACGCGAATGGAATTGGGGCCACCGCTGCTTCCAGAATCGTGGCGGGCGGCACAGATTTCTGATGGAGAGTACAGAGAGAACCATGCTGCGCCGAGTGCTATACTCGGCGCGTGAACACCCGAGGCTTTGGTCAAGTCAAGGTGCTTGTCATTATCGTGATCGCTTTGCTGGGCGTTGCCGGCGGTTGGTATTCTGTGCGTCATTTCACGCAGGCCCCGGCACCGGTCGTGCCCGTGCCTCCACTGAAGCCTGCTATCAATCCACCGGCCCCGGTTGTGGACTCAGCCGGCAAGATCCACACTCCCCCGTTCGTCCCTCTGGCGGCGCCGGTCACGCCTGGATTCCTCAACAGTGTGGCCATTACACCGGAAGTGAAGATCTCGTTTTACTATGACGGTGACGAGCGCACTCCCGCTGACGACAACGGGTATGAGGAAAGCCAATCGATTCACAACGACCAGGATGAAGCCTATCTGTTAATGCCCAGTTCGATCGATGCCACCGTGCGCTATGGGCCTACGGAATTCGAGATCTTCAAGAACCAGGAGTCCCATGCCTATCAGGGGATACCGGTTTCCATCCTCAATGCCAACGCAAAATACTCACTGCACTATGTCGGTTTGAAAATCAACGATCCTCGAATGATCGGCGGCCTGGCTGTGGAAGTGGGTGTCGACTACCGGGCTGAGGATGACGGCGATGTTCTCGATAAGCCTGCATCGCCGCAAGCATGGCTGGGGCCGCTGTCAGACTGGTTCTCGCCGGCTACGGTCTATGCCTGCGGTCCAGGATTGTATTTGCGGCCCATCGGCAAATCAGCGTTGCTGGCGTCCCAGGCCGAGAACGGCGTTACCTGGTACAAGCTGGAAAAGCCCATCGGGCTGTACAACCTGCCTTTGGATTATTGCGACAAGCCTGCCGGCAGCGGTGGGGCAGGCAAGAAGCCAAAGGCTGAGAAGAAAAGTGAAGACGAAGACCAGGACGAAGACGACGAATTTCAATTTTGCGCGGGCATTAAAGATTTTACCGGCGGCCAGTTGCGCTTCCATATTCTTTACCGGCCCAATGGCATCGCAGGATCCTTGCAGGTGCAAGCGGTAAATTTCATCCTGCAGGATGAACAAGGCCGGTATTTCCAGCCGACCATGGGCGCGAACTTCAGCCGGTATTACAAGGCGTATCTGGCCGACCGTGGATGTTTCAGTCCCGGCAAGAAGCCCGCGGATTGCGTCCGCCAATAGCATGAAGACGAAGGTATTGGCCGCCAGCGCCATCGTGCTTGCGCTGTTGGCCTATGGCGCTTTCCACAATCGCGGAAAATCGCCATTGCCATGGCCACGGCCAGACGCGCCGCCGGCAGAATCGCTCATAGACCATCTCGGCCAAACATTCATCGTAGGCATTCCTGGCCCTTCACTCGACGCCCGTAGCGAGCAGTTGTTGCGCTACATCAGGCCTGGGGGCATCGTTCTCTATTACCGGAATTTTGTTTCGGGCGAACAGTTGCAGACGCTGATTTTAAAACTGCAGGCTTTGGCGCGCGAGACTACCGGGCGTCCTTATCTGGTCATGATTGACGAAGAGCCCGGCGGCGCTGGAAGGCTGGGACTCTTCCGCCATGTTTTTGCCACGGGTGTACCCAATTGGGCGCAGATCGACCACGACATTGGCGTCATGGAACGGCTGGGCATCAACGTGGAACTGGCTCCGCTGGCGGATTTCCCGTTCAATCACCAGTCGTTTATCCGCAGGCGCATACCGGCCCACAGTGTCGAAGCCCTTACGGAGTTCAATCACCAGTTCGTAGTGCTATTGAAGAAGCACGGGATTTCCGCGACCCTGAAGCACTTCCCCGGAATGGGGACCTTTGCTGACGATCCCCATAAGACCCTGCCGCAAAACACCTTCGCTGCCCGCGACCTGGATTCTTCATTGAAGATCTTTCAGCAGGGAATCGACGCGGGCGCGGAGCTGGTGATGACCGGCCATGCCGTTTACAGTGGAGTCGATCCCCGCCATCCCGCTACCCTGTCGAAAGAGATTGTCACCGGACTCCTGCGCCGCCAGCTCGGGTTCCGTGGGTTGGTGATTACCGACGATCTTTCCGATATGCCGTTCATCACCGGGCAGGACCTATCGCTCGATGAAGCCGCCGAACAGGCACTGGAAGCCGGACATACAATGGTCCTGTTCTCGCACAAGCTGGCGAAGACCAGGAAGATCTTTGATCTGCTGCTGGAGCGCGCCGGGAAGGATGAAGCGCTCAGGTCGGTCATTGAGATCAATTACGGCCAGATTGCCGCTTTTAAGGACCGCCAGAGTCACCGTCAGCTCGTTGCCGATGTAATACACTCTGAAGCGAGGAGGACGCATCAATGATGTTTGCATTCATGAAAGTGCCCCCGACGAAGTACGTGCTTCACTACAAACAAGGCAAAGTTCGACGTGAAGGCGCCGGCCTCTCCTTTTTTTATTATGTTCCCAACTCAACCATTGTTGTGGTGCCCTTCGCCAGTGCCGACGTGCCCTTTGTGTTCCATGAAGTCACCGCCGATTTTCAATCGGTGACGATTCAGGGCCAGCTTACCTACCGCGTGGCCGATCCCCGGAAGCTTGCCTCTCTGCTGGATTTCAGCGTCGACTCGAGGGCCAAGTATGTTTCCGAAGATCCACAGAGGCTCAACGACCGGCTCGTTTACCACACGCAGATTCTTGCCCAGACGATTTCCCAGAGCATGAAATTAAACGAGCTGCTGGTCCGTTCAGAAACTGTGGGTCCGGAAGTGCTCCGCCGGTTTACCTCCGCGGAGACGGCCACGGCGTTGGGAATCGAGATTCTCGCCATTTCGGTGCTGGCGATCAAGCCAACGCCGGAAATGGCCAAGGCCCTGGAAGCGGAGGCCCGCGAGGCGCTGCAAGGCCGTTCCGACGAGGCCATCTACGCCCGCCGCAACGCGGGGGTAGAGCAGGAACGCCGCATTAAAGAGAGCGAATTGAACACCGAGATCGCGGTGGAAGAGAAGCAGCGCCAGATTCGTGAAACCAAGATGGCCGCCGAGATTGCCGTGGAAGAGCAGAAGTCGGTGCTGATTGAACGGCGCACGGCCAACCAGCGCAAAGAAGCCGATGCCCGCGCCTACGCCCTGGAGACCGTGGTCAAGCCCCTGCGTGATCTCGATTGGAAGACCCTGATGATGATCTCAGGCTCCAATTCCGATCCCAAGCAGTTGATCGCGATGGCCTTTCAGGGACTGGCCGAAAACGCGCAGAAGATCGGTGAACTGAACATTTCGCCCGACCTGCTGCGTTCGCTGCTGGGCCCGGAGAAATAACAGCCATGTACGAAAAGCTGGTGATTGTCACACGCAAGACACGGCTCCAGGAACTGATCGAACGCTTCAACACCCGGGGCCAGGCCAAGTTCTACATCGACCAGTCAGGCGGGAATTTTGGGGAGTACGAGCGCGAGGATTCGGAGTATCGCGCGTCTTTTGAAATGTTGCGCAAGTCCCTGGAGTTCGAACTGAAGGTACAGGTGATTGACCGCGAGTTTCTGCCCACGTTTCAATTCATGCCCCAGGATGTGGTGATTACCCTGGGTCAGGATGGGCTGGTGGCCAACGCAGCCAAGTATGTCAGGGGGCAGCCCATCGTCGCCGTGAATTCCAACCCGGGAATCTTCGACGGAATCTTGCTGCCCTATGTTCCGGCGAGCGCCCGCAAGGCCGTGAGCGCCGTGCTGGAAGGGAAGGCCAGTGTGCTGGAGGTGACGATGGCGGAGGCCGGACTCAATGATGGCCAGAAAATTCTGGCGTTCAATGACCTCTTCATCGGCCCGCGCACCCATGTCTCGGCCCGCTATCAGATCTCATGGCAGGGCAAGAGTGAATCGCAATCTTCCAGCGGGGTGCTCATTTCAACCGGCGCCGGCAGCACCGGATGGCTCTCTTCGGTCTTCAACATGGCGCACGGCGTGGCCAGCCTCACGGGTGGAAAAACGAGCAAAGGA
>Ga0210403_10000129_pt1 | contig 85408 bp, 86 predicted proteins | sample IncBWC19MmetaG_FD_150863 | JGI IMG/M metagenome (GOLD analysis project Ga0210403, IMG submission 150863) | Forest soil microbial communities from Barre Woods Harvard Forest LTER site, Petersham, Massachusetts, United States - Inc-BW-C-19-M | ecosystem: Environmental > Terrestrial > Soil >...
CTCATTCACCGTACGACGATCCCGTCTGTTCAAACTCAGTTCTGTCTGTCGCATGCCTGATGTCTCCATGTGTCACAGGTATGCGTAAGTATAATGTTTCGTTATTTACGTGTCATGATACTAGTCGCGCCACTTCAGCCTTCGCTTCCGAGCGCAAAATCGCGACGCGCTCGGCTATATGCCCAAATTCAGTTTTTAGTTTGGCTACGTCATCGGGAGTGAGATCCTCAATTTTATGGGAATCCAAACCCTCCTTGACAATGCACGCGGATATGTCTCGATCGAGGATATCGACCCGTAGCTCGTCGAGATGCAGAAAGTCGGGCGCCTCAAGTAAGCCAGTGCATTTTACGTACACAAAACGGCGTAAGTCGAATACGACGAATTTTCGTAGGTTCACGTAGGTGCTTTGAAGCCTCAATTGAACTGCCGCAAGATCGGCAGCGCTCTGTGCGATTTCTTCGTCGAGGCGCTGCTTTTGATGTATCGGACGCACGCTGTAGAAGTAGCCGGCTATCGCTGCAATTACTAAAGTAATTTGCGCGATCTGCGCGCATCGTTGTAGCCACGTGTCGAATTTGCTGCGAGGTTTGCCGTCGGCAGGTTGGGATCCACGATCTGCGGATGTTTTGAACGATCTTTTTTGTAGGTCGCTATGTTTCACGGTGCCATTGGCGCCGCCCTATTGCGGCTTGGCCGAACGCGGAGCTGCATTGCACGCCCAGTCCAGTAGAGAGTCGCCCAACGTCCCCGGGATGGCAGGCGACCACCTAACTTTCGATTCGTCATATGTGTATGACGTCGGCTCGCCTTCCAAATTGCTCCCTGAATAGTACGTAATCGCGACATCTTTAGATGCTACCCGGGCGCAGTCGTACATAACTCGCACAACATCGCTTTGATAGTTTTCGCCACCGTGAGACTGACGTTCGCGGTACTCGTATCTAACCCAAATGGAAGCTACGCTGCCTTCGCGAACCGCATGTCGGCGCGAACCAAATACCGCATACGTGCCGTCCTCGCTGACAGTTAAGAAGACCCAACCACCATTTGGCAATTTGTCGAGCGAGCCGGCCCAAGTATGCCGGGTGACGGCCCAATCCATCCTTTCCTGCTCGCTTGCGAGGCGTAGGCACTCCTGAAAGTGCTTTAGCGCGTCGATTGCCTCCCGACTACCAGGGGTTGCAGCGGAAAGCACCTCAGACTGAAGCGCGCATGGGCTCGGCTTGTTATCGGCTAAGCAGACCGATGCCATGAGCAACAGCATCGGGGCTAGAAGTTCGATACGTTTGGATTTCACGGTCGCTTGCTCCCTCACGATCGACACCGTCCTGGATTACCGCGAAACTACATCAAGCACGCACTCGGGTGCTGCGATGGGAATCACACCTTAATTCGGGCGGTCGCGGCACTTCGCAAAATATACGCGCTTGCATGTCCTCGATACGTTTGGGATCGACTGGCTTTCCCGGATCTGTCATCCCGTATTTAAGCACAGTCGGCTGTATGAACTTGCCGTCGACCTTTCGCTCTTTTGGCATAAATCATAACCTTAGTTCGGACGCGGACCGTGCCGAGCCGGCTCTAAGAGAAACCGCACGCGATTGTCGTGGTCCATTCGATCAGGCGTATCTCACCCGCATCTTCGGGGTCGGCAATCAACGGAGGCTCGGTGTATTTCGCAAGGTGACGCGGCTCGATTCAGAGAAACTCCCGGAATAGCGCGGTTATCTCAGCGTCAGAGAGAATGCGGGTCATTGCTACGTAGCCCGCGTCGCTACGCCTGGCGCCTCGTCGGGCTCCACGTCTATATCGGGTTCTCCGACACGCGGTGCTCGCCGTCGCCGTACATTGAGACCGCGTGGTCAAAGCAAATGCCGTCGTGCAGCGTTCCCGGTTCGAAGTTCTTCATGCTAGCCACCCACTCGGCGCCCTCGCGCTCGAAAATGTGTTCTACATCCGCCCAAAGATTGGATGACGCTTCGTAGTCGAGGGTCAGCAACTCTCGCGAGTATGATCCGGGATGATCCTACTTAACATATCACTCGATGTTCTGCACCTGTTCGCGCATCTGCTCGATCAGCACCTTCATATCCACCGCGGCGCGGGTGGTTTCGATGTCCTGGGACTTCGATGACAGCGTATTGGCTTCGCGATTGAGTTCCTGCATGAGAAAGTCGAGCCGCCGGCCGGCGGGTTCCTTGCCGTCGAAGGTCTTGCGAACTTCATCGACATGACCGCGCAGGCGATCGATCTCTTCGTCGACGTCGAGCCGCTGCGCCAATATGGCGAGCTCCTGTTCGAGGCGGTCCTGATCGACATCGCTGACCAACTGCGCGATGCGATCGAGCAGCTTCGCGCGCATTCGCGCGCGGATCTCGGGCAGCCGCTCCGTGACCCTTGCGGAGAACTCCAGCAAGCCGGCGCAGCGCTGCTCCAAGGCATCGCGCAGCCGGCCTCCCTCGCTGTCGCGCGAGCGGCCCAGGTCCGAGAGTGCTTCGCCGAGCAAGGCGTGCGCGGCAGTGATCATGGGCGCGGTGTCGCGCGTGCCGTCGCGGATGACGCCGGGCCAGCGCAGCAGGTCCAGCACATCGATCCGCGCCGATGCGCCTGCCTGCGCGGCAGTCTGTTGCGCCCTGAGCGCGAGACTGGCCAGCAATTCGGCATCGACTTCAAGCGCGGTCGCGACCACGGTAGGCCGAAAATGCAGCGAACATTCGACTTTGCCCCGGCGCACCGCGGCGGCAACCGCGGCTCGAAAATCCGCCTCGGCGGACCGGAATTCCTCCGGCAGGCGACAGCCCAGCTCGAGAAATCGGTGATTGACGGTCTTGATTTCCCAGGCCAGCAGTCCCCAGGGGAACTGCCGCTCGCGTCGGGCAAAGCCGGTCATGCTACGAATCATGGGGGTCGCCGCTAAAATCGGCCATAATCGGTGGTTGGCAAGCTTAGCAGACGAGGAGCAGGCATTGCAGATCGAAACCGCGGACGTGAGCCTAATCGGGCACCGCGAAGAAAATCAAGACCGGGTCGCGATTGCGGCCGCCGAACAGGCCGTGCTGCTGGTCGTGATCGACGGCATGGGCGGCCATGCGGATGGCGCGCGCGCGGCGGAGACAGCGTTGTCGACCATGCTCGAGGCGTTTTGGCAGAACCCCCATCCGGTTTTCGATCCCATGTCATTTTTGCATTTGGCGTTGGGCAAAGCGCACGAAGAAGTCGTGAAGCTCGGCTCGGGCTTGAGCGCGGAGGCGCGTCCGCGGGCGACTTGCGCGGTATGCCTGGTGCAGGATTCGGCAGCCTATTGGGCTCATGTTGGCGACAGCCGCATCTACCAATTGCGCCAGACGCAGGTGCTGGAGCGAACGCGCGATCACAGTCATGTGGAAGTGCTGCTGCGTGAAGGCTTGATCACCGAGGCCGAAGTGCACGGCCACCCCATGCGCAACTATGTCGAATGCTGTCTTGGCGGCGATGCCGCCCTGCCGGAAATGACGATTTCGGCGCGGCGCAAGTTGAAGCCCGGCGATGTACTGCTGTTGTGCACGGATGGATTGTGGGCCAATTTGAAGGATCAGGATTTCGTGCGCTTTGCGCAGAGCCACCTCACGCCCCTGCGCGAGTCGCTCAACGAATTGGGAACACAAGCCGTGGAGGCATCCTCGCCCTACAGCGACAACACGAGCGCCGCCGCACTGCGCTGGAAGGCAGCGTGAGCATTCGGCCCAGCGGCCGCGCCGCCGATCAATTGCGTGAATTGAAATTCGAACGCGGCTATACCCGGCACGCGGAGGGCTCGGTGCTGGTGAGTTTCGGCTTGACGCGCGTTCTTTGCACGGCCAGCATCGAGGACTCCGTGCCCGGCTTCCTGCGCGGCACGAGCCAAGGCTGGGTGACCGCCGAATACGGCATGCTGCCGCGCGCCACCCATACCCGCTCCGCGCGCGAGGCGGCGCGCGGCAAGCAAAGCGGCCGCACGCAGGAAATTCAGCGCCTGATCGGCCGGGCCTTGCGGGCCGTGGTCGACTTGAAGGGGCTGGGCGAGCGCACGGTGACCATCGACTGCGATGTGCTGCAGGCCGACGGCGGAACGCGCACCGCCGCGATCACCGGCGGCTTCGTGGCCCTGGCCGATGCGATCGACACCCTGCTCAAGAAACGCGCCGTCGCCGCCAACCCGCTCCACGGCCAGGTCGCCGCGGTGTCGGTGGGTATCTACCGCGGCACCCCGGTGCTTGATCTTGACTATGCCGAGGACTCGAACGCTGAGACCGACATGAACGTGGTGATGAACAGCGGCGGTGCATTCGTCGAAGTCCAGGGCACGGCGGAGGGACATGCGTTTCGCCGCCATGAACTCGACCAGTTGCTGGACCTTGCCGCCCACGGCATTGCGCAATTGCATGCCGCACAACTCAGTGCCCGCGCGCCGGTGCCTGCCTGAGCGTTGCGGGTGAGCCGGGCTACTAAGCTGGTCGTCGCCGCCTCGCGGCTGGTCATCGCCACCTCGAATCCCGACAAGCTGCGCGAATTCAGGTCCCTGCTCGCCGGATTGCCGTTCGAATCGGTCGGCTTGGGGGAACTCAATCTGTCCTCACCGCAGGAAACGGGCGCGACTTTTCTGGCCAACGCGCTGCTCAAGGCGCGCCATGCCGCGAACTTGAGCGGATTCGCGGCAGTCGCCGACGACTCTGGACTCGAGGTCGATGCGCTGGCCGGCGCGCCGGGCATTTATTCGGCGCGCTATGCAGGCTCGGATGCGGACGATGCGGCGAACAACGCGAAGCTCATGAGATCGCTGGCCGGCGTGGCGCCGGAGCGGCGGCGGGCGCGCTTCCGTTGCGCGCTGGTGTTCATGGAGAGCGCCCTGGATTCGGCGCCGCTGGTCGCCGAGGCGGATTGGGAGGGATTTATTTTGGAAGCGCCGCGAGGCAGCGGCGGCTTCGGCTATGACCCTTATTTCTGGCTGCCGGAGCGGGGCATGACGGCGGCTGAAATGCTGCCGGCGGAAAAAAATCGCTGCAGCCATCGCGGCAAGGCGCTGCGGGCGCTGCGTGAGCAATTGGCCGCACGCCTCGCGGGGCGCGCATGATCGATGCGTCGCTGGCGCTGTACGTGCACCTGCCCTGGTGCGTGCGCAAATGCCCCTATTGCGATTTCAATTCTCACCAGTTGAAGTCGGGTCAGCCCGATGCCGCTTATATCGACGCCTTGATCCGGGATTTCGACGCGGAAGCGCCGCGCCTCGAGGGGCGCAGGATCGATACGGTATTTTTCGGCGGCGGTACGCCGAGCCTGTTCGCCCCGAGCGACTTTGCACGTCTGCTCAAGGCCCTCAAAACGCGGATTGACTTCGCCGACGATGTTGAAATCACGCTGGAAGCGAACCCCGGGACGATTGAGCGCGGCAGATTTTCAGGCTACGCCGAGGCCGGCATCAATCGGGTGTCTTTGGGCGCGCAAAGTTTTGACGCCAACGCGCTCAACGTGTTGGGCCGCATTCACTCGGCCGACGACACCTACCGAGCGGTTGAGGAACTGCGCTGCGCCAAACTCGATAATTTCAATCTCGATCTCATGTACGCGCTGCCGCAGCAGACATTGGAGCAGGCGGCAAACGACGTCAAGATCGCGTGTTCGCTGCAGCCTGCGCACATTTCCTACTATCAGCTCACGCTCGAGCCCGGCACGGTGTTTCACTCCCGACCCCCGCCGCTGCCCGACGAGGAAGCGGCATGGGAGATACAAGTCGCCGGCCAGACTCTCCTGGCGGACTTAGGCTACGCGCAATACGAAGTGTCGGCCTACGCCAAGCCGGGAGCGCAATGCCGGCACAATGTGAACTATTGGCTGTTCGGCGACTATGTGGGCATCGGTGCCGGCGCTCATGGCAAGGTGAGCTTGGAATTGCCGCAGAGGATCCTGCGCACCGTCAAGCCCAAGCAGCCGCGGGACTATCAGGCGCAGATCGGCCGCGCCGCTCTGCCTGCCGGGCAGAGCGGCTATATTGCCACCGCGGACCTGCCATTCGAGTTCATGCTGAATGCACTGCGCCTAAATGACGGATTTAGCAGCGATTGCTACCTCGCACGCACCGGACTGGAGCTTCACCGCCTCGATGCCAAGATGGCTCGGGCGCGTACCCAAGGACTGCTCGAGCCTAGGGAGAATGGGTGGCGTCCCACCGAGCTCGGACGGCGCTTCCTCAATGATCTTCAGGCAAGTTTCCTCGCTTAGGCTTATACACATCGGCCGCCGTGTCTCGCACAAAGTGAGACCTACAGCACATTGCATCTGCAATAGGTCACATGCGTCTTATAAGCTATTGAAATATAGCACTAAACTGGCTTGTCTATTTTTTGATCAAATCAACAATTACGCGATTTTCCGCGGTATGAGTCCCTTAAGCCGGATGCCGTCCACAGACTTATCCACAGTTATTGTGGACAAATCGATGCAATGCAAAGCCCTTGTCGGCAAGCGGCACTGCGCATATCATGCGCGGCCCGGTTTTTGGCGTTGATTTCCTGTGATCGCGCCAGCAAATAAGGGTCCAAGGCGTGGCGATGCTGCTTCTCTGAAAAGCAAGCGCTTCGATTCTGCCGCAACAGCCATACGAGGTTCTTCATGAAAGCCGGCATCCATCCCGAATACAAACAGATTACCGTCACGTGTACCTGCGGGAACACTTTTGCGACGCGCTCGACCATCGGTCAGGATTTACAGGTCGAAGTGTGTTCGAACTGCCATCCGTTCTACACCGGCAAGCAGAAGGTTGTGGATACCGGCGGGCGCGTCGATAAGTTCCGCAAGAAGTATGCAACCGCGCCCGCAAAACCTGTGGCCGCGGAAAAACCTGCGACGACGGCAAAACCCGCGGCCGCGGCAAAACCCTAACCGCCGGCACGCATTTCTCGAGCCGAGCGGGCTCACTCGCGCGCGGCGATCGCGCCGCGCATCTTGAACGCAACGCACGCGACCTCGCTCGCGGCCTCGCTCGCGAACCCGAGCTCGTTGCGCGCTTCGGCGACGTATGCGCTTGATTCCGATGTACGGCCGTGCAAGGCTGCGGCCTGAAACAATCGAAACATGGCCGTCGGACACAGCGAAATGAGCACGAAATACGAACTCAAGAACCTCACGACCGGAAAAATGACCCCGCTGGATGCCATCTCCGGGACGATCGGACCCAATGTGCTCGACATTTCGAATCTAACCAAGGACCAGGGCGTCTTCACCTTCGATCCCGGCTTCATGGCCACGGCCAGCACGGAAAGCAAAATCACCTATATCGACGGCGACGCGGGCGTGCTCTTGTACCGCGGTTATCCGGTGGAGCAGCTCGCTGAGAAGTCGAGCTTTCTCGAAGTCGCCACGCTGCTCATCAACGGCACGCTGCCGACCAAGCCGGAGCTCGACGGGTTCACCAATTCGATCATGCGCCACACCATGATCAACGAGCAATTGCTGGGTTTTTTTCGCGGTTTCCATCACGACGCGCATCCGATGGCGATGGTGTCGGCCGTGGTTGCATCGATGGCCGCCTTCTATCACGACACCACGCACATCGGCGATCCGCGGCACCGCGAAATCTTTGCGCACCGGATCATCGCGAAACTGCCGACTATCGCTGCCGCGGCGTACAAGCACACCCTGGGACAACCGTTCATCTATCCGCGCAACGATCTGCGCTACTGCGCGAACATGCTGAACATGTTTTTCGGGGTCCCCTGCGAAACCTATCAGATCGATCCGGTCGCAGCCGAGGCGCTGGATCTCTTGTTCATCTTGCACGCCGACCATGAACAGAACGCGAGCACGTCGACGGTGCGGCTCGCCGGCAGCACCGGCGCGAATCCTTACGCGGCGATCTCCGCCGGCGTGTCCGCCCTGTGGGGGCCGGCGCACGGCGGCGCCAATGAGGCCGTGCTCGACATGCTGGACGGCATCGGTTCGGTGGCGAACATCGACAAGTTCTTAGGCAGGGTGAAGGACAAGAACGACAGCGTGCGGCTCATGGGATTCGGCCACCGCGTCTACAAGAACTTCGATCCGCGCGCCAAGATCATCCGCAGCATGTGCTACCGGGTGCTGGAGAAAATGGGCAAGGGCAATAACCCGATGTTCGATCTGTCGCTCAAATTGGAGGAAATCGCGCTGCGAGACGACTACTTCGTGTCGCGCAAGCTCTATCCCAATGTCGATTTTTATTCCGGCATCATTTACAGCGCTTTGGGAATCCCGCGCTCCATGTTCACCGTGATGTTCGCGATTGCGCGCACGGCCGGGTGGGTGGCGCATTGGTGCGAAATGGTCTCCGATCCGCACATGAGAATCGGCCGCCCGCGCCAGCTCTATACGGGTCCTGCCAAACGAGACTACCAGCCGATCGAAAAGCGCTGAGTCGTGCGCAGATCAATCCTGGTTTCGAGAAGCGCGCCCTTCTGGGTTCTCGTCGGGAGCGTCGCGGCCGCGGCCCCGGATGCACCCGGCCCGCCGCCGGCGGCGGCGCAGACGCCTGTGCAGGCCCCGGTGGCATTGAGTCCCGAAAAAAATCATTGTGCCGAGCGCGCCGATCCGGTTGCGGTCGGCAGCGTGCAATGGAACGGCTGGGGCCGCGATCTTGCCAATACCCGTTACCAACCAGAGCCGGCGATTCGCGCCACGGACGTGCCGAAACTGAGCTTAAAGTGGACCTTTGGGTTTCAGGGCGGCGCGGAATTCGGCCAGCCCACCCTGGTCGACGGCCGATTGTTCGTGACCAGCTCGTCGGGCCGGGTCTACGCGCTGGATGCCAAAAGCGGTTGCACCTATTGGACTTACGATGCGCCCGCCGGCAGCCGTACGGCCGTTTCCGTCGGCGAGCTGGGCCAGGCGAAGCGGGTGGCGATACCGCGAAAATTGAAGCGCACGCTCGCGCACTTGGAGGTCATCAAGGCGCCCAGCGCCGCGATTTTCGGCGACGACACCGGTGCCGTGTACGCCCTCGACGCGCAGAAAGGCACGCTGCTGTGGAAAAGCCAGGTCGACACGCACCCCACGGCCCGCATCGTCGGCGCGCCCACCTTGTACCAGGACCGGCTGTACGTCGCGGTGGGATCGAACGAGGATAAGAATTCCGCGAATCCCAACTACGGCTGCTGCACCTTCCGCGGCAGCGTCTCATCTCTCGACATTGCCAACGGCCGGGTCCTCTGGAAAAGCTACACCGTGCTCGAGGAGCCGCAAGCCACGCGCAAGAACAGCGCGGGAGTGCAGGAATTCGGGCCGGCAGGCGCGGCCATCGCATCCTCGCCCACCATCGATCCGAAGCGCGGCGTGCTGTATGTGGGCACCGGTCCATCCACGACGCAGGCCGAACAGTCCCTCACCGACGCGGTGGCCGCATTCGCGTTGAGCGACGGCAAGCTGCGATGGGTAAAGCAGCTCAACGTGATGGGGCAACCGGCGTCCGGGGGGTTTACCAGTCCACCGGTTTTGCGGACCCTGGCAAGCGGCAATGAAGTGATTTTGGCCGGACAGATATCGGGTGTGGTCTATGGCCTCGACCCCGACCATGGCGGCGAGATCCTGTGGCAAAATCGGCTGGGCGCGGATGGCGGCGGCGGGGTCGGCTGGGGCACCGCGGCCGACCACCGCAGTTTATTTGTTGCCCTTTCCGGCTCCTTGGCGCAACCCGGCAATCCCGGCGGCAGTCTTTGGGCGCTCGATCCCAAAACCGGCATCGCGCGTTGGCATACCCAGGCCCCGGCGCCCGCCTGTTCCTGGACCGAGGGTTCCTGCTCGCACGGGCTGTCGCAAGCCGTCACGGTGATGCCGGGGGCTGTCCTGTCCGGATCGATGGATGGCCATCTGCGCGCCTATTCGACGATCGACGGCAAGCTTCTATGGGATTTCGATACCGCTCAGGCCTTGCAAACGCAAAATGGAGTGCGCGCCGCCGGCTTGGATTACGGCGGTGCGACCATCGTGAATGGCAGCGTATACATCAATTCGGGCGCCGTGCTGCTGGCCTTTTCAGTCGACGGCAAGTAGAACGCACCGCAACAAGGACCAATATATTGACATGGTAGGTTACACGCGATTGATCTTACTGGCGGCCGGTGCCCTGTTCATGGGCGCTGCGCGCTCGGCGACGCATGCGGCCGATCCAGCCGACGCCCCGGCTCTGGAGAACTCGGTGGTCAAGATTTTCTCGACCATGCGCTATCCGGATCCATTCAAGCCCTGGACCAAACAGGCTCCCAGCGAAGCCACCGCTTCGGGCGTGGTCATCGAGGGCAAGCGCATCCTGACCAACGCGCACGCAGTGCTGTACGCCAGCCAGGTGCAGATTCAGGCCAATGCGGCCGGCGACAAGTTGGCGGCGACGGTGCTCGCCGTCGCCCCCGGCATTGACCTGGCGGTGCTGCAGCTCGACGATGCGAGTTTCTTCGACACCCATCCTCCGGTGGCGCGCGCCGGCAGGCTGCCGCAAATCAAGGATCCCGTGCTCGCCTACGGCTTTCCGACCGGCGGTTCATCGCTGTCGATCACCAAGGGCATCGTGTCGCGCATCGAGTTCGCGTCTTACAACTATCCGGTATCGGGCCTGCGCATTCAGATCGATGCGGCCATCAATCCCGGCAACAGCGGCGGTCCGGCCATCGCGGGCGACAAGATGATCGGCCTTGCTTTCAGCCGGCTGGGTGGCGATAGCCAGAACATCGGCTACATCATTCCGAACGAGGAAGTGGATCTGTTCCTGAAGGATATTGCCGGCGGCCATTATGTGGGCAAGGCCAGCATGCACGACGACCTGCAGACTTTGGAGAACCCGGCGCTGCGCGAATACTTGAAGCTGGACAAGAGCGTGGAGGGCATGGTGGTGCACCGCCCCGATAAATCCGACGCCGCGTATCCGCTCAAGGAGTGGGACGTGATTGCGCGGATCGGCGATACGCCCATCGACAATCAGGGCATGGTCAAGATCGACAAGGAGTTGCGGGTGGGTTTCGGCTACATGATTCAGAAGGTGGCGAAGGACGGCAAGCTGCCGCTCACCGTGGTGCGCGCCGGCAAGCCGCTCAAGGTCGAGCTGCCGGTCTCGGCCGAATACCCGACGCTGGTGTCCGACCTGCACGGCGACTATCCGTCTTACTTTGTTTATGGACCCGTGGTCTTTTCGCGCGCGACGCGGCAATTCCTGAATGCGTTCGAAAACAACGCCAATCTGCTGCGCGTTCTGGCCTACGTGAAGAGTCCGCTCATCACCCGCTCCTTCGATCCCCCCAGCGACGAGCTGCAAGAACTGGTCATCATTTCCTCGCCATTCTTTCCGCACAAGCTCGCGAACGGCTATTCGAACCCCGCAGGCTCGGTGGTGTACGCGTTGAACGGCACGCAGGTGAAGAGCCTCAAACACTTGGTGGCGTTGTTGCGCGACCTCAAGGATCCTTTCGTCACGCTCGAGTTCGGTGCCAAGGCTGGAGAAGCGCTGGTGTTCTCGCGCCAGGCGCTCAGCGCCGCGACGGACGAGATCTTGACCGACAACGGTGTGCGGGCGCAGGGTTCGCCGGACATGCTGGCTGTGTGGCAGGCGAAGCCTTAGGAAGCACGATCCAAAAAAGATACGATGCCAATGGCAACATGACCAGCCGCGCATCGTGTCGGCATTCACAGGTTCTTGCTTCCGACGGGTGTATGCGCATAGGGAGGCGTGCCCATGAAATCGGCTGCTGCGGCCCGCAAACGGCCTGTTAACCTGACTCTGAATGAAGACTTGGTGAATCAGCGACCTGTGATGGCGCGAGGTAACGAGCGGTGATGAGGGGTATCCAGCCGCTGCGGCCGGAGCGGCCCATAGCACGATCGGGGGGTGTATTTGTCCACGCAATCTGTCGTTCCTGCGGTTCTCCTGTGTGTCGGAATGGGGCTGCTGCAGCAAGCACAATCGGAAAACTCGCCCCAGCCGCTGCAGCTGGAGATGCGCGTGCCGTTTGAACCCACGGCTTTCCCAAGCAACGGGCGGACCTATCTGGCGTATGAGCTGTATCTCACGAACTTTGCGAGCAATCCGGTCACATTGAGTCGCATTGCGGTGTTGGATGCCGACATTCGAGCTGCTCAGCCCATAGCGGCATTCGAGGGCAAAGACCTTGATCTAGTTCGCGGCGACCAGCTCCGATACTTCGCGTGTGTCGGCGCGCTTCATGGGCCGCCCGTCGACCGGGGAATAAGGCGATTGGCGGATGCCGTCGATCGGAAACACCGTCGCATCGACCGTGCGGCCGTTGGCCTCGAACCGCAACGCCGGGTAGTTCACACTGCGCTCCGCATCCATCTTGACGCGCCGCTCGTAGAACTCGTGCGGCACGCCGATCTCCAGCAGCCGAATCGCGACCGACTCGGACGCATCGGCAAACAAATGCAAATTGATGTCGCTGTAATTGGTTGCCGTCCCCGTGAGCACGGATCCCACGAGGCGCGGCTGAAACTCAGCCAAAATACGCATCGTGTCGAGGGCGATGCGCCGCTGTTCCCTCAGGGTGTGATCATGGGTGTCGCGCCCGAACAGGCGCTGGTGCGCGCGCAGCGCGTCCTCGATCTCGACGTTTTTCGGCAGCACCGAGACATCGTTGACGCCGAGGCGATCGGCCGCTTTGCGCTTGGCCTGCAGAAAATCCTCGATGCCGTGCTCGGCCATGATCCGCGCGGCCTCTTGCGCAAGAGCGCGGCGTAGATCTTCGGCACGCTGAGAAAACTTCTTAGCCATCGGTGACCTCAGGCGTCGGCATCGGTCGCTAGAATATCGGTTTATCCGCTTCCGGGCTGTTCGGGTTCTGGCCCTCGTACAGCTCGGCCTTGGGCAGATTCCCTTCGATGAAATATTCCATGATGCCGTTGGGATTCTCCGCGCCCGCCAGCAGGCCCGTTGTCGGCGATATCCGTACCCTGACGATGCCATCGGGAACGGGGACGCCATGCCTGGCCGTGCCGGCCAGTGCCTCCTTCATGAAATAGGTCCAAGCCGGTATCGCCGTGCGACCGCCCTGCTCGCCCTCGCCCAACAAGCGATCCGAGTCGAAGCCCACCCAAACCGTCGTTACCACATCGCCATTGAAGCCGTTGAACCAGGTGTCATGCGCATCATTGCTGGTACCGGTTTTGCCGGCGATATCGTCGCGGTTGAGCGTGCGCGCCCGCTGGCCCGTGCCGCGCTTGATGACATCGGCCATCATGTCGGCCAACAGAAAGGCGACTTGGGGCCGGATGATCGGCGGCGCCAGATTCTTTGCAGGAATCAAAGTTCTACCGTCGTGCTGGGCCTCATCCAGAAAGGCAGTGCGGCCGGTACCGGCCAGGCTTCGAGGGCCGAACCCATCACTGCGGCCGCACTGCGCGCAGGCGATCGCCGGGTTGGCCTGTTGCAGCACCTTGCCGTTCGCATCTTCGACGCGATCGATGTAGTACGAGCTGACTTTGAAGCCGCCGTTGGCGAAGGCCGCGTAGCCGATGGCCACCTGCAGGGGGCTTAATTCCGCAGTTCCCAAAGCCAGCGTCAGGTCGTCCGGCAGCTGCGACTTATCGAACCCGAAGCGGGTCACGTAGTCCCGGGCATACTGGCCGCCGATGGCGCGCATCAAGCGCACTGAAACCAAGTTCTTGGAGTGCGCCAGGGCATCGCGAAGCCGAACCGGGCCGGCGAACCTGCTCTCGAATTCTTTGGGCCGCCATGCCTGTTCCTTGCCTTCCTCGTCGATGACCACGGGGGCGTCCAATACCACGCTGGCCGGTGTGAAGCCCTTGTCGAAGGCCGCTGCATAAATAAAAGGCTTGAAGCCCGAACCGGGCTGGCGCCGCGCCTGGGTGACCCGGTTGAATTTACTTTGAAAAAAATCAAATCCGCCCACCAGGGCCACGATCGCGCCGTCCTTGGGATCGACCGACACCAGCGCACTCTGGGCTTCAGGCACCTGCACGAACAGCAGCAATTCGGGCGTGCGGCCCACCGTGTAGATGACGTCGCCGCGGCTCAGGATTTCCGAGACTTGGGCCGGTGCGCGGTCGACCTTTTCCTCGGGCAGCTGGCGCCGCGCCCAAACCAGCTTTTCCCAAGGCAGCGTGACGACACCGAGGTCCTTCACGTAGATCTGGGCGCTCCTGGCGTCGACACGCTGCACGATGGCCGGTTTCAGGCCGCCGATGATGGGAAATTCCTCGAGCTGCGCGTCGAACTGGGTTGAGGTGACGAGCTTCGACATGTCGACTTGGTCACTCGCCCCGCGGTAGCCGTGGCGCATGTCGTATTCCAGAAGGCCGGTTCGCAGCGCCACGCTGGCTGCCGTCTGCAGGCGTGAATCCAAGGTGGTGTAGACCTTGTAGCCCGCCGTGTAGACCGCATCCCCGTACTTGTTCTGCACGTCGTTGCGCACCATTTCCGCCAAATAGGGCGCATCGACTTCAATGGAAGCGCCGTGCAGGCGCGATTCCATCGGGCTTGCCTTGGCCTGGTCGTACTCAGCCTGGCTGATGTAGCCGAGTTCCAGCATGCGGCCCAAAACATGGGTGCGCTGCAGCTTGGCGGCCTCGGGGTTGGCCACGGGATTCCTGGTCGAAGGCGCGGTCGGAAGCCCGGCCAGCGTGGCCATTTCGCCAATGGTCAGCTGGTCAAGATTCTTCCCAAAATAGACCTCGGCGGCCGCCCCGACGCCATAGGCGCGCTGGCCCAGGAAGATCTTGTTGACGTAGAGGGAGAATATTTGCTCCTTGGTGAATTCGGCCTCCATGAGCAGGGAAATGTAGATTTCGCTCATTTTCCGCTTCAAGTCCCGGCGCGGGGTGAGGAACATGTCGCGCGATACCTGCATGGTGATGGTGCTGGCGCCCTGGCGGATGCCGCCGGCCCGTAAATCAGCCACCGCCGCCCGCAAAATACCCTGGAAATCCACGCCATGATGGCGGCAGAACCGGTCATCTTCGGTCGCCAGGAAGGCCTGAATCAGCTTCAAGGGCAACTGGTCGTAGCGCACCGGTATGCGGCGCTGTTCCCCGATTGACTGGATCAGCTTGCCGTCCCGCGTATAGATCCGCAGCGGGACCTGCAGCTGGACCTCCCGGAGGCTGGCCACGTCCGGCAGGGCGGGCCTCAAGTAAACATAAGCACAGACATTGGCGAAGACGACTAACGCTATTAGGCCAACTAAAGCTGCACAAATGCGCGAGATGAGAACTAGATAACGTTTGGGCACAGGAAACCGTTCTAACTTATTGCGTCGGCGGACATGGGCAGCATAGTACCGCCGGTTACTCAGGGCTACTCATCGAAAGATGAGGACGCAAAGCCACCGATCCTTCGAGGTTAGACAACCAAAGGACAGCGGGGTTGCCAGACCCGGATTAACCCCAACGCCTAAGGCAACCCCTTAGGACATGAGGTCTGAAATGATGAATCGACGCCTCTTAAAGACGTACGAAACAGCCGTACGTCTCACTTTGCCGGTTTCGGGGCCCCAGGCGCTCATTACCGTGAGTGGCTTCACGTTCCATTTAACAGTTTCTTGCTAAGTTTGCTTCTCATAGCTAATCTCATGCACCAGTTTCGACCTACAAGGTATTGAGCAAAAAGGGAAAACATTTGTGTGGTCGTTAGGAAAAAGATATCGTCCGCTTTTGGGACTTGACATAACCACCTCGTCCGTGAAACTCATCGAGCTCGCGATGTCCGGTGGCCAATATCGCGTGGAGTCTTATGCTGCGGAACCGACGCCGCACAACGCCATCAACGAAAAAGCCATCGTTGACGCGGAGGCCGTCGGCGAGGCGATTCGCCGCGCCGTAAAGCGCTCCGGCGCGAAGAGCCGGCTTGCGGCGATCGCGATCAGCGGCGATGCCGCGATCACCAAAGTCATTCAAATGCCGAAGACTCTCGGCGAACACGAATTGGAAGGTCAGGTCGAAATGCAGGCCGACCAATACATTCCCTTCCCCATGGAAGAGGTCAGCTACGACTATCAGGTCGTGGGCCCGTCGGATAAGGATCCGGACATGCTGGATGTCCTGCTGGTCGCCACGCGCACCGAGAATGTCGAGCAGCGTCAGGCGGCAGTGCAAGCCTCCGGTCTGACCGCGCACCTGGTCGATGTCGAGGCCTTCGCACTGGAAAATGCCTGCGCCTTGATGCGCCACCAGATGCCGGACGGCGGCGTCGATCGCACCGTGGCGGTGGTTGATTTCGGCGCCAGCAGCACGACGTTCAGCGTGCTGCGCGACCTGCGGGTGATTTACACGCGCGACTTCGCGTTCGGCGGCCAGCAACTGACCGAAGAGATCATGCGCACCTACGGCCTCAGCATGGAAGAAGCGGGCCGCGCCAAGAAAGAAGGCGGCTTGCCGAGCAACTATCAGCCCGAAGTGCTCGATCCCTTCATCGACGACATGACCCAGCAGGTCAGCCGCTCGTTGCAGTTTTATCTGGCCTCGGGCAGCGGCCGCGCGCAGCCGGATCAGATCCTGATTTGCGGCGGCTGCGCCAATATCCCCGGTGTCGCCGATGTCATCTCCAGCCGCGTCGGCGTACCGGCGGACAAAGGCGATCCGCTCGGCAACATGAAGGTGTCGTCCAAGGCCAAAGCCCAAGCGGTGGCGCGGGATGCCACCGCATTACTCACAGCCTGCGGCCTAGCGCTGCGCAGCTTCGACTAAAGAAGAGTAGCCATGCCGCGTATCAATCTACTTCCCTGGCGCGAACAAGAACGTAAGGTTCGGCGCCGTGAATTCATGGTCGCCCTGGGCTTCGCCGCGGCGATCGGCGTGGTCTGCGTGTTGTTCGGCAAATACATCCTGTATGCCAGCTGGATCGATGCGCAGAACGCGAAGAACACCATGCTGAAAAACGAGATCGTGAAACTGGATGCACAGATCGCTGACATTCAAGATCTCGAGAACCGCAAGCAGCGCCTGGTGGCGCGCATGGAAATCATCGAGAAATTGCAGCGCAAGCGGCCCGAGATCGTGCATCTGTTCGACGAACTGGTGAAGACGGTTCCCGAAGGGATTTATCTGACGCAGATCAAGGAGACCGGCAAGAAGCTCGAGATGCGGGGCGTGGCTCAATCGAGCACGCGCGTCTCGACCTTCATGCGCAATATCGATGCCTCCGCCTGGATGGACAACCCGCAGTTGCAGGTGGTCGAGACATCCAAGGATTCGCCGACCGGCGGCTCGAGCTTCACCTTGACCGGCGATGTCATCGGCGTGGACGTGGACAACGGCGGCGAAACAACGGTTAAAAAGGTTGCGGCGAAATGAACTTCCTCGATCAACTGCGTACTCTCGATCCTCGCGACGTCGGCCGCTGGCCCGTGGCGGTGCGCGGATTTTTCGTTCTCCTGGGGTTTGCCGTGGTCGCGGCTTTCGGCTGGTATATGTTCGTGTGGAACGACGATCGGCCGCTGCTGCAGAAAGCGCAGGCCGATGAGCAGGAGCTGCGCGCGCAGTTCGAGAACAAGCAGCAGCGCGCCGCCAACCTCGATGCCTATCGGGCGCAACTCGGCGAGATGGAACGCAGCTTCGGTGCAATGCTGCGGCAATTGCCCGGCAAAACCGAGGTGCCGAATCTTCTGGTCGATATTTCGCAGACCGGCCTGGCGGCCGGCTTGAGCGAAAAATTATTTCAGCCGGGCAGCGAAAAGAGCAACGGCTTCTACGCGGAATTGCCGATCAAGATCAAGCTGGTCGGCAGCTATCACGACTTCGGCCGATTCGTCAGCGGCATCGCTGCGCTGCCGCGCATCGTGACGCTCAACGACATTCAGATTTCGCCGGTCGATGGCAGAGGCAGCTACGACAATTTGACCATGGACGTGACCGCCAAGACTTACCGCTACATCGAGGACCAAGGCGGCGCGGGCAAACCGGCGGTGAAAAAGACGGCGGCAGCGGGAGGCACGACGTGAGACAGATATCGGGTATCGGCGTCATCGGCGTCGTGCTCGCGGCTTTGGTCGCAGGCGGCTGCTCGGGGGGCCAATCGGATTTGCAGAAGTGGATTGAGGCCACGAAGAAGAAACCCGGCGGGCGCATACAGCCCCTGCCGGAAGTGAAACCGTACGAGACATTCATATACTCGGCCGGCAATCTGCGTTCGCCGTTCCAGCCGCAGGGCCCCAACGCGAACAACGGCCTCGCCAGCGCCAGGGCGTCGCGCCGCAATCGCGAATTCCTGGAGGGCTTCTCGCTCGACACGCTGCGGATGGTCGGCACCTTCAAGGTGGGCAAAAATTTTTACGGGCTGGTGCAATCCAAAGACGGCCTCGTTCACAAGGTTCAGCCCGGCAACTACATGGGGCAGAACGACGGCAAAGTGACGGAAATAACCGGCGGAAGAATCAGCCTGGTCGAGATCATTCCGGATGGTCTCGGCGGCTACATAGAGCGACCGGCCGCATTGGCATTGGCCAATTGAGGCCACTGGGAGAGGACAGCATGATTAGAATCAAATACCGAGCGGCGATGATGAGCGCGATGGCACTCGTCGCATTGACTGCGATCAGTCTTGCGGCGCGCGCCGCTGATCCGGTGCAGCTGCAATCGATCGACGTTCAAACCCTGTCGGGTCAGCAGGTGCAGCTCAAACTGCACATGAGCGGTCCGGCGCCGGAGCCGCTGCCGTTCACCATCGACAAGCCCGCGCGCATCGCGTTCGATCTGCCGAATACCACGCTGGCGCTGGCCTCGCGCCGCTTCGATGTGCGCTCCGGCGGCGTTGACACGGTGCTCGCCGCCGAAGCCAACGGCCGCGCGCGCGTGGTCGTAAACGTCGAGAACTTGATGCCTTACACCACGAAAGTGGACGGCAACGACATCGTCGTAACCTTGGGCCAACAGCCCGGCGCCGACGTCGGCAAACCCGCGCGCTCGGCCTCGAGCTCCGCCTCCAATGCCGTCGAGCGCGCGATCCGCACGATCGATTTTCGACGCGGCGCCGACGGCACCGGCCGGGTCATCGTGCAGCTCACCGACCCGCGCACGCCGGTGAACGTCCGCCAGGAAGGACAGCAGATCGTCGTGGACTTCGCTGGCACCGTCATACCCAAGAACTTGATGCGCCGCTACGACGTCATGGATTTCGCGACACCGGTGCAAACCGTGGACGCGGTTCGGGTGGAGGGCAGCTCGCGGCTGGTGATCAGCTCGCAGGGCGAATTCGAGCAGCTTGCCTACCAGTCCGACAACCAGTACACCGTTGAAATCAAGGCCGCCACGAAGCGCTCCGCGGGTGCCGAGGAGAGGAAGGAATACACCGGCGAGCGGTTGACGCTGAACTTCCAGGACATCGACGTGCGCTCCGTGCTGCAGCTGCTGGCCGACACCAGCGGCCAGAACATCGTGGTCAGCGATTCGGTCGCGGGCAACTTGACCTTGCGCCTGCAGAATGTGCCCTGGGATCAGGCGCTCGACATCGTGCTGCGCACCAAGGGTCTGGACAAACGGCGCCAGGACAACGTGATCATCATCGGGCCGACGGAAGAGTTGGCCACGCGTGAAAAGGCCGAATTGGCTGCCCACAAAGAGGTGCAGGAACTCTCGCCCACCCGTACGGAGTTCATGCAGGTCAATTACGCCAAGGTTTCCGATCTTGCGAAACTGATCAAGTCGCAGAACGCCAAGGACTCCATGCTGTCGCCCCGCGGCAGCCTGTCCGTCGACGAGCGCACCAACACGTTGTTGGTGCAGGACACCTCGGACAAGCTGGCGGTCATTCGCCGCTTGGTGCAAACCTTGGACGTGCCGGTCAAACAGGTGCTGATCGAGGCGCGCATCGTCATCGTCAGCGACACCTTCGAGCGCGACTTGGGCGCCCGCTTCGGTGTGAACAATGCATCGTCGCTGACCGGGAGCCCCAACAGCCTCTTGGCCGTCTCGGGCAACGGTAACGGCGCGAACTCGATCCTCGCCGGCGGCGTGCCGACGGCGTCCCTGACGACGCTGCCCGCAACTTCGCTCAACAACCGCTACCAGGTCAACACGCCGGCGGCGCACGCCAACGGCAGCATCGGCATCGCGTTGCTGGGCGGCAGCTACCTCGTCGATCTGGAGCTCACCGCGGCCCAAAACGAAGGCAAGAGCGAAACTCTTTCTTCGCCGCGGGTCATTACGGCCAACCAAAAGCAAGCCACCATTTCCCAGGGTGTGCAGATTCCCTACCAGGAATCGGCCTCGAGCGGCGCCACCACGACGCAATTCAAGGACGCGGTGTTGAAGCTCAAGGTCACGCCGTTGATCACGCCCGACAACCGCGTAATCTTGGATCTGGAGGTGTATGACGACTCGGTCGGTCAGCAGGTGACCAGCGCCACCGGCGGCAGCGTCCCCTCGATCGATACCCGTTCAATCATCACCCAGGTGCTGGTCAACGATGGCCAGACCGTGGTGCTCGGCGGCATCCTGGACACCAAAAATTCAAAGTCCGCCAACAAGGTGCCGTTCCTCGGCGATATACCCTTCCTCGGCGCGCTTTTCCGCAGCACGACGACCATCAACAACAAGACGGAGCTGCTGGTTTTCATCACGCCGAAGATTTTGCGGGAGGGCTCGAATCTTTACTAACGCCGTCCATGGTTTGACACCGGCAGGGGCGCCTCTTGGCGCCCCTTATTTTTTCGACAGGCAATCGGTCGAGCGGCGCCGTCGGCTATGATCGGCGGCGATCATGCTCGGCAAGCGCAATATTTTCCTGATAGGCCCGATGGGCTCCGGCAAGACGGCGGTCGGGCGGCATCTGGCGCGCCTGTGTCATTACAACTTTCATGACAGCGACGCGGACATCGAGGCAAAAACCGGCGTGGACATTCCTTTCATATTCGAAAAAGAGGGCGAAGCCGGATTTCGCCTGCGCGAGAAGGAATCGATCGACCGGCTGACTCGCCTGGAAGGGATCGTACTGGCAACCGGCGGCGGCGCCGTGATCGATCCTGCCAACCGCGCCGCGCTTGGCGGTCGCGGCGTGGTCGTCTACCTGGCGACCTCGGTCAATCAGCAGATTGAGCGGACGCGCCACGCGCGGCATCGACCGCTGCTGCACGATACCGATCCCGAACAAAAGCTCAAAGACCTGATGGCGGGCCGGGCGGCGCTGTATGCCGAGATCGCCGATCTCACGGTCACGACGGACGGCCGGCGCGTGCAACTGGTAGCCGAACAGATCCATCGGGAACTGCGGCGGCAGACGCCCCAGGTGTTCGTATAATCACACCATGCAAACGCTGCAAGTAGACCTTGGCGCCTCAAGCTACCCCATCACGATCGGTTCGGGATTGCTGGCCGATCGAGATCTCTTGGCCGGCCGGATCCCGGGCCGCGACCTGTTGATCGTGACCAATCCGACGGTAGCCAAGCTGTATCTTGCGAAGCTGAGCGGGAGTCTTCCGCAGAGACACATCGCAGAGTGCATCTTGCCGGACGGTGAGCAGCACAAAACGCTGCAGACAGCCGGCTGGGTGCTGGACGCGTTGGTGGCCAACAAGATGAATCGCGATGCCACGGTGCTGGCGTTGGGCGGCGGCGTGGTCGGAGATATCGCGGGGTTTGCCGCGTCCTGCTATCAGCGCGGCATAGGCTATGTGCAAATACCGACGACACTGCTTGCGCAAGTTGACTCCTCGGTCGGCGGCAAGACGGGGGTGAATCACCCCGGCGGCAAGAACCTGATAGGCGCCTTCTATCAGCCGCAAGCGGTCATCGCCGACACCGATGCCCTCCGTACTTTGCCGGGCCGCGAATTGAAATCAGGCCTCGCCGAGGTGATCAAGCACGGCGCGGTCTGGGATCCGATGCTCTTTGCGTGGCTGGAACGCACGATTCCGCAGTTGCTGGCGCGGGATGCCGAAGCGCTCACCTATGCCATCAGCCGATCCTGCGAGATCAAGGCCACCGTCGTGGCGCGCGACGAGCGTGAACACAACTTGCGGGCGATCTTGAACTTCGGCCATACCTTTGGCCACGCCATCGAAGCGGCGACCGCTTACGAGAAATACCTGCACGGCGAAGCGGTGGCCCTGGGGATGCTCATCGCGGCGGATCTGTCCTGCCGGATGGGGCTGGTCGACGCGGCGGTCGAGGAGCGCCTGCGCGACCTGCTCGAGCGGGCGGGATTGCCGACCGCGGCGCCGCGCATCGGTGCCGCAAGAGCTTACGAATTGATGCAAATGGACAAGAAAGTCCAGGGTGGAGCCGTGCGGCTCGTGCTGCTCGAGAAGCTCGGCCGCGCCATCGTCACCGAGCAGTATCCCAAGGCCGCGCTCGAAGCGACGCTTGCCGAGCATTTCAATTGAACGAGTCCGCCAAATGAACGGACTCGCGCCTTACGCCGCTCATGCCGAGAATTCGCGGGGCCGCCGTCATCCGGAACCGGCACCGGGATACCGCTCGGAATATCAGCGCGATCGCGATCGCATCGTTCATTCCACCGCATTTCGCCGGCTGGTGTACAAGACCCAGGTGTTCGTCAACCACGAGGGCGATCTGTACCGAACTCGGTTGACCCATTCTCTCGAGGTGGCGCAAATAGCCCGCACCATCTCGCGCGCGCTGCAACTGAACGAAGAGTTGTCCGAGGCGATCTGTCTCGCCCATGATCTCGGGCATACACCCTTTGGACATGCCGGGCAGGACGCGCTGAACGACTGCATGAGCGATTTCGGCGGTTTCGAACACAACTTGCAGTCGTTGCGCGTGGTCGACGAGCTCGAGGAGCGCTACGCGGAATTCGACGGCTTGAACCTCACCTTCGAATGCCGCGAGGGAATTCTCAAACATTGCTCCTACAACAACGCTGTCCTGCTCGGCGACGTCGGCGAGCGCTTCATCAATCGCCAGCAGCCGGGTCTTGAAGCGCAACTCGCAAATTTCGCCGATGAGATCGCGTACAACAATCATGATGTCGAAGATGGCATCCGCGCCGGCCTCATCGGCGTCGAGCAGTTGCTGGCAGTCCCGCTGTTTCGGGGCTATCACGACGAAGTGCAGGCCAAATACCCGGAGCTGGCCGGCCGGCGGCTGATCTTCGAGATCTTGCGGCGGATGATCAATCACCTGGCGAGCGATCTGATCGACTCCTCCGCCGCGCGCCTCAGCGCATCCGGCGTGCGATCCATCGCCGAGGTCAGAGCGCACCCGAAGGGGTTGATCGGCTTCAGCGATGCCACCCGTGAATTGAATGCGGCGCTGAAAATTTTCCTGCGCGAGCAGCTCTACAAGCACTACAAGGTGCGGCGCATGACCACCAAGGCGCGCCGCGTGGTACGCGAACTATTCGAAGCATTCTTCGACGATCCTGCGCTGATGCCCGATGAACACGAGGCGCGCACGCGATTGGACTTGGCGAAGGGTCCGGCCGGCCGCGCACGCGCGGTGGCTGACTACATCGCCGGCATGACCGATCGCTACGCGATTCTCGAGCATCGCCGCCTGTTCGAACCCGGCGAGCGGACATGAGCGGACACGAGCGGGACGCCGCGGCTGCGTGCAAAATCCCAGGGTACGCATGAGCGCGACGCTGAAAAACGATCTGCTGCTGCGCGCCCTGTTGCGCGAGCCCACGCCACGCCGGCCGATATGGTTGATGCGCCAGGCCGGCCGGTATCTGCCGGAATATCGGGCGACGCGTGCGCGCGCGGGCGGCTTTCTGGAAATGTGCACCAATCCCGAGATTGCCTGCGAAATCACCCTGCAGCCGGTGGACCGATTCCCGCTCGATGCCGCCATCTTGTTTTCCGACATCCTCACGATTCCCCACGCGATGAACTTGGGATTGGAATTCGAAACCGGCGAAGGGCCCACCTTTGAGAGGCCGATTCGCACACCCGCCGATATCGACAAGCTCGGCGTGCCCGACCCGGGCAAAGAACTGAAGTACGTTACCGACGCCGTCGCGCGCGTGCGGCGCGAGTTGGCCGGACGCGTGCCCTTGATCGGCTTCGCCGGCAGCCCCTGGACCGTGGCCACCTACATGGTGGAAGGGGGCAGCAGCAGAAGCTTCGGCCTGATCAAGCGCATGATGTACGAATCGCCGCGCGAGCTGCACCGGCTGCTCGAGCTGCTCGCGAAGGCTACGATCCTCTATTTGAATGCACAAATCGCGGCGGGTGCGCAGGCCGTGATGCTGTTCGATACCTGGGGCGGCGTGTTGACGCCGGTGCAGTACGAAGAATTCTCACTGCGTCACATGGCGCAGGTGATCGACGCGCTGACGCGCAAGGCAGAAGGCCGCAGGGTTCCCAACATCGTGTTCACGAAGGGTGGTGGTGCATGGCTGGGCAAGATCGCCGCGATCGGCTGCGACGCCGCGGGCGTCGACTGGACCACGGACCTGTGCGAGGCGCGCAAGGCCGTGGCGGGACGGGTCGCCCTGCAAGGCAACCTCGATCCGTCCGCCTTGTTCGCACCGCCCGACGTCTTGCGCAGCGAAACCTTGCGGGTGCTCGATAGCTACGGAGCGGGCGCCGGCCATGTCTTCAATCTGGGGCATGGCATTACACCCGATGTCGATCCTGAGCGTGTCGCGCTGGTGGTCGAGACGGTCCGGAACTACGAAGTATCGTCGGCGCAGCAGTGAAGCTAGCGTCACAGGGATACTGCAACGTTCGCGGCGCCGCGCTCAAGCAGCACAACGCGCTGCGTTCGGCCGGATATCGCACGTAAATCAAGCGCCGAATTGCGCGAACGTCACCAGGTGACCCGCCGGATCCTCCGCACCGAATTCTTTCGACCCGTAGAACGTGGTCCTCTCCGGCATCGCGATTTTCGTACCCGCCACCGCGCGCTACGTCTCTTCAAGATTGTCGACCTCGACATAGAGAAAAGTCGGGCCTTTCGCGAAGTTCTTGGGCCCGGCATCACACCGAAACGACGGGAAACTTGGCCCAGCGCCCAGCGCCCAGCGCCTAGCGCCTAGCGCCTAGCGGCTAGCGGCTAGCGCGGCGCCGGCCGGGGCGTTTCGCAATTCTTCGCGCAGGGCGCGGCGCAGGATCTTGCCTACGTTGGTCTTGGGCAGATCGGCGCGAAAGTACACATGTTTCGGAACCTTGTAGCCCGTCAGTTCCTTGCGGGAAAAGGCGATCAATGCTTCGGCCGTGAGATTCGGATCCTTCTTTACGACGAACACCGCGACTACCTCGCCGGAATTTTCATCCGGCTGCGCCACGGCGGCGACCTCCAGCACACCCGGATGCGCCGCCACGACGCTCTCAACTTCGTTGGGGTAGACGTTGAATCCTGACACCAGAATCATGTCCTTCTTGCGGTCTTCGATGTAGACGAAGCCCTTTTCATCCATGCGGCCGATGTCGCCGGTGCGCAGCCAGTCGCCGAACATCACCTTCTCGGTTTCGTCGGGACGGTTCCAGTAGCCGCGCATCACCTGCGGCCCGAACACACAAATTTCACCCACGCCGTTGACGGGCAGTTCCTGGCCGGCGTCGTCGCGAATGGAAACGTCGGTTGAGGAGACCGGCAGCCCGACCGATCCATTGAACGGCAGCCCGATCGGATTGGCGGTCGCCATGGGCGAGGTCTCGGTGAGTCCCCAGCCCTGGGCCACCGAGTTGCCCGTCACTGCCTTCCAACGCGCCGCCACCGCCGCCTGCACTGCCATGCCGCCGGCAAACGTGGCGCGCAGCGCGCGGAAGTCCACGGCCGCGAATCCCGGCGTGTGCAGCAAGGCATTGAGCAGCGTGTTGACGCCGCTGATGAAGTTGAACTTGTACTTCTTCAGTTCCGCCACGAACCCCGGGAAATCCCGCGGATTCGTGATCAGGACGTTGCGGGCTCCCAGTGGCAGGAACGCCAGACAATTACTGGTGAGGGCAAAGATGTGGTAGAGCGGCAGCGCGGTGATCACGATGCGGCCCCCGCCGGCCTGCAGCGCAGGCTTGAGCCACGCCAGCGATTGCAGCAAGTTCGCCACCATGTTGCGGTGGGTGAGGACGGCGGCTTTCGCGACGCCGGTGGTGCCGCCGGTGTATTGCAGAAACGCGATGTCCGCGCCACCCAGTTTGACCGGCGCCATTTTCAGTCCGAGTCCGCTTCCAAGCACGGTCTTGAACGATACCGAACCGGGAATTCTCCATTCCGGCACCTGCTTGCGCACGTGCCGCAGAACGAAGTTCACGATCAAACCTCTCGGCATTCCCAATAGATCGCCGACGCTCGTGACGAGCACATTTTTCAATTCCGTGCGCGCCAACACCTGCTGCAGCACATGCGCGAAATTATCCAGGATGAGGATGGCCTTCGCGCCCGAGTCCTGCAATTGATGTTCGAGTTCGCGCGGCGTGTATAAGGGATTGGTGTTGACGACCACCATGCCGGCGCGCAGCGCGCCAAACAGCGCGATCGGATATTGAAGGATATTCGGCATCATCAATGCCACTCGATCGCCGCGGACCAGTCCCGATTTGTGCTGCAGCCACGCGGCAAAGGCGCGGCTGAGTTCATCGAGCTGCGCGTACGTCAGCGTGGCGCCCATGTTGGTGAACGCCGGCAGCGTGCGATGGGTGGAAAAGGCCTCCTCTATCGCTTCCTTGAGCGAAGGATACGCGTCCGGGTCTATATCCGCCGGTACGCCGGGCGGGTAGTGATTGAGCCAATTTCGATCCAAGCGGGCGAGCCTCTCGATGGTAACGCGTGACGCGTGTATAGCATCCGATCAGGATGCCAGCAACGTCAGCGCGCGCTGCGGGTAAACTGGCAGCACTTATCAAGACGGCGGCGGGAAGGGAATTGGTAGGCAAACGGCGGCGCTCGGCGCAGACTTGGGCAATGGAGTGGGCATGCGTCATTGGCGCCTCGTAGTCGGTTTTGGCCTGTGCGTCGCACTATCCGGCTGCGTGATCGGCAGCGGTCCGTGCCTGTGGTTGCAGGTAAGGCATGATTTTACGGGGCGGGTGCACTTTCGCGAATTTCCTCGCAACGACGGCGTCGATACGGTGCCGATCCTGGTTCTGGACAAGACCCAATACATGTATGCGCCGCCGCAGAGTTTCCAATGCCTGCCCGCGAACGACGTCCAGCTGGTCGGCATGACGGAATTTCCGAGCAGCATCGGCGAGGGCACGCATGTCATCGTCGATGGCAAGGTGCTTGAAGGCGTCGCCGCCGGCCATTACACGCGTTTCGTCATCAAGGTCATCGGCATTTTGCCCATCGGGCCCAGGCCTTGACGGGCGATCGCATTGAAGGCATCGGCTCAAGGGGTGTCGGGCGCCGGCGATCGGGCCGCCGCCCCGATTTTACTTGCGCAGCAGGGGCTTGAGGGCCGGCCAAACGTTATTGAGCAGGATGGGCTGGCCCAGGGCGTTCGGGTGGATGTCATCGCCCTGCAGAAGACTCGGCGACAGGGCGATGTCGGTCAGCAAGAAGGGCACTGCAGGTATTTTCTTCTCGCGCGCCAAATCGCTGAAAACCAAGGCAAATTGCTGGGTGTACTGCGGCCCGTAGTTGGGGGGCATGCGCATCCCCAACAGCAAGACCTGCGCGCCGCTGGCGGTGGCCAGCGCGATCATCTGCGTCAAATTGTCCCGCATTTGCGCGATGGGTAGTGCGCGCAGGCCGTCATTGCCGCCGAGTTCGAGGATGACGATCTTGGGGTGATGAAGCCCGAGCGCCCGTGGCAGCCGGGCGAGACCTCCAGCAGTCGTTTCACCGCTGACGCTGGCATTGACGACGGGGTAACCGTAACCTTGTGCCTGTAGCCTCGCCCTGAGCAATTCCACCCAGCCTTGTTCGACGTGCGGGAGTCCGTAGCCGGCGCTGATGCTATCGCCGAATACTAGAATCACCGGCGCTTGGGCGTAAGCCGAAGCGGATGCAACGATCAGGACGAATACTGCCAATAGCCGTTTCACGAGCGCTCCGATGCAAGATCAAGTCAAGCAAGCCGAACAAACCGCTCTCGAGCCCGTCGTTCTCGAGGCAATGAGTGTGTCAAAGACCGTCGCCAGCCCCGACGGCGCGCTGACCATTCTCGCCGATGTCAGCTTGCGAGTGCGAACCGGCGAAACGTTGGCCATCGTCGGCGCCTCGGGCGCCGGCAAATCCACGCTGCTGGCGCTGCTTGCCGGACTCGACGAGCCGAGCTCGGGCCGCGTGTTGATCGCGGGCGTCGATCTGACGGAACTCGATGAGGACGGGCGGGCGGCGATTCGCGGCAAGCATGTAGGGTTCGTATTCCAATCATTTCATCTCATCCCCTCGCTGACGGCCATCGAAAACGTCATGCTGCCGCTCGAGCTGGGCGGTCGGCGCGACGCGCGCCAGGCTGCGGCGGAGGCCCTGTCGCAAGTGGGACTGTCGCCGCGAACGGCGCACTACCCGAAGCAGCTGTCCGGCGGCGAGCAGCAGCGCGTCGCCATCGCGCGCGCCTTCGTGACGCATCCGGCGGTCCTGTTCGCCGATGAGCCCACCGGCAACCTGGACACCGCGACGGGGCAGCGCATCACCGATCTCTTGTTCGACCTGAATCGCAGCTCCGGTAGTACGCTGGTACTGGTCACGCATGACCGGGATCTCGCGAAGCGGTGCAATCGCATGCTGGAACTCGATGCCGGTCACACCGTGAACGGCGGGGCGATAACGGGCGATGCGACGGCGGGGAAAGCGGTGAAGTGATGCAGGCGATACGTTTTGCCTTGCGCAATCTTTGGCGCGACTTGAAGTCGGGCGAGCTTTCCGTGCTGTTGCTGGCGCTGCTGGTGGCGGTGCTGTCGTTGACCGCCGTGGGGTTTTTCACCAGCCGCATCTCGCAGGGCGTGCGGCTGCAGGCCGCGGAAGTGCTGGCGGCGGATTTACGGCTGGAAGCCCCGACGCCGATCCCACCTCGCTACTTCGACGCCGCGCGCAAACGCGGGCTGCGCAGCGCGCAAGTTCTGTCCTTTCCGACGGCCATATTCAGCGGAGACTTGAGCCAGCTCGCGGCGCTCAATGCCGTGACCGCCGACTATCCGTTGCGCGGACATCTGCGGATCGCGGATACGCCATTCGGCACGCCGCGAGGCACCGACAAGATTCCCGCCCGCGGCGAGGTTTGGATCGATGCGCGCATCATCGCCCAGCTGAAGCTGCAATTGGGCGCCATGCTGCGCATCGGCGCGGCATCGTTCCGCGTGACCGAAGTGCTCGATTACCGGCCGGACCAAGGCACCGGTTTCGTCAATCTCGCGCCCGCGGCGCTGCTCAACTATGACGACATTGCATCGACGCAGCTCATCCAGCCGGGCAGCCGCGCCACGTATGCCGCCCTGTTCGCCGGCGCTCCGGCCGCCGCCGCGGATTTCCGCGAATACTTGAGCGAGACCAAGGCTCCGGGAGAGCGCCTGAGGGATGTTGAAGAATCCAGCCGTCAGTTGAACTCCGCCATCGACCGCGCCAGCCGATTTCTCAACCTGGCGAGCCTCGCGTCGGTGTTGCTGGCGGCGGTGGCGGTCGTCATGGGCGCGCGGCGCTACGCGGTGCGCCACATTGATGCGGTGGCCTTGATGAAGTGCATGGGTGCGGCGCAGCGTTTCGTACTCGCGATTTCCATCATCGAGTTGACCGTGCTGGCCCTGTTCGCTGTCGCCATCGGTACAGCGCTCGGGTTTCTGGCGCAGTCGGGGTTGGTGTCGCTGCTGAAGAGTCTGATCCCGAATGAACTCCCCGCGGCTTCCCTGGCGCCGCTGCCGATTGCGCTGGTGACGGTGTTGGCCATGCTGATCGGCTTCGCGCTGCCGCCGTTGCTGCAATTGAAAAACACGCCCCCGGCGCGGGTGCTGCGCAAGACCGTGAGCGCGCCGCCGCTGCGCTACGGCGTGAGTTACCTGCTCGCGCTGGCGGCATTGTTTGCGATTCTGTGGAGCATGGTGCGCGACACCGAGCTGGTTTTGAGCGTGCTCGCCGGCGTCCTGGCGGTCGGCGTGGTGCTGACTTTGGCGGGCTACGCCTTGGTGCGGCTGACCAGCCGCTTGCGCGGCGGCGTGGGCGTGGCGTGGCGCTACGGCCTTGCGAATGTCTCGCGCCGCGGTACCGGCAGTGTGGTGCAGATCGTCGCCTTCGGTCTGGGCCTGATGGTGCTGTTGTTGCTGGCGGTGGTTCGCGGCGATCTGTTGGCCGATTGGCGGCGCAGCCTGCCCAACGATGTACCCAACAATTTTCTGGTCAACATTCGCCTCGAACAACGCCCGGCCCTGCGGGAGTTTCTGACCTCCCACGGTTTCGGCGCGCCGCAGATGTATCCCATGGTGCGGGCACGCATCACCGCCATCAACGGCGAGGCGCCGCAGGCGCTCAAGTTGCGCGGCGATGTCGCGCGCGGCTATGTGGAGCGGGAGCAAAACCTCACCTGGTCCGCCAACATGATGGAGGACAATCAACTGGTGGCCGGCCGCTGGTGGACCGCGGCCGATGCGGGCAAACCGTGGGTTTCGATATCCTCGGAATATGCGGATGCCCTGCAACTGAAGCTGGGCGACCGCTTGAGTTTCGATGTGGCCGGCGAGCCGCTCACGGCGCAGGTCGCGAGCATTCGAAAAATACGCTGGGATAGTTTCCGGCCGAATTTCTTCCTGGTGTTTCCGCCAGGCCTGCTCGATGGCGCGGCGGGGACCTACATGACCAGTCTGTACCTGACCTCGGCGCAGCGTCCGGCACTGGCCGATCTGGTGCGCCAGTTCCCGACCGTCTCGGTTTTCGACGTGGACGCGATTCTCAAGCAAATTCGCGACATCATGGATCGGGCGTCGCTGGCCGTGCAGTACGTCTTTCTGTTCACGCTGGCCGCCGGAGTCGTGGTGTTGCTGGCGGCCGTGCAGGCGACTCGAGATGAGCGGCGCTACGAGAGCGCCATGCTGCGGACTCTGGGCGCGAGCCGCGGCACGGTGCTGCAGGGCGTGGCCGCGGAATTTTCGGCCTTGGGGTTTCTGGCGGGCACCTTGGCCGCCTTCGGCGCCAGCGGAATCGGCTGGATAGTCGCGCAGCGGCTGTTCTCGCTCCAGTTCACGCTCGATCCACTGGTGTGGGTTGCAGGCCTCGTCTGCGGCACCGTTCTGGTGGGCCTGAGCGGAACCTTGGCGACGCGCAGCGTCGTCAATACGCCGCCGATCGTGACCTTGCGGGACCAGTGATCCAGCGGAGCCGGCGAGCGGCTAGGTCACGTCGAGGATCAGCCAGCCGATGGCCTTTGGAATGCCCACCGGCGGCAACGCTTCGATCCGCACGGTGTAGATGCCGGCCGAGATGCCGGTGGAATTCAAGGTAAGCCGCAACTCGCCGTTGGAATCCCTCAGCAAGTTGTTGAGCACCAGGGCGCGGCCCTGGTCCTGCTTGTCGACGAACATGCGAAATTGCACGGAGTCTTGCGCATAACCCAGGTCGATGTGCACATCCATCAACAATGGCGTCGCGCGGTTCAGCCTTATCCGCGCACGGCCGATGCCGGGCGCGTGATCGGGAGAAATGTAAATCGCCTTCTCCGTGGCGGGCTGCATCAGCGGCCCTTGGAGCAGCGCGCGTTTGGTGTCCTCGAGTCTTCCCTGCAGGGAGGAGTATTTTCCCGCGAGCACCCAGAAAGCCACCAAACAGACGCAGGCGAGCGCAGCCAATCCGATGGGCAGATAGATGCTCTTCCACCACGGCGTCTTCGGCTCGCCGAGGTCCGCCGGCTTGCCGCTGGCCTCCAACAGCTTGAGGGTGGCCTGCGCGCGCTCCGGCAGCCTCAGTTCATTCAAATAATCCGGATTCGCGTGGCACCACCGCTCAAGATCCCGAGCGCCCTTGACGGGCAATTTGTTTTCCAAGTAGCGCTCGAGCAACTGATGATCTTCGATGAATTTACGGTCGAAGCGCGGCGCGACCGGCGTGGATTTTCCAGCTGGTTTTCCTGGCGTAATGTTGCGGGCGCTCATGGGGCAAAACGTTCCTTATACGGCTATTTTGCCGGGTCGGGCGCGCGCAATATGTGAAATAATCGGCAGATAGGCTTGCCGGCCCGGCGTGGCTGAGACGCCCGTCACGAATTGGCGCTGACGGATTCTTACGCCTCCTTGGCCGCCACGGCGTCGCAGACGGCGGCAATGGCGGTCTCGCGCGTGCTCGACTTGCGCCATACGGCGCCGACGGTGCGCGAGGGCTTGGGATCGGCGAATTGCCGAACGGTGAGGCCGCGCTGGGACCCGTAGGGCGATTCCACCGCCATTTCCGGCAGCAAGGTGATGCCCAGCCCGGCGACCACCATTTGACGCAAGGTTTCGAGGCTGGTGGCGCGAAAATCCTCCGCCTCGCGCACCTCGATCCGGCTGCAAACTTCCAACGCCTGGTCGCGCAGGCAGTGGCCGTCTTCCAGCAAGAGCAGCGTCTGGCCCTTGAGATCAGCCACCTTGATGGTGGATTTGGCGGTGAGCGGGTGGCGGGTGGGAAGCGCCACCGTAAATGATTCCTCGTACAACGCGCGCGACTCCAGTCCATCGAGCAGCACCGGCAGCGCCACGATCCCTAAATCGATCTCGCCGTCGCGCAGGCGCTTCAGCAGCGCTTCGGTCTGGTATTCGTAGAGCATGAGGCCCAGCTGCGGCAGCGCCTTGCGGATCCTCGGCATGACGCGGGGTAGCAGGTAGGGCCCGATCGTGGGTATGAGGCCCATCTTCAGCTTCCCGGCGAAAGGATCGGTATTGCTGCGCGCGAGCGCGATGATTTCCTCGCTCTCGTCCAGCATGCGCCGCGCGCGCACCACGATCTGCCTGCCCACTTCCGTGAGCTGCACGTTCTTCGGCCGGCGTTCCACCAACTTCACACCCAGGTATTCTTCCAGCTTCTTCAGCTGCGCCGACAAGGTCGGTTGGCTGACAAAAGTCCGCTCGGCCGCCTTGCCGAAATGGCCGGTGTCGGCCAGGGCCACCAAGTACTTGAGATCCTTGAGATTCATGGATTCCTACCAATAGACACAGTCTATCAAAAGCATCACTATAATCAATGCGATTAATATCGTTGCCGCTGCTAAGATGACTCTCAGTTTAAAAACCCGTGCAAGGAGTTCTCGATGTCTCTCATCAATACCGAAATCAAGCCATTCAAGGCGACCGCCTATCACAACGGCAAGTTCGTGCCGGTGACCCACGAAACGATCAAGGGCAAGTGGACCGTGTTCGTGTTCTATCCCGCCGACTTCACCTTCGTTTGTCCGACCGAGCTCGGCGATCTTGCCGACAACTATGCGGAATTCAAAAAATTGGGGGTGGAGGTCTACGGCGTGTCCACCGACACGCACTTTGCCCACAAGGCGTGGCACGACGCCTCGGATACGATCAAGAAGGTGCAGTATCCGCTGGTCGGCGACCCAACCGCGACGCTGGCACGGAATTTCGAAGTCCTGATCGAGGAGCAGGGCCTGGCCTACCGCGGCACCTTTGTGATCGATCCGGAAGGCAAGATCAAGGTCATGGAAGTGCACGATAACGGCATCGGCCGCGATGCGAAGGAATTGCTGCGCAAGGTAAAGGCAGCCCAATATGTGGCATCGCATCCGGGCGAGGTATGCCCGGCGAAGTGGACCCCGGGCGCGGACACGCTCAAGCCTTCGCTCGATCTGGTGGGCAAGATCTAGCGTCGATTCTCGCGGCCCCGGCCCCAAGCCGGGGCCCAACCTGATTGACCGCCGCGTGAGTACGCCGGCCATAGAAGACGGGAGCACAGCATGCTCGACAGCAATCTGAAACTGCAGTTACAGGGCTACCTGGAGCGGATATCGCAGCCCGTGGAAATCGTCGTATCCGTCGACGACAGCGAGAAATCGCAGGAAATGCTCGGTTTGCTGAATGACATCCAATCGCTGTCCGGCTTGGTCAAGATCGACGCGCAACGGGACGATACATCGGTGAAGCCGTCCTTTGCGCTGCGGCGGCCCGGCGCGGCCGCACGAGTCCGGTTCGCCGGCGTGCCGATGGGCCACGAATTTACTTCTCTCGTGCTGGCATTGCTGCAGACCGGAGGCTACCCGCCCAAGCTCGACGAGCCCATCGCCGAGCAGATCCGCAATCTCGACGGCAACTACCATTTCGAAACCTTTGTTTCCTTGACCTGCCAGAGCTGTCCGGACGTCGTGCAAGCGCTCAATGCGATGGCCGCGCTGAATCCGAAGATTCGCCACACCATGATCGATGGCGCGGTGTTTCAGGACGAGGTGACGCGCCGCGAGGTGATGGCGGTGCCGGCGGTGTTCCTGAACGGCCAACCGTTCGGACAGGGCCGCATGGAGCTTGCGCAGATCATCCAAAAGTTGGATGCCGGTGCGGTAAAACGCGAGTCGGAGAAACTCAACGCCAAGGCGCCCTACGATGTGCTCGTCGTGGGCGGCGGCCCTGCGGGCGCGGCGGCCGCGATCTATGCGGCGCGCAAGGGCATCCGCACCGGCATCGCCGCGGAACGCCTGGGCGGCCAGTTGTTGGACACCGTCGGCATTGAGAATTTCATATCGGTCAAGGAGACCGAGGGCCACAAACTGGCCTCTGGATTGGAACAGCATGTCAGCACTTACGATGTGGACGTGATGAATCTGCAGCGCGCCGAAGCGCTGGTGCCGGGCGACCTGCTCGAGGTGAAACTGAGCGGCGGCGCGTCGCTCAAGGCCAGATCCGTGGTCATCGCGACCGGGGCACGCTGGCGCGAAATCAACGTGCCCGGCGAGCGCGAATACCGCAATCGCGGCGTGGCCTATTGTCCTCACTGCGACGGTCCCCTGTTCAAAGGCAAGCGAGTTGCGGTGATCGGCGGGGGGAATTCCGGCGTCGAGGCGGCCATCGATCTGGCTGGGCTGGTGAGCCACGTCACGCTGATCGAGTTCGATCCGCAGCTGCGCGCCGACGCGATCTTGACGCGCAAGCTCCTGAGCCTGGCCAACGTCACCGTCATCACCGGTGCGCAGACCACCGAAGTGGTGGGCGACGGAACGCGCGTCACGGGGCTCAAGTACCAGGACCGCGCCGGCGGCGAGCTGCGCCACGTGGAACTCGCCGGTGTGTTCGTGCAGATCGGCCTGATTCCCAATACGGATTGGCTGAAGGGCACGGTCAAGCTGTCGCCGCGCGGCGAAGTGGAGGTCGACGCGCGCGGACAGACCTCCGTTTCCGGCGTATTCGCGGCGGGAGATTGCACGGTGGTGCCCTACAAGCAAATCGTCATCGCGGTCGGCGACGGCGCCAAGGCCTCATTGAGTGCCTTCGACCATCTCATACGCGCACCCTTGCCAGCGGCCGCGTGACGCATGGCGGACGCTGTGCGTGCGCATCGGTTTTCCGCAGGTGTGGTGGTGATCCACACGGCGGGACTCGCAGTGCAATATCTGCTGCTGCGTGCCTATCGGAATTGGGACTTCCCCAAGGGCCTGGTCGAGCCGGGCGAGCAACCCCTGGACGCGGCGGTGCGCGAAGTACGGGAGGAAACGACGCTGGTCGATCTGGCGTTCGATTGGGGCGACGATTTCATCGATACGGGCCCCTATAACAAGGGCAAGATTTCCCGCTACTATCTTGCTCGCAGCAACGATACCCGGGTACAGCTGCCGATCAACCCTGAATTGGGGTTTCCGGAACACCAAGAGGCACGCTGGGTGGGGTTCGAGACAGCGCTGACGATGGTCTCGCCGCGCCTCACGCCCGTGGTTCACTGGGCGAGCGGCCGCATCGCCGCATCGGCAGCCGGCACATCGACCGCCATCCAGCCGACTACCGTTAAAGAGTAATGGCGCCCCGGCCGATTTCGAGCGCGTCGCCCGCGACAAAAACTTGTGCTTCGCGGCTCACGTCGAGAAATAACGTAGAAGGGCGGCCCACGAATTCTCCCTGCGAAATCTCCAGCTGAACCGGCAGCGTCCGTTGCATCGCGAGACACCACGCGCCGACATTCGCGGTCGCCGAGCCGGTGGCAGGATCTTCGAGAATTGCGTCGCCAACCGGAAAGAAGAAACGCGCCAGTGCCTGATCGCGGCCGTTTGCCGGGCCGCCGGCCAACGCGCCGCCACTCGCGGTGCCGCTGAGGCAAAAAACGTAGGCCATGCTGAGGCCGTCTTCACTGCGGATCTTGGCCATCCCTGGAGCCGACGGCACTGCGCGGCGCACGGCAGCCGTCGAGGTGAGAGGCACCACCAATTGCTCCTTGCCGGCTTTCACCCACAGAGGCCTCTCACCGATGTCGTGCGCGTCGAGCCCCAGCGCCGCGGCGAGCGTGTCGCGGGAAACATCCAACTCGCGTGAGGTGGCGCCCAAGGCCGTCAACGTCCAGCGAGCGCCGCTGGCGCGCACCGGGATCAGACCCGCCTGCATGTCCAGCACCAGAGAATCGCCGCCCAACTTTAGAGCGCGGCAAACGTGGGCCGTGCCGAGCGTGGGATGACCGGCAAAAGCCATTTCATAGGCAGGCGTGAAGATGCGAACGCGCGCATTCGCACGGGCGGAAGGCAGAATAAACGTGGTTTCCGACAAGTTGAACTGGCGCGCCAACGCCTGCATCTGATCGGTGCTCAGGCCGTCGCCATTTTCAAATACGCACAGCGGGTTGCCGGTAAACGGCCTCTGTTCTTGAGTGAAGACATTGACGATGCGGAACGGGTGGGTGGCCATGAATTTATTATCTCACCCGTCCGCCGTCGATTGCTTGCATCCACCGCCTTGATCCGCACTACGGCCGGACCACGACCACCGGTGCCGGAGCGACGACCGCCACGCCTGGACCGTAGTAGTAGCCGCGTTGATAGTAGCCGCGGTAGTAGCCGTCATGATAATAGCCGTCATGATAGTAGCCGCCACGGTAGTAGCCGTAGGGTGCGACCACGCAGCCACTCATGGCAATAATACTAATAGGAATCAATAACTTAAATAAGTTACGCATGACACCCTCCGCAAAAGTTCTGCGCTCTTCAGATAGTTCAACGCGGCAGCGCCGGGAGCGATGACAGGATGAAAAAAGCTTAAGGCGCTTCGCGGGCGCTGCAACGGCGCGCCCGCTAATCACGCCGCGGTGCCCTCAGGCCAGGGTGTGGAAAACCTTCTGGACGTCGTCGTCCTGCTCGAGTTTGTCGATGAGTTCCAGCACTTCCTTGGCTTGATCTTCAGGCAATTCGATCGGCACGGAACAAATGTATTCGTGCTCCGCGGATAGCGGCGTGATGCCGCGGCGCTCCAAGGCTTCCTGCAGCCGGCCGAAGTCATTGAAGGCGCCGCGAATCACCAATTGCGGCTCACCCTTGTCGCCGGTGCTGTCGCCCATTTCCTCCAGACCGTAATCGATCAGATCCAATTCGAGCTCGTCGTGATCCTTGACGTGAGAGGGGTCGACGCGAAATACGCCCATTTTTTTGAACAAAAAGCTGACGCTGCCGGTGGTCCCCATGTTGCCTGCGCCCTTCATGAAAATGTTGCGCAAGGAGGCGACGGTGCGGGTGGGATTGTCGGTGGCCGCCTCCACCAGCAAGGCAACGCCGTGCGGCGCATAGCCCTCGTAGAGAATCTCGGCGTAGTTGGCGGCGTCTTTGCCGGAGGCGCGGCGGATTGCGGCTTCCGTCTTGTCCTTCGGCATGTTGACCGCGCGCGCGTTCTGCAGCACGCGGCGCAGCGTCGGGTTCGACGCCGGATCGGGGCCGCCCGCATGCACGGCAATCGCGATGTCCTTGGCGACCCGGGTGAATTGCTTGGCCATGCGATTCCAGCGAGCGAACATGGCGTGTTTTCTGACTTCAAATATGCGTCCCATGGCGACTATGGTAGCAATACGCGGTCAAACCGCTAGACTTGCGCTTTCATTCCTACGGCATCCCCATGAGCGCAATTCCCGCAGACTCGATCGAAACCAGCACGAGTTTCCGCGACCTCGCGCTCTCGGAGCCTGTCCTGCTCGCGCTTGCCGATGTGGGTTACGAGTCACCCTCGCCGATTCAAGCTCAAACCATCCCGGTGCTCCTGTCGGGCAAGGACATGCTGGGCCAGGCGCAGACCGGTACCGGCAAAACCGCGGCGTTTGCGCTGCCCGCACTCACGAAAATCGATCTGACCCGGCATGAACCCCAGGTGCTGGTTTTGGTCCCGACGCGCGAGTTGGCGTTGCAGGTCTCGGAGGCCTTTCTGCGGTATGCGGCGCATTTGAAGGGCTTTCACGTGCTGCCAATCTACGGCGGCCAGAGCTATCAGCCGCAGTTGAACGCATTGCGGCGCGGGGTGCATGTTGTCGTGGGCACGCCCGGGCGCGTCATCGATCACATGAATCGAGGCACCCTGAAGCTTTCCGGTTTGACGCTGCTGGTACTGGACGAGGCGGACGAGATGCTGCGCATGGGCTTCATCGACGCGGTCGAGAGCATCCTCGAGCAGACGCCGCCGCAGCGCCAGGTCGCCCTGTTCTCCGCCACCATTCCTGCGCCGATACGCCGGATCGCCGCGAAGCACTTGCGCACGCCGGTGGAAGTGACGATCAAGAGCAAGACCAGCACGGCGACCAACATTCGCCAGCGCTACTGGATGGTGAGCGGCATGCACAAGCTGGATGCACTCACGCGCATCCTGGAGGCGGAGACATTCGACGGCATGCTGGTGTTCACGCGAACCAAGCAGGCCACGGTGGAGCTTGCGGAAAAACTCGAGGCGCGCGGCTTCGCGGCCGCTCCCTTGAACGGCGATATTGCGCAGCCGCTGAGGGAGCGCACGGTCGCCCGGTTGAAGGCCGGGCAGATCGACATCGTCGTTGCCACCGACGTGGCCGCGCGCGGGCTCGATGTGGAGCGAATCGGGCACGTGGTGAACTACGATGTGCCGTACGACACCGAGTCCTATGTACATCGCATCGGGCGCACGGGAAGAGCGGGCCGCAAGGGCGAGGCGATTCTTTTCATCGCGCCGCGCGAGCGCAACATGCTGCGCGCCATCGAACGTGCCACGCGCCAGGTCATCGAGCCCATGAACCTGCCGAGCGTGGATGCCGTCAACACCTTGCGAATTGCCAAATTCAAGCAACGGATCACCGAGACCATCGCCAAGGGCGACGGCAATCTTTACCGGCCGGTGTTGGAGCAGCTGGAAACCGAGTCCGGATTGGCCTTGATCGACATCGCGGCGGCGCTCGCGAGCCTGTGGCAAGGGTCCACACCCCTGTTGCTCGCGCCGAAGCCGGAGCGGTCCGCGGAAGCGCATCCAGCAAGCCGCGAGCGCGACTCGCGCCGTGAAGAGACGCGCAGTGCTGCGCGCGAGCGGCTCGTGGGGCAGGAACGGCCCGCAGCGCAGCAACGACCCGCAGGGCGCGAGCCGACGCCTGAGCGGGATTCGCATCGCGAACAGCGCCCCCGCAAATCGGGCCCTGCACAAATGGAAACTTATCGCATCGAAGTCGGGTCGGTACACGGTATCAAGCCCGGAAACATCGTCGGCGCCATCGCCAACGAAGCGGACATCGAGGGTGTGCACATCGGGCGGGTGGACATTCGCGACGACCATAGCTATGTGGACCTGCCGGAAGGCATGCCAAAGGAAATATTCAAGCAGCTGCAGAAGGTGCGCGTGGCAGGCCGCGAGTTGCGGATCAGCCGCATAGTTGAGAAGCCGCCGAAACCGCCCCGCGCGACGCTTGGGCGTCACCCGAGCGGACTTGGCCCGAGCGGCGGTGCGCGCGAGGCGCGGTCTGCGAAGCCGAAGATAGCGGTTCGCCGGCGCACCAAGGATTGATGTTCAATAACCCAACCCTAAGAGGAGTGAATCATGGGCAAAGGTATGGATCGTAAAAAGGAAGACAAGAAGAAGCCGGCCAAGACATTGGAAGAGAAGCGCGCCGCGAAGCGAGAAAAGCGCGCAGCGCGAGGCTAAAAGCCTACACCACGCGCCCGCGCCGTCCGCCGGCGCGGAAATCGCGGATATTCGCCGCCATCTCGTCGAGGCAGCGCTGCCGTGCCTCGCGCGCCGCCCACGCGACGTGAGGTGTCATCAATAGGTTGGGGATTTGGCCGTTGAGCAGCGGTTCGCCGGGCTGTTGCGGTTCTTGTGGCAAGACATCGATGCCTGCGCCTCCGAGCCGCCCGGCTTTGAGGGCGGCGGCAAGCGCCATGCCGTCGATCAACGCGCCCCGCGCGGTGTTGATCAACAGGGCATCGGGCTTCATCAGCGCAAGTTCACGCGCACCGATGAGACCGCGGGTTGCGTCGTTCAGCGGGCAATGCAGGGAAACGATGTCGGCGGCGGCGAGCAGTTCATCGAGCGGCAAGCGGCCTGATTGCGGCGCGCTCCCCGGCCGATTCGCGATCTTGACCTGCATGCCGAAGGCCTCGGCAATGCGCGCCGCGCCGCGGCCAAGCTCACCCCAGCCGACCACGCCGAAGAGCCTGCCTTGCAGTTCGCGGATCGGATGGGACAGCACCGCGCCGGCCCCGTCCTTGGCCCACGATCCGTCCTGGGAGAGGCGCGAGAATTCATGCACATGCTGGGTGAGACTCAAGATCAATCCCCACACATGCTGGACCACCGAGGCCGTGCAATAGGCACGCACATTGCAGACCGCAATCCGAAGTTCGCGCGCCGCGCACAGATCCACATTGTTGGTGCCGGTAGCGGCCAGCGCCACCAGTTTCAAGCGCGGTGCGCCCCGCAACAGCTCGCGAGTCAGGTCGAGCTTGTTCAACAGCACGACGTCGGCGTCATGAATGCGTTCCGCAATGGCTGTATCGCTCGAATCATACAAGAGCAAATCGCCGGACGCCTCGCGCAACAGAGTCAGATCAAGGTCGCCATTGGAGACGGTGTCGTAATCCAGAAAAACGGTTTTGCGAGGCTGCGTGTCCATGACGCGCTAGAATATGCGAACGATATGAAAATTACCGCAGTCCTCGCGCTGATCGGCCTCAACGCCCTGATTTACCTGCTGCAGCTTGCGAGCCCCGATCAAGTCGAGGCCTTGCTGGCGCTCTGGCCGCAGCAACCCCTCGAGGGTCACGTGCTTTTCCGGCCTTGGCAGATGGTCACGTATTCCTTTCTGCACGATACCCGCAACATCTATCACCTGGCGTTCAACATGTTTGCGTTGTGGATGTTCGGCGCGGAAATCGAGCGTTACGTGGGACCGCGGCGCTTGCTCGCTTGTTATTTCGCGTCGGTCGTTACCGCGGCGGTGAGTCAGCTGTTCATCCCGACTCTCTTCGGGGCGCCGCCGGTTCCCACCATCGGTGCATCCGGAGGCGTTTTCGGCTTGCTGCTGGCGTACGCGGCGCTGTTTCCCCACCGCAAGGTGGTGCCTTTGATTCCGCCGATTCCGATGCCGGCGTGGCTGTTCGCGACCATCTATGCCTGCATCGAGCTTTTCTTGGGAGTGACCGGCACGTTGTCGGGTGTCGCGCATTTCGCGCACCTCGGCGGCATGGGCGGCAGCGCATTGGTGATCATGCAATGGCGCGCGAGCGCCCGCAAAACCCGCTAGGCTTCGGCAATGAACTCTGCATTCCCGACGGCATCTCTCGGCGCGCTCATGCTCGCGGCCGCTCCGGCCCATGCAGAATGGGTGAACCGTGTGACCGACGGCATCATGGGGACGCGCATCACCGTGGAACTATGGTCGGAAGACAAGCCGAAGGCCGAAGCCGCCATCGATGCGGTACTCGACTCAATGCGGCACATCGATGAGTCGATGAGCACGTACAAGCCCACCAGCGAAGTCTCACAGGTCAACGCCAAGGCCGCCGATGGTCCGATGCACATCGGCAAGGAACTGTTCGACCTGCTGGTGAAGGCCAAGGAATATTCGGCCGTCACCGACGGCGCCTTCGACATCACCTATGCCAGCGTCGGGTATATGTACAATTTTCCGAAGCACATTCGCCCGAACGAGGCGCAAATCGCCAAGGCGCTGCCCGCGGTCGACTATCGGCATGTGATTCTCGACCGTCAGCATCAAACGGTGCGGTTTTCCCAGAAAGGCGTGCGCATCGATTTGGGCGGCATCGCCAAAGGCTATTCGGTCGATTGCGGCATCGATGTCTTGAAGGCGCGCGGGATTACCCGCGCGTATGTCTCCGCCGGCGGCGACAGCCGCATTATCGGCGATCGCTTCGGCAAGCCTTGGATCGTGGGCATTCGCGATCCGCGCAAAGGCGAGGGTGAGGTCATTGCCAGCATTCCGCTGGTGGACGCCGCCATTTCCACCTCCGGCGACTATGAGCGGTTTTTCGATGAAGGCGGCGTTCGCTACCATCACATCATCGATCCGCATACCGGACATTCAGCCAGTAAAGTGCGCAGCGCGACGGTGATCGGACCTTATGCCACCCGCACCGACGGGTTGTCGAAGACGGCATTTGTCCTGGGGCCGGAGAAGGCCATGGAAATCTACAACCGCATCGACGATATCGACGCCATCATCGTCAAGCTCGACGGCACCGTGATCTACTCGAAAGGCATGCAGCGCGGCAAGGCGGGCGCGCCGCCCCCGAAGTGATTGTGCATCGGACCCAGCGGCTTGGGATTAATTTCTCTTGTAAAGAACTTATAAATCTTTGCGTCGCCATCCCACCAGATGACGACCATGAAATCCAGCCGCCCTGCCGACCCATCGGAGTGAACGTACCCCCTCAGTGAAAGGCGATGATTTTCGCCGCTTCGCACGCATTCAAATAGTCGGCGACGATCTCCACCGGGATCGGCCCGAATTCAGCGGACACCGCATCGCGGATGTCGGCGACAGATTTTTTCCCGTCGACGAAGTTGACGATTTCGTAGGCGTACAGCGCGCTGCGCTCATACACCTTGACCAACCGGCTCGAGGCGGCAGTCAGCAGCTTGATCTCGCGCAGGCGCTCCTCGCCCAGGCGATCGCGCAGCACGTCATCATTTTGGAACGTCAGCGGCCCGAACTCGCCGATGCGGCGCGGTACTCGCTTGGCCGCCGCCGCGCGCCACGCCGGTACCCAGGCTGCATCCTGCGGCCCACGCTTCGCGGCGGCTCGGATCAGCCAACCCTGCAGTGTCCCCGCTTGTGCGTTGAGCGCCTGGGTGGACGCGGCGAGTTGCGGCGGCTTGGCGTGCGTGAAGAGCGCAAATGCTTGCAAGCCCGACCGCTCGCGGCGCAGCATTTGCGCCAGCAGATTGCGGGCTTCGAACAGCGCTTCTTGGGGTGGCAGTTCCGGCCGCTGCGTGAGCTCGAGCGCGCGGTTGAAGCCCTGCGCCAGCCGTTGCTGCGCGCGCGCCGACAGATAAGGCAGTACGAGAGCTGCATCGGCCGCATCGAGCGTGGCGAAGCTATAGCCGGAGGCCGCGCCCAGCAGCGCGACGCGGCGCAGCTTGGTGGGATCGATCTGCAGCAGGGTGTCGTGATCGGTGTGAATGTATATATCCGGCCAATCACGCAGGTAGAGCGAGGGCACCGCAATGGTGGACGAGTCATATGCGTCGTGATCGCTGCCATCGGCATACGGGGTCTCATCCACGAAAAAAGCATTGCGGGTACCGGCTGCCCCGCCGCGATCCTCCACGATCGCGTCATCTTCGTGACTGCCGTCCTCGGCGTAGGCCGTCGCGGCATCTCGAATGGTCTCGGCCAAGGTCGCGCCGATGTCGGTGATGAAGGTGGGCAGCGACCACGGCGTCTGCGTCACGTGCAGCACGGATTTGTTCTTGAACAAGTCGCCGCCCACCATGTCCATGTGCACGTCGGCCCGCATCGACGCCCTGATGTCGGGGTGCCCGCTCAAATAGGCCATGGTGCCCTCGATTTCCGGGCCCCATATGAAGCGCAGCGTCCGCTTGGGAGGCTTGATACTGCCATTGCCGATCAAGCGGGCCAGAATTCGTGCGGACTCGAGGATGGTCACGCAGCCGCTGCCATTGTCATTGGCGCCCGGCCGTTGATGATCCAGGTGACAGCTATAGACGATCTCCCCGGCGCCGCTGTCGGTACCCGGGATGGTGCCGGTCACGACCGTCCAATGTCCGGGGCCCACCACTGCCTTGACATGCGCGCCGAGCAAGACCGGATGGCCGCCGGCAAGCTGTGCGCGCAGCTCGCTCGCGGTCGCGCGCGACACCATGAAGGCAAACCCTTGAGGAAGCGCGCCGTCCAAGTGGCCCCAGCGCACGATGCCGGCATCGAGTCCGGACCAGGCGGTGGTTTGATTGGGCATGTCGCTGACGATGCCCGCCGCGCCGTATTTCGCCACCGCCAGACGCTGCACGGCCGCCAGCACGCCGTCGGCGAGCACGATTTTGCCGCGTACATCCCTGCCGGCGTAATCCGAGTCGGATGACCCGGCGCCGACATCGACGAGCTGCGCCTCGACATCGGCGCTGTGGCTGTAGTCGGCCAGCCGAATCGGGTCGGTCGACCAATCGCCGAGCAAGGTATGCTGCGGTTCGATCTGCCACAACCGCGCGCCCTCGACGCTCCAAGCAACGTGCGAGCGCATCAGGCCGTAGTGGATCTCGCCGTCGATGGGATATTGCTCTGCGTGAACATCCTGCAAGCCGTACTCTTTCGCGCGCTCCAGCATGAGCGTCGCCGCCTGATCGAACTCGGGCGTGGCCGGAACGCGATGCAAGCGCGTCAGGGCGCGCAGATTCTCGTAAGGTGCCGTGCCGCTCGCCTCGTGGCGCAGGGCCGCCCATTGGGCGTCCGTGAGGAAGGGGTGTTGGGCCCAAGCGGCTGGGGAGCGGGTGGCCCCGAGAAATGCCAGCATCAGGGCTGCAAGAAACGCTCGATTCACCTTTGACCCCCCCCCATATGTGGCACGCAAGGATACGCGATCGGCCGGTTATACTCATCAGTCCCGCAGAGGAGAGATTGCATTCAAGCCTGGCTGCTTTGGGGATTGCTCTTTGGCTCGATAGGCCTGGGGTTTTTCATTTATGGGCGCAAGCAAAGAGCGGCGATTCCGCTGTTGTGCGGTATTGCGCTGATGGTGTTCCCGTATTTTGTGAGCAATGCGCTGCTGCTGGTGGCAATCGGCGCGCTGCTCATCGCGATACCCTATTTCTTCCGCGATTGAAGCTTCAGCACGTAAGGTTCTTTCGCGAACAAGGAATAAAATGGCGCCGCCGTGAGTCTTAATCCCATGGATGACAGGCGCGTTCGGTTCGAGGCGCAGGTGTTGCCTCACCTCGACGCCGCGTATCGGTTCGCCCGGTGGCTGTGCCGCCGCGGCGAGGCCGACGACGTGGTGCAGGACGCCGTTCTGCGTGCCTTCAAGGGGTTTGATGCCCTGCGAGGCTCCGATGCCAAGGCTTGGCTGCTGACCATCGTGCGCAATTGCCACCTGACGGCGGCCAAGCAGCGGCAACAACGAGCTTTTGTGCCACTTCCGCAAGAGAGCGATGCAGCCGATGGTCACGTCATGATAGCGAACGACGCCAATCCGGAGAGCGAGACGATTCAGTCGGACCAAAAGCAGGTGCTCGAGCGGCTGGTGGCCTCATTGCCCGAGGAACATCGCACGGTGTTGATGCTGCGGGAAATCGAGGAAATGGACTATGCGCAGATTGCAGCCGTCACCAATGTGCCGATCGGCACGGTGATGTCCCGCTTGGCGCGCTCGCGAGCTGCGCTCAAGGCAAAATGGCTGCAGGAAGTGGCAGGAGCGCCGCGTGCAGTGCGCTGAATCGCTCCGGGTGCAGGCCTGTTTCGACCGCGAGGTCGATGCGGTTGCCGCCGCCGAGATTGAGCGGCATGTCGAGCATTGCAGCGAATGCCGCGAGCTGCTTCAAGATCTGGAGAAGGTGCGCAGTGCCTTGCGCAACGGCATCAGCTTCGACGCCGCACCGGCGGCGCTGCGCGCCCGGATCCTGGAGACGCTGGACACGGAATGCTCGGCGGCCGAAGCCGGAAATAGCGCCGCGCGGCTCAAGCCGCGCAGCCGGCGGCAAACGCGGGGCTGGGGCGGACGAGGTTTTTGGAGCGGAGCCTTGGGCGGCATCGGCGGCGCCGCGGTCGCGGCGGCCGCCGCATTCCTCTGGGTCGTACCCAGTCTCAGTCCGTTGAGCAGTGAGCTGGTGAGTGCGCATGTGCGCTCGCTGATGCCGGCGCATTTGATCGATGTCGTGTCCAGCGACAGGCACACGGTGAAGCCGTGGTTCGCCGGCCACGCCGATGTCTCGCCGGCAGTCGCCGACTTCGAAGCGCAGGGCTATCGATTGATCGGCGGGCGTGCCGACTACATCGACCATCAGCGCTCCGCGGTGGTGGTGTACCAGCACGGCGCGCATGTCATCAATGTATTCACCTGGGCGGCGACGGGCGAGCGTCGCCTACGCAACACCACGCGCAGCGGTTATCATCTCGCGTTCTGGCAACAGGGCGATATCCAATACTGCGCGGTGTCGGACACCGGTTGGGACGAGCTTTTAGGTCTGGTGCGCTTGCTGAGCGAACCAGGGTAACGCGCTTACGGCGATGAGCCCGGCGGCACGAAAATGGCGACGCCATGACCGGTCTTTTTGTAAATTCCCAGAGATCCGCCGACGCCCACGCCGACCGCAGAATTGCTGGAGACCGAACTCGATCCGACGCCTGATCCCACCGAGCCGGTCTGGATGTCGGAGAAGCCTTGCAGAACGATGCCGTTCGCGCCCACCTTGGCCGCCTGCTCCTTGAGGCCGGCGATCACCTTGTCGACCGTTTTCTGGCCGCCGGTGGTAAATGCGCTGTTCTTCGAGGCATTGAGGATGGCTATTTCCTCGAACACCGCCGGCGACCGCGAGTAAATCTTTACGTCCCCCGGTGATATGGCCGGACGCGCCCTGCCAGTAATGACCACCGTATCGGTGGCGCAAGCCGCCGCGGCCAAAGCAATGAAACCGGAAAGAACGAGCAGTCGAGCCGTGCCTGACAATTTTGTCCCCATGGGCCACTCCTTGAAGTAAAACCTGTTCTTAAATAGGCGCATGGCCGCATTTTGCGCGCAGGCCAAGCGAGCTGCCAGCCGAGCAGGTCACGAAATCCCAGGGAATAAACCTTTCGGTCCCGAAGTCTTCTCTCCTGAAACCCAACTTAAAGGAGCGAGCCATGCCGGATGATCGATCGCTGTTGTCGCGCCGCAATGCGCTGAAATGCATGGCGTTTGGCGGAGCTGGAACCCTGTTTGCCTTGTCCGGGGGTGTATTCACACCCATCGATCTGGCCGTGGCAGGCGACAACAAGTACGGAACGGCGAAGCTCGGCAAGCCGCTGTTCGTGCAGATCAGCGATACGCACATCGGCTTCAACAAGGAAGCCAATCCCGACGTCAATGGCACGTTGAGCCAAACTATCGAACTGGTGAACGGCATGCCGGAACCGCCGGGGCTGATCATCCACACCGGCGACATCACGCACTTGTCGAAGCCGGCGGAGTTCGATGCGGCAGAACAGCTGTTCTCGCGTTTGCGGGCCGGCGAGATGCATACCGTTCCCGGCGAGCACGACACCACCGACGCGACGGTGACCGAGTACTTCAAACGATTTGGCAAAGCCTCTGATAACAAGGGCCACTACAGCTTCGATCACGCCGGTGTGCATTTCATCGGGCTGATCAATGTTCTGCAGTTCAAGCCGGGCGGGCTTGGCAACCTGGGGACGGAGCAACTCGCATGGGTTGCCGCGGATCTGAAGGCACGGTCAGCGAGCACGCCGATCGTGGTCTTCGCGCACATGCCGTTGTGGACGGTGTACGAACCGTGGGGCTGGGGAACCGGTGACGCTGACCAACTCATGGGTCAGCTGCGCCGATTCGGCTCGGTCACCGTGCTGAACGGGCACATACACCAGATCGTGCAGAAAGTGGAAGGCAACGTTACGTTTCATACGGCTCGTTCGACCGCCTATCCGCAGCCGGCGGCGGGCGAAGGCCCAGGTCCGGGCCCGCTCAAGGTGCCCGCGGACCAACTTGGCAAAATGCTCGGGATTACCAGCGTTTCCGTCGTCAAGCATCCCTCGTCACTGTCCCTCACCGACACAACGATTGCTTAGGCCCAGCGCATCGTTTCAGCAAGGAACAGACATGACATTCAAGGCGATCAGGGCGCCGCTGGGCGTGGCGGCATTCGCGGTGATGTGGGCGGTTGCCGAGGCCGCGGCGCCGAATAAAATCGAGGTGAAGGACTTCATGTTCAGTCCCACGACCTTGACCGTAGCAGCGGGCGCGCAGGTTTCGTGGGTCAACAAAGACGACGAGCCGCACACCGTGGTGAGCGACACCGGACTATTTCGTTCCGGCGCTCTCGACACCGACGAGAGCTTCTCATTCAAGTTCGATAAGCCGGGTATGTATCGCTTCACTTGCTCGATTCATCCGCGCATGGTTGGCACCATCATCGTCAAATGATCGGGGCAGCATCAGTCGCGGAAGTTACTGAACTGCAGCGGCACCCCGACATCGGCCTTGCGAAGAGAGGCGATCGCCTCCTGCAAATCGTCGCGCTTCTTGCCGGTGATCCGGACCTTGTCGCCCTGGATTTGCGCCTGCACCTTCAACTTTGAATCCTTGATCAGCCGCGCGACCTTCCTGCCGGCCTCGGCGTCGATGCCGTGCTTCAAGATGACCAGCTGCTTGGCCCTGGCGAGATTGACCTCCGGGTCCTTGACTTCCAGGCAGCCGACATCGATGCCGCGCTTGGCGATGCGCAGCCTCAAGATCTCCAGCATCTGTTTCAATTGGAAATCCGCCGGCGCCGTCATGGTCACCGTGGTTTCTTCCAGCTCGAAGCTCGCACCCGTGTCCTTGAAATCGAACCGCTGCGTCAATTCGCGCACCGCTTGATCGACGGCGTTGGTCAATTCATGCGTGTCGATTTCCGATACCACATCGAACGACGGCACTTGCTAGGTCTCCGCGAGCAGCTGCTCGAGCGTGGTCTTCAGCTCGTTCACGAACTGAATGTAATGATCGCCCGTGGCAGGACCTGTGAATCCCGTGTGAATCTTGCGCACGTTGCCCTTGCGGTCGATGAAAACAGTGGTCGGAAAGGCGACGAACGCCTTGAGCATGGGTAATTTCTTGGCCGCCTCGTCCTTGTCCGAGACACCGGCGATCAGCGTCGTGTACTCGATGCCGTAGTGCTGCCGGAACCGCTGCGTGGCTTGCGCCGCGCGCTCGAAGTCGCCGAAATGCTCGAACTGCAGCGAGACAATTTCCAGGCCCTGGTCGCGGTAGTCCTTGTAGAGCGGTGCGAGGAATGCCGCTTCGTCATGGCAGTTGGGGCACCAGCTTCCGGCCAGCGCCACGATGCGCACCTTGCCGCGAAATTGCGGATCCTTGGACGACACGATTTTTCCCGAAAGATCCGGGAAGGCGAAATCGAATTGCCTGACACCGTCGCGCATGGCGGTGACCGCATAGGCATCCGGGAGCCGGGCGGCCGCATCGCGCTTGCCGGTCCATTTTTCATGGTGGGCCAGGCCTGACCACCAGTCCCCGTCAAGACTGCCGTCAGAGGCTATTTTCGCCCTGTAAAGAAACACGTGCGCGCCGTCGAAGGTGGATAGATACAGCTCATCGCCCTGCACCTGCCCTGCCAGGTAGCGATGATCGCCGGTGCTGGTCAGGATCGTCCCGCTGACGACATCGTGCGATTGGCTGAATTCGCCGACGGCTACCTCGGGCGTGCCGCTGTCGTCGATGAATTTCACCGCCCAGCGGCCCGACACATCGGCCGGCTCGCCCGCTGCCTTGTCGCTGCTCGCGGCCTTTTCAAAGAATCGATAGTTCTCCCCCCAGGTTGCACGCAGAGGCACATGCTGGTTCTTCTCATTTGGCTTGACCAGAAAAACCTCGCCTTGCAGTTGATTTCCCGATGCGTCGGCCTTGAGGACATTCAGATATCCCGGCATGCCGATTTCCAAATGCGAGCCGCTGATCTTGACATCGCGCAGCAGCAGCCGCTCCTGCCCGTTGATGAGATAACCGACCAAGGTGGAATCCTTGCGGGCGAGTTCCAGGCCGAACGGCAGCTCGCCGCCCGGCGTTTGCAGCACAACCCGGTAGGTGCCTGTTTTCACGGCGTCGTTCCCGGCGGCAGCCGCGGCCGGCGCGGCGCTGTGATGGCACGCGGCCAGCGCAAGCGCAGCGCAGGAAGCCATGAGCCTGGCAATGGAAGCCGGGAGTAGTCGCGATGCCGTTGTGACCATGAGAGCCCACCTTTGAGAGAATTCCCTAACGATACCCGCGCGCCTGCAAAGTGAACAGCCTTGCATATTGGCCGTCGGCCGCCATCAGCGATTCATGGCTGCCGCGTTCGACGATGCGGCCTTCCTCGAGCACCAATATCTGATCGGTCATGCGCACGGTCGAGAAGCGGTGGGAAATGACAATGGCAATGCGATTGCGGGTCAACTCGCGGAAGTGCTCGAAAACCTCGGCTTCCGCGCCGGCATCGATGGCTGCCGTGGGCTCGTCCAATACCAGAATATCCGCATCGCTGCGCATGAAGGCGCGCGCCAGAGCAATCTTTTGCCACTGCCCGCCCGACAGCTCGCGCCCGTCCTTGAACCACTTGCCGAGCTGGGTGTGATAGCCGCCCGGAAGCTGCTCGACGAAATCCGCCGCGAGACCCTTGGCGGCGGCGCCGCGCCAGCGCGCCTCATCGTCGAAGGCGCGCACATCCCCGGCCCCGATATTTTCGCCAACCAACATCTGGTAGCGTGCAAAGTCCTGAAAAATGACGCCGATGCGCTGGCGCAGCGCCGTCTCGTTCCACTCCTTCAGATCGAGACCGTCGAGCAACACCCGCCCGTGAGTCGGATCGTAAAGCCGCGTGAGCAATTTGATCAGTGTGGTTTTGCCGGAGCCGTTTTGACCGACCAGCGCCAGACTCTCGCCGGGGCGGACGTGCAGATTGATTCCCGACAGGGCCGGGGCGGCGGCGCCCGGGTAGACGAACTCGACGTCCTCGAAGCGGATGCCGTCACCGGGATCGGGACCCGCCAGCTGTTGTGCCTCGAGGCTGCCGCGGCCGACCGGCTGCTCCAGGTACTCGAACAAGTTCGACAAGTACAAATTGTCTTCGTACAGGCCGCTGACCGCCGACAAGGCAGCGCTGACCGCCGCCTGTCCTTGCCGGAACAGCATCAGGTACATGGTCATCTGGCCGACGCTCATCGCGCCCAACGCCGTTTCCACGGCGATCCAGACATAGCCGCCGTATAGCGTCGCGGTTCCGAGCAGCCCGAGCCCGAATCCCCAGGCGTCGCGGCGCAGGGTAAGATCGCGGTCTTCGCGGTACAGGCGGGCGAAAATCTCGCGATAGCGATCGAGAAATCGCTGTCCCAGATCGAAGAGCTTCACTTCCTTGGCGTAATCCTCGCGCGCCAGCACCGATTCCAGATAAATTTGCATGCGCGACTCAGGCGCCCGCCAGCGGAACAGCCTGAATGCTTCGCCCGAGAATTTCGCCTCCGCGAGGAACGCCGGCAATCCGGCCAACACCAAGAGCAGCACCGCCCACGGTGAGAAGCGATACAGCAAGCCACCGAAGGAAATGAGCGAGACCGCGTTCTGCCCCAATGCGAAGGTCCGCATGACGAGGCTCAACGGACGGCTGGAGGCTTCGCGTCGCGCCCGCGTCAGCTTGTCATAGAATTCCGAATCCTCGAACTGGGTCAGATCCAGCGTCAGCGCCTTCTCCAAGATCATGACGTTGACGCGTTGACCCAGCTGCGCGCGCAGCAGCGACTGAGCGAGCGAGATTCCTCGCTGCGCCATTGCGGTGGCCGCGACCAGCAGCGCTTCGAGCGCAACATAACGCACCACATCGTTGAGGTACGTCGTGCCCGTGCGACGGTGCAAATCCGCGGCGTGGATCACCGCGTCGACAATTTGCGCACCGATAAACGCGACACCCGCCGGCAACACGCCCGCTATCAAGGTGAGGACGGCGAGCGTGATGCTCAATGCCTTGTTGGTGCTCCATACCAGCGCCAGGGCGCGGCCGGTGTATTCGAAGACTCCGGCAAGATTGCGGCGCCAGCTGCTGCCCGCCGCACCGGCGCCGTCCGGTGAAGGCGCCGATCCCAAGTGCGGCGAGTTGCCTGAACTGGGCAGATTGATCGGTCGGGGTTTGGATTGGGCGCTGATGGAATGTCCCCGCGGTCTATAATAGCCGGTCGCTTTGGTCAGGTATGGCGGAGTAGTCGTGAAATTCAAGCCCTTGCTCGATCGGTGGAAGAAGACTCCTGCCCCGGCCAAGACCGCGCAGGAGTATGCCGTTCGCTTGCCGCTGGACGACGCGGCGCGACTGCAGGCCTTGGCAGAGCTCTTTCCCGCTCAGTCGATCGAGGAAATGGTGACCGATTTGCTCGGCGCCGGGCTGGACGAGATTGCCGCCGCCATGCCCTACGAGAAGGGTCCCAAAGTGATTTCGCGCGATGACCATGGCGATCCGGTTTACGAAGACATAGGCCTGACGCCCCGATTCGTCGAATTGACCCGCAAATACAAGAAAAACCTGCAAACCGGCGCAATAAAGTAGCCCGCCGGCGCCGGTTTGTAGTTGACGCTGGCCGCGGAAGGCGGCGATACTCACCGCATGTCGACCGCGCACATTCTTCGCAACACCTGGTGGTGGCGTTTCCCATAGGGAGTGGGCTGGTCGTTTAATTTTCGTTTTTTTATCCAGAACCCATCTCCGCGACAAGTGGCGATGGGTTTTTTATTGCCTGTATTTACCATGAGTGCCTTTATTTACCGCGCATGAAACCGCCTTTTGACATAGCAGCCGATCTGGATACGCCGGTTTCGGCGTACCTGAAGCTCGCGCCCTTTCGTCCCCGATTCCTGTTGGAGAGCGTCGAAGGCGGCGAGCGTTTGGCGCGCTATTCGTTCATCGGCTTCGGCGACTGTCTCGAAGTAAAGATCGACGCCAAGGGCGTTAACGTCGGCGGCGTGCATGCCGCGAGACCCGAAAATAGGCAGGAGTTCTTAGCAGTGCTGCGCGGTGCGCTGGCGCGGGCACCCAGCCCGAACCCGAAAATTCCCGGCGTTCCCCTGTTGGGAGGCTTGGTGGGATACACCGCCTACGATGCGGTGCGTTATTTCGAGCGCCTGCCGGGCCGAAGCCTCGAGGCGGTGGAGGTGCCGCATGCGCACTATGTCGCGCCGCAATCGCTGCTGGTATTCGATCATCTGACGCGCGGTGTTGCGCTTCTGCACGACGGCAGCGAGTCCGATCGGCAGGCGTTGCGGCGCGATCTGATTCGAGCACTGCGCGGCGGCGTGCCCACGATGCTCGCGCCGGGAAAATTCTCCAAAGCGGCGCCCTCGCTGACCGAGCAGGAGCATGCGTCCCGCGTGCTGCGTGCGCAGGAATACATTGCATCGGGCGACGTATACCAGCTCGTGCTCGCGTCCCGATTCGAAGGGCGCCAGAGCGTCGCGCCGTTCGAGGCGTATCGCGCGCTGCGGTTGCTCAATCCCTCGCCTTACATGTTTTTCTGCGAGCTCGGGGATATCACCGTGGTGGGATCCTCGCCGGAAGCGCTCGTGAAATGCCACGAGGGATCGGCGCAGTTGCGCCCGATCGCGGGCTCGCGGCCGCGCGGCGCCGACGAGGCGAGCGATGCGGCGCTGTCAGCCGAACTGCTGGGTGATCCGAAGGAGAATGCCGAGCACGTGATGCTGGTCGATCTTGCGCGCAACGACTTGGGTCGCGTGGCGGTCGCGGGCTCCGTGTCCGTCGATCCTTACCGGGTGATCGAGCGCTACAGCCATATCATGCATATCGTGAGCGGCGTGAAGGGCCGCTTGAAGTCGGGGCACGACGCATTCGACCTGTTTGCCGCAACCTTCCCCGCGGGTACGCTGGTGGGCGCACCCAAGGTGCGCGCCATGGAGCTGATCGACGAACTCGAGCCGGTGGCTCGCCAGCTCTATGGCGGCACCGTCGGCTACTTCGGCCAGCACGGCGACATGGACCAGGCGATCACGATCCGCACGCTGGTCTTTCGCGGCGATACCTACAGCTACCAAGCGGGGGGCGGTATCGTCGCCGACAGTTCCCCGCGGGCCGAGTATGCCGAGCTGCTGGCAAAGAGCGCCGTGCTGCGCCGGGCGTTGGAGCTGGCGGCGGAGGGTCTATAGATGCCCGCGAACATATTGCTGATCGACAATTACGACTCATTTACCTACAACCTGGTGCAGGCGTTCTTGATGCTGGGAGCGGTGGTCGATGTACACCGCAACGATGCCATCGGCGTGGAGCAGGCACTGGCGCGCGACTATACGCACCTGGTGATTTCTCCCGGCCCCGGCACGCCGCGCGACGCCGGCGTCTCCAGGCGGATGATCGAGGCGTTCGCCGGACGGATGCCGATTTTCGGCGTTTGTCTCGGGCATCAATCCCTGGTCGAGGTATTCGGCGGCAAGGTGGTTCGAGCCGCGCGGCTCATGCACGGCAAGGTGTCGCCGGTGCAGCACGATGGCAAGGGGCTGTACGCAGGCATGCCACAGAATTTCGAGGCCGGCCGGTATCATTCGTTGATCGCGGAGCCGGCTTCCATCCCGGCCGCGCTCGAGGTGACGGCGCGAACGGCAGAGGGCGAAATCATGGGCGTGCGCCACCGAGCCCTGGCGATAGAGGGCGTGCAGTTCCATCCGGAAAGCGTGCTCACGCCGGACGGACCCAAGCTTCTGGGCAATTTCTTGACGGACAATTTTTTGCAGAGTCAGGACAGGCTCCGGGAATGAACAATCCTCGCGAGATCCTGGAGCATCTGCTGGATGGGCGGAATTTGAGCGAAGCGCAGGCCGCCGCGCTCCTGCGCCTGCTCACCGCGCCGGATCTTGCGCCCGCGGTGGCCGGCGCACTGCTCGCGGCACTGCGCGCCAAGGGCGTCACGTCCGATGAAGTGCGCGGTTTCGCCGGCGCCATGCGCGCGCTGGCGTTGAAGCCCGCGCTGCCCGAAGGCGTAGACGCCATCGACATCGTCGGCACCGGCGGCGATGGCTCGGGCAGCTTGAATCTGTCCACCGGCGCGGCGTTGCTGGCGGCGGCCTGCGGGTTGCCGGTCGTCAAACACGGCAATCGCTCGATTTCGAGCCGCAGCGGCAGTGCCGACCTGCTCGAGGCCATCGGATTTACGCTGCCGCTGGATGAGCGCCGTGCGGCCGAATGCTTTGTCGCCACGGGATTCACCTTTTTGTTCGCCCCCTACTTTCATCCCGCCATGAAGGCGCTCGCACCGATACGCGGCGCGCTCGGCATCCGCACGGTGTTCAATCTGTTGGGACCCTTGACCAATCCGGCCGCGCCGCGCTACTTGCTGGTCGGCGCTTACGATGCACGGACCGCCGAGTTGATGGCGGGCACGCTGGCGGGGATGCGCATCGAGCGAGCCTGGGTGGTGCATGGTGCCTCCGGCTGGGACGAAGCGACGCCCGTCGGATCGTTCCTGGCGTTCGACGTCGCAGGCGCTCGAATCACGCGCCGCGAAATCAATCCCGAGGAGTTGGGGATCGCGCGCTGCGAGCCCCGCGAGCTTCAGGGCGGCGACGCGCAGGCGAATCTCAAGGCGCTCATCGACGTATTCGAAGGCCGCGACCGAGGTCCGCATCTCGACACGCTGGTACTGCAATGCGGACTGGCCTTGCTGATTGCGGGCCGCGCGCCATCCGTCGCGGACGGTATGGCACTGGCGCGCGCCGTCGTCGACGGCGGCAAGGCGTCGGCGTGGCTGCAGCGCCTGCGTGCATTCGCGCACCATGGCGCCGCGGCGAAGAGCGGCGCGTGAGCGGCTTTCTGGACGACATGGCACGCTCGAGCGCATCGCGTGCTGCGCAGGCGATGGCGCGCGAGCCCTTCGCCGACCTCGAGCGGCGTGCGCAGGCCGCACCGCCCGGCGCTCGCTTACAGTTGTCGAATCAGGGGTTCGATGTCATCGCGGAACTGAAATTGAATTCCCCGGCCGCAGGACGGCTCGGCGCACCCCATGAAGACTGGCTGCAACGGGTCACGGCCTATGCGCGAGGCGGCGCCGCTGCCGTCTCGGTTTTGACGGAACCCTCGCGTTTCGACGGTTCGCTCGAGCATTTGCGGCAGGCGAGTGCGGCGCTGGCGCCGTTCAAGGTGCCGGCCATGCGCAAGGATTTTCTGGTGGATCCGTACCAGGTTCTGGAGGCGAGGGCGGCGGGTGCGGGCGGAGTGCTCTTGATCGTGAGGATGCTGTCGCGCGCGCAATTGGCGCAGCTGCTCGACGTGGCGGCCGAACACGCTTTGTTCGTGCTGTTGGAGGCATTCGATCATGCCGATTTGCACAGCGCGCGGGAGTTGCTCGCCGCGCGACCGCGGCACGGTGCGGCGGGCGGCGCCGAGATTCTCGTCGGCATCAACAGCCGCGATTTGCAGACCCTCGAGGTCGTGCCCGGACGCTTCGAGGATCTGGCGCCGCAGCTGCCCCTGGCTTGGCCGGCCGTGGCGGAAAGCGGCGTCGCCACGCCCAGCGATGCCCTGCGCACCATGGGCTTGGGGTTTCGCCTGGCGCTCATCGGCACGGCGCTCATGAGCTGCGATGACCCCGGTCGATTGCTGCGTGAAATATTGGCGACGGCCCGGACAGTGAAAGCCTAAATGGCTACACTCGGCGCCATGTGGATCAAGATATGCGGCATCACCGGTGCCGATGCGGTCAGCGCGGCGGCGGATGCCAACGTTGACGCCATCGGCTTCGTCTTTGCGCCCAGTCCGCGGCAGGTCACGCCCGGGCAGGCCGCGCAACTAGCTGCCCTCGCCCCACCGGGTATTTTGCGCATCGCGGTGGCACAGCATCCGCTGCAAATGAAAGTCGACGAAATATGCCGAATTCTCAAACCCGATTATTTCCAGACCGACGTCGAGGACTTGCGGGAGCTGAAGATTCCTTCCCACATCAAGGTGCTGCCGGTGGTGCGCTTCGGCCGCAAGACGCCGAACCCGTTGCCGGGGCGGATGCTCTTCGAGGGTCCGTCGAGCGGTATCGGCGAGCTGGCGGACTGGGGCCGCGCCGCCGAACTGGCGCGGCAGACCGAGGTGATTTTGGCGGGCGGCCTGTCCGCGCAAAATGTCGCCGAGGCCATCCAGGCAGTGCGGCCCTTCGGCGTGGACGTCAGCAGCGGGGTCGAATCGGAACCGGGTGTCAAGGATCCTGCGAAAATCCACGAGTTCGTGCGTGCCGTGCGCGCTGCCGCCGCGCACATGGAGAGCGAATCATGAGTTCATTATTGCGCGCTGAACCGTCGGCCGCGGGCCTGCCCGATGCCAAGGGCCGTTTTGGCGAATTCGGCGGCCGCTACGTACCGGAAACCCTGGTGCCGGCGCTCGATCGGCTGCAGGCCGGCATTGATCGCTACCTGCATCAGCCCGAATTTCAGGCCGAATTCCAGCGGGAGCTCAAGACCTGGGTAGGCCGCCCGACGGCCCTGTCGCATGCGCCGGCGCTGAGCAAACGCTGGGGAGCGCAAGTCTGGCTGAAGCGCGAGGACCTGGCGCATACCGGCGCGCATAAGATCAACAACGCCATCGGGCAAACGCTGCTCGCCAGGCGCTTGGGCGCGAAACGCATCATCGCGGAAACCGGCGCCGGTCAACACGGCGTCGCGAGCGCGGCAGCGGCCGCGCGGCTCGGCATGCCCTGCGTCGTGTACATGGGCGCGGTCGACGTCGAGCGGCAGGCGCCCAATGTGGATCGCATGAAGTTGCTGGGTGCCACGGTGGTGCCGGTGACCGGCGGCGACAAAACTTTGCGCGCCGCCATCGATGAGGCGCTGCGCGACTGGGTGTCCGATCCCGACGGTACTTATTACTCCTTGGGATCCGCGGTGGGCCCGCATCCCTATCCCTACCTCGTGCGCGAATTGCAGTCCGTGATCGGCCGCGAAGCGCGCGCCCAAATGCTGGAGGCCGCGGGGCGATTGCCCGATGTCGCCGTGGCCTGCGTGGGCGGCGGCTCGAACGCCATCGGATTGTTCCATCCGTTCCTCGGAGATCCCGCCGTGCAACTGCTCGGCGTGGAAGCGGGCGGCCGCGGCGCAGGACTGGGCGACAACGCCGCATCGCTGACCTACGGCACACCCGGCGTCCTGCAAGGCAGCTACACGCTGATTCTGCAGGACGCCTTCGGCCAGGTGCGCGAAACGCATTCGGTGTCCGCGGGCTTGGATTATTCCGGTGTCGGTCCGGAGCATGCGTACCTCATGAGAATCGGCCGGGTGAGCTACGAGTCGGCAACCGATTCGCAATCCCTGGACGCGCTCGCCGAGTGCGCGAAATACGAAGGCATTCTGCCGGCCATCGAAAGTGCGCATGCCTTCTTCGGCGCGCGCCGCTTCGCGATGAGGAATCCGGGAGCGCACATTCTCATCGGCTGCTCGGGCCGGGGCGACAAGGACATGCCTATTTTGCAAAACACGCAGCTCTTGCAGAACACGCTGCTGAAAGAGCTGCGCTGATGATCGCGCCGAGCGAGCACATCGGCGCGGCCATCCAGGCCGCCGTCGCGAAGGGGCAGCCGGCATTGGTGGGTTATTTGACCGCCGGCTTTCCGAGCCGCCGGCAATTCAAGGAAAATCTTGCCACGGTGGCCGCCGGCTGCGATGTGGTCGAAATCGGCGTTCCTTTCAGCGATCCGATGGCCGACGGCACCACCATTCAGCGTGCCAGCTTCGCGGCGCTCGCCGACGGCGTAACGCTGCCGTGGATTCTCGAGGAATTGCAGTCCCTCGAGCCGCGCCCCCGCGTGCCCATTCTGCTGATGAGCTATTTGAATCCGCTGCTGGCTTTTGGCATGCAAAAGCTGCCGCGCGCCGCCGCACTGGCACGCGTCGCCGGCTTCATCGTGCCGGATCTGCCCTTTGAGGAAAGCGGCGAGTTGCACCGGGCGCTCGAAGCCGAAGGACTGGCGCTGGTGCAGATGGTCACGCCGGTGACGCCGCCGGAGCGTTTGGCGATGCTGTGCGGGGAAGCCAAGGGATTTGTTTACGCTGTGACCATGACGGGCACGACCGGAAGATCCGCCGACGGCAAATTCGCCGATGTGCCGCTCGAGGTCCTCGAATACATGGATCGGGTCAAGCGGCTCTCGCAGGTGCCGGTGTGCGCGGGCTTCGGCATTCGCTCCGCCCGCCAAGTGGCGCGTTTCGCGGCGCATGTCGACGGCGTCGTCGTGGGTTCGGCACTGGTGGAGGCGCTGGAGAAAGGCGAGGATGTGCGCGCGTTCTTGAATTCCCTGCGCGCGGAGCCGGCCTGAGGCGCTGCTCGATGGATCGAGGAGAACCGTGAAGCGAGTCTTTCGTGCCGCATCCCTCCTGCAGGTCGCGCATGCCCGCAATGTGCTGATCGCGGCCGGTATCGACAGCGAGTTGCGCAATCAATATTTGGCCGGCGCTCTCGGCGATCTGCCCATGCTGGAGACCTGGCCGCAGCTGCTGGTGGAGGATGAGCTGGAATCGGCCGCGCTGCATGCGCTGGCGAGGGCGGCGGCCGAACCGTCGGGTGCTCCCTGGGTATGCGTGCAGTGCGGCGAGCAACTCGAACCGCAGTTCACGAGTTGCTGGCGTTGCGGTGCGGCGATGCAGAAGGCATAGCCTGTGTCAGACAAACACCGACAGGATTCAGCGCGAATTCCGAGCTGAGGATCAGCCCCCAGCCCTGGCGACGATAGGCTGCGCAGGTTACAAATTATCCTGCATCACGTGTAACGATGACACGGGCGCGATCAGCTATTTCACGGACAAAGCGCCGCGCGGCCGCTGTGCTGGGATGCAGCTTGAAGACGCTGTATAACAAGCGGAACGGCTATTCGCAAAGGCAGGAATGCGCGAAATCCTGGCGCTCGATTTGAGGGGAATCAATCGTGTCAAGAGTACTGATCGCAGACGATCATGCGGTGGTCCGGGCCGGATTCAAACAATTTCTCGAAGCCGATTCGAGCATCAATGCGGTAGGCGAAGCCGCCAGCGGCAACGAAACTCTCGACGCGCTGCGAGCATCTGAATGGGACCTGGTGCTGCTGGATATTCACATGCCTGATCGCAGCGGCTTGGATATATTGCGGCACATTCAAACCGGGCATCCCAGCGTCAGGGTCCTGGTCATGAGCGGCCTGCCGGAGCAGCAGTACGCCGTGAATGTCCTGCGCGCCGGTGCTAGCGGCTATCTATCCAAGGATAGCGCTCCCGAAGAACTCATGAGGGCGGTGCGCACCGTGTTGTCCGGACGGCGCTATGTCAGCGCCGCGCTCGCCGAAATATTGGTGGCGGATCTCGACGGCGATCCGGCCAAGCCCCTGCATGCGCGCCTGTCGACGCGCGAGTTTCAAATTTTTTGTAAGCTGGCGGCCGGCCGGGGCGTTTCGGACATTGCGAAAGAGCTCAGCCTGAGCGTCAAGACCGTCAGCACGTACCGCAGCCGCATATTGGAAAAAATGAGCTTCACCGCCAATGCCGATATAACATCTTACGCACTGCGCAACGGGCTCATTCAATGAGCGGCATGTCGTGAGCACTTTCCAGCACCGCAGGGTTTTTTCCCGGCCGACATGCTGATGGTGCGCTCGCTGCGGGTATTGCTGGTGGAGGACTCTAAAGTATTGACTGAGAGGTTGACTGAGGCAATTCGGCAAATCTCAGATGTCGAGCTGATCGGCACGGCGGACAGCGAGTCAGGGGCACTCGCCGCGGTCAGCCGCGATGACGTCGACGTGATCATTCTCGATCTGCACCTGAAGCAGGGCACAGGGTTTGGCGTGATGCGGGCGCTCGCGACCGCACGGCAAAAGCCGCGGATCATCGTGCTGACGAACTACGACCTGCCGGAATACAAGAATGCGGCGATCGCACTCGGCGCGACGCATTTTTTGGACAAGGCCCGCGACTACGGCCGTCTGCCTGAAGTCCTGCATGAGATCTGCGAGGCGCACCTGTCGAAGCACTGACCGCGATCGCGATGCGAGCCGCCTAACAGCCCCAACCCGTCATACGGCCGGCGCGCGAGCCGATAGGTTGGCAGCGAGCGGGTGCTCCGTGCCTTCCGGCGGGTGTTGCGGCAGCATTTTTGCCAAAGGTATACGCGCGCAGAGCACGGTTCCGCCGGAGCCGGGGGTGGAAAGCTCCCAGGACCCGCCAAGGCCCGCGATCCTGTGTCGCATCGAGACCAGGCCATGCGTGGTGCTGGTGCCCGGCCGGCTTTTCTGGATGCCCTTGCCATCGTCGGAGATGCGCAAGGTAAAAGTGTCCCGGTCGATGGAGACGAAAAGGTGCGCCGATGTCGCTTGCGAATGCTTCAAAATATTGGTGAACGCCTCTTGTGCAACGCGAAACACGCCGATGGCGGCATCCGGGCAGAATTTTTGCTCGAATTCCGGAATGGTTTCGGTGCAATGCAGTCCCGTGCGGCGGCAGCTCTCCTTGAATTGCCATCGAAGTGCCGTGAACAAGCCCATGTTGTCGAGCAACGTCGGGCGCAGTTCCTCAACCACGCGACGCTTCAAATCCACCCCGGCGCTCAAGGAATCGTGAATGCGCTTGAAGCGCTGCTCGATGTGAGGATCGGAGGTCGGCAATCGCTGCTGCAGCCAGGACAAGTCCATGCGGGCGGCGACCAAGAGACCCCCCAGCTCATCGTGCAGCTCGCGCGACAAGGCGGACTTTTCCTGTTCGGACACCCCCTGCAAATGCGTCGACAGCGCGGTCAGTTCGCTGGTTCGCGCCTCGACCTGCTGCTCGAGTTCCAATTTCTGATCGCGCAGGGCGGAGGCCTGGCGCGCGCGGCGGCGCAGGTCGCTGAAAACCAGCCAGATCGCCAGCAAAACCAAGCCAATATTCAGAATTGCGCCCGCCGCCGACACCCAGCGCGAGAGGCGATATTCCCGTCGCCACTCGGCGTTGGCCGCCGCCGCTTCGGCAGCTTCTTCGCTGCGCATGGTGCCGACAATGGCGCCGATCGAGTCCATGGTGCGCTTGCCGACATCCGTGCCGACAATGCCGGCCGCCGGAGAGATGCCGCGCTTCTTTAATAGCGCAACGCCGTCCGCGAGCTCGCCGAGCTCCTTGCCCGTCAAGACCCGGAGCTGGTGAAATTCGCTGCCGCCATCATCGCCTCCGTACGCATCATGCAATCGATCCAGCGCCTGCCCGACCTGGGTGACCGCGGCAGCGTAGGGGATAAGGTAAGCCGCCTCGCCCGTCAGCAAGTACCCGCGCTGTGCAGATTCCGCATCCGTGATCAGGCCTGCGTACTCATTCAGCGCCTGCTCCCGCAGTTGCGAGGCGTGCGCGCGTTCGTTAGTTCCGTTGAGGCGGCTTTGGCCGGCAGCGGCCAGAAAGAACAGGCCGATCAGGAAGACTATGAGCAGAATCGGCGGCAGCGCCAGGTACCAGCGGCCGACCCCGCCAAGATCCTCACCGAGAATTTTCATGTAAAGTTGTCCGCGTTGCAGGCCGGGAGTTTACCATGTGAGGGTATTCCTACACGCGGGCCCGGGACGAACCGATGGCTGCCCCGGAGGAGCATCCGCATACTCGCAGCATGCGGTTGTGCGCAAGCGTACTGCCCGCCCGTCCACCAAGGAGAGCGAAAATGGAAGCGAATGTCGACAACACGGCGGACCAGGCGCGCGCCGCCGGCCGCCGTCTGAAGAATGACTTGAGCGATGGCATTGCCGATATCAAGAGCGCGTCATCCGCCGAGATCAAAAACTTGATCTCGGATGTCGAGGACCTGGTGGCGCGGATCGCCGATCTGAAGGATGCCGATGTCGTGCGCGTGCGAGGCAAGGTGCAGCGTGCCGTTGACGCGACGAAGCAGAGCCTCGCGGATAGCGCCGAGACCCTCAGGCGCCAAGCGCAAAACGTCGCCGGCACGGCCGACGACTATGTGCGCGAAAGCCCCTGGCAGGCGATTGGCATTGCGGCCTTGGTCGGCGCGGTCGTGGGTATTTTGGCGACGCGCCGTTCCTAGGAGCGCCGGTGCGAGGGTTATGGTCACTGCCGAAAGCCGCTCCTGCGCTGCTGCGCCACATCGGCGCCTATGCCGAGCTCGCGGGTCTCGATCTCGCGCGTGCCCGGCGTGAAATCGCGGCGCAAGTCGTCGCCGCGGCAATCGTTGCCGTCTGCGTTCTGTTTGCTGTTTTCCTGACCTGCCTGGGTGCGATCGCCTATGCGTGGGACACGCCGTATCGCGTGGCGGTCATTGCGTGGATGGCCGCGGGATTTCTGGTGGTTGCGATCGGCGCTGCCGTCTATCGATGGCGCGCGGCACGCGCCCGCTCGCCGCTGCTCTCCGATGTGCGCCGCGAGTGGCAGGAGGATCGCGTCATTCTCGAGCGGATTTTATCCTCGGAGGAGGATTGAGCGTGGCGGATCGCGACGCGGCAGCGAGAGCCCCGGTCCTGGTCCGGCTGGCGCAGTCTCGCGAGGAACTGCGCCGACTGCTCGATCCACCGCCGGCGCAGAGTTCGACCGGTGAAACGGCGGCGAACGGACACGGCGGTTTCCCCCGCAGCCACACCATGCAGATGCTGCTGAGCAGTCGGGGTTTGGGAACCTTGGGCGCGCTGGCCGGCGGCCTGCTCATCGCGCGCCCGGCACTCGCTTTGCGGCTGCTGCGCTTCGTGCCGGCCGGCTCCGTGGCAAAGATGCTGATGGTCAGGGCGATGAGAGCGCTCAAGGAGAAGCCGCGAGCGGGCGATTAGCGCGAGTTGCACCCCGGGGCCTGAATCGCCTAACCGAGCGTTATTTCGCCGTAGTGATAGCGGCCGTCGTCTACCAAGGGGATCTCGCCGCGGGCACCGCCTGAATCCTTGCCGTCGAGCGTGGCATGCGCAATGCCGCGGCTCACGCCGCGGGGATTCTTCACCGTGATGCGATAGCGCGACGAGCCGTGCTTGTAGGTGAATTCGAACCCGGGCCAGGCGCGGGGAATGCAGGGGTCGATGACCAGCGTTGCGCCGCGCAGTTTTATTCCTAAGATGCCCTCCGTGGCCGTGCGATACATCCACCCGGATGACCCCGTGTACCAAGTCCATCCGCCTCGCCCGACATGCTGCGGCGCCGAGTAAACATCGGCGCACACCACGTACGGCTCGACCTTGTAGCGATGGATGGCGGCACTCGTGCTGCCATGATTGATGGGATTGAGCAAGGAGAACAATTCACCCGCTCGGTCGCCATCGCCCAACAGCGCGAATGCCAACGTGGTCCACATGGCCGCGTGCGAGTACTGCCCGCCATTCTCGCGCAGGCCGGGAGGGTAGGCTTGGATGTAGCCAGGATCCTTGGCGCTGTGGTCGAACGGCGGCGTGAACAGTTTCACCAGTCCGTCGCTGCGGCTCACCAGCTGGGAATTGACGGCGGACATGGCGCGCAGCGCGCGGTCGCGCGGAGCGGCAGCCGAGATCACTGCCCAGGATTGCGCCACGGAATCGATCCGGCATTCATCGCTCGAGACGGAGCCTAAAACCGTGCCGTCGTCGTAGTAGCCGCGCCGATACCAGTCGCCGTCCCAGGCTTCGCGCTCGACCGCCTGCTGCAGGGCGAATGCATGCTTACGCCAGCCGGCCGCCGCCTCCGTGGCGCCGCGTGCCTCGGCGATCGGCGCAAAGCGCATCAAAGCGGCGTACAGGAACCAGGCGAGCCAGACGCTCTCGCCGCGCCCTGCGATGCCCACCCGATTCATGCCATCGTTCCAATCGCCGGCGCCGAACAGCGGCAGGCCGTGCGCGCCCAAGCCTAAACTCGAGTCGAGCGCGCGAACACAATGCTCGAACAGCGGCGCCGGATCTCCGCAGGAGGGCGCCGAGAAATTTTCCAGCGTTCCTTGAGCCAGCGGACCGCCGAGCAAGAAGGGTACCTGCTCATCCAGCACGGACACATCGCCGGTGATCTCGAGATAGTGAGCGACGACGAAGGGCAGCCACAGCCGGTCGTCGGACACCAGCGTCTTGATTCCCTGGCCGGATGTGGGCAGCCACCAATGCTGCACGTCCCCTGCGGTGTACTGCTGCGCCGCGGCCCTCAAAATGTGCTCGCGGGTCGTGCCCGGCGAGGAAACGCAGAGTGCCATGACATCTTGCAGCTGGTCTCGATAGCCGTAGGCACCGCTCGACTGATAGAACGCGGTACGTCCCCAAACACGGCTGCTGAGTGTTTGATACAGCAGCCATCCGTTGACCAGGATGTCCATAGGCCGGTCCGGCGTCTTGACTTGGACGACGCTCAAGGTGCGATCCCAGAAATCCGTCACGTTCTTGAAAACCGCGTCGAGATCCGCGCTACGATAGCGTTCGACCAGGGCTACGGCCGCGTCCGCGGAGGCTTCCTCGCCGAGAAACAGCCACAACTCCAGCGATTCACCCGGCTTCAAGCTGATTCTGGTCTGCATCGCGCCGCAGGGGTCCAAGCCGCCGCCGACCTTGTTGGTCAGCGGTTGCGGCCCGAGGAGCGCCGCGGGCTCGGCGAGGGAACCATGGCGTCCGATGAACTCGGCCCGATCCGCCGTGCAGCTTTGCTGCCGGCCGGCCATGTCCATGAAGGCAACCCGCGATTTGAATTCCGCCGTCCAGGGATTGCGCGCCAGAAGGGCGCGCGAGGATGCATCGACGGAGGTGACGATGAACGGAGCCGCGTGATGGTTCTGATTGCCGAGCACCCATTCCAAATAATGAGTGACCGACAATTGGCGCGGCTCATCGGAGGCGTTGCGCAGCGTCAGCCGCGATATTTTGATCGGATCCTGGAGCGGCACGAATTGCCGCAGCTCGAGCGCGATGCCGTGGGAGGCGTGCTCGGATCGCGTGTAGCCGAAACCGTGCCGAACGACGTACACGGACGAGCGCTCGCGAATGGGCAGCGGCGTGGCGCTCCACAGGTCGCCGGAATCCTCGTCGCGGATATAAATCACTTCCGCCGGCGGATCGCTGACCGGATCGTTGCACCAGGGCGTGATCTGGTTTTGCTGTGCATTCAGCGACCAGGTGCTGCCCGTGCCGTCGGCGGACGCAAGAAAGCCGAATTGCGGATTGGCGATGACGTTGATCCAGGGCGCCGGCGTCCATTGCGCATCGTCGAGCACCACGACATATTCGCGCGCTTCTGAGTCAAATCCCCCCAAGCCGTTGAAATACTCGAGAGCCGGCACCGAGCGCGGCTCATGAGTACGCAGGTCTTCACCGCTGGTTTCGCGGCGCAGGCGCGCGGCGCCCGGCGGTTGCGGTGGCCTGGTGAGCTGCTCGCGAAGCTTCAGGCCGCCGGTGAACACCGCACGCGCCGCCACGTGCAGAAAATCGCGATGCTCCGGCGCGATGGCGTCGGCGCGCAGCGCGATCGCGGCCCCGCGCACGGTGCGATTCTCCTTGACCGCGGCGCAGGCGGCGACCGCGGCGATCGCGGCTTCGATCGCCGCCTCGAGCGCCGCCGCGGCATCCGCGGGCGCCGTATTCAGCATGACGACATCCACGCCCAGGCCCTTGGATTGCAAATAGGCTTGCGCGCGCAACAGCTGCTTGACGACCCAAAGATCGGCCTCGGTCGCAACGACCGCCAGCACGAGGGCTAAATCGCCGGACACGCCGTGCGCCCACAAGTCGGCCTGGCCAAGCTGATTCTTGTCGAGCAACGCCGCAGAGGCGCGCAGCGACGGGTCGGAATACAGGATGTGCGCGGCGATATCCTGAAAAAGCTGCGCATCCTCGAGGCTGACAGCGAGGTCGCGAAGCTGAACTTCGGCCCTGGCCCAGGATAAGGTCTTGGCGCGCTGCAACGCCGCTTCGCTGCCCAGCTTGTCGACCAGTCCCAAGGCCTGCGCGCGACTCGCGCCGACGCCGGTCCAGAACGCGGCGTGGATGGTTTCGCCCGGATCGATGCGGACGCGGCGCCGCAGCGCCAGCACCGGATCGAGCACGGTGCCCACGGTATTGGACAAGGGTCTCGCGTCCATGACGGAAGCGGCGTTGCGCAGATCGTGTCCCCGGCCGATGAAGCGGGCTCGGTCGGTTTCGAACTGCAGGCCGCCGACGGCCTCGCCGTCCAGCGAACTGAAATGCGCCATCCACAATGGGACTTGGCCGGGATCGCGCGGCCTTCTCACCGCCAGCAGCGCGCCGCGCTCGGCAACGAACTCGGTTTGCACGAACATTTTCGAGAAGGCCGGATGCGCGGTATCGGCCGCCGGCGAACTCAAGACCACTTCGCAGTAGGAAGTGAGTTCGATTTCGCGCACGCCGCCGCCTTCGTTGCTGAGCGACAGGTGGCGCACCTCCGCATCGTCCTCGGGCGATACGAAAACCTCCATGAGCGTGCGGATGGGCCCGTCTTTGCGGCATATTTCCGCGCGGTCCTCGAAGAATGCCGCCTCGTAGAATTCCGGTTCCCGCCCGATCGGCTGATATCCGGCCGACCAGACATGGCCGTTGAACACGTCGCGCAGAAATATATAGCAACCCCAGGGGTCGCAGGTGGGATCCTCGCGCCAGCGTGTCAGCGCGATGTCGCGCCAGCGGCTGAACCCCGAGCCCGCCGCCGTCAGCATCACCGAATAGCTGCCGTTCGACAACAGGTGGGTGCGCGGCGTTGCATGATGCGGAGAATCAAAACGGCGGGATGAGTCTATCGGCACGGAACGGGGCTCAGTCGATTCGCGGCCGGCTCAGCTGAATTCTCACGAACAGAAGGATGGCAGCGATCATCTGCAGCCCTCCGAACCAGCGATATTGCTGGGTCTGCGCCAGCCAAATCAAGCCGGACAGCCACAGCACAGCCGCGGCAATCCATAAATCGCGACGCAAGGCCGACACCTGCATGCCGGTGCGCAGCCGTGACAATTCCTTGTCGACGGCGGGCGCACTGCCTTCCGCCGCCTCGCGTACGGCGGTCTGCAGGAGCTGCGGCAGCTGCCGCAGAGTCAGCAACGCATCCGGCCAATGCGCGCGAATCTCCCTGACAATGCTGCGCGGACTGACGCGCTCCTTCATCCACTCGCGCAGCACCGGCTGCGCGGTTTTCCACAGATCGAGCTCGGGGTACAGCTGCCTGCCGAGGCCTTCGATGTTGAACAGGGTTTTTTGCAGCAGGATCAATTGCGGCTGCACCTGCATGTCGAAACGCCGCGCGGTTTCGAACAGCCGCAGCAGCACGTGCGCGAAGGAGATCTCCTTGAGCGGCTTATTGTAGATCGGCTCGCAGACCGTGCGCACCGCCGACTCGAGCTCATCGACCCGCGTCGCCCTGGGCACCCAGCCGCTTTCGATATGCAGCTGCGCAATGCGGCCGTAATCGCGGTTGAAAAAAGCCATGAAATTCTCGGCCAGGTAGTGCTGGTCGCGTGGCTGCAGCGTGCCGACGATGCCGAAATCCACCGCCGCGTAGCGGGGATTCTTGGGATCGTCGATCTGGACGAAGATATTGCCGGGGTGCATGTCGGCGTGGAAAAAATTGTGGCGGAACACCTGGGTAAAAAAAATCTCGACGCCGTTCTCGGCCAGCTTGGCAATGTCCGTGCCGCGCGCCCGCAACTCATCGACGCGGCTGACGATGACGCCGTGGATGCGCTCCATCACCATGACGTTCCGGCGGCAGTAGTCCCAGTGAACCTGCGGCACGTACAGCAGCGGGGACCCCGCGAAATTGCGCTTCAGCTGCGCTGCATTGCCGGCCTCGCGCATCAGATCGAGCTCATCGGTGACGGTTTTGCGATATTCGCGCACCACTTCAATGGGCCGCACGGGCCGCGCTTCGATCCAGTACTCGTCGGCGAATTCCGCCAGGGCGTCGAGCACTTCAAGATCGAGATCGATGACCTCGCGCATGTCCGGGCGCAGCACTTTCACCACGACCTCATCGCCGTTTTTCAAGGTGGCCGCGTGCACCTGCGCGATGGATGCCGCGGCCAAGGGCGAGGCTTCGAAGCTGCCGAACAGGTCGGCAAGCGGCCGGCCGAAGGTTTTCTCGATCATGGCGACGGCAATCTCGCCCGGGAACGGCGGCACGCGATCTTGCAGTTTGGCCAGCTCGTCGGCGATGTCGACCGGCAGCAGGTCGCGGCGCGTCGAGAGCGCCTGGCCGAATTTAACGAAAATCGGCCCCAACTCCTGCAGCGCGAGGCGCAGCCGCTCGCCGCGGCTGCCGCCGATGCGGCGCTGGAACCAGGTCCACGGTGAGATATAGAACAGGTAGCGCAGCGGCCGATACAGATGGGTGGCGCGCACGAATTCATCGAGCCGGTGGCGGACCAGCGCCCGTTGAATCCGCAGCAGCCGCGCGAGCACACGCGGCTTCATCAGGCGCCCGTCACGCGTTGCTCGATCCTCAGCAGGCGAGCTTCGATTCGATCGACCCTGTCCCGCACGCCGTCGACGCCGCGCAGGAACTCTTCCAGCTCCGTTTTTGTGACCAGGTCGCGGCCTTCCTCCTGCAGGTATTCGGCGATGTTTTCGCCGGCCGTGCGCCGCGCGCGCCGCGCCCAAGTCCGCACGCTCCTGGCAAGCTGCGACAGGTGCCGGGCGGGCAGGTCACCCACCCAGCGGGACAGCTCTTCTTCCACGTCCGGGCGCGCCGCCGCGAACATGTCGCGATACAAGTCGGCGATCTCCGCATCGCCGCGGATGTGCACCGATGATCGCGTCTGTGCGCTAGGCGCCCCGGCTTTGAGCAGTTGCAACAGCGCCGGCGCCGAACCCGATATCACGGCGTCCGCCGGCGAGTCATCGCCCGCCAGCAATGCTGCCCGGCCGCCGAGGCAGGTCGCGCGAACCCGCGTGATGCCGGCGACGTCGACTTGCAGGCTGGTGCCCTCGAGGCGCCTCACCAGCGCCTGCGCCTTGCTCGATGCTGCGATGTTGCGATTCAAAACGGCTTCAGCCGACGCCAGCCAGGCGGGAGTCGCGGGCATGTTAGATCTTATAGCCGCGGTGCACGGCGACGATGCCGCCGGTGAGATTGTGGTAGCGCGCCTGGATGAACCCCGCCGCGCGCAACATCTCGAGCAGCGTCTCTTGATCCGGATGCATGCGGATCGACTCAGCAAGATATCGATAGCTGTCGGCGTCCTTGGCGATGAGTCCGCCGAGCAGCGGCAATACCTTGAAGGAGTACGCGTCGTAAACCGGCTTCAAGCCCGGCGCCACCGGCGTCGAGAATTCCAGCACCAGCAGTTGACCGCCGGGTCTCAGCACGCGGTGCATGGACTTGAGCGCCGCAGCCTTGTCGGTGACATTGCGAAGGCCAAAGCCGATGGTGAGGCAGTCGAAGGCGTTGTCCGCGAAGGGCAGGCGTTCCGCATCCGCAACGATGCACTCGACGTTGCCCGCGAACCCCGCATCGAGGAGGCGGTCGCGGCCGATTTCCAGCATGGCCGCGTTGATATCCGAGAGCACCACGCGGCCGGACTTGCCGACCTGGCGGAGCAGCCCGGCGGCCAGATCGCCCGTGCCCCCGGCCACGTCCAAGGCGCGCTGGCCGGGCCGCAAGCCGGTCAATGACAGCGTGAACTGCTTCCATAATCGATGCGCGCCGAACGACATCAGATCGTTCATGACATCGTAGCGGCCGGCGACACTCGCGAATACGGAGTGCACGCGCGAGGCCTTGTCGGCCGCCGCGACCTTTTCGAAGCCAAAATCCACGATGCGATCCGAATCAGCCATGGCGCCTCGTCGAGTAGCGAGGGCCTATTGTAGCCGACTGTGGCCGGGAGCCCGTCCCTTAAGGCTTCGGCGCCGTGAGATTCGCTGAAATATCAGCCGCGGCGCAGCGCTCGCGATAACGCGCCCAGTTCGCTTCCCGGTCCCTGCCGAGCAAGAAGAGAACGCTCCAGGAATAGAGCCCGGTATTGTGGCCGTCGTCGAAGAACAGGCGCAGGGCATAGTTGCCGACCGGTTCAACTCCGCTGATCCCGACATGCTGCTTCCCCCGTACCAGCGCGCCCTCACCGCCGCCGTGGCCTTGCACCTCGGCCGAGGGCGAAAACACGCGCAGGTATTCGAACGGCAGCTCAAAATGCGATCCGTCGTCGAAGCGCACATCGAGCAGCCGCGATTCGGTGCGCAGCTTGATATCGGTGGGTTGCGGGGCGCGCGGCGCGCTCACAGGATGTACCGCGACAGATCCTGATCCTTCACCAGCTCGCCGAGGTTGCCTTCCACGTACTCGCGATTGATCACGACGCGGGTGCCGTTGCGATCCGCCGCATCGAAGGATACGGTCTCGAGCAGGCGTTCCATCACGGTGTGCAGCCGCCGCGCGCCGATGTTCTCGGTGCGCTCGTTGACCTCGAAGGCCACTTCCGCCAGCCGCTGCACGCCGGACTCCGCGAATTCCAGCGTCAGTCCTTCGGTGGCCATCAAGGCCGAGTACTGCCGGCACAGTGAGGCGTCGGGTTCCGTCAAAATCCGCACGAAGTCGCCTATGCCCAACGGTTGGAGCTCGACGCGGATCGGCAGGCGGCCCTGCAATTCCGGGATCAGATCCGAGGGCTTCGACATGTGAAACGCGCCGGACGCGATAAAGAGAACATGGTCGGTCTTGACCGTGCCGTACTTGGTGTTCACCGTGCAGCCCTCGACCAAGGGCAGCAGGTCGCGCTGCACGCCCTCGCGCGACACATCCGCGCCCAGGGTCTCCTGGCGGCGCGCGATCTTGTCGATTTCGTCGATGAACACGATGCCGTTTTGCTCGGCGTTCTCGACGGCACGCAGCTTCAATTCTTCCTCGTTGATCATCTTCGCCGCTTCTTCGTCGACCAACAGCTTCACCGCCTCCTTGATCTTGACCTTGCGGCTGCGGGTGCGGCCCTGCCCCAAGTTCTGAAACATCCCCTGCAGCTGCTGGGTCATTTCTTCCATGCCGGGCGGCGCCATGATTTCCAAGCCCACCGGCAGGGTGCGAACCTCGATCTCGATCTCGCGATCATCCAGCTGACCTTCGCGCAGCATTTTGCGAAAGCGCTGGCGCGTATCGTGGTCGGCCGGTTTGACATCGCCGGCGAGGCCCGCTTGGTGCCTCGGCAGCAGGATGTCGAGCACCCGGTCCTCCGCCGCATCGGCGGCGCGGTGACGCACCTTCGCCATCTCCTCTTCTCGCGTCATTTTGACGGATATCTCAACAAGATCGCGGACGATCGAATCAACTTCGCGCCCAACATAGCCTACCTCGGTGAATTTCGTGGCCTCCACCTTGATAAAGGGTGCCTTGGCGAGCCGCGCCAGCCGTCGCGCGATCTCGGTCTTGCCCACCCCCGTGGGCCCGATCATGAGAATGTTTTTCGGGGTGATTTCCTGCCGCAGCGAGTCGGCGACCTGCTGGCGCCGCCAGCGGTTGCGCAGGGCGATGGCCACGGCGCGCTTCGCAGCCTTCTGGCCGACGATGTGCTTGTCGAGTTCCTCGACGATTTCGCGCGGGGTCATCTGCGAGGAGCCGGTCGCGGCATGCAGGGGCACTAGAGTTCCTCGATGGTCAGGCTGCGATTGGTATAGATGCAGATGTCCGCGGCGATATTGAGCGAGCGCTCGACGATGTCGCGCGCCGACAAGTCGCCGCTTTGCATGAAGGCCAGGGCGGCAGCCTGGGCGAAACCCGCGCCGGACCCGATGGCAATGAGATCGTGCTCGGGCTCGATGATGTCGCCCGTGCCCGAGATGACGTAGGTGCTTTGGGCATCGGCCACGCACAGCAAGGCTTCCAGGCGCCGCAGGCTGCGGTCGCTGCGCCAGTCCTTCGCCAACTCGATGGCGGCGCGCGTGAGGTTGCCGAATTTCTCCAGCTTGCCCTCGAAGCGCTCGAACAAGGTGAAGGCATCGGCCGTGCCGCCGGCAAATCCGGCCAGCACCTTGCCGTCGTACAAGCGCCGCACCTTGCGCGCGTTGGATTTCATCACGCTCTGTCCCAGCGTGACCTGGCCATCGCCGCCGACCGCGACAAGGCCCTTGCGCCGTACCGCCAGAATGGTGGTGCCGTAGATTCGATCAGGATCGTGATGCATGGGAATCCTGACTACTTGGGGCCGGCGTCAAGGCCTTTCAAGCCGTTCGGGATCGGCGCCGGGCGCGCGGGTGCGCGGCGTCGTAAACGCTGGCCAGATGCTGAAAGTCCAGGTGCGTATAAACCTGAGTGGTGCTGATGTCCGCGTGCCCCAGCAATTCCTGCACGCCGCGCAGGTCGCCGCTCGATTCCAGCAGGTGGGTCGCAAAGGAATGGCGAAACATATGCGGGTGCACGTGCAGGGACAGGCCCTGGCGGCGCGCCCAGGTGCCCACCCGCAACTGCACCGCGCGTGCCGACAGTGGCCGCCCCGATTTTCCCACGAACAAGGCGCCTGAGTGCGCGGCGGCGAAACCCGGCTTGTGCCGGATCAGGGCGGCGCGGTCGGCGAGCCATCGCTTCAACGCCGCAACGGCGTGGCGCCCCACCGGAACAATGCGCGTTTTGTTGCCCTTGCCAAGCACGCGCACCGTTCGGTCCTGCAGATCGAGCGCGGAGGCGCTCAGCCCCACCAGTTCGCTCAAGCGCAGGCCCGAGGAATAGAACAGTTCCAGCATGGCTTTGTCGCGCGTCGAGAGGGAATCGTCCGCGCGAAAATCAAGCAGCCGCGCCATTTGATCGGCATCCAGGGTTGCCGGCAGGCGCTTCTTGGATTTTGGCGCGCGCACCTCGAGCGCGGGATTGCTCTTGGCATGGCCTTCGCGCATCAGGTATTCGTAAAACGACCGAACCGCCGACAAGCGCCGCTGAATACTGCGCGGCGCGATGCCGCCGGCATGTTCGGCCGCGGCAAAGGCGCGCACCTGAAAATTATTCAAGCTCGACCAGCGGCGCACATCGCGGCCCGCGCAATATGCGGCCAAGACCTGCAAGTCGTGGCGATAGGCGGCCACGGTGTGGCCGCTCATGCGGCGCTCGAGGTCAAGATGCGACAGGAATCGCTCGATCCGCTGGTGTTCGCCCGCGTCCACGTGTTTAGGTCGGCACGTCTTTAGGTCAGCGCATCAGCGCGTAGGTCACGAGCTCGCCGATGCGCACCAAGAATTCCGTGCTCATGCCGGGATGGAAGCGTTCCGCATCGGCGGCGCCGATCGCCAACAGGCCGAGCGCGCCCTTTTGGCCCAAGGGTGTGAGCGCCACCGAGCCTATGGCCACCGATTCCAAGCCGAACAGATAGTCGCGCTGGGCGTCGCGCACCTGCCCGCAACGCGGCTTGCCCGAGCTCAGCAGGGAGTCGAAAGTCCGCAGGTTCTCGTCAACCGGATTGGCGACGCGCAAAAATCGGCCCACGGCAGGCTCCAGCGCACGCGCTTCCTCGAGGAACAACACCAGCACCGAATTCATTGCGTCGAAGTCCTCGCGCAGCGACGTCTCGATGGCGCTGATCGATTCCGCGAAGGTCCGGGTGCGAATCAGCCGCTGGCAAAGCCGATGGATCCGGTCGGCCAGGGCATCGTTGGCCCGCGCCACATCCACCAGTTCCTTGAGCTTGCGCTCGAGGGCCTGATTGCGCTCGCGCAGCACCTCGACCTGCCGCTCCACCAAGCTCACCGTGGCGGCAACGTCGCGTACATGCGGCAGTCGCAGCTTGACCAAGAGTTGCGAGTTGCGCTCGAAGAATTCCGGATAGGCCAGCAAATAGTCCGCTACATTGTTGTCATTGAGGACGTCCTGCTTGATCCCGCGCGCGTGACTCGTTGTCATTGTTTGGCCCCTGTAAATCGCGTTAAATCGATCGAACCTGTAAATACGGTGGTTGCCGGCCCGGTGAGCCAGATGTGTCGACCCGGGCCCTCCCACGTGACCAGCGCCGTGCCGCCGGGGAGATCCACCCGCACTTCACCGTCGAGCAAACCCTGCCGCACGCCCACGGCGGCCGCCGCGCACGCTCCCGTCCCGCAGGCTTGAGTTTCCCCGGCGCCGCGCTCGAACACACGCAACGATAGGTGCTTGCGGCCGAGAACCTGCATGAAGCCCACATTGGCGCGCTGGGGGAAATGCGGATGCCGCTGGATGCTCGGTCCCCACAGCTCAACCTGAGCGGCCTTCACGTCGGGCACGCGCAGCACCGCATGGGGATTGCCCAAGGACAGCGCGCTCATGGCGAGGTCCTTGCCCTCGATTTTCAAGGATATCTCGGCGGGATCCTCGAACACCGGAATGCCCATGTCCACCGACACCAGGCCGTCGTCGCGGACCCGGGCGCGCACGTTGCCCGCCGGGCTGCCCAAGGTCAGCTCACGGCCCAGCTCGGGAGCGCGCGAATAGAGCAGAGCCGCGATACAGCGCGCGCCGTTGCCGCACTGTTCGACTTCGCTACCGTCGGAGTTGAATATTCGATAAAAGACCCGGCTCGCAGGATCGCGAGGCGATTCGATCATCAGCGCCTGATCGAAACCCACGCCCGTATGCCGATCGGCGAGGGCGCGCAGCGTCCTTTCATCGAGGGGGGTGTCGGCGTCGATCGCGGCGGCGTCGAACACCAGGAAATCGTTGCCCAAGCCCTGCATCTTCAGAAACTCGATGCGCATACCTTAGGAGCATAGCCGATGCCGCAAATTTCCGCTCGGCGGTTGCGCAATGTTCGCGTAATGTTCTACCTTAGAACCACAACAAAGCCGGGGGATCATGCGCCACGTCATGGTATTGAACGCGAAGGGCGGCTGCGGCAAGAGCACGCTCAGCACCAACATCGCAGTCTTTTTTGCCCGCGAAGGCCACAAGGTATGCATCGCAGATTACGATCCACAGCGTTCCAGTCTCGATTGGCTGTCGATGCGGCCGGCCGACCTGCCGGCGATCAGCGGCGTCGCCGCATTTGCAGACGGGCTGCGCAACGTACCGCGCAACACCGAGGTTCTCGTCATCGATGCGCCGGCCCGCGTTCACGGCACGGAACTGAACGAATTGGTGCGGCGTGCCGAAACCATCATCGTGCCCGTGCTGCCGTCGAGCATCGACATGAAAGCCTGTGGGCGCTTCATGGCCGAGCTCCTGGAGATCGGCAAGGTATCGCGCAGGCAAGCGCGCCTGGGGGTCATGGCGAACCGGGTTCGCGAGTACACGCTGGTGTATGAGGAGTTGGATCAATACCTCTCCAAACTTAAAGTACCTTATCTCGGGCATCTGCGCGAAGCGCAGAACTATGTGCGCGCCTACTCCCGGGGCTTGGGTGTGCTCGAGCTGCCGGAATATCTCGCCTGGCCGGATTGGAAGCAGTGGGAGCCCATCCACGAATGGCTGGACAGCAAGCGCAGTCAACCGAGCGCCTAACTAAGAGCCGCGGCGCCGCGCGGTCGGCCGCCGGAATACTCAAACAGGGCTAGCCGGTAAGAATCGCATGCGCATCAGCATTGCCAATTCCAGCCGCAGCTTCGAGGCCGCCGCCGATCAGGCGCTGCTCGAAGCGGCCGCCGATGCCGCGCTGAACCTGCCCAACCGCTGTAAGGGCGGCAATTGCGGCGCCTGCAAGGCGCGTCTGGTGCGCGGCGAAATCCACTATCCGAAGGGAGCCCCGCTGGGGCTGTCCGCCGCCGACAGCGCCGATGGGCTGATCCTGCTTTGCCAGGCGCGGGCGCGCACGGATTTGATTCTGGAAACTTTTGAGATGCGAGCAGCGGATGCCGCGACGTCCAGACGCTTGCCGTGCCGCATCGAGCGCGCCTTGCCCCTGTCGCACGATGTCATGGGATTATTCCTGCGCTTACCCCTGGCGGCGGAATTCACCTTCGAGGCCGGCCAGTACATCGACATCCTGCTGCAGGGCGGCCGGCGCCGCAGCTTCTCCATCGCCTCGCCGCCGCATGCTGCGCAGCCCCTCGAGCTGCATGTGCGGCGGGTCGCGGGCGGAGAATTCACCGATCGCCTGTTCCACGAGGACATGCGCTCATCGGTTCTGACCATCGAGGGTCCCCTGGGCGGGTTCACCTACCGCGCCCGTGAAGGTGCAGCGCCCCCCATGCTGCTGATCGGCGGCGGCACTGGAATTGCGCCCTTGGTGAGCATGTTGCGCCACGTCATCGAAAACGGCATTGAGCGCGACCTGCAGCTTTTCTGGGGTGTGCGCAGCGAGTGTGACCTGTATGCGCACGCGACACTCGAGCGGCTGAGCGGCCGCGCGGCGTCGCTGACCTATACGCCGGTACTCTCAGAGCCCACGCCGGCCTGGCGCGGACTCACCGGTTGGGTGCACGAGGCAGCATTCGCGGGACTGGAGGATCTGGAATCGATCGAGGTGTACGCCGCGGGCCCGCCCGCCATGATCGCCGCAATCCAGCGCGAGTATGCCGCGCGCGGCTGCGATGCGCGCCGGTTGTATTTTGATTCTTTCGACTATGCGGCGGATACGCTCGAGCGCCAGCGCAGGAGCGCCGCGGCCAAGTCCTGATCCTCGGCCGAATCCGCCTTGAGCAGCGGCGCCTGCAATCCCAACTCGCGCAAGCCCGCAGCGACGCGCTCGCCGGGGACCAGCCAGTGCACACGCTCGAATTCACCGCGCAATGCGAGCGGCGCGAGCTTGAGCAGCGAGGCACCGATCGCAAGACTGGTTGCCGTGATCACCTGCAACGCTCCCGCCGTGAATCGCTCCTGCAGCGCCTCGAGCGCCGCCGCGCTCGGAATTGCCGGCACACGCTCGTACACCTCCGCGCACACCACCGTCGCGCCGCGGCGCGTGAGTTCCTGTTGGAGCAGGTCCCGACCGCCTGATCCGGTGATGATCAAGATCCGGTGGCCCGCGACACGTTCCAGCCGCGGAAGCGTCAGCAGACCCTCAGAGTCGAAGGAATCAGGTTGAATGGCCACGCGGTAGCCCGCTTGATTCAAGGCGCGCGAGGTGGCCGGCCCCAGGGCCGCGAGCGTGAGACCGCGCTTTTGGCCGAGAAAGGCAACCCCGAAGCGCACGGCGTTCGCGCTGGTGAACACGATGACGTCGAATTTCTCGAGAGCGCCCAGCTGCTCCGTGAGCGCGCGCCTGTCCTTGAGCGGCCTGATTTCGACCGCGGCCAAGCGCACCGTCGTCGCGCCCAGAGATTCCAACAGCCGGCACAGCGGCATCGCCTGCAGTTCGGGACGGGTGACGAGGACGCCTACTCCATGGAGGGACGGCACCTGGGAACTCCTAGCCCGCGCGCAAGCGCTCGAGCAAGGGGCCGGCGCCTTCCGCCAAGATGCGCTCCGCCAACTGCCGGCCCAAGGCCGCCGGATCGTCCGCGCTGCCCGAGAGGCTGGCGCGCAGCAGCCGCGAGCCATCCGGCTCCGCCACGAGCCCGCGCAGCGTGATGCAATTCGCATCGAGCTCCGCGTAGGCCGCGATCGGTGATTGACAACTGCCGCCCAGGTGCGCGGCGAACGCCCGCTCGGCATCCATCACTTTGCGTGTCGCCGGATCCTCGAGCGCCCGCAAGATGCCCGCCGTGCGCGGATCACTCTGCCGGCACTCGATGCCGATCACCCCCTGGGTGACAGCCGGCAGACACACCTTCGGATCGAGGCGCGCGGTGATGCGCGATTCCAGGCCTAGACGAATGAGACCCGCGCAGGCGAGAACGATGGCGTCCATGCACTCCTCTGCCGCATCGAGTTTGCGCAGGCGCGTGTCCACATTGCCGCGCAGCGATTCAACGCGCAAATCCGGGCGCACCGCGCGGATCTGTGCTTGACGGCGCAGGCTCGAGGTACCCAGCACGGCGCCGCGCGGCAAGTCCTCGAGCCGCGCGATACCTGAGGTCGTGACCAGCGCGTCCAGCGGATCCGCTCGTTTCAACACCGCGCCGATGATGAGTCCGTGAGGAAGTTCGGCCGGCACATCCTTCATCGAATGAACCGCGATGTCGGCGTGCAGATTGTCGAGGGCGACCTCGAGCTCCTTGATGAAGAGGCCCTTGCCGCCGATGGCGGCCAAGGACCGATCTTGGATGCGATCGCCCTGCGTCAGCAGCGGCAGCAGTTCGATCTGTAGTTCCGGGTGAGCCTTCTGCAACAGCGCTGCCACATGCTGCGCCTGCCACAGAGCCAGCTGACTCTTGCGCGTGGCGATGCGTAGCCGCGCCGTCACATGGACTCGGGCTTGGGAGGGAACAGCTTGGTCTTGAGGCGATAGATTGACGAGATGTCTTCATCGCCGAAACCTGCCGCAATCAGCATTTCATACTGCTTAATCGTCGATTCGACCACCGGCAATACGCCGCCGTGCTTCGCCGCCATGTCGCGGCAGATGCGCAAATCCTTGTCGTGCAGGCGCACGCGAAAGCCCGCCGGAAAACTGTTGTTCGCCATGAAAGGCGCGCGATTGACGAAGTACCAGCTCGACCCCGCCCCTTTGCCCAAGACGTCGATTACTTTCTTCAGGTCGACGCCCTCTTCGTGGGCGAACGCCATGGCTTCGCCGACCGCCTGGATAATGCCGGCGCACATGATTTGATTGGTCGCCTTCGTCACCTGCCCCGAGCCGCTGCCGCCCATGTAGCCCACCGCCTTGCCCATTTTCTCCAGGATCGGCTGGGCGCGATTGAAAACGGCCTCATCCCCGCCGCACATGATGGCGAGCGATGCGGTCCGTGCGCCTTCGACCCCGCCGCTCACCGGGCAATCGAGGAATCCCACGCCGAGCGTGTTGAGCTGGGCGTACAGGTCGCGCTCGGTATCCTTGCCGACCGTGGAGCAATCCATGACGATCATGTTCGGCGTCAGGCCCGGTTCCAAACCCGCGATGACCTCCCGCACATCCTTGTCGGCCGACACGCAAATCACCACTGCTTCGCAGTTGCCCGCAAGCTCGGTCAGGTTCGCGAATGCAATGACCTTCAGTTCCGCGGCCAGCGCCTTGGCTTTTTCGGAGTTGCGATTCCAGACGCCCGTGAGCAGCCCGGCGCGGTGCAGATTGCGCGCCATGTGCGCGCCCATGGCGCCCAGTCCAACGAAGCCCGTTTGCATGTGAATGGTCCTTAAGATCTGCCAAAGGTCGGTAGCCTAAGGCTTTGCGCGGTCCGCGGCAAAGCGCGCGCATCCCTCACGGAGGAGAATGCAGAGGCGGTCCCAAGGGAAAGGAGAGGTGCTTCTCGCGCTTCAGGTCGTGCCGTTGCAGGCGGTATTGATATCCTGCTTGGCACTCAGCCGTTCGGCGTCGATTTCCTCGGAAGTCAGGAATTGCCGCTCACCGTTCGGGCCAGGCTTGTAGATCTTACGGCCCTCAATCAGTTTCTTGTAGCGCTCCTGCGCCTCGGTGCATTGCTTCTCGCGTGCTTGCGCGACATCTTGTGCAACGGCGTTCTTATCGATGATGTCCTTAATGGTGGGAGCAGCGGCAGTCCTTGCGGCAGGTGCGGCTTGAGCTGCCGCCGCCGCCGGCGCCGAGCGCGCCGATGCACTGTGCGAGATCAAAAGCTCGACCACTTCCGCATGCACGCCATCGGGCGGCCGATCGCCGTATTGGACCTTGCCCTCAGCATCGACCCACTTGTAGACGACGGCGGCGGCCATGCCCGACCAAGCGAGCAACGCAGCGAACAACAAAAGGCGTTTCATCGTCCTGTCCTCGCTCTATGGTTACAGGGCACGCGAGCCAGCCTCGCCGGTGCGAATCCGTACAGCCTGGCCAAGATCACAAACAAAGATCTTGCCGTCGCCGATCTTACCCGTGCGCGCCGTTCCAATAATAGCTTCTACAACGCGGTCAACCTGCTCGTCATCGACGGCCAGTTCAAGCTTCACTTTGGGCAGAAAATCAACGACGTATTCCGCCCCCCGATAAAGCTCAGTGTGACCCTTTTGACGGCCAAAGCCTTTGACCTCTGTCACGGTAATGCCTTGAATACCCACTTCTGCCAGGGCGGCGCGCACATCGTCAAGCTTGAAGGGTTTGATGATGGCGATAACCATTTTCATGCAGCGGGCTCCGGGTTTTGGTAAAACGCAGTTTAGCAGCGGAATCCCAAATTAAATTGCTGCACTACAGCATGGAGAATTGAAATCTACTGGCGTATAAACGCCGAAGCGTCTCGCGTCGGGCGCGTGGTATAAAAAACGGCGCGGGCCTGTTGAGGACCCGCGCCGCCGGGATATCGCACCGACGGGGGAGTTGGCTGGCTTGCCGGCGCGAGATGCTCCTAAATCGTCCGAAGCTGCGGACTCGCCCGCCACCGAGCGAGGCCTTCGAAATCTCAATCAAATGGCGTCAGGACCGGTCTCGCCGGTGCGTACCCGCACCGCCTGTTCAAGTTCGAGTATCCAAATCTTCCCATCCGACGCGTTGCCGGTGCGAGCGACATTGCAAACCGCTTCCAGCACCTGCTCCGCAATCGAATCGTCCACCGCGAGTTCGACTTTCGCCTTGGGAAGAAAATCGATCTGATAGTCAGCTCCCCGATACGTTTCCACGTGTCCGGGCCGACAGCCGTAGCCCTGCACTTCGGTGACGGTCACCCCCTGGATGCCGATGTCCGCAACCGCTTGCCGAAGCTCGTCCAGCTTGAAGGGTTTGATGACGGCGGTGATCAGCTTCATGCATTTATCCCCGCATCCACCCGTAAATCAGACCGCTTGCAACTCCACTTCCGCGTACTATTGATTTTAGGATTGCAGTTTCCGTGCCACTGCACGGCAGCCACAGAATCAATGGCTTACCGCGCCTGGCGGCACCGTGATGCACTCATGTGGCGCGCGGCGAACCCAACCGTGCGTTAACCGAGTGCGAGGCTGCATGGCGGGGTAGGGACAGAGGCAGGTTGATAGACGGGACGGCGAGGCGGAGGTGGAAATGAGCTTCATCAATTCAAACGGCTTGGATGACCTGGCGAAGCGGTTGGCCGATTCCGTGCCCGAATCGCTGCGTGCTTTCGGCCGCGATCTGGAGGGCAATTTTAAAGCCGTGCTGCAAGCCCAATTGGCCAAGCTCGATTTGGTGACGCGGCAGGATTTCGACGTGCAGGCCGCGATCTTGGAACGCACCCAGGCAAAACTGACCGCCATCGAGGCGCGCCTGAAAGAGCTCGAAACGAGACTGCCTTAAGCGAGATCGCGGGCGCACGACGGACAGATCGCCGTATACGAAGAAGCGTATGGACACTCACAAGGAAGTGAGCAGCGTATTCAGCCGCGCGCCGGCGGGGCTCGACGCGCCACTGGTTCGCGTCGAAGTGCACCTGGGCAGGGGATTGCCCGCGTTTACGCTGGTGGGCCTTCCCGAGGCTGTGGTTCGAGAGAGCAAGGAGCGGGTGCGCGCCGCGCTCGTTACCGCCGGATATGATTTTCCACCGCGTCGCATCACCGTCAACTTATCGCCCGCGGAACTGCCCAAGGAGGGCGGGCGCTTTGACCTGCCGATTGCCGTCGGCATCCTGGCCGCGGACCGCAAGCTCGATGCGCGCGCACTCCATCATCGCGAGTTCTACGGCGAACTATCCTTAGGCGGCGCGCTGCGCGAGACACCCAAGCTGTTGCCGGCGCTGATCGCCGGCGCCAAGCTCGGCAGCGAAATGATTCTGCCGGCCGCGAATGCGCTCGAGGCGAGTTTCCTGCGCGGCGCAAAACTTCGCCTCATGAGTCACTTGTGTGAAGTGGTTGCCGCGCTGGGAGGAAAGGCCATGCCGCCGGCGCCGCAGTCCGGCGCCCCTTCCCGCGCCCATTCCCGCATGCACACGGCACCGCCAGCCCACCCGCCACACTCATCCGGCGAGGGTGCCTGCTTCGGCGACGATGGGCGAGTTCCCGATCTCGCCGAGGTTCGCGGCCAGTATGCCGCCAAGCGCGCCTTGGAGATCGCAGCGGCCGGCGAACATGGCTTGCTGATGATCGGCCCGCCCGGCGCCGGCAAGACGCTGCTCGCGCAGCGCCTGCCAGGATTGCTGCCCCCCTTGTCGGAACCGGAAATCCTCGAGGTGGCGAGCCTGCAATCCGCCGCCGGGCGCACGCCCAGCGTCGACGGCCGCCGGCCATTTCGCAACCCGCAACACACCGCATCGATGGCCGCGCTGATCGGCGGCGGATCCATGCGGCCCGGCGAATTGTCGCTGGCCCACCGCGGCGTGCTGTTCCTCGATGAACTCCCCGAATTCCCGCGCAACGCCCTCGAGGCATTGCGGGAGCCGCTGGAAACCGGCGTCGTCGTTGTCGCGCGCCTGAAGCGCACGTGCGAGTTCCCGGCCAGATTTCAATTGGTCGCCGCGATGAATCCCTGCCCCTGTGGCCACGCAGGAGATTCCCGCGGGCGCTGCCATTGCACGGCGGAACAAATCGCACGCTACCGGAACCGGATCTCCGGACCGCTCATCGATCGCATCGACATCCACATCGAGCTTGCGGCGCCGCGCGCCGAAGACTTGCTGGGCGATGCACGAGCGGGAGTCGCGAAAGAATCTGCGCAGATTGCCCGGCGCGTGGCCGCTGCCAGGAGCGTGCAACTACAGAGGCAGGAGAAACTCAATGCGCGCCTTACGCCGGGAGAGGCTGCCTGCCACTGTGAGCTCGCAAAGGAACCGCGAGCACTGCTCGCCACCGCCATTGCGCGCCTCGGATTGTCGGCACGCGCGTACCATCGGGTGCTCAAAGTTGCACGCACGTGCGCAGACTTAGCCGGCGCGCCGGCAATTCGCGCGGTCGATGTAGCGGAGGCCGTGAAGCTGCGGGCGCTGGACCGGCCTACTTGTTGAGGGAAATCATGTAGTCCACGGTCATGCGGATGGTCGCGTCGGGCCAATTCGTACCGCCCTTCGGCGGCATGCTGCCCTTGCCCGCGATCGCATCCTTATAAAGGGCGTCTTTCCCCAGAGCGAGGCGCGGAGCCCACGCCGCATGATCCCCAATCTTCGGTGCGCCATTCACCCCCGTCGCATGACAGGCAGAACACACCTGCGTAAACGCCAGCTCAGCCGTGGCCGGCACATTCACAGCCGGCGGCGCACCCGTCGGCGCACCCAGTGCCGCCAAAGCCGAGTTGTCCTTACCCGCAACGGCAACTTGCGCGAAGGGAGCGATGTTCTTCTGCACTTTCGCAAGGTGCAGAGGTTCCATCAACACTTGCGCCACTTGGGTATCGGCACCCATGGAGCGCGCCACCGCGAACAGGACGATGGCAAAGGCAATGAGAATACCGAGCACCATGCTGAAGGAATTGAAGAACTGCGTATCTGACGATTCTGACTGGGACACGGTAACTCGCTAATCCATTGGGGAATTCAAGGCGGCCGCCAGTATAGCTACACACGGGGAATCCCGAAATAGCGGGATGCCGCATCGCGAGGCAGGACCGTATACCGAGGCCTTTCTCAGACCAATCGGTCCAATGGGCTTTTAACCCCCATCGCCCCCTTTCCCAAGACATGCGTGTAAAGCATGGTAGTTCGAACGTCCGCGTGCCCCAACAACTCCTGAATCGTGCGGATGTCGTAGCCCGCCTCCAGAAGATGGGTGGCGAAACAGTGTCGGAAGGAATGACAGCTCGCCGGCCGAGTGATGCCCGCCTTGCGGACGGCCGACTGCACCGCACGTTGAATGCATTTCTCGTGAACGTGATGGCGGACCGGCCGTCCGGTGTACGGGTCGTCGCAAAGCGAGGGTGCAGCAAATACGTACTGCCAACCCCATTGCGTCGCGTAGTGCGGAAATTTGCGCGCGAGCGCACTCGGCAGCGACACGCCGGGATCCCCCGAGTGCCGCTGCTGTTTGAAACAAAGATGCAGCTTGGAGAGGTGCATCCGCAGCGGATCCAAGATCGACGCCGGCAGAACGGTCACGCGATCTTTGCCGCCTTTAGCGTCGCGAACTATGATTTCGCCGCGTTCAAGCTCCAGGTCCTTCACGCGCAGACGCAGCGCCTCCATCAAACGCAGGCCACTGCCATAGAGCAAATTGGCAACGAGCCACCGCATCCCATCGAGCTGAGCAAGCACGGCGCGTACCTCAGCAACGCTCAAGACCACCGGCAGCCGTTTGGGGCGACGAGCGCGTGTGACGTTCTCCAGCCAGGGAAGATCGATTTTCAGGACCTGCCGGTAGAGAAAAAGAACAGCCTGAAGCGCTTGATTCTGTGTCGATGCGCTCACCTGAGCGTCCACTGCCAAGTGGGTGAGAAAAGACTCAACCTCCGCACCCCCCATTTCCCGCGGGTGCCGCCGATTGTGATACTTAACGTATCGCCGGATCCAGTGAAGGTACGCCTTCTCCGTGCGGTAAGCGAAGTGTCGAGTACGCATGCTTTCGAGCGCCAGCTCGAACAGCCCCCGCCCTTTCGACATGTATAATTCACCTCAGAAAGCTACCCGACAATCGGTACTCGCATTCCAAGGAAATCAGGAACATGCCAAATCATCCAGCGCCCTATCCACCGCGTTTGACGTATTTCATCGGCCGTTTTCGTCGTCTAATTATTTGTTATTTGCCAATAGGTCGGGAGGATTTGTGTGTGGGATTGGCCGTCGCGCCCATCGCCGAGCCTGCGCGGGTGCAAGTCCCTGCAGCTCCGCTTGACGCTGGCTTCGTTGGTCGAATCAGGATCGC